>JADMIO010921790.1_pt1 | contig 41730 bp, 37 predicted proteins | sample 8958161 | NCBI WGS metagenome assembly JADMIO01 (sample SAMN16585339, study PRJNA669376) | soil metagenome | isolation source: Crop rotation soil | place: USA: Cullars Rotation, Alabama | collected 2011 | reverse complement strand
GGGACCCGCCGGCGACGCCAAGCCGGCGACCGACGGCGAGGCACGCGCCGCGGACATTCTTGGACAGACGTGAATCGCGCCCGACGGGAACGCCCGGAGGGCGCGTCAGAGTGTGAATGGACCTGGGTCGAGATTCGGTTTCGAGAATTGAGGATCGGACCGCTCCGCCGGACACCCGGCAACGAGCACATGTGGAGGACGCTTTGGCCAGACGAATCTTCGAGATCGCCAAGGAACTGGGGATCGAATCCAAGGCCATCGTGGCCAAGTGCCAGGCCGAGGGCATCCCCGAATCGGTGGTGAAGAACCACATGTCGGCGATCTCCGCCGGCCTCGAGGCGTCGATCAAGGACTGGTTCAGCGTCGCCCAGACCGAGCAGGGCGGCACCGCGACCGCCATCGAGACCTCCGCCAAGGTCGACGTCGCCAGCGTCCGCACCAAGACCACCCGCCGCAAGACCAAGCACGACGGAACACCCGAAGGCTCCGCGGCCGATGCCGGCGGGACCATCGCCGAGCCCGAAGCGCTCGCACCCGCCGCACCGCCCAGCCCGGCACCGGCCCCCTCGACCGCGCGCCCGCAACCGCCCGTAGCCCCTCCCTCCATCGAACCCGACTCCGACTCCGAACCCGCGGTAGAGCCACCCCGAAAAATAACCCCGCCCCCGGCTCTCCGCCCCACCGTACTCGGCCCGGTCGTGGTCCCTCCCGCCGAGCCCAAGGCGCCGCCCGCCGAACCCCAGGCACCGCTCGCCCCCGCGGCCAGCGCGCCGTCCCACGGCAAGAAGGTTCAGCCCGCGCCGATGAACGTCCCCACGCGGCCGACCAACGTGACCCCCGGCCCCCAGCTCCAGACCCGCGCTCCCGTCAAGCTCTCCGGGCCCAAGGTGGTCCGCGTCGAAGCCCCCGAAGTCATCGAGGCTCCCCGTTCCCGCCGCCCCGCCGGCGCGCCCCCCAGCGGCCCCGGCGGACCGTCCGCTCGCCCGGGCCGGGCGGCCGAAGGTGGAACCTCCGAGGACGATCGCGGCCGCAGCCCTCGGCGCAAGCAGGCCCCCGCCCGCTCCACCGGCACCGGCGTCCCCGAGCGTCGCCGCGCCACCAGCGGCAACGAATGGGTCGGCGGCGGCCCCGGGATTTTCAGCGAGCAGGACCTGATCGAGCGTGAGGCCCGCCTCCAGCGTTCCGGCGGCTTCCTCAAGAAGCGCCGCCAGGAGCTCAAGAAGGCCGGCGAGCACGGCACCCGGGCCGAGCCCGGGCCCGCCGAAGGCCGCGTCCGCATCCCCGCCCCCTTCACCATCAAGGACCTCTCCGCCGTCACCGGCGTGAAGGGCTCCGAGATCGTCAAGAAACTCTTCCTCCAGGGCGTCATGGCCAAGATCAACGACGGCATCGACCCGGCCAAGGCCCAGGAAATCATGATGGACTTCGACATCGATCTCGAAGTCGTCGCCGCCCAGACCGCCGAGGAAGCCGTCAGCGCCGAGTTCGAGGAACGCGCCGCCGAAGACGCCCGGGCCCGCGGGCCGGTGGTCACCATCCTCGGCCACGTCGACCACGGCAAGACCTCGCTCCTGGACAAGATCCGCAACGCCAACGTCGCCGCGGGCGAGGCCGGCGGCATCACCCAGCGCACCAGCGCCTTCCGCGTCGAGCTCAAGGTCGCCGGCGAAGACAAGCACATCGTCTTCCTCGATACCCCCGGCCACGAAGCGTTCACCTCCATGCGCGCCCGCGGCGCCAAGATGACCGACGTGGTCGTGCTCGTGGTCTCCGCCCCCGAGGGCGTCATGCCCCAGACCATCGAGTCGATCAACCACGCCCAGGCCGCCAAGGTCCCGCTGGTCGTCGCCCTCAACAAGATCGACCGCCCCGACGCCACCGAGGCCCAGGTCCAGAAGACCCTCCGCCAACTGGCCGACGCCGGCCTCAACCCTGTCGAATGGGGCGGCGAGACCGAAGTGGTCCGCACCTCCGCCGTCACCGGCAAGGGCATCCCCGAACTCCTCGAAACCCTCGACTACCAGGCCCAGCTCCTGAGCCTGAAGGCCGACTTCGCCGGCCCCGCCCGGGGCACCGTCATCGAGGCCAAGACCGAAGAAGGCCGCGGCGCCGTCGCCAACATCCTCGTCCAGGACGGCAAGCTCGAAGTCGGCGACTTCATCGTCGCCGGGCGCGCCTACGGCCGCGTCCGCGACATCACCGACGACCGCGGCAACAAGACCAAGGAAGTCGCCCCGCCCTTCCCGGTGCAGATCTCCGGCCTGGACTCGATGCCCGACGCCGGCGACCGCTTCTACATCGTCGATTCGCTCAAGAAGGCCCAGGAGGCCGCCGAGCAGCGCCGCCACCGCGAGCGCGAGGCCCAGTTGGCCCAGCCCAAGGTCACGCTCGACTCCCTCTTTACCCAGATGGCCGACAAGGACATCAAGGAGATCCTCATCGTCCTCAAGGCCGCCGAGCAGGGCACCGTCGACGTCCTCAAGAGCGAGGCCGAGAAGGTCGCCACCGCCGAGGTCAAGGTCCGCGTGCTCCACGCCGCCGTCGGCGGGATCACCGAGAGCGACGTGCTGCTGGCCGATGCATCCAAAGCCATCATCATCGGTTTCAACGTCATCCCCTCCGGCAAGGCCCGCCAGTTGGCCGAGGCCAAGGGCGTCGAGATCCGCACCTATCAGGTCATCTACGACATCACCGACGACATCAAGAAGGCCGCCGAAGGCATGCTGGCCCCCGAGCTCCGGCAGGAAATCCTGGGCCACGCCGAGGTCCGCAAGGTCTTCAAGGTCACCAAGGTCGGGGCCATCGCCGGCTGCTACATCACCGACGGCAACGTCCAGCGCGACGCGCTCATCCGCGTCACCCGCAACGGAGTGGTCGTGGAGAACGACCGGCGCCTCGAGCAGCTCAAGCGCCTCAAGGACGACGCCAAAGAGGTCCGCGCCGGCATGGAGTGCGGCATGAAGATCGCCGGCTACGACGACATCAAGGAGGGCGACATCCTCGAGTGCTACAAGCAGGTCGAGGTGAAGCGGACCCTGTAACACCGGCGTCGGGCACTAGGCACCGGGCACTAGTGACCGCGGACCTGGCAAAGGGACACCCCCGATGCCCGATTGCCCAGTGCCTCGCGCCTTCCCATGGTCATCGGCATCCTCCAGTTCGAACTCCTGATCCACGAGAGCGCCTCTCTGAAGGACAAGCGCCGCGTGGTGCAGTCCGTCAAGGACCGCCTCCACCGCGAGCACCAGGCCGCCGTGGCCGAGGTGGACCGCCTCGAGTCCCAGTCGGTCGCCGTCCTCGGGCTGGCCGTAGTCGGCCGCGAGGGTTCACGGGTCGGCGAGATCCTCGACAGCATCACCACCAAGCTCCGCGAGCTCCGCGACGCCGAACTCGGAGATGTCTCCCGCGAACTCCTCCAGGGCAGCGCCCCCGCCGCGCCCGCCACCGACGCGGCCGATCCCTGGGCCAGACCCGATCCCGACCTGCAATCCGAACTCCTTGATTACTTCGACCGGGACCGCGCCCGCCCACCCCAAGCGGAGGGCCGGCCGTGACCAGGCGCAACGAGCAATACACCGCCGAACTCACCCGCGCGATCCAGGAAGTCCTGGTGCGCGGGCTCCAGGACCCCCGGATCTCGGGCCTCATCACCGTGACCGGCGTGAAAGTCACCGAGGACCTCCGCGACGCCACCGTGTCGATCTCGGTTCTTCCCGTCGAAAAGCAGCAGTTGACGATGCACGGCCTCCAGGGCGCCGCCGCCCACATCCGCCGCGCCGTCGGAGAGCGGATGGACGCCCGCAGGATCCCCACCCTCAACTTCCGATTGGACTCCGCCCTCAAGAAGGAGGCTGGAGTGCTCCGCGCCCTCGCGCAGGCCGCCGCCGAACGGGACCAGCAGGCCCCCGCCGTCCCCGACGAGCCCGGCCCCGCCTCAGACGGGGACCCCACGCCGTGAGCTCCAGCGACCCCGTCAAGAAGTTCGCCTCGCTCATCAAGCGCCTGAAAGCCGCTCACGCCCCCGAGGTACACCCCGCCCACGGCGCCGCCGGCACACCGCCGGAATGGTCCGATGCGCTCGTGGACGAACTCATCTATTCGTTCCTCCTCTGGGAGACCAATTCCCCGCACGCCAAGTCGGCCCTGCGCCGGCTCCGGGAAAACGTCGTCGATTACAACGAGCTGCGCGTCTGCCTTCCCGACGAACTCTCCCTCATCATGGGCGACCGCTACCCCCGCGCCTTCGAACGGGCCCAGCGCCTCCGCGCCACCCTCACCGACCTCTACCGCCGCGAGCACGCGATCTCCCTGGCCCATCTGTCCAGCGCCCCCAAGCGTGAGGCACGCCTTTATCTCGAATCGCTGGACGGCATGCCCCCGTTTGTTGCCGCCCGACTGCTCCTGGTGGCCTTCGCGGGACACGCCTTCCCGGTCGACGAGCGCCTGCGCGACCTGCTGGCCGCCGAGGGCGTGGCCGAGCCCGCCGCGACCCCGGAAGCGGTCTCCGGATGGCTCGAACGCCACGTGCGGGCCTCCGACGCCATCAGCACCTACGCCCTTCTCCAGACCTGGTCCGACGAGACCCCCCACCGTCGCGAGAAGAAAACCGAGGCGCCCCCCTCGCCCGCCTCCAAGGGCAAGGCCCGCAAGCCCCGCGCCAAATCGTCGGGCTGACCGTCAACCCGCGGAACGTCACTCAAGGATGTAGACCACCGCATGCCCCACAACCGACGAATCCCGATCCAGCCCGCTGATCGCCGCCAGCGCCGCCCCGCCCCCGCGCCGCGCGGCGGACCAGCGCTCATGATGCTGCTGACCCTGGCCGGATGCGCCGGCCCCCAGCAACCCCCCGCCGAGCCCCCCCACACCGCCGGCGCACTCTCGCCCTCGCTCCTCAGCGACACGCCCTCCCTCAAGGCGCTCCAGAGCGCCGCCGCGCGCCAGACCACGGCGCCCGACGCGTCCAGCCGGACTCTGTCGGTCCCGCCCGGGATCGACGCGCCGCTGGTCCAGCCGGTACCCGAAGGCGCCGGCTCGCCCGCCCGCCTTTCCCTCGATGAGGTCCTCGAACAGTTCGCTGGTCCTCTCCCCAACTCCGAGCCCCCGGCCGCCGCCGAGCCGCCCTCCGACGAATCCCGCCGCCAGGCGCTGCGTCTCTATTCCTCCGCGCGGGCCCGTCTTTTCCGCGGTGATTCGGGAGGCGCCATCGTCGACCTCGAGTCCGCCACCCGCCTGGACCCCATGGCCGCCGCTCCCTGGCGCGAGTTGGGCGAAGCCCAGCTCCAGCAGGGCAAGCGCCTCCCGGCGGTGCACTCGTTCCAGCAGGCGGTGCAGCGGGGCGGACGCGAACCCCGCGTCCTCTGGCTCCTCGGACGCGAATCGCTCCGCGCCGGCCGCTTCAAACAGGCCGTCCAGTATTTCTCCGCCTCCCGCTCACAGGAGGAAGACGCCGACCCCGCGCTGCCCAACCTTGTCGGCGTCGACCTCTCCGAGGCGCTCGCGTCGCTCGGCTACCTGCGGGCCTCGACACAGGCTCTCACCGAAGGGCTCGCGCTGGACGACCAGGCCGGCTCCACCCGCCTCCGCGTCGAATTGGGCGAGTTGCTCCGCCGCCGCAGCGATCTCTGGCGTGACCTCGGCGACAACCTGTGCCGGCTCGGCGACTACCCCGCCGCCCTGGAAGCCTACTCGCAGGCCCAGCAGCTCCCGACCTTCGACCCTTCCTCGATCGTCCCGCGTCAGATCTACGCCCTGATGAAAACCGGGCACCCCGCCGAGGCGGCGCTCCTCCTCCTCTCGCAGATCCATGAGTCCCAGGGCCGAGCCGACGAGCGCGTGCTGGCCCTCATCCCCTACGTCGCCTCCTCCGGCTCCGTCGCCAAAGACCTGGGCGGGGCCATCGGCGAGCTCGCCGAGTCCTTCCGTCAGAAGGGGTCCCCCACCGTCGCCGATCGGCTCGTCCGCGCCCAGGCCGCCGCGGCCCCGGCCCCCGAGGCCCGCGCCATCCTCCGCCGCCACGTCGCCGCGACCGCTCCCTCGGCCTCGGCCGCCGCCGCCCTCGGCCAGCTCCTCGGGACCTTCGACCCCCAGGACGCTCAAGGCGCCGTCCACGAACTCCTCGCGCTCATCGAACTCTCACCGTCGCACACGCTGGTCTGCGCCGGGGCGCTCCTCAATAGTCCCGTCAACCTCGACCGCGCCCTGGCCGCTCTGCCCGAACCGGGTGGCACCGACGCCCAGGTCCTGCTCCGGGCATCCCTTCTTTCCTCGATCGGTTTTCAATCCCGCGCCGCCGACCAGGTCACCGACCGCCCCTGGACCCCCGCCACCGCCGCAACCGGCGCCTTCGTTGAGACGCTGCTGAATTCACAGATCGGTCGCTGGGACAAGGCCTCCGCCGCCTACGAGCGCCCCGCCCTCAAGGGCGACTCTCCCACGGTCGCCCGTCTCCGCGCCCAGGCCGCGGTCAGTCTCCAGCGCCCCGCTGAGGCGATGGAGGCACTCAAGCCCCTGATCGAAAAAACCGGCGACGACCAGCGCCGCGTGGACGACCTGGTGGACGCCGCCCGCCTGACGCTCCAGGCCGGCGACGCCCCCGCCGCAGAAGCTCTGTTCAACCGCGCCGTCGCGGCAGATCCCTTCGACGAGCGCTCCTACGACGGTCTGATCCGCCTCTACCTGCCCGGCAGCCCCCTCGCCAGCACGGACAAGGTGACCGAGACCGTCCGGGCCCTCCGCGAGTCGTGCCCCTCGTCACGCGCTCTGCGCTTCAACGCCGCCGAAGAGATGGCCCAGCGCCAGCTCGACCCCCAGGCCGAGCAGATGCTCCTGGAACTCGCCGACGAGGACCTCTCCGACGTCTCGGTGGGCTCGATGCTGGTCGGGCTCTGGGACCGGCGCGCCCAGTCCGCCAAGACCCCCGCGGCCAAGGACCTCGAGAAACCGCGATTCGAGCGGGCCGAATCCTGGCTCCACGAGCGGCTCGCCCGCCGCCCCGAACAGCCGTGGATCTGGGCCGGCCTCGCCCGGGTGCTCGCCGCTCAGGGCCGCGCCGAGGAAGCCGTCACCTTGCTCGCCGACCGGCTCGTCAGCCGGCCCTTCCCAGCCCTGGCGCAGATGCGTGAATCGATCGTCCGCGATTCCCTCAACCGTGCCGAGGAGGCCGACCGCCTCGCCCTGGCCCGGCTGGAGCCGTTGCCCCGCTCGCTGGAAGCCAGCATCGAATTGGCCGACCTCTACGTCCGTCTGAAGCGGACCGCCGACGCCGCCAAAGTTCTCTCTCAGACCATCCCCACCGGCGTCGCGCTCACCGACGCCCAGACCACCCGCCTGGTCATCGTGCTCCTCCGCGTCTCTCAGGGCGATAGCGCCTCCGCAGCCTCCGCCGACGCCGACGGGGCCGCCGCACTCTTCGACGCCGTCGCCGGCCGCACCGCCAGCCTCCCCCCGCAACTGCACGAGACCCGTCTGGGGATTCTCGCGACCCGTTCCACCTTCGACAGCGAGGCCCTCGCCCGGGCCGTCGACCAGGCCACCCGCCAGCACCCCGCCCTTGCCAGCGCCTTCTACGTCCGCGTAGCCGCGGCCCTCGGGCAATCCAGCGACCGCGCCCGCCAGGCCGCCGCCATCCCCTACCTCCGCCTCGCCGTCCAGAAGAGCGCCGCCCCCGGCCTCCCGGTCATGACCGAACTGGTGCGCCAGACGGTCCTCCTCGGAACGGCCGACGACGTGCGTCTCCTGGTCGAGCAGTTTGATAACCCGCAGCGCATCGCCGAAGTCATGCGCGAACTCCTGGGCCCGGACCTCAAGCTCCCCTCCGAGCCCAACCGGGCCCGCGCCGAATTCGCCTACCTCCTGGGCAACGTGCTCACCAGCCAGGAGCGCCGCGGGCTCGCCGGCGACGCCTACCGCCTCGCCCTCGGTCTCGACCCCGGCCACGCGTGGTCCAAGAACAACCTCGGCTACGAGATCGTCGAGAGCGGCGGCGACCTGACCGAGGCCTCGCGCCTGCTCGAAGAGGCCTACGCCGCACTCCCCGAGGAATCCAGCGTCATCGATTCCCTCGCCTGGCTCCGCTACAAGCAGGGGGTGATCGCCGACGACGTCGGCCCCGACGGCAAGCCGCGCCTGGGCGCCGTCACGCTCCTCGAACGCGCGGCCGCCACCGATAAGGGGATCGCCAACGCGACCATCCACGACCATCTCGGCGATGCCCTGTGGGTCGCCGGCAAGCGCGAGGAGGCCGGCAAGGCCTGGTCGCAGGCCGCCCTGATCGCCCAGACCGACCTGGAGAAGATCCGCCAGACCGCCCGGGGCTCGAAGGCCGCCGAAGAAGCCGCCAAGGCGCTCCAGGCCATCCTCCGCAAGCAGCGTTCCCTGGCCGACGGGCACGAGCCCGCCGTCGCCCCTCACGCCGGCAACCAGTGAACCCCGGAGTCCCCCGTGGCCGGCCATAATAAATGGAGCAAGATCAAGCACCGCAAGGCCGCCGTTGAAAAACGGCGAACCAAGGTCTGGACCAAGATCGCCAAGGCCATCATCGTCGCCGCCAAGAACAACGGGCCCAGCCCCGACAGCAACCTCGCCCTCCGCTACGCCATCGACGAGGCCCGCTACGCCAACATGCCGCGCGACACCATCGAGCGCGCCATCAAAAAGGGCGCGGGCGCCGGCGCCGGCGAGAACTACGAGCCCGTCCGCTACGAGGGCTACGGCCCCGGCGGCGTCGCCGTGCTCGTCGACACCCTCACCGACAACCGCGCCCGTACCGTGGGCGACCTCCGCCTGGCCTTCAGCAAGTACGGCGGAAACCTCGGCAACGCCGGCTGCGTCGGCTACCTCTTCGACCCGCGCGGCCAGGTCGTCGTCAGCGCCCAGGGCGTCGCCGAGGAACGCCTCATGGAGATCGCCCTGGACGCCGGCGCCGTCGATATCGAAACCCCCGAGGATCCCCGCGCCGACGGCGCCGTCTACACCGTCCTCTCAGAGACCGCCGGCTTCCAGCCCCTCAAAGAGGCCATCGAGCGCGCCGGCTTCGCCATCCAGGAAGCCCAGTTGGCGATGATCCCCCAGACCCGGGTCGAGGTCCGCGCCGAGAACGCCCGCGACAACGTGGCCCTCATCGAGGCGATCGAAGAGCTGGACGATGTCCAGAAGGTCTACGCCAACTTCGACATCCCCGACGAAGAACTCGCGATTCTTGACCGTTAAGTGCTCCCGTCGGCGCATGACCGGAAGGCCATCGCGCCACCGCCGGCTTCGGGGCTCACCCCGTGCAAACCCCCGGCGTCGAGGGAGAATCCGTGAAGACCGTTCTTGTCCTTACCGCCGTTATCACCGCGGCCGCCGCCTCCACCGCCGCGGCCTCATTCATCAACAACGCCACCGGCATCACCGACCCCGTGCGCACCATCACCTTCGACGAACATGTATTACCCCGCGCCACCCAGGTCACCGACCAGTACGCCGACCTGGGCGTCCGCCTGCGTCCCTACCTCTGGTACGACGTGATCATCAACGACCTCCCCAACGTGAACGGTCACCGGGTGGGCAATTCAGCGGTCGGCGACCTCCAGGATCCGTTCCGGATCCTCTTCACCGAGCCCCGCACCAGCGCCGCCTTCGGCGCCCAGAGCAACCGCAGCGATCTCTTTTTTACCGCGCTGCTGAACGGCGTCGTCGTCGAACTCGGGTCCGCCCGCCACGACGGCGTGACCGACGAGACCAGTTTCTACGGGTTCTCCGGGATCGTCTTCGACGAGATCCTCGTGCACCAGCAGGTCCTCTCGGGGACCGCCGGAGTCCTCGTCGACAACATCCAGCTCGGCCCCGCCTTCCCCGCGCCCGGCGCGGCGCCGCTCCTCGGCATCGCAACCGCCGCGCTCTTCCGGCGTCGCCGCTAGCTCGCGCCGACCAATTCCGTCGCCACCCGCCGCGGCTCAGAAAGTCCGCGCAGGTCCACCACGAGATCGCCCCGGTACCCCTTCGTCGCCAATCCCACCGCGTACGCCAGCACGTCCAGCCGCCCCTCTCTGCTCCCCGGCTCAACCCGCCCGACCGATGAGAGATCGTTGAGGCGTGCCGACACCGGCGGCCCCTTCAATCGCGCGACTTCCGCCGCGGGATCCGCGCCTGCAAAGATCACCGCCGCCGGATCAAACCCGATCCCGATCGGCCCGTCGTCCGTCGCCCGCGTCGGCCACGCGTGATCGGCAATCCTCACTCCCCGCCCCGATGCCACGGCCCCCAGGTGCGACCATACATCCGCTGCCAGCTTCTCAGGGAGCGTCACCGAAAGCACCGCGCCCGCCGGCTCCCCCGCACCCCCCGTCCCCAGGCTCGCCGAAAGTTCCGACGCCAGTTCAACCGCCGCCGTCACCGCCCCCACCGCCCGGTCCGCCCGCGTCGGATCCACAAAGTGCACCGGCGGCACCCACAGGTCCAGCCCCGAGAGCCGCAGCCCCAGCCGCCGCAGCAGCGACGCCAGGTCCTTCCGCCCCGACCAGTCCAAGTCCCGCGGCCGCACCCCCTCCGCCGTCGCATCGACCTGCACCGCCCGGTAGCCCAGCCGCGCCGCCTCGGTGATCTGCTCGCGCACACCCCCCGGCGCCAGCGCCTGCACCCCGGTCAGCCCGGCCAATGAAAGACTGCGTTGCGGCCCCACCAGCATGCTGTGTTGTATGCGCTGCCGGCCCCGCACACCAGACCGTACCATCCCGCCATGACCGAATCATCGCGCACCGCGCCGTGGTGCGACACCATCCATTCACTCTCTCTCTCGCTCTGGCTGGCCGCCCTGGTCCTCGGCGGCGTATCCGCCGCGGTGATGTTTCCTGCGATGAAGACGGTCAATCCGACCCTCGCCGATTTCCCCGGCCTCGAACCCGATCACTGGAAGATCGCCGCCGGCATGGTGCAGCGCCGGATCTTCTTTGTTTCCGATTTCATCCAGTTCATCGCCGCTATCGGCACGTTCATCACCCTCGGCCTCCGGTTAATCGGCGCCGGCATCCCCCGCGCCGCCCGACGCGCCGCCACCTTGGTTCGCACGGTCGCGGTCGGCGCGGCGATGCTCCTGCTCTCCTATCACCTGCTCGTCTTGGCGCCCCGGCTCGACGACAACCTCACCACCTTCTACGCCCAGGCCCAGGCCGGCAATCTCCCCGCGGCCCAGGCCGCCCGAGCGGCCTTCGACGCCGACCACCCCATCGCCAGTTCCGTGTTGGGCACGATGACAATCTGCGTCCTCGCCGGGCTCTGGGCGTCGATCTGGCCTCTGGCAGGCCCCCTCCCCGACCTCGCGGAACCGACCCGGCGCTCACGGCCCCCCCGCTGAAAACGACCCCCCGTCGAGTTCTGGATACCGCCCCCCGGCGCGCCAATACTTTCAGAGATTCCTGAAAACTCACGCGGAGCCCCCGTGACCGCCCTCGCCACCCAACCCATCCCGGCCCCCCGCCACGACCCGCGCCTCGACGCCATCCGCACCAAGATCGACCGCGGACAGCGCCTCACCCTCGCCGACGGTGAACTCCTCTTCTCCACCCCCGACCTCTGGTCCGTCCTGGAAATGGCCGACTCAGTCCGCCGCCGCCTCCACGGCAACGCCGCCTACTACAACGTCAACCGCCACCTCAACTACTCCAACGTCTGCGCCCTCTCCTGCAAGTTCTGCGATTTCTACGCCAAGGCGAGCGACGCCAAGGCCTACACCCGCGACATGGACTACGTCCGCCAGGAGGCCCGCAAGGCCGTCGAGGCCGGCGCCACCGAGATCCACTCCGTCGGCGGCCTGCACCCCTCGCTCCCCTTCTCCTACTACACCGACCTGGTCTCGACCATCCGCGACGAAGCCCAGAAACTCGGCAGCGCCCTCCACGTCAAGGCCTTCACCGCCGTCGAGATCGTCCACCTCGCCCGCATCGCCAAGGTCTACAAGGGCGCCAGCCTCCCCGGCGAAGAAGGCCGCCAGGCCCGCCGCGCCGGGATCCGCCACGTCCTCGAGCAACTGAAATCCGCCGGCCTCGGCTCTCTCCCCGGAGGCGGCGCCGAAGTCTTCGACGACCGTGTCCACGACGAGGCCTACAAGGGCAAGATCCGCTCCGACGTCTGGCTCGACGTCCACCGCACCGCCCACGAACTCGGCCTCAACACCAACGCCACGCTCCTCTACGGCCACATCGAAACCCGTCACGACCGCCTCGTCCACATGGACATGCTCCGCCGCGCCCAGGACGAAGCCCTCGCACGGCTCGGCTACCAGGGAATCGACGCGCCCTCTCCCTCGCACACCGGCGACACCGAGCAGGAACCCGGCCACCTCGGCCACCGCGACAATTTCTCCGCAGCCCCCGAGATCACCCTGACCCGCCCCGGAACCCCCTTGCCCGAACACCTCACTCCCGCCTCTACCCCCACCCCTTCGTGCCTCCGTGCCTCCGTGCCTGCGTGCCTTCCCGGCTATTACCAAGCCATCATCCCCCTCCCCTTCTTCCCCGACGGCAGCGAACTCGAAAAGCTCCCCGGCCCCAGCGGCCTCGAAAACTACCGCACCCTCGCCGTCGCCCGCCTGATGCTCGACAACTTCCCTCACGTCAAAGCCTTCTGGATCATGCAGACCCTCCCCATGGCCCAGGTCATGCTCCAGTCCGGCGCCGACGACATGGACGGGACGGTGGTCTGGTACGACATCACCAAGGTCGGCGGCGCTTCAACCCACCAGGAAGTGGACGTCTGGGCGCTCCAGAAAGCGATCCGCGAAGCCGGCTTCGAGCCGGTTGAGCGCGACACGCTGTACCGGCGCGTGAATCGAGACAGCAACGATGGGAAACGATGGACCGTAACAGGATGATCCACGTTAGCTCATCCAACCTGAAACAACTCCGTGACGATGAAGCCGATAGAACCCCTCCTCAATCGCACGCGATGGTTGCTCAGCATCGTCGCGTTTGTTGGAACGGCGCTCTTTGCTCTCAGCTTCCTTCCCTTTGATAGAACCTCGCGCTATGTGAGCGCACCCTTCGACCTTCGGAAGATATCGCCCGGTATCGCTCTGGCCGCCGGCTCCTCCTGGCTGGTACTAGGGCTGGTCCTGTTTGTCGAGTCGCGCAGGAAGCCCGGCCGATTGGCACTCTGGTTCGATACGTGCCTGCTCACTATGGGTGTAGGTGAATTCTTCTTGCTCTTGGCCGCCGCATACAACGCGTACTTCGTCCTTTTCACACCGGGCACAACACCTGCGCAAGATCCGGTGATAGTGATCGTTGCTCTAGCGGACCTGATGATGGCGCGAGCCTTCGTCGATCGAGCACGACAAATGGGGGTTCAGGGTCTTACATCGGTGACATGGTGGGTACTCGTGCTGAACGGTTCGTTCGCCCTCATTCTCTGGGGCCTCGCTGGCCCGCTCGGCTACGACTGAGCCCGCCGTGCCTGCCCCTCTCACCACCACCGGCACCCTCGACCACTGCCTCCTCCTCTCCTTCCGCGCCCCCGCCGAGTTCGCCGTACCCCATCTCCCCCGCGGCCTCGACCTCGTCACACTCCAGGCCCAGAACACGACCTGGGCCTTCTTCAACATCGTCCTCTGCCACATCTCACAGATGCGCCCGCTCCACACCCCACGGGCCCTCGGCCTCTCCTACCACCACGCCGCCTACCGACTCATGGTCCAGGCCCCCACCGCCTCCGGAACCGTCCGCGGCCTCTACTTCCTCCGCAGCGACGCCGACAACGCGCTCATCACCATCGGCGGCAACCTCCTCAGCGACTTCCGCTTCCATCCCGCACGCATCACCACGAGCCACGAGCGCGGGCTCTTGACCTACCGAGTTGAATCCCGCGGCCGCGCCGCAGACGCATCCGTCACCGTCCAGGATCACCAGCCCCCGGCACACGCCCTCAACACAGACAGCGTCTTTGACTCCCCCGAGCAGGCCCGCGCGTTCCTGAAATACCAGCCGCTGGGCCTCTGCCCCGTGCGCGACGGAAAGCGCATCCGTCTTGCCGAAGTCCTGCGCGATGAGAGCGGTTGGCGCGAGGACCCAATAACCCCGGCCGAAGTCCGGCTCCCCTACCTCGACCAACTCAGCAACAACCAGGCTGTCCTCGAGCTGGCCACCCGCCTCGCCCCGATCGACTACCGCTGGCGCCTCGGACGCTCCGTCGCCATCGCACAACGTTCGTGAATGACCACCTCAGGCCCGGGTGGCATGCTCAACGCCCCGGTGAGCATGCCCCGCCGTACTACCGCGCCCCCGCCTTCTCCTTCTCCGCCCGCCTCCGCTGCAGTTCCGCATCGATGAAGTCCGAGATCTCCCCCCGCAGCACCGCCTCGTAGTCCGACCGCTCGTGCCCGGTCCGGTGGTCCTTCACCCGGTTGTCATAAAACACATACGACCGGATCTGCGTCCCCCACCCGCGCTCCATCGCCCCGCCCGTCGCCGCCGCGATCTCCTGCTCACGCTTCTCTTCCGCCAGCAGTTGCAGCTTGGCCTGGAGCACCTGCAGCGCCTGCCGCTTGTTCTGCGGCTGGTCCCGGTACGTGCTCGCAACAACCTGGATCCCCGTGGGCTTGTGCACCACCCGGATCGCGCTGGCCACCTTGTTGACGTTCTGCCCGCCCGGCCCCGACGCCCGCACAAACGGGATGACCTCGACATCCCGCTCCGGGATCTCGACCTCCACGTCGTCAAACTCCGGCACCACCTCCACCGTCGCAAACGAGGTTTGCCTCTTCCCCTGCGCATTGAACGGCGACACCCGCGCCAGCCGGTGCGTCCCCCGCTCGCAGTTCAGATATCCGAACGCAAACGGCCCCTTCACGTGCAGCGTGACCGAGTCGATCCCCACTTCCGAGCCAAAGCCCCGGTCCACCTCCTCGACCTCGAACCCCATCTTCTCGCAATAGAAGATGTACATGCGGAACAGCATCTCCGCCCAGTCGTTGGCCTCCGTCCCGCCGACCCCCGCCGCAATCGTCAGGAAGCAGTGCTTCGAGTCGTGCTTCCCCGACAGGAGCGAGCGCAGCTCGACCTTCTCCATCCGCGGGATGAGTTTGAACAGCGCCTCATCGGCCTCGGCCAGCAGCCCCTTGTCTCCGGCCTCACGCGACATCTCGTACGCAACCCTTGCGTCCTCGAGGTCCCGGATTACACCCGTAAGGGGCTCGACCTGCGCCTTGAGCCCCTTCACCTGCGCCACCAGCTTCTGGGCCCGGTCCTGGTTGTTCCAGAAACCGTCGGAGGCCATCGTGGTCTCCATCTCCTTCAGCGATTCGAGCTTGGCGTCGTAGTTAAAGCGAGTCGCGGATGGTCACTATCCGCGCCTCGAGATTGTCGATCACCGGCTGATGAGCGTCAAAGTGCATGCGGCCAGTGTAGGCCCGACACTACCGCCCATGGACCACCGAAAACGCACCTCGGAAACGACAATTCTCCGGCTCATTCCAGATTCCGCGCCGAAAACCAGCCTCAGCGGCGTTGGAGTGCTGCCGGCGCTCTTGGCGCCGGCTCAAGGAGACCTCCGATGACGCAGTGGAAGCGCGGGATCGTGGCACGGTACCTGGCGGTGTGCGGCAGCGCGGCCGGCCTGGCCCTTCTGGCAACCGCCCAGCCCACCACCAGGCCGTCCGAAAAGACGCCCGCCCCGTCTCAAGCCAAATCCCAGCCCCAGCCCGAGACCCCGCCCCCAGAATGGGGCGACGCCCGCGCCAACACCGGCCCATTGATCACCGTCGAGTTTCCCGGGGGGACCGTCGCCAACTTCATCGAGGCCCTCCGCCAGGCCGCCTCGCCCGACCCGGTCAACGCCGTCGTCTCGGACACCGCCTCCCGCGTCGTCCTCGCACCCGTCCGCCTCCGCAAGGTCGCCCTCGAGACCGCCATCCAATCCATCGAGACCGCGGCCGGCGACATCGGCAGTTGGCGCATCTCCCGCGTCCGCCTCGAGCGCCGCGACCGCGACCCCCTCGTCGGCGAGTCCCCCGTCTTCTCCGTGCTCTTCGAGCCCAAGCGGAGCAGCGCCGCCAGATCGGCCGATCTCGTCGAGAAGCCGATGATCCAGGTCTACTCGCTCCGCGACGTCACCGATCCCAAGCCCGGCGACCCGCCGGGGGTAACACTCGTCCTCAAACCCGAGACCGTCCTCACCGCCATCAAGAGCGGCATCGAACTCGCCTCCGCCGAGAGCACCCCCACCGTCGAAATCAAGTACCACCAGGACTCCGGTCTCCTGATCGTCCGCGGCAGCCCCGAACAGACCGGTCTCGTCCAGAGCACCCTCAACGCCCTTGAGGGCGACGTGCGGATGCGCCGAGCGTCGGCGGTGCAGATGGGCGTGTCCGGCACTTCCATCGCCGACATGCGCGCCCAGTTCGAAAAGGCCAACCTGATGGCCATGAAGGAGCAGGCCGAAGCCAAGCGCGCCGCTCTTTCACTGGAGCGCGTCAGGAGCCAGGCCAACGCCGGCGCCATCGGCTCCGAGGAGATCGCCGCCGCCGAGGCCCGCGCTCAGAACGCCGAGATCGGCGCCCGATTGGCCCAGGTCGAAGTCGACCGGCTCGCCGAGCGCCTCCGCTCCATGGAACAGCAGGAGGGCCAGGCCCCCCGTCCCGCCGACACCGCGCCGCGCCAGGCCACCATCGACCTCTCCGCCTGGGGCGAAAAATCGGCCCCCGCCGGCACCGCCCTCGCCTCCGCCCTGGAGAAAGTCTCCGCCAGCGTCGGCAAGGACCACGCCGCCTCGTCCCGCTATGACGCCAAGTCCGGAACGTGTATCGTTACTGCCGAGCCCTGGGGTCAGGAGCTGGCGCGGAGAGTGCTGGGTGAATACGCTCGCACCAACGGCCTTGCCTTTGACGGCGCTGCACGCCCCGGGCCCGACGGCGCACCCGGCGGTCGCACCGACGGGGGCGCGCCGAAGAAAAAATGAGCCGGCCCCCACCGACGTGCTCGCACCGCCCGGCCAAGCCCGCGCCGTTCCACACCGGCCGCCCGCCACAGCCGCGATGGACGTCCCGCGCGTCACCGCCGCCATCGCCCGCGGCGACAACGCCGCGCTCGACGAGTTCTACCGCGTCTGGTTCGACCGGTGCTACGCGATGGCCCGCGGGATCACCGGCCGCGACGAGTCGTTCTGCCTCGACGTCGTGCAGGACGCCACCCTGCGGGTCGTAAAGTCGATGCGGGCGATGGCCGCTGAAGAGGACCTGGAGCGCTGGATGAAACGGATCGTGCACACGGCCGCACTCGACCGGCTCCGCCAGGAGCGCCGGCGCTCGGCCCGCGAATCCGGACGGTCGGCCGAAATCCCCTCGCACGGCGCCCCGACGACTGATGAACTCGGAGAGCGGATCGCGTGGGTGCAGGCCCAGCTGGGCCTGATGGAGACCCACGACCGCATGCTGCTGGTCGCCCGGGTGAGCGAGGGCCGCACTCTCGACGACGCCGGCCGGCTCGCCGGCATGACCGGCGACGCCGCCCACGGACGTGTACGCCGCGTACTCAAGCGGCTCCGCGCCGCGGCCAAGGAGGCCTTCGGTGATTGACCAGGAACCCGTCCAGACCCCCGCGCTGACCGCGACCGGTGCACACCGGCGCGACCAGATCCTGTCGGGCGCCCACCGCGCTCTGACTTCCCGTCGCCGCCGCCGCGCCCTGGCTCGCACCGGAGCCGCAACCTGCACAATCGCGGCACTCGCGTTCGCCGCATTCCTCGCCGTGCGCCAGAAACCCCAGGCACCGATTGAACTCGTCGAAGCCGCCACCAGCCAGCAGCTCCCCGAGCAAAGCGCCCGCATGGCCCCCCGCTTCGACGTGGTCCGTGACGAACCGGGAATCACCTCCCGACTGGCCGCGCACCCCACCACCAACGTCATCACCATCGACGACGACGCGTTGGAAGCCATGCTCGAAGAAGCCGGCCATCCCACCGGCACCGTGCGCACCGGGGGAAGGGTGTATCTCGCCACGAGCCTCGGCGTCCAGTGAACGATCCGTCGCGAGCCTCACCGGGCGGCACCGCCGACCGTCCTGCGCGATGCCACGTATAGTGTCGCGATGCCGCAGGATTCCTGGCTCTGGCTCGTGAGGGTACTGCAAGCAGCGCCCACCGATCCCTCCGTCCGGAAGTACGTCAACCTCGTCGTCTGGGCCCTCCTTCTCATCCTGATCCTGGTGGCTTTTCTCATCGGGCTGATCGCCCTCCGCCGGGCCCGCCGACGCCGACGCGAAGACCCTCCAGTCACTCCGCCGAGCGCTGGGCCCGATCCGTGGCTCGAGGCCGGCCGCCGCGCCGAGCCCGAGACCAAGTACATCAATCTCAGCACCGAGCCCGAGCCGCAAAGCTCGGCCGAGGAGACCGCGGCGCAGCCTGAAGCCGAGCAGGACTTCGGCCCCATGGGCGGCGACCGCCCCATCGCCGTCGTCACCGGCGGCGCCCGCCGCGTCGGCAAGGCCATCTGCACCAGCCTGGCCCGCGCCGGCTGCGACCTGGTTCTCACCTACAACACCAGCGTCGAGGCCGCCCGCGAGACCGCCATCGAACTCACCAAGCTCGGCGCCGCCGTCCGCCTGGTCCGCCTCCCCCTCGAAGACCTCGACGCCGTTCACCGCGCCGGCACCATGCTGGCCCGCGATCTCCCCCGCCTCGACGTACTGGTCCACAACGCCTCGGTCTACGGGCCCACCCCGCTCCCGATGATCTCCGCCGAGACCGCCCTCCTCTTCTGGAAGGTCAACACCCTCGCCCCGCTCCTGCTCACCAAGCACCTGGCCGGGCGTCTGACCGAATCGACGCTCCCCGGCGGCGGCGCCATCGTCGCCATGGCCGACATCCACGCCACCGGCCGCCCCCGCAAAGAGTTCGTCGCCTACTCCACCAGCAAGGCCGCGCTCGTCGAGATGGTCCAGACCCTCGCCCGCGAACTGGCCCCCAAGGTCCGCGTCAACGCCGTCGCCCCCGGCGTGGTCGCCTGGCCCGAGGGAGGCACCGAGTCCGAGGCCGCCAAGCAGGCCTATCTCAAGCAGGTCCCGCTCGAGCGCTCCGGGACTCCAGAGGAAGCCGCCGAAGCCGTGCGCTGGCTGGCCCTCGATGCGCACTACACCACCGGCCAGGTCATCCGCGTCGACGGTGGACGGTTCCTGTCCTGACGGAGGAGCGCCGATGGACCCCGCCGAGAAGGACCCCGAGATCCTGGTGCCTCTCACCAGCACCAAGACCGGCTTCGAAGCCGAGACCATCACCCAGGCACTCATCGCCCACGGCGTCCCCGCCCAGGTCTTCGGCCTCTCCGCCCAGGTCATGCAGTGGGAACTCGGCTACCACGACGCCATCAAAGTCATGGTGCGCCGAGGCGACCTCGAGACCGCCAGGGACATCCTCAAGGCGATCAAGGCCGATTCCGTGGACATCGACTGGTCGGAAGTCGATGTCGGACCAGAACCCTCCGACATCACCGAAGCCGTCCCGCCCGGAACAGAGGCTTCGGCACCAAGTAGCGGTCGCTCGCCCTCCGCGCTCCTGGTCCTGATCCTCGTGGCCGCGGCCCTGGTCGCCGCCACCCTCGTACGCATGCTGATGCGCCAGACGCCCTGAACTGCGCCCTCTAAAGCTATTTCACTTGAGGCGTACCGATACGGACCCGACAGCCGCAGATTCCCCTGATAAGCCCAGATGATTTCTATCTGGGCCAATCTGTGCCATCTGTGGCTCTCCGCCACGCCCGGACTGCAACGGCTCTAAGCCGAGTGAAACCGCTTGATCAACGCTCTCTCATCGCTGCGCACATACAGCCGGTTCACCCCCACCCATCCCACCTCGGTGTACGCAAACGCCGACATATACGCCGGCAGTTCACGCCCCTTGCGCCCCGCGTTGTCCTCGATCAAAAGCACCCGCGGCCGGTAGCGATTCAGATCAAACCCCTGCAAGAGCGGGATCTCCGCCCCCTCAACGTCGATCACCGCAAAGTCGATCGGCCCGCGATGCCCCTCCAGCAGCGCGTTCATCGACGTCAGCGGCACCACCGTCTTGCGCGTCTCCCACTCCCGCTCGCGAACCCGCTTGAGGTGCTCCCGGCTCCCGCCCAGGAACGAGAACAGCGGCGCCTCTCCTTCCCCTTCCACCGACTCAAAGGTGGTGGTCCCGCTCGAGCCGTCCCGCGAGAGCGCCCCGTGCACCACCCGGCTCCCCGGCCGGTTCTTCACGCACTGCTCGTACCGCTCCGGCAGCGCCTCGATCAGGAGCCCGCGCCAACCGATCGCTTCAAAGACATAGGAGACGCTCAACTCCACGCCGTCGAACGCCCCCACCTCGATGAAGAACCCGTCCACCTGATCGTCGAAGAGTTCCCACAGCGCCAGGTCCTCTCCGAACTGGGCACGGAACCTCACCGGCAGCGACGGCTTCCGCCCCCGCTCCTCAAGAAGGCCCAGCGCCTCCAGCCGGTACAACCGCCGCCGCGCGCGCTGCAACTGGGAATCGATCCGTTGGACCATCGCCTTCTGTCGGTCCGCCCGCTGCGTCATCCGTTCTCCACCGCAGGTCGCACGCGCCCGTCACCGCGCACCAGCGAGCATACGGGCAGACCACGGCACATTCACGTTCGCTCGTTCCCCGGCCACCCCGCCGCAAGAAACTTGCCGGCCCGGTGGAACACTTCCCCGTCCGCCTCGACCGTCCCTCCCGGGTGCCCGGTCCGCGCGTTGGGCCGCAGATCGCACACCATGTCCCAGTGCAGGCCCGACTCGTTTGAACTCCCGCTCTCGGGATACCCCGCCCCCACCGCCGCGTGGAACGTACCGCCCATCTTCTCGTCAAACAGCGTGTTCTTCACAAACTCCGTGATCGAGTAGTTGGTCCCGATCGCGATCTCTCCCAGCGTCCGCGCCCCCGCGTCCTGGTCGAGCATCTTGACCAGAAACTCCTCGTTCTTCTTCGCCGAGGCCTCGACCACCCGGCCCGCCTTGAAGGCCAGCCGGACTCCTTCCACCTCGCGCCCCTGGTACACCGCCGGGAACGTGTAATTCACGTGCCCTTCAACGCCGCCCGGCCCGGCGAACACCTCGCCGTCCGGGAAATTCTCGTGACCGGCGCAGTTGATCCACGTCGCCCGCGACACGTCCACCCGCAGGTCCGTGCCGTCGTCGCCCCCCGCCGGCGGCACCCGGAACCGGACCTCCTTCTTCCCCTGAAGAAACGCCCGCACCTTCTCCTGCCGCTCGTGCACCTGCCGCCACGCCGCCACCGGATCGGGCAGGTGAAGCATCCCCGCCCTGAACACAAAGTCCTCGTACTGATCCAGGCTCATCTCCGCGTCCTGCGCAAAGCCCACCGTCGGATACAGCGTGCCGCACCACCGCAGCCCCCCCGGCTGCCCCGCGGTCTGCCGCGCCGCCCGCTCCATGAACTCCTTCATGTACGGCTTCCGCGCCGCCTGCTGCGCCGCCACCTTCTGCGGATCGATGCGGCTGAGGTGCCGCGTGTTGGGCTCGGCCCAGAGATTGATCGTCACGTCCACCGTCCGGATCTGCTGCATCGCCAGAGGCGACAAGTACCCGATCTGCTCATCCGACCCGTGCGTCAGCACGATCTCCTGCAGCGCGTCCGACCGCGGCGTCCACCACGGGTGCCCCCCCGCCTTCACCACCGCAAGCCCCAGCGCCTCCACCAGCGGCGCCGCGACCGCTTCGGCGGCGATCGCCACCAAATCCCCCTTCTTGACCCGGGTGGAGTAACGCACCAATACATCCGCCAACCGGTCCAGCCTCGCGTCGCGCATCGCTACTTCCCCAGGAACCCGCCACCCTTCAGAGCGTCCTAATGAAGGGGCTCCGGCGACCAGCGGGTCTAGACTACGCGCCATCCTACTTGGCCCGGCGAGCGGGCGCACTGGCGCGGCAGAACCGCGAGCACTTCCACGAAACGGAGCTGTTCATGTCTCAGTCACAACGCCTCCTGGTCTACGCCGGGTCCATGGCCCTTCTGTGCACCGGCCTGGGGGTCTGGGCCGGAAGCGTAAACGCCCGGGCGCTGTCGACCTCAGCCCCGGCCGCGCCCGACAGCGCCAAGACCGCCGTCTTCGACGTGCTGGATATCTCTGAAAAACTCTTCCAGGGCGACCGCTACGCCCCCGCCCGCGAAAAAGCCCTGAAGGAAAAAGAAGCCCAGCGCGACGCGCTCCAGGCCGGCCTCACCGAGCTCCAGCAGAAGATCATCGCCGCCGGCCAGGAGACCCCCGAAGGCAAGCTGATGATCCCCACCTACCAGGGCAAGGCCCAGGAACTCCAGCAGTTCATGCAGGCGGCCGACGTCGATCTCAATCGTCTCAGCACCGCGCAGTTCAACGAGTGCTACCGCCTCGCCGTCGAGACCGCGCAGTCACTCGCCAAGCAGCAGGGGTACACCCACCTCCTCGCTTCCAAGATGGGCTCTCTCGAGTTCCGCTCCAAGGAACTCCAGCAGGCCCTCCAGGAAGTCCTCGCCCGCCCCGTCCTTCTGACCGCCGAGGGCGACGACCTGACGGCCCAGGTGAAAAAGGAACTGAAGATCACCGACGAGCCCCCCGCCGGCGACAAGGGCGCCGACGACAAGAAGGGCGCCGACAAGGGCGACCCCACCCGGCGCTGACCAGCCGCACCTCCACGCAAAAACACAAAGCGGCGGGCACCTGCCCGCCGCTTTTCATTTCTGAATCTCGTCGTTCTCTAGCGTTCCTTGCGGGGATCCTCGGCCGGCTTGCCGTCCGCATAAGCCCACAGGATCACCGGCACCCGCTTGACGCCCCAGCCCCGGGCCTGCTCGTGCGTGTTGAAGAGCAGGTCCAGCCGCCGCCCCTTGATCGCCCCGCCGCAGTCCAGCACCGGCACGATCCGGTCCTCGTCATACCCCGGCACCGTCACCATCGAGCCGTACGGCAGCACCTTCGGGTCCGCCGCCACCAGCCGCGAGGCGTTCGTATCCACAGAATGCAGAGTCGCCGTGATTCCGTCCGCCGAATCCCCGCACGACCGGGCGTCCGGCGAATACCCCGTCACCGTCATCCACATCGTCCGCAGCGGCCGCACCGGCCGCCCGTTGAACCAACGGACATTCGGGTCAAGAGAGAGCGGATCGACCGGCGCGTCCACCTCAACCGGGCCCACAAACTGCCCGGGGAAATGCACCGCCGCATCTTCAAGCGCCGAGGCCGGTCCGGTCGAAACACTGCCCGACGAAAAGCCCGACGAAAAGGAGGCCGTCTGGAGATCGGCATTTTCTGCCGAAGGAGCCGCGACTTCATTCATCCGCATCAACGCCGGCGCGGTCCGCGCCTCTTTCGCAAGGACCGCCGAATACGCGGTCATCGCCGCGGCCCCGGTCCAGGCCAGCGAAACGGCCGTCCACCGGGCGATCCGCCGACGGTGCGGGAGCAGCGGTTTTTCGTTGCCGGTCTTCACTTGGCGCTCCAAGTCATCGACGCGCTTCACGGGCTTCGCCTTCGCACGGCTCTGGCCCCACAGAGGACAGACCCGTGCGCTTCGTTCCTGCGTCTGGCGTTCTCGTCGATGCTTGACCCGAGTCTACCACACCCTGAGGCCCACGCGACATACTTTTGCGCGTTGCGGCAATCTTCGACCCAATTCTAACCGGGGATGAGGTTTATGACGGGGATGCGGGCGCACCACCCCCCTTCCGGCCCCTCCCTCGCCCCCCCAGCCGGTAGATAACCCCAGGGACGATCCCGGGGGCTCCCCGCTATCGTGGCCCACTGAGGCAAACCGTGATTGTCACCGACTGGGTGCACGTAACCGAGGCCGTCCTGATCGGGGCCGCCGCCGGCCTCGTCGGGGGCCTCGCCGGCATCGGCGGGTCCATGGTCATGCTCCCCGCCCTGGCAATTGTCTTCGGCTTCGCCGACCCCGAGCGCGCCGAGCAGCACACCTACCAGGCCGCGGCCATGCTCGTCAACGTCGTGGTGGCCGTTCCCGCCACCTGGAAGCACTTCCAGGCCGGCGTCTTCCGACGCGACCTCATCAGGGCGCTCCTGCCCTGGATGGTCCTCGCGATGGTCCTCGGCGTGCTCTTCTCAAACCAGCTCCACGGCGTGGTGCTCCAGCGGTTTCTCGCCGGCTTCATAGCCTGGGACTGCCTGGTCAATATCTACCGCCTCTTCCGTCGCGTCGACGAATCCAACCTCGGCCCCGAACGCAAGCACCCCGTGCTCCTGGCCGCGACCGGCGCCACCGCGGGGCTTGCCGGTGGCATCGCCGGCATCGGCGGCGGAATCCTCGTCGTCCCGATCCTCCAGGTCGTCGCCCGCGTCCCCCTCAAGCAGGCCATCGCCACCAGCGCCGCGCTGATGTGCGTCTCCAGCGCGATCGGCGCGGCCACCAAGCTGGCCACGGTCTCACAAGTCGGACGCACCGTAGCCGACCCCCTCCTGCTCGCCGGCCTCATGGCACCCGGCGCCATCGTCGGAGCGATGCTCGGCGCCACCCTCACCCACAAGCTCCCCATCGGTGCACTGCGCGTCGTCGTCTCCATCATCCTCCTGGCGATGGCTGCCAACTTGGCACTCCGCTGATTCCAACCCGCGCTTCTGCCCGCCCCAGGCCCTCTCCGGCGCGCCCTGGATGGCGCCGGGACCGCTTCCGAACAAGGCCCGCGGCACGCCGTATGCAACAACATCCGGTGGATGCCGGCGCCAGCGGCACAAGCCCGCCAACGCGCCCGCGCCGGCTGGAGTTCCCGATGCACAGACTCATCAACAACATGAAAACCGTGCTCCTCATGGGCGGCCTCATGGGCCTCTTCCTGGCCGTCGGCAGCTTCTACGGCCAGCAGGGCATGATCATGGCCCTCGCCTTCGGCGGCATCATGAACGTCGTCGCCTGGTTCTTCTCCGACAAGATCGCGATCTCCGCGATGCGCGGCCACGAAGTCACCGCCCAGGACCCCGGCATCGGCGGCGAGCTCTACCACATGGTCGACCGCCTGCGCCAGCAGGCCGGCCTCCCCATGCCCCGCGTCTACATCTGCCCGCACGAGGCCCCCAACGCCTTCGCCACCGGCCGCTCGCCCAGCAAGGCCGCCGTCGCCGTCACCGAGGGCGTGCTCCGCCTCCTCGACGACCGCGAGCTCGAAGGCGTTCTCGCCCACGAGCTGGCGCACATCAAGAACCGCGACACCCTGATCTCCTGCATCGCCGCCACCATCGCCGGTGTGCTCGCCTTCATCGCCCAGTGGGGCCTGCTCCTGGGCGGCGGCAACAACCGCGAGGGCGGCAACCCTCTGGTTGCGATCTTCACCATCATCTTCGCCGCGGTCGGCGCCGCCGTCATCAAGGCGACCATCAGCCGCTCCCGCGAGTACATCGCCGACCACGACGGCGCCCAGATCGCCGGCGGCCCCAACGGCCTGGCCTCCGCCCTCCAGAAACTCGACGCCTACTCCAAGCGGATCCCGCTCCACAACCCCAACCCCGCCATGAACAACCTGTTCATCGTCGAGCCCTTCACGGGCGGCCGGACCATCGTCAACCTCTTCGCCACCCACCCGCCCACCGAAGCCCGCGTCGAAGCCCTGATGCGCTCCTGGGAAAGCACCGGCCGCGCCTTCGCGGCGTAATCGCGCGTCTCAGTCCCACACCGGGTGGCATGCTCAACGCTTCGTTGAGCATGCGCTTAGAGACTTGCGCCCTCGTGCTCAAACAGCTCGAGTATGCCCGCATCCGTTCAATCCCAGATCGCGCCAAAATCCGCAGGAGTCGGCCCCGCCTTGGTGAAAATGCCAAGAAATGCGTTGTCCCCGGTGGCGTCGTCGGGCTCGTCATAGAAGAACACGTCAGCCCAGACTTTTCCGGAAGCGTCACGATAGACGAAGCCCGCGGCGGGTTCGCGAAGGCTGGTTGTAAAGTCGACATGCCCGTCGTTGCAGCAGATGTTGCCTTCCCAGGTTGTCGGCCCGCCGTTGATAAGGAAGGTGTTGCTCTGAGAATCCACAACGCTCGCCTTCACCGTACCATCCGAATTCTTGACGACCGAGGCAATCTGCGGGCCGCGGTTGCCGAAAACGGCCTCGGTCGTATCGGACCCAACGGTCCACCTGGAGAGGCGGGGTCCGCTGGGGAGCAGATGCGCGTAACTGACGTTGCCAGTGCTGCCCCCGGTGAAATCGGCAGAGAGAGCGGGGTCCCAGGCAGCCTTCGTCGGCACGCGAGCGACCTTGGGGGTAGTGAACTCGTACGTGGTGCATTGCCGAATGTTGCCGCTGGGTTCGTAAGGGCTGACCAGGATTTCGGTGGTCACGGAGCCATTGAACACCATCACCGACAGGATGTTGGCGGTAGTGTCCTTGCCCGGACCTACCGCGGCGACCGTTGCGTTTTCGATGTCGATGGCGGACGGAAGGGGGTAAGACCCCTTGGTGTTCCCGGCCCAGATCGCCATAGCCTGCGTGATGCCGCGCACCTGGGAGGAGTCTTTCACTTGTCTCGATGCCCTCCGTGCCATGATGCAAGCCGGGACCAGCAACGCGACAACTACCGCGGAGAGCACGCCGACGACCAGCAGCACAACGATCAGTTCAGACAGCGCAAAGCCCCGCGCGTGTCTGTGGCAAAGCATCATGTGCACCCCGGTATCGATCCACACCACCCGACGCTGTACAACCGCGTTAGCTAGTCCCAGATCGCGCTGAAATCCGCGGGCCTCGGCCCGGCCTTGATGAAGATGCCCAGAAACGCGTTGGCCCCGGTGCTGTCGTCGGGCTCGTCGTAGAAGAAAAGGTCGGGCCACGCCTTTCCGGTGGAGTCGCGGTAGGTAAGCCCGGGCAATCCGGCTCGGTCCAGAGCGGTTTCGAAGTCCACGTGAGTATCGTTGAAGCCGACGTTGCCTTCCCACGTTGCAGGCCCACCGTGGATGAGAAAAGTGTTGCTCTTGGGATTGGCAACTGTGACCTTTACGGCGCCATTCTGATTCCTGTGGACCGACGAGACCTGCGGTCCGCGATTGGCAAGCACCGGGAAGTTCTGATTGAAACTGTCGGTCCATTCCTTCAGGCGCGGACCGGAAGGGAGCAGGTGGGCGTAGCTGCTTCCCCCCACCCTTCCGCCCGTGAAATCGACCGGGAACGCCGGGTCCCAGAGGGCCTTGGCCGGCACCCGCGCCGACTTTGGACTATCGAACTCATAAGCGCTGTACTGCTGGATGTTGGGATTGGCTTCTTGAGGGCTCACCAGGAATTCGGTGGGCACCGAGCCGTTGAAGATCATGAGGGAAAGAATATTGGCCGTGGTGTCCTTGGCCCCGCCATCCTCGACGACCGTCGCACTCTCAAGATCAATTTCGGATGGGAGCGGGTAGCGACCCTTGTTGTTGCCGGCCCAAATGGCCATGGCTTGAACGATGCCGCGGATCTGTGAGAAATCGGTCGGCCCGCAAGGACCGGTCGGCCTGGCTCGGCCAAAGAGCGGGGCAATCACTGCGGCCGCGATTGCCAACACGACCAGGATTGCAACAAGGTGAACAGCAGAGAATCCGCGCGCAAGTTTGCGGCAATCCATGGTGTGAACCCCCATATCGATCCGTATCACCCGTAGTTGCACGATCGCGAAAGTCGCTAATCCCAGATCGCGCTGAAATCCGCAGGCTGCGACCCGGCCCTGATGAAGATGCCAAGGAAGGCGTTAGCTCCCGCGACGTCGTCTGGTTCGTCATAAAAGAACACGTCGGGCCACGGCTTGCCGGAGGCATCCCGGTACGTAAGGCCCGACGTCGCCTCGGGCGTGAGGTTGACCGTGAAGTCCACGTGCGAGTCGTTGAAGCCCACGTTGCCCTCCCACGTCGTCCGACCGCCGTGAATGAGGAACGTGTTGCTCTGAGGGTCGACCACCGCCGCCTTCACGGTGCCGTCCGCGTTCTTGCTAACGGAGGCGATCTGCGGGCCGCGGTTCCCCAACACGGCCTCGGTCTGGTTGAACGTGTCGGACCACTTGACGAGCCGCGGTCCACTGGGAAGCAGATGCGCGTAGCTGGTGTTGCCGATGCTGCGCCCGGTGAAGTCAGCGGATAGTCCAGGATCCCAGAGCGCCTTCGCGGGCACCCGGGAAGCCTTGGGAGCACTGAACTCATAGGTGGTGCACTGCTGAATGTTGCCGTTCGCCTCGGCCGGGCTGATCAGGATCTCCACCGGCACCGAGCCGTTGAAGACCATGAGCGACAGGATGTTCGCCGTCGTGTCCTTTGCCGGACCGGTTTCGGCAACCGTCGCATCGTCCAGATCAAGAGTGGACGGGAGCGGATAGCGGTTCTGGTTATTGCCCGCCCAGATCGCCATCGCCTGCACAATCCCGCGCACTTGCAAGGAATCCCTCAGGTATCGACCACCATGATTGACGTGAGATCGGCGCGGCAGCACGGTGGCCAGCACCAGAACCACGATGAGAACGGCGATGCCAACGACGGCCAAGAGTTCGATGCGCGTGAAGCCGCGCACGAGTCTGCGGTAAACCATGATGTGTACCCCCGTGACGATCCGCAGAAGATTCGCCCGGGTTCCAGAAAACGTTTCGCGTCAGCGCGCCTCCACCCGCCGCGTATACCTCACCCCCCGCGCCTCGTGCTCCTTCACGACCTGCTCGAGAATTCCCTTGTGCTTCCCGATCAACTCCGGCACGATCACCCCCGGCTGCCGGAACTTCCCGTTCGCCACCATCCGCGCCATGATCGTGCACGGGAACGCAGTCGTCCGCGACATGCTCGTCGCCTGCGTCTTCTGGTCGTACAGATCAAACAGGTCCCACACCCGCCGTTCCTTCCGCCCGCCCTTCACCCCGTCCACGATCACCCGCATCACCGTCACATCCTCTTCGCCCTTGTCAAACGCCCACTTGGGGAACATCAGTTTCGAAATCACATCCAGCGGCCGGACCTTCGCCCCCCCCACCTCGATCGGCTCCTGCCCGAACAGCCCCGTCGCCCGGAACACCCGCATCAACTCGATGTGCCCGGGATACCGCAGCGTCTTCTCTTTCATGAACGGCACCGTGAACGTCCGCGCCAAGGACCGCAGCCCGTCGGTGTTGAACGACTCCAGCGTCCCCACCCCAGGAAACTCCATCAGCTCCGGCTCGCTCAGCGCCTCCCGAACCACGACCTTCCCGTGCTCCACCAGCCGCGCCGGCCGCACGTACTCCTCGATCACATCCGACGGCGAGAACGGCGCCTTGTACTGGAACGGCCACCGCCGCTCCCGCGGCAAGCCCCCGACATAGATCTCTATATTCGTGCACTCATCGAGGTCCGTCGCCTCCGCCCCCGAGATCATGTGGCTCATCCCCGGCGCCACCCCGATGTCCACCACCGCCGTGACCCCGTGCTCCTTGGCCAGCCCGTCCAGGTCGATCGCGTCTTCCGCCATGAACGTGATGTCGCAGTAATTCTTCTTGCTCTCGATCACCGCCCGCAGCGTCTGCAACCCGATCCGGCTGGCGATCGCCCCCAGCACGATGTCAAACGGCGCCACCGTCTTCTTCACCACCGCCGGGTCCGAGAGATCGACCTTCAGCGTGCTCAGCTTCCCCCCCGCGCGCGCATTGGCCCCGTCCAGGTTCTCCTGCCGCGCATCCGCCACCGTCACCTTGAACGAAGGGTCCGCCGCCATGTCCGCGGCCATCACCGACCCCACCATCCCCGCCCCAAGCACAACGGCCGTCGGCATACCTGACTCCAATACATTTCCACACGAACGACATCAACTTCTGCACCTGAATCCATCAGACGGTGAGCCGCTCCCGGCCGCCCACCTTCTTGTTCTCCGGCAAGACACCGTGACGGAACCTGCTTGCCGGACAGGCGGCGTCATATTCCCGCCGAAGTTCTCCAGCCGCTGTGCTTTAAGCCGCTCTGCGGCGAAAGAGTGTGGCCAGGGGCGCAAGCCCCTGGTAGACGTGTTTGGATTCCAAGCACCGAAGGGGCGACAGACGATTCTCCGCGGGCAACCCATTCTCACAGCCACAACTGCTTCCGCCACTCTATCACACCGCCTCAATTCCCCGCCGGAATCCAAAGGTAATAGATCCCCGACACCCCCGACGACGCACCCACCATCCCGTCCGCCTTGATCTGCAGCAGATTGATCTCCGTCCCGCCTCCAGACGACGGCCTCGGCGCATCCAGCGCCGCGTACGGGCTCCGCGGCACGTAGAACTCGTCAACAAACTTGATCAGCCTCGCCCCCTTCAACCCCGCCCGCCCCTTGGCCTCCTCAAAAGCCTCGCGCATCCCTCCCAGCCGGTCCGCCAATCCCACCTCCACCGCCCGCGCGCCCGTCACGATCCGCCCGTCGGTGAGTTCGGGAACCAGTTCGCTCTTCAACGCCGGCCGCCGCGAGACCACCAGCCCCTTGAACTGCCGATAGAACTCGTCCACGATCCCCTGCAGCACCGCGTACTGCGGGTCCCGCACCGGACTGAACGGATCCGCAAGATCCTTATTAACACCCGAGGTCACGTTCCGCGCCCTGATCCCGATCCGGTTCAGCCCCTCGCTGAAGTTGTACGTGGGGATGATGACCCCGATCGACGCGGTGATGCTGGTCGGCTGCGCGATGATGGTGTCCGCCGCGCACGCCAGGTAATACCCCCCGCTCGCCGCCACTTCCCCCAGCGAAGCCACCACCGGCTTGCCCGTCCGCTCGCTGAATCGCCGGACCTCGCGGTACATGGTGTCGCTGCCCGTCACCGTCCCGCCCGGCGAATTGATCCGCAGGATCACCGCCTTCACCGCCGGGTCGTCCTCCGCCAGTTTCAGCCGCGCGACCAGGTTGTCCACCGGATTGGACCCCGGCCCCAGCAGAAAATCGGGAACCCGCGCGTCGGCGATCAGGCCGCGGACGTCGATCATCGCGACCGTCCCCTCAACCCGCCCCTTGTCCTCGATCACCGTCTGCTGGACCAGCGGCCCCTCGCCCGGCCCCAGCCCGAGATTGACATTGATGCGCGGCGTGCACGCCGGAATCACCGCCCCCGCCAGCGCGGAGAGAGCGACCAAGAAAAAACGGACCTGCCGCCGTGATCGGACCAGGGACTTCTCCATCCCACAGTCTACGGCCCCCGCGCCGAGGTTCTACGCTCTGCACCGTGGAACTCCCGCACGTCCCAGTTCTCGTCGCCGAGGTCCTCGAACTCCTCGCTCCCCGCCCCGGCGAGACTTTCGTTGATTGCACCGCCGGCCTCGGCGGCCACGCCGCGCACATCGCCCCCCGCCTGGCCCCCGGCGGCTACGTCGTCCTCAACGACCTCGACCCCGCGAACCTCGCCCGCGCCCGCCTCGCCGCCGCCCGCGCAACGGAACAGGCGTCAAGCCCCGCGCCGACCATCGTCCCCCTGCAGGGGAACTACGCGGAACTCCCGCGCCGACTTGCACAGACCGCCCGCGCGGCCGATCTGGTCCTTGCGGACCTGGGCTTCTCTTCCAACCAGGTGGACGACCCGGCCCGCGGATTCTCGTTCAGCAAGGACGGACCGTTGGACATGCGGCTGGACCCGACCAACCCGGTGACAGCGGCCGACCTGATCGCCTCCCTTTCAGAGGCAGAACTTGCCGAATTAATCCAGGATTTCGGCGAAGACCGCGCCGCCACCAGGATCGCCCGAAAACTTGTCCAAGCGCGCCGGACCGTGCCGATAACGACGACGCATCGATTGGCGGACCTCGTTCGCTCGGCCAGTGGTTCGACCTCCAAAGAAGCGACCATCGACCCGGCGACACGAACCTTCCAGGCGCTCCGCATCGCCGTCAACGACGAGCTCGGGAGCCTGGACGCCTTTCTTGCCGGTGTCGTGCGCGGCGCGGCGGAGACCGTCGCCAGAACGCCCACGTGGTTGAACGCGGGCGCGCGGATTGCGGTAATCTCGTTTCACTCGCTCGAAGACCGGGCCGTGAAACGGGCGTTCGGAGAAGTGGAGCGGCTCGGGCTCGGCACCGAGCTCACCCCCACCCCGCTCCGGGCGTTGGATTCGGAAGTGTCGGTGAACCCCCGTTCCCGTTCGGCCAAGCTCAGAGCGATTCGGATCGCAAGCCCACCCCCGGACTGAAACCGGGAGCATCAGCCAGGACCGGCCGGAAGGCCGGACCACGGCATTCGGCGGCAATGTTCGGGGCAAGGAACGCCCCGGGCCGCCCGGCAACGTTGGCAAGGCGCCCAGGACCGGACGCCCCGCCGGAGTCTTACCGTGACGCGTGAACTCAAGCTCGCCCTGATCGTCGGCTTCTCCCTGGTCCTGGTCGTGACGGTGCTGATCAGCGACCACCTCTCCAAGGCCCGCCAGGTCCACCTGGCCGAGGTCTCCGACCAGCAGCCCGCCCTCGTCTCCGCTCCGACTCTCGAAACCGCCCCGGCGATCCCGCCGCCCAGCGAGCCCCGACCCTCGCCCCGCCTGGCCTTCGATCCGCCCCGCGAATCTTCCCCCGCGGCCCTGCACACCGAGATCGTCCAGAGCCGCACCGGCGGCGTCTTCACCGCGCCCTCCGGCGCCGGAGACCCCGACCGCCAGTTGGCCGAGCACATCCGCCAGCACGGCGGCGAGATCGTCGAGCGCCCCTACGGCCCCGAGATCGTCCTGAAGGATCCCATCAACACCGCCGCCGCGACTTCGCCCGCGGTCTCCCCGCTCCCCTCTCCCGTCCCCGAGCGGGCCCACACCGTTGCCGAAGGCGACAGCCTCTGCAAGATCGCCAAGCAGTACTACGGCGACGAGAACGCCTGGCGCAAACTGGCCGCCGCCAACAGCGGGATCACCCCCGAATCCATGAAGATCGGGATGAAGATCAAGCTCCCCCCCTCCGAGCAGATCACCGGAAAGCCCACGCCCCCCGCCCCGCCCGCTCCCGTCCTCGCTATGAACCAGCGGCCCGCCGCCAAGGCCCCGGGCACGCCGCCGCTCCTCAAGACTTCCACCGTCAACGTCAAGCCCGAGCAGCCCAAGAGCAAGTACGCCTCCTACACCGTGAAGAAGGGTGACACCGTGACGGAGATCGCCCGCCGCCAGCTGGGCTCCCCCGGCCGCGCCGACGAGCTCCTCCGTCTGAACCAGACCGTGATCGAGGACGAGGATTCCCTTCAGACCGGGATGGTCCTGAAGCTGCCGTTGACGTGACCGAGCCACCAGGCGCGTGGAGACGTGCCGGGGCCGAAGGGATCCTGCGTGTTCGCGAAGGCGGTTGTGTTGGTCCTGGCGCTCGGCGGGTGCGGATGCACGTTACTTTCCATGCGCCAGGCGCGTCTCCAGGCCGCCAGCGAGCTCGTCCGCATCCAGCTCAACATCCGCCAGCAGGACGAGCACCTCTGGAAGCTCCGCACCCGCATCGCCGCCGCAGTGACCCCCGACCACGTCCGCTCCATGGCCGCCAACATCGGGCCGCTCCGTCCCCTCTGCCCCGCCATGCCCGGTCTCACCCCCGAGCCGCGTCAGTTCGTTGACATCGCCCCCGCCCCGCTCCGTTCGCCCACCCCCGTCCCGGCTCAGTCTCAGATCCAATTCGAATCCCAGGCCCAGGCGCAGGCCAAGCCCAAGACCCCGCCGGGCCCCGCCCCCACGGCCAAGCCCCGGCCCGAGCCCAAAGACCAGCGCACCCAGACCCAGCGGGCACGCCTCGCGACCCTTGAACCCCAGCGGTGAGCCGATGAACAGCAGCCAGAACGGCGGACGCATCGATCGGGTCTGCGCGGTCACCGGCGCCACCATCCTGGTGCTCCTGGCCGGCATGGTCGCCCGCGTCGCCCAGCTCCAGCTCGCCCCCAGCGACAACCTCAAGCCCTACGTCCGCGCCCGCGTCAGCACCAGCCCCGAGCTCCCCGTCCGCGGGGACCTCCTCGACCGCCGCGGCCGCCTCCTCTCCGGCACCGGCTTCGGCCACCGCCTGATCGTGGACCCGACGCTCCTCCCCGACCCGCCCGACCAGGCCATCGTCGCCATCGCCCGCGCCATCGGCCAGACCGAGGACGCCGTCGGATCGAGAATCATGAAGGCCCTGGCCGAAAACCAGCGCCGCGCCGAGGCCCAGCCCGCCCCCGCCGCGCCCCCCGCGCTCACCGCCCGCCTCCTCCTCACCAACCTCCTGGGCGGCAAGCCCGCACCCGCCGTCGAGAACGACGGCGAAGGCGCCGACGACTCCAAGGGCCCGATCCGCTACCTCCCGATCGGCGACGTCATCGACGACGATCAGGCCGACGCCGTCCGCGCCATCCGGATCAAGAACGAGAAGGGCAAGCCCGTCCCTCTCCCCGGACTCCTGCTCGAACGCCGCGCCGTACGCGAATACCCGGGCGGCGGCGAAGTGGCCGCCCTGCTCGGGCGCGTCGGGTTCGACGGCAAGGGGTCCATGGGCATCGAGAACCGCCTCGACGCCCGCCTCTCCGGCGACCAGGGCTCGGTCACCTACCTCCGCGACGCCCGCGGCCGTCCCCTCTGGATGGAGCCCGGCCAGGTCAAGCCCCCGCGCCCCGGCGAGGACGTCCGCCTCTCCATCGATCTCGAACTCCAGCGCATGGCCTACGAAGAGCTGCTGCGCGGCGTGGACGACGCCGACGCCGCCGGCGGCCGCATGGTCATCGCCGACCCGACCAGCGGCGAGATCCTCGCCATGGTGGACATCGTCCGTCAGATCCCCCGCGCCGCCGAATACCCCTGGGTCAGCACCAAGGTGAAGTCCGGCGGCTTCGAAGCCCCGCCCGGCCAGTTGTCCCCGGGCGGCAAGCGTTACATCACGATCCACGAAGACCCCAAGCGCCTCCAGCTCCCCGAACTCTCCCGCAACCGCTGCGTCGAGGACATCTACGAGCCCGGCTCAACCTTCAAGCCCTTCGTGTGGTCCACGATCACCGAACTGGGCCTCGCCAAGCCCGACGAGATCTTCGACACCGAAGGCGGCACCTGGATCGCCCCCCCCAACCGCCTCATCAAGGACGTCACCCAGCGCGACCACATGACCTGGTCCGAGGTCCTCATCAACTCCTCCAACATCGGAATGATCAAGGGCTCGCAGCGTCTCTCCTACGGCCAGCTCCACGACGCCATCCAGCGCTTCGGCTTCGGCAAGCCCACCGGCCTCCTCCGCATGGCCCCGGGCGCCGGCCTCGGCGGCGAGGCCAGCGGCATCATCACCCCTATGAAGCGTTGGAGCATCTTCACCCAGGTCTCCGTCGCCTACGGCCACGAAGTCGCCGTCACCCCCGTCCAGATGGTCCGCGCCTTCAGCGCCTTCGCCCGCACCGGCAAACTGGCCGGCACCATCCCCAAGCTCCGCCTCACCGCCCCCGAGCCCGGCGAGATCGAGAACAACGTCCTCTACCGCGTGGTCCCCTCCGACATCGCCGACCTCACCCGCCAGACCATGCGCGGCGTCACCGCCAGCATGGAGGCCAAGCTCGCCGATCCCAAGCTCGGCGGCACCGGCGAGGCCGGGTGGCTCTACGAGATCTTTGGAAAGTCCGGCACCGCCGAAATCCCGCTCGGCAAGCCCCCCAAAGGAATGCGCCGCCCCCACGGCTCCTCCGGCTACTACGACGACCAGTACAACTCGTCGTTCATCGCCGCCGGCCCCGTCGAGAAGCCCCGCATCGTCATGCTCGTGGTGATCGACGACCCCGGGATCGAGAAGATCCGGATCAAGCACCACTACGGCTCCTGGGTCGCCGGCCCGGTCGTCCGCCGCGCGATGGACCGCGCCCTCACCTACCTCGGCACGCCCCCCGCCCCGCGCCCGATCCTGGCGACCTCCGCCCTCCCCGAGTGACGCCCAGCAGCTCGGAGCCGGCGACTCAATTGTTCACAGACGCAGTACTCTCAATGCGGTTCTGAGCACCACGGACCCGGCTCCGAGCCCCGGAGGGGCGTCCTGGAATTGCCCACGGCGCAGCCGTGGGAAAACTGCAACCCCGGTTCGCGAGCCGCGGAGCGGCGTACCTCTTGTGCGCCACTGATCACTGCGCTTCCCCCGCGCCAGCACAGAGCAGTTCTCGAGAACACCTAAAACAGCGTGTAGATAAACGGACCCGCCGCCGTCGATCCCAGCAGGATCAGCACGCCGATGATCACCAGCACCACCACGATCGGCGTGATCCACCACTTCTTGCTGTGACGGACAAAGTCGCTCAGTTCCGCAAAGAACCCCGGCGTCGGCTCCGCGGCCTGGTCGGCAAACTCGCTCTCGCCCGGACCCCGCGACGCGCCGGCGGCAGTTTTCAAATCTGGATCGTTCATCGAGCCTTCCATCAGAACTGGCGGAAATACCGCGACGCCGGCGACGGCGGCCCCCGCCGCACCCAGTACGACTTCATCCCCGAATCAAAGGCGCGCCGGAGCGGGTCGTGCGAGAAGACCCGGACCGCCACGCCGATCGGGGTCACCACCAGGAAATAGACCACCGCCAGCAAGCCCAGGGAAACCACCGTCCCGATCGGCCACGCCGCGTACATCCACCCCAGGAAAAGCGGCCTGCGGAGCGCCGGCACCGCGTAGTACACCGCCGCCAGAAGCAGCCCCGCCCCCACCACCCACGCCGCCGCCGTCGAACTCCCCGTCCTCCACCAGAGAACCGCCCCCACCATGACCGAGAACGCCAGCAGCAGCGCCCCGAACCATCGCAGGTCTCTCGCGGACGGGTCTTTGTTGATCTCGATGAGCGGCATGGGTTCAGTCGGGCGCGAAACCGGCGTGGTGTGAAACGGCCGGGACCTCCGGCGTGGGCTGCTCTTTCTTCAGCAGCACAAAGTCCTCGAGAACCAGCACGTCCATCCCGGTCGCCATAAAGCACCGGTACGCCTCCTCCGGCGTATTCACGATCGGCTCTCCCCGTACATTGAACGAGGTATTCACGAGCACCGGGCACGCGGTGAGCCGTTCGAACGCCGAGAGCAACGCGTGAAACCGCGGATTGCGCTCCGGGTCCACCGTCTGAACCCGCGCCGAAAAATCCACGTGCGTGACCGCGGGTATCGTCGAACGCAGTTCCTTCACGCGTTCCAGCCCGGTCCTCCCCCCCTCCGCACCCGACAGCCGGTGCCCCGAACCGACCGGCGCCACCAGCAGCATGTACGGGCTCTCCTGCCCCGCCCCCAGTTCAAAGTACTCCGGAGCCCGACCCGCGAGCACCGCCGGCGCAAACGGTCGGAACGATTCCCGGAACTTGATCTTCAGATTCATCGTCGACTGCATCGACGGGTTCCGCGGATCCCCCACGATGCTCCGGGCCCCCAGCGCCCGCGGCCCGAACTCCGCCCGCCCCTGGAAGAGCCCCACCACGCACCCCTCGGCAATCAGCCGCGCCACCGCCGCCGCCAGTTCCTCAGCGTTCTCGTACCGCCGCGCGGCCGCCCCCGCGCGCCCGATGAACTCCGCGATCTCTCCCGACGAATGCCCGGGCCCCAGCAGCGACCCGTGCTGCGCATCCGGTCGCACCGGTACCCGCTCCTTCCCCAGGAGCTGATGCCAGATCAGCAGCGCCACCCCCAGCGCCCCGCCCGCATCACCCGCCGCCGGCTGCACCCACACCTTCTCGAAAGGACCCTCCCTCAGGATCCGCCCGTTCCCCACGCAATTCAGCGCCACCCCACCGGCCAGGCACAGGTTGCGTTGCCCGGTCTGCTCGTGCGCAAACCGCGCCATCCCCAGCATCACCTCTTCCGTCACCGCCTGCACCGACGCCGCCAGGTCCATCTCCCGCTGCGTGATCGGCCCCTCCGGCTTCCGCGCCGGCCCCCCGAAGAGCCGGTCAAACTTCGGCCCCGTCATCGTCCGGCCCTGGCAATACCGGAAATAGTCCATGTCCATCCGCAACGACCCGTCCTCACGCAGGTCCAGCAGCTTCTCGCGGATGACCCCCGCATACTCCGGCCGCCCGTACGGCGCCAGCCCCATCAGCTTGTACTCCCCCGAGTTCACCTTGAACCCGCAGAAGTAGGTGAACGCCGAGTACAAGAGCCCCAATGAATGCGGGAACCGAAGCTCGTGCGTCAATTCGAGCCGGTTCCCCCGCCCCACCCCCACCGACGCCGTCGCCCACTCCCCCACCCCGTCCATCGTCAGCACCGCCGCCTCCTCGAACGGCGACGGAAAAAAACCGCTCGCCGCGTGCGACTCGTGATGCTCCGCGAAGATGAACCGCTTCCAGTACGCCCCCTTGAGAGCCCGCCGCATCTCCCGCGGCAGGTGCAGCTTCTGCCGCAGCCACACCGGCATCGCCCGCGCAAACGAAGCAAACCCCCGCGGCGCAAAGCTCAGGTAAGTGTCCAGCAGCCGGTCGAACTTCAAGAGCGGCTTGTCATAGAACCCCACGTAATCGATCCCCGCCGGCGTCAGTCCCGCCTCCGACAGGCAGAACTCCACCGCCCGGTACGGGAACCGGTGGTCGTGCTTCAACCGCGTGAACCGCTCCTCCTGCGCCGCGGCCACGATCTCCCCGTCCAGCACCAGCGCCGCCGCCGAATCGTGGTAATAGGCCGAGATCCCCAGGACAGCGGTCATGGAAAGACACGCCCCGCTCTCATGGCTTGCTCAGCATCGGCAGCATCCGCCGGTAGAGTTCGGAGTACTGCCCGCTGTTGCGGATCCCGTTGTCGATCAACGCCGCCGCCTTCTCGGGGCTCCCGCTCTTGAGATAAGCCTCCACCAGCGCCTGATCCACCGCCACCTTGTCGGTGCCCCGCAGTTTCTCCCGCGCCGCCAGCAGGAACGGCACCGCCTGCTCGTGCTCCCCCCGCAGTTGCAGCAGCCGCCCCACGTACCGCTCCGGCTGCCCCGAGGCGCTCCGCCCCTGCGCCAGGAGAAAATGCCCCCGCTTCACCCCCGCCAGCGCCACCGCGCGGTCCGCATCGTCCAGCCCCCGCAGCCGCTCGCGGCAGGCCAGCATTAGGTAAGTGAACTCCAAATTCCACGACGAATACTCGCTCACGTTCCGCGCCGCGATCGCCATCAGCGGCTCGGCCTCCGCCAGCTTCCCCGCCCGCATCAGCTCGTACCCCACCATCCCCGCGATCGGCCGCTGCTCACCCTTGTGCGTCTCGGGGCTCTGCCATTTGACCAGCTCGTCCCGAACCGCCTGCGGTTCCGCCGCCTCCACCCCGCGGCACAGCGCGTCGTACCGCTCGAACACCCACGGATTCGTGTCGCGATAAAACGGAATCGTCCCCAGCACCCGGATCGTGTGCGCCGCCCCGTACATGTCGTACCGGTTCTCGCCCAGCCGCGCCGCGTACGTCAGCCAATCCGGCATCGCCGCAAAGACATCCCCGGGAACCGCGACCGGCGCCGGCGCCCCCGCCAGCGCACCCACCACCGTCCGCGCCACCAGGTCCTGCCCGCGCAGCGACGGGTGCACGTGATCGTCCATCAAGTCCCCGCCCGTCGCCCCGCCGCTGGCATCCCGGAACGCCTTCTCCAGGTCGCACAGAATCCCGCCGTGCCGCGCCACCGCGTCGCGGATCGCCGCGACACTCGCCCCCGGTGGCCGCCACGGCATCGGGTCCAGATCAACCGCCCGCCGCAGCGAGACCAGCCCCTGCTCGCCCTTCCCCTGCGCCACCAGCGCCTTCCCCAGCAGGTAATGCGCCGCCGCATGCTCCGGCGTGATCTCCAGCGCCTTCACCGCCGCGGCCCCCGCCGCCGCCGGATCGCCCGCCAGCGCCGCCGCACCCGTCCTGAGCAGGTCCTCGACCGCGTCCCGCGCGACATCCGCCGTCCTCGAATAATCAAACTTCCCGAACGGCGCCAGGTCCCGCTCGTTGGCCGGCGGCGTGCACACCACCACCGGCACCCCCCTCGCCCCGCACCGTTCGATCATGTCGCCCACGAACACCGACAGATTCCGCGCCGCGGCCTTCCGCGCCGGATCCTCGGGCCCGATCTGCGACTGGCCGACCATCGCCTCCATCAGCGTCTTGCGCTCCGTCGCGTCGCTCACCCCCAGCCGGCGGTCGATGAACTGCGCGATCGCCAGCGAGCGGAACGCCCGGATCGTCCGGATCAGCAGGGGCGACCGCCCCGCCGAATGCAGGCTCGCGACCCCGTAGGCGCCGAAGAACTCGTTGTTGCCCACGTACACCACCACCAGGTCAGGCTCGTACTCCAGCGACTCGGTCAGGATCCCCAGCGCCGGGTACGACGCGATCGCGGTGGTCCCCAGGTTGATCACCTCAACCTTCCGCCCCGGCCACGCATCCGACAGCATCGCCTGCAGAAACGACGCCGAAGCCAGCCCCCGCGCCTGCGGGAACCCCTTCGCCGCCGACTCCCCCACCAGCATCACCCGCACCGTCCCCGCCGGCTTGGGGCTCACCAGCGCCGACTGGTGCACCGACCCCGCCCGCGATCGGTTCGCAAAGAAATACGACGACGGCCCCCCGTTGTCGACCAGCACCAGCGTCGTACCGTCCTCGAGAGTCCCCACCCGCTGGAACGTCGGCGGGTACCCGCCCAGCCCGCCCCACCACCGCAGCCCCAGTTCCACCAAGCCCAGCACCACCAGCGGCAAGAGCAGCGAGCCCACGATGAAGATCGCCCGCCGTCGCGCCGACATCGGGCGCCGCGCGGTCCGGACCGTGGCCGTGGGAGTTACCGCAGAGGGATTCGGGGGAACAGAGGTCATGGTGTGTCGCAGGTGGATCGGGCCGCCAAAGGATAACGGGCACAAAAAAGCCCGCCCTCACAGAGGGCGGGCTTTGAAAATCATGCCGATCCCAGGCCCCGACTTCAGCGGCGCCGACGGCGGGCCGCAAACAGCCCCGCCCCGGCCAGCGCCAGCGCGCCGCCCGGACCGGGCACCAGCCGGTAGCTCACCGGGTGCGCCTCAGAGGCCTGACCCCAGTCGGAAACCTGCTGCCCGGGATTGCCCAGGGAGTCGATCGCCCCGTCGGTGCCGCCGCCGCCGCTGGTGAACACGTCCAGCAGGATCGTCTGCCCGGGGACCAGGCCGATGTCCGCCAGCCGCACGCTCAGGAAGATGTTGCTGGTGGTCTTGCTGACCGTCAGGCCCGGCGTGGCGTTGTAGGTGGCGCCGTTGAGCTGCCAGGCGCTCCCGTCCCAGCCGCGGTTCTCCAGCCCGTTCCCGCTGTCAACCCACGACCCCAGCCAGGTCTCGGCCCCGCTGGGCATCGAGATCGGCCGCGCCCAGCCGTTGCTGACGGTGTCGCCACCGGGAGCGCTGTCGATGATGACCATGTACTTGCCCCAGTCGGTGGCAACCACATCGCCCATGACCTTGATATTGAAGGTCAGGTCGGTGTTGTCGTTGTTCACTTCGACCGAGAGGATGTCCAGGATCCCGCCGCCGGCACCCGTGAAGACGTCGAAGGCGTTGTCGTTGTACGTAACGCTCGCCATCGCGCTGCTGGCAGATAGCGCCAGCGCAGCAACAGAAAGCACGGCCCGGCTCTTCGTCATGACTCTCTCACTCCTGTTGAAGACACACACATAAGCGGCGCGGAAGCCGCCTGGAAACGGTTACAGCATACCACAACCCCGGGGATCCGCATACCGAATTTTTCTCAAACAGCCCACCCTCCGGAGCCCGAGAACCGCTTTCTAACCCCCGAAACTACAGCGGCGATTCCCCCCGCGTGATCAGATCCCGCGCCCCCGCCCTGACCACACGCTCCACGAACCGGGCAAACTCGCCCTCCATCGCCCGCACACCCGTCCCAAAGTACACCCCAAGCAGCGTCTCGAGTCCCGACCCGCCCGAAGTCCCTCCCGCC
>JADMIO010838924.1_pt1 | contig 41743 bp, 33 predicted proteins | sample 8958161 | NCBI WGS metagenome assembly JADMIO01 (sample SAMN16585339, study PRJNA669376) | soil metagenome | isolation source: Crop rotation soil | place: USA: Cullars Rotation, Alabama | collected 2011 | reverse complement strand
CTTTCCCAAGGAGACTATAGCATTCAATTGTTTAACAATCATGGACAGGTTATAATGAAGCGGACACTACATCACATGGGTGGAAACAGCAGCCAGGCTATTTCTCTGCCAAATCTTATATCTGCAGGTTCATATCATTTGCATGTAAGGAATGACAACGAAGAATATAAGATGCTGATAAACATCAGCAGATAGATTCAGACATTTTATAAAAATCTAAATCGTTTTGAGAGCTCCCAAGTGCGGGCGCTCTTTTTTATATTATATCCTAAAAATTTACCTCCCGAAGATTGTTACCCGCAATACCCGTCATTGTTAGTTTTACTTAGCCGATCAATCCGCTATCACCAGTGGCGCAGTTGTTGAATAGTATTGGGTTGCTAACTAATTCGTTTAACCACAAAATCTATTACAATGAGACAGTTCACAATTCCAGCATCTTTAAGGGCTTTTGCCGCCCTTTTCATGGTGGCTTTTTTACAAACTTTGGCATGGGCTCAGGACAATACAGAAGGATCTGGGTCAGTAAACGTAACGAAAACAACCACCTCCGAGCAAACTATGTGGTATACGCAGCCGTGGATGTGGGTAGTAGGAGCAGCTGTATTAATTCTCATAATCGTTGCCCTTATGCGCGGAAGCGGAGGATCATCTAATTCTCATACAGATAAAGTGACTGTTACAAAAACAGTAAGTAGCGAATAATTAAGTAAGCATACGTGCAAAAATAGCCGCCTTCTGTGCGGCTATTTTTATAAAAATATATTTTTCGCAAAATTGAAATTTGTATTTTCATTAACGAATCGTACCTTCCAAAAAATTAATCTTTTTTTAAAAACTTAATCTTTATTTAATTATTGTCGCATTTATGAACAAAGCATCAGACATTTTAGAACGCAAAGGAAGTAATATAATAAGTCTCGATCCGGAAAGCACTGTGTTGGAAGCCCTTACGTTAATGGCTGAAAAAAACATTGGCTCTGTAATGATCATGTCTAATAACGAATTCTTAGGAATCGTGACTGAAAGGGATTATTGCCGTAAAGTAATTTTAAAAGGAAAGTCCTCCACAGAAACTAAAGTGAAGGACATCATGTCTACGAATTTTCCCCGAATTTCTCCATCAGATAGTGTGGATCATTGCATGACTTTGATCTCCACACGAAACGTGCGCTATCTGCCCGTATTTGAAAGTGGAGCTATCGCAGGTATTATTTCTATAAACGATGTGGTGAGAGAAACTATCATTGCCCAGGAAGAAACCATATCTCAGTTGAAGGATTACCTGCACGCCAGCATGTAATTTCAAGAACCTTTCATTTTAACATTTTACCGGTAATAGTCAGCTTTGCCGGTAAAATTTTTTTGGGAACGAACTTCATCTTTCCATAGCATCATCGTTGCTACGCTCAGTTTTACATTTGTTCTTTGTGCATCTTCCCTAAATAAGCATGGAACCATAGGATATGGTAATGAATGTTCATTAATGAGCTGCAGATGAATGGAGCGTCGCAAGTAAAGCCTCATCAGAGCTATATCGTTTGCTCCAAGAAAACTTTTTATGAGTTCATGCTATCAGAAACGATAGTTAAAAGCCAGGCCTTTATAATCCTTTCCTGCTTGTGGCGAAAATGTTACGTTTCTAAATCTTTTGTTTTTATGTAACTCAGGAACCAAAAGTCCCGTAGCCGCGCCAAGCACATAGCCTAATACGTTGTCGCTTAAAAAATGCATACCCGCCTTATATCTAAGGTAACCGGTAAAGGCAGGCACAGCAGCGGCAACAACCCATATGTAAGGTTTCAGTTTTGAGTCGGGATTGAAATCCTGGAAAGTTTTCGCAAGAAAAAACATGGCCGCAGCCGATGAAGCAGTATGACCGGCATAGAAAGCACGTTGCGAGTTTTTGTTTATCCGTTTTTCGTATGAGGCTTCAGATACGCCGTCTGAATTTGTATAGACCAAAGGTCGGGGACGTTGCGCAATACCTGCTGCCAGCGTGAACATGGAGCCTGTTATTGCCATTGTTTCTATATACAGAACTACAACCTGACCAAGCTTAATACGTTCATTCTTGTTTAGAAGCATCATAGCTACCGGTGCAGCAAATGAAAAATGAAATGGAATGTAGCTGTCTTTATCTGCCTTCTCGGAATAGTAACCAACATTGCCTCTGTCAAATGAAGGAACTTTATCTCTTGTTTTTGTAGCCAGTTCAACCGGGGTAAGATCGTCCATATTTTGAATGATACTAACGCCGAGGCCAGTGAGACCAACTCCACCGGCAATGATAGGAGCATCTAACCAAAACCTGGTAGTGTATGGTGAGAAAGTGCCATTGCTACTTTGTGCCACTCCTGGTGATGGAGATAGTTGTCCGGAGGGAGTGGCAGATAAAAGCTCAACCTTATTATTCGATGCAGATGTATCCTGCGCGAAAGTTTGTGTAATACTTACTGAAAAAGCAAGAAGCAAAATGAAAAGTTTTCTCATAACATTCAATCTTTTGTTTTTTGGATAAAATATTCCACATACAAGCCTGTTAATCAGGTATTGTTATGCGAACGACAAGTAAGACTTGTCTGGATAGCTACTATGCAAAAACAGTGCTCTTACAAAATAAAGTATACTCCTAACAAAATCTAATACCGGGCTGTTACACCAATATAGTTATGAGGTGTTATGGTCTTCAGCTCTTTTTTTACCGCACTGCTTACTTTAAGCCCGGCTATGAATTGCTGAATGTCTTCTTTTGTAACAGATGCTTTTCCGCGTGTAAGCTCTTTTAGCGCTTCATATGGTTGAGGATAGTTTTCGCGGCGAAGAATAGTTTGAATAGCTTCTGCCACTACGGACCAGTTATCATCAAGGTCTTTTGAAATTTTTGCTTCATTTAAAAGAAGTTTTTCCAAACCTTTTTCTATAGAACGTAATGCAACAAATGTGTGTGCCACGGGAACGCCGATATTCCTGAGCACGGTGCTGTCGGTAAGATCTCTTTGCAGCCTGCTTACTGGCAGTTTTGCCGAAAGGTGTTCCAGCAGAGCATTTGCAATTCCAAGATTGCCTTCTGCATTTTCAAAATCTATGGGATTTACCTTGTGCGGCATGGCACTGCTTCCAACTTCGCCTTGTTTGGTTTTTTGTTTGAAGTAGTCCATGCTTACATAGGTCCACATGTCCCTGCAGAGATCTATAAGTATATTGTTGATGCGTCTTATACAGTCGAAGTGCGCAGCAAGATGATCATAATGTTCTATTTGCGTAGTGAACTGCATGCGTTGCAAACCAAGCACATCATCTACAAATTGATCCGCAAGCTTTACCCAGTCTTTGTCGGGATAAGCAATTTTATGGGCATTGAAATTACCTGTAGCTCCGCCAAACTTTGCAGCATACGGTATATGCGAAAATAGCTGGACCTGGTTATTTATACGTTCAGCAAACACCATTATCTCTTTTCCCAGTGTAGTGGGCGATGCAGGTTGTCCGTGTGTGCGGGCAAGCATAGAAATGCTTCGCCATTGTTGCGCTATCTGCTGCAGCCTTTTTTTCAGATTCATTATTGCAGGCATGTAATCATGTTCCATGCAGGTTTTCCAACTTAGCGGTATGGACGTATTATTAATGTCCTGCGATGTGAGACCAAAATGTACCCATTCTTTTACATCTGCGCCTCCGCATTTATCCAACTGTTCTTTTAGGAAATATTCTACAGCCTTTACATCGTGGTTGGTAATGGATTCAATTTGTTTGATCTGTTGCGCATCATCAAGGTTGAATTCTTCGGTAAGTTTCCTTAGGTGTTGCTTACATTTTGCATTGAGTTTGAAGAACTTCTTATCGGCGAGAAAAAAGAAATATTCAACCTCTACAAGTACCCGATATTTGATTAAAGCATATTCTGAAAAGTATTGATCTAAGAAAGAAGATTGTTTACGATATCGTCCGTCGATGGGCGATATAGCAGTTAAATTGGAAAGTTCCATGAATGGTTTATGGTTGTTGAATAATGAAACTACAGTACAAGAGTGCGACGCAACGATGCTGAATACTCTTCCTATGCAGGGTTCATAAAAATGAATTTTCTTTGCCGCTCAAAATTAGTTGAATTGGACAAGACTATAAAAGTTGGTGCGGTAAGTTATTTGAACACAAAGCCGCTGGTGTACGGATTTTCGCATGGTGGCGCAATAAAGAATATGGAGCTGGTGGAAGATTATCCTGCTAGGATTGCCGCTATGTTGTTGAACGACGAAATTGATGTAGGACTGGTGCCGGTGACCGTGATAAAGGAGTTGGACGAGGCGCATATCATATCTGATTACTGCATTGGCGCTGAAGGTGAGGTGGCGTCTGTATGCCTGTTTAGCGATGCACCGATTGATAAAGTGGAGAAGGTTTTGCTGGATTATCAAAGCCAGACATCTGTGGCTCTTGCAAAAATATTATTGAAGAACTATTGGAAAATATTGCCGGTAATAGAACATGCGGGTGAAGATTTTCGTGCACATATTAAAGGCACTACAGCCGCTGTAGTTATTGGTGACAGGGCGTTTGAGCAACGCAAGCAGTCGCCCTACATATACGATCTTGCGGAAGCATGGCTAAACTTTACAGGCTTGCCTTTTGTGTTTGCGGCATGGATCGCTAATAAGAAATTGCCCGATGATTTTATACAAAGGTTCAATGATGCTAATAGGTTAGGGCTAGAGAATATAGACGCTGTAGTTGCAGAAAATGGCTCACCCCATTATGATCTGGAAAAGTATTTCACGCAAAACATAAGCTACGAACTAACAGAAAAAAAGAGAGAGGGTTTGGAAAAGTTTTTGGGAATGTTGTGAAATTGGTGGGATACCAACGGTAGTTTTACATAGCATCGTCGTTGCGTCGCAATCACTTCATCTATTGTGCATAGAGCAACTTTGTACATAGTGAAACAATTTTCATTACTTCGCCCTTAAAGTCTTAGGGTCGGTGCACCTGACTTTAAATGTCACACACTTGTCCTTGTTTTTAACACAGATATACAGTGCCTTCATAATTTAATTTCAGTTAAAAGAATTTCAATATTTATTTGCATGCGGTAACTATTACAATACTCTATTAATTTTCGCGATGAAGCATACTTTACTCTTTTTAACGATTTTGTTTGTCTCCTTTTTTGAAGCTTCCAATGCTCAAAATATTCAATGGGCATTTGGCATAGGCAGCAACGAAGATCAACATGTAAGAGAGATAACCCATGATACTGCAGGCAATATTATAGTTACAGGATATTTCAAGGGAGCCGATGTTGACTTTGACCCCGCCATTTCACAAGCGTTATTGAGCAGCGCAGGCGATAATGATATTTTTGTGGCTAAGTATACAGCCGAGGGAAAATATCTATGGTCTTTTCGCATAGGCGGTTCAGGCAATGATGCCGGAATTGGAGTAGTCTCTGATTCTACCGGTAACATATATGTGTCTGGCTGGTTTAGAGGAGCCGTAGATTTTGATCCTTCTGCAAATATCACTTTACTGACCGGGCATGCAGAAACGGGCAGCGATCCTGGTTTCGGAGGAGATGCTTTCCTGGCAAAGTTTAATAGTAACGGCAATATTCAATGGGCATTTAATGTAGGCAGCACGGACATAAGAGATACTGGAGGAAAAGTATTAATAGCAAAAAATGGTGATGTTTTGTGGACAGGTTCTTTTACCGGTTCTAACATAGATTTCGATCCTTCTGTGGGAGGGACAACTCAACTGTCTGCCGGTGGTACGAATGCGTCATTTTTGGCGAGGTATAATTCAGCAGGTGGATTAGTATGGGCTAAAAGATTTGGAGGCGCTTCAGTTGCAAACAGCGAAGGAAGGGGGATAGCAGAAGCCACGAGCGGAGACATTTATTTGACAGGACATTTTGATGGAACAATTGATCTTAATCCCGGCGAGGCTGTGAATAATTTTCCATCTAATGGTTGTGAAGATTTTTATGTTGTGAAGCTTACGGGTGAAGGCTCTTATATATGGGGATTCAATATTGGAGGAACTGCCTGCGATTACGTATGGGATATGGACATTGATCCGTCTGATAACATCTATATAACGGGTCAATATTACAGCACTAATGTTGACTTTAATCCTAACATCGGAAGTAATGTAATGAGTTCGCACGGTAATGCTGATATATATGTTGTAAAGTATGATAAGGATGCTAATTATATTTTCTCTCATTCGTTTGGCTCAACAGGAGATGATATTGGCTTTGGAATTTTGGTTCAACCTTTTGGTTATACAGTTACAGGCTTCTTCTCGGGAACGGTAAATTTTGACCCGGTTACTTCAGATGCACGCACTGAAACTCTGCCATTTACAAGCAAGGGAGGACAGGATATATTCGTTGCCAGTTATGACCTTCAGGGTAACTACAAAAATACGTTCACCGTTGGCTCAGCAGGTAATGATGTTGGTTATAGCCTTACATCGGGCGGTGGATACACTTTATATCTTGGGGGACATTTCCAGGATCTCAATGTTGACTTCGATCCTTTAGCTACACAATTTTCCTTATCATCGAAAGGAGGATTTGATGGTTTCCTTGCAAAATATGATCTTACTAATGTATTGCCGATTACGCTTAATGGCTTCAATGCTATTTTCGAAAGTTTTAATCAGGCTGTAAATGTGAAATGGAAGATTCCTCAAAGTGAAGAAGTGGATTATTTCGAGGTGGAACGTTCTTTCGATGGTGTCAATTTTTCATCAATAAAAATGCTGCGCTCACAAGTGGGAACTTCTTCTACTGTGAATTATTCTTACGACGACAAAGGGTTTCAGAGCGGCAATAATTACTACAGACTTCGGGTAGTGGAGAAAGACGGTCATTATACCTACAGTGGAGTTGTTCTGATAAATACAAGAAGCGGGCAGGCGCTGAATATTTTCCCTAATCCATCTTTCTTAGATAAGTTGTCTATTGGCTTACCAGCAGCGGTGACAAATGAACGTGGTTCTCTCAATATTATTAACGCTGCCGGGCAAATAGTCTATACAAGAACCATTGGTGGTAACAGCTTAGGTAATACAGCTGTTGTTAAAACAAATAACTGGGCAAAAGGGTTGTACTACGTGATGTTTAAAAGCTTGCATGGAGGCACATTCTCTCAAAAAGTGATCAAGCAATAACGGAAGCAGTAATATAACTGGTGGATTTTATTTTGGTTTCCAGCAAAGTTTTTCATGGCAATATCGTTGCTACGCTCAGTTCAACCTTAATCCAATGGGCATCAACATAGGAAAACTGTACAAGTGAGTGACACAACGATGTTGATAGATGGACTTCTGCTGGGACAGTACTTCTTAATACCAAAGCCTGGCTTCAACTTCCCGCAGATATTTTATTGAAGAAGATGTTATTGGCGTTCTCTTTTCATGGAAAGGGATTGAGAAAATTTCTTTCCATGTGGATAGATAACCTTTCAAATGAAAACTCGTTTTGCGCAGGTATTCAAACGACCACATAACAGCAGTAGAATAAAAATATCTTTTAGGAAGATAGCGCCAGGCTACTTTGCTCTTGTTCACCCACATCATCCTTAGCTTCTCACTTTTAGGTTTTCTACCCATAGGAGATTCTTTGTGCAGCATGACGATAGAGCTGTCATACCTTATGCAATATCCTTTGTCAATGATGCGATAACTGAGATCGTATTCCTCCATGCCATAGAAAAACTCCTCAGGTAAATTTCCGACAGCATGTAAAACTTCCCTTCTTATTGCATGAGCGCCGCCAGCAAAGTAATAGGTGAAGAACGATGTCTTGTTTCTGTACTTTTCAATGTTCTTGTTGGGCAGAGTGTTCTCCTGTAAGGTCAATGTATCATAATACAGAACCTTAAATGTTACTATGGCGACAGTTCTCTCGCCGGGTCCAACATTATTGAACGCCGTGATGACATTCTCCAGCGCATCTTTGTTTTGCAGCATAGCATCGTCATCCAGAAAAATAAGAATATTTCCCCTGGCATACTGCAGGGCAAAATTTCTTCCTTTAGTTACACCAAGATTGGACGGTGCGTCTATGAACTGGAAGGGTAGTGGAGAAGAACTGACAAAATGTTTTGCCGCTGAATAATCCTCTGATGATGCGTTATTTACCACAATGATATCCTCCAAAAGTTCGCTGGCTTTATTCAGCTTACTAATGTTTTGAAGCAGTTCCAGAACATCATCGGGACGATTATAAGTTATTATGATAAAGCTTAGAGGTTTCATGCTTTAGTTAGTTCATCAAACAAATGCCTGTAATTTCTTTCAAAGGTTTCCATTCCAAAATGCTCATAAGCATAATCAATTCTTTGCTCATAACCATTCTTTATCAGCGAAATATCAGCTATAGCTTTTTGTAAAAAATTAAAAGCTTCATCTAATATTTTGTTTTCATCAAAAGTATCTGAAAACATAAAGCCATTTTCCTTGTGCCGGATGTGCAGTGGAACATACCCAACTTTCGTCGACATAATATAGCAGCCTTGCGACATTCCTTCCATCAGCGTAAAAGGGCCACTTTCTGTGGAAGAGGGGATCAACACGATGTGACATTCCCTGTAGACAGAATTAAGAACTTGGCGATCAGTTACGTTTCCATGAAATACTGATAAGGCGTGAACATCATTTGAAACCTCAGCCTGTACATCGCCTGCAAAATGGAATTGTATTTTTTCCGGAACGTTCTCGAAGCGCTTGGCAATTGCTGCTACGAGCCCAATTCTTTTTTCAATGCTATTGCGGCCAACAAACAAAACCTTCAAAGGCATAGTCCAATCCTTCCTATAATGTTTTGGCGGCAGCTCAATTTTATTTTCTATAAATCTGAACTTTGAAAACACTTTGTCAGGCACTTTTATTTTTTTGTAGAAGAGTCTGTGCTTATCTATAATCTCCCGGCTGATGGTTATTGACCTTGAATAAAATGACAGGAACGGAATTCTTATAAGCGAAAAGGTATTCAGTGCATGAATAAGTTCTACCTGCTTTATGGAGCTTTCTATCCACGGCGATATCTTATACCCAAAATTACTTTGTCCGTTAAATACAATTGGATTGCGTGATGACCGATTTATCAACTCACTTATATAACCTCTGTACACAAGGTTCATAAAAAATATCCACTTATTGTCGGTGTACTTCGAAATGTCTTTTACTGCAGCATTGGATGACAAGAAATCTTTAAGAAAAGTTACATCTGCAGACTTGCGGGTGAAGAATATGATACTGTTGCTGTCGGCTGTGCACTGCACAATTAATGAATGCACTTTTTCTGCGCCACCTGTATGATAAAATGGAAAGAAGAAATATTTAGTGTAGTGTTTTTGTGGAGACCTTAATCGTGCAAGTATTTTTCCAACTACGATGAATGGAAATATAAAAATGTTTTCCAGCTTCCTTTTGAATATGTAGACGCGATAAGTCATTTAGGAAAGAACAAGTTTTTGATGAACTTACCTGTTCCTTTTATTCCATCGATTTTGGAATGTAATAATGTTGCTAAAACAAACCCGTTGATTTTTCCTTTTGCTAATTGGTTCTTTACAAAAATCAGCTTCACCACCATCACTCTATAAAACACGTTTAATTTTCTGGTGCGGGTGAAGGAAGTTTGCAATATGCGATGCAACAAAAGCGGCTCTGAAAGTTTATCTATTGTACCACCATCTGCGGTTATTCTAAGCCACAGGTCGTAATCTTCCGATAACTTTTGTTCATCATTATACTTATACTTCAACATCACTTCACTTTTTGCCATTACTGTAGGATGCGCTATGCAATTATTTACCGGCAAAGATTTTCGAATGGAGTGCGCATTGGTATGTTGTTTATCCTCTGCCCAACTTCCTATATCTTTTTCGTGTTCATCTATGAGTGTTACACAAGTAGCAAGAACATCTGTTTTCGTATTCTTCTCTAAATACTCAAGTTGTTTTTGAAATCTGTTTGAAAGCGAAACATCATCACCATCCATACGTGCAACATACTTCCCTTTTACATATTCAAGTCCGCGGTTGAGGGTGACTATAAGTCCACGGTTCACTTCGTTTTTTACGTACACAATTCTTGGATCACTGTACGAAAGAATGATTTGCTCTGTGTCGTCGCTGGAGCCATCATTTATAATGATGAATTCGAAATCAGTAAGTGTCTGCTGAAGAATACTATCAATAGCCTGTCGTAGGTATTTGCCGGAATTGTATGCGGGCATTACAACACTAATAAGGGGAGCAGACATGTGTGCAATTTAAGTTTTTTGGAACCATCATTTGCTCATGTGTCAGCATCGTTGTGTCACTCACTTGTACTGTTGAATAGAAGTCCTCGAAGCCTGGCTTTTTACTTTTTGCCTCGTTGCCTTTGTGCCTCGATGCCTATCGGTTTGCCTTTGAACTGAGCGTAGCAACGATGATGCCATGAAAAACTAAAGCCGGTACCAAAAAATTATCTACCCACTTTTTTATTATGCTTCTTTCTTCTTCCGCACATTCATGAAAACAGCAGCGGCTAACAAAACTATCATCAGCAAAGAACAAATGGTTGTCAAAGTCCAGCCGGTCTTATGACTTACAGGCTCAAATTTAAAAACAACCGCATGCTCACCGGCAGGCACCATCATGCCACGCAGAACATAGTTCACTTTTGCATAAGGCGCCGCATTCCCATCTACATAAGCGTTCCAGCCCTTTGCATAGTACACTTCGCTGAACACTGCAAGCTGCTCGGCAGATGATTTCGTTTTGTAAGTGACCACATCATTTTCATTACTCACCAGTTGAATAGTAGCTGTAGGATCAGCATTAAAATTGGCTTTTAGAACTTTGTCGAATGACTGATCAGCTATCGCCGTATCTGCCGGGTGAAAATTGTCCAGCGCGGCCATCTCTTCTTTAGGTCCATGCACAAAGCGAACACCTTTTACAAACCATGCAGCCCCCAAATTTGTTGGTCGATATGGGATCATCTGCTGCTGCGGATCCTGTATAATGTACTTCGTATTCAGCATATCCAAAACAGGCTGACAATCCGGGTACTTATATAATTGATGCTCTATCAGATCCTGGTATATACTCAGTTTCGCAGGATGATACCCTCCTATAGATTTATGATGATAAGCCGTTAATGCTCCCTGGTTAAAAGCGCCGCCAATGCCGCCATAGCGAAGGTCTAGAACCCTGTACCAGCTTTTGTCCTGAAGAATAAACTGATCAGCGGGACTTGGAAGAAATGCAGCTTCGTTTTCTTCTTTCTCCTGATAGTTTTCTCCATTAAGATAAATCACATCTATCGCCATCACATCTACAAAAGAGAAGAAGCCAATGATGGATAATGCCACCACAGGCTTCAGGAATTTTTTCAGGTATGCCCAAATAGCAGCAGCGGCAATAGCTATGTAAAATAGGGAGCGAAGTATGTCACTAAGGAACAGGCTTCTTCTGTCATCTTCCAACGCATTTACAAAAGATCGAACTGGCGTTTTTATTTGCTCTTCCTGCATAGAAGCTACCTGCTTCAGCAGTTCTTTATCGCTTTCCCCCTGGTAGTCGTAGTTGAAGTACAATATCAGCAGCACAGCAAAAACTCCTGCTGTTATCATCAATGCTTTTCTAAACTGCTTCCACAACACATCTTTGTTTTCATTGCCAAATAATATTTTATTTAGGCTCAGCGTGGCTATCATGCACAATAGAAAAGTAGGAACTACTATGATCATGCTTGGTGCACGAAATTTATTATACATGGGCAAATGCTGTAACAGCCAGCCATTGAATCCTTCAAAAAAGTTGCCCCAGCTCATTACAATTGTTAGTGCCATTGCAGCAAGTATCCACCACCTGTGTTTGTTATCCAGCACCACAAAACCAATAATAGCAAGAAAGCAAATTATAGCGCCTACATACGGAGGTCCCGATGTGCCACCAATTCCTCCCCAATAAAATTTAAGATTACCCTGAAGTTGTTGCGCTAGTTGCTGCGGCATCGATTGTAATGCTTCTATAGCTTTTGATTTGTCTTCCGGCATTTCCAGTTTTTCACTGCTGCCGCCAAATATGTGCGGAACGAGCATCACGAAGAATTCGCTTTTATACATGCTATAGCTGAAGGCATAGTCTTCACCCAAACCATTTTTGCCAATGTTGCTTTTGCTATCAGCAAGCTCGCTTCCGCCGCGGATGGTAGCTTGCGTGTACTCATAGTTGGGCAAGAGCACTACAGCATTGGATAACACGCCAATCAGTGCCGAACCTAAAGTGACAGCTCCGGCAACGATAAGTTGTTTAAACTCTTTGTTCATTATCCACCTGGTAGCATAAGCTATGGTCATAGCCGCAGCAATTATCAGCCCGTAGTAAAGTATCTGGTAGTGGTTTTGGCTCACCAATGCACCGGTGAATAAAGCGGTGCATGCCGCGCCCCACCAGTATTTTCGTTCATATATTATTAGTATGGAACCAATCAGTCCGGGCAGCAGTGCTATTGACATCATTTTGGTATCATGTCCCACAGCTACGATGATTGGATTGTATGTGGCATATGCATATGCCAGTGCGCCTATTACTCCAATCCATGTATTTACCCGCAACACCTGTGACAAAAAGTAAAAACAAACGCAAGCCAGAAAGAAGAACTGTATAGGTTTTGGAAGAAACAAAGAAAGCGCTTCGGCAAAATAATATGGAATGTAGTTGTTGGTTCTTCCGGCTATCAGGTAGCCCGGCATTCCGCTAAACATACTGTTTGTCCAAAGAGGAGCTTCGCCATGTTTGTCTTTGTAATCATATATGTCTTTGCTCATTCCTTTCCACTGGGTAATATCATGCTGCTGCAACACTTTACCCTGTAAAGCAGGTTTGCAATAGATGACTGCAACTATCAAAAAAATACCTATTGCAAATACATGTGGCAGAACTTTCTTCCAGTCAAAGTACTTCATATTAGCGTTTTATGCGGTTGGCAAAATAATGCTATTTTACACGAAATTATTCCATGCGCTGGCTTTTATTTATGGCTCGTGTTGCATTCATTTGCAACGTTTTTTTTATCGCCTGCCTCGTTTTCCGATACTATGATCTGGTAAGTTTAAATTCGCTGAAAGGCTTCATAATAATAGTAGGCTGGTTAATGGCTCCTTTCATAAATGCAGTGATGCATTCATTACTTGTCTTTAGTTTTTATCGTAAAAAAGTTCCCGATCAGCTTATACCACGTTGGCTGCTCGCTATAAATCTTATTACACTGTTACTACAACTAATAATAATTCCGTTTGCATGATTCACAATATTATAAAGGATAAGTCTACAAGGCTTTTTATTATTCTTGGAGGGTTCTTTATTGCTAATGCCCTTATCGCAGAATTTATGGGTGTAAAAATTTTTTCGTTGGAGAAAACTCTGCGTGTTACGCCTGTCGATCTGCTGCTTTTTGGTAATCACTTCTCGTTCAATCTTACAGCAGGTGTTTTGTTGTGGCCTGTTGTATTCATCATGACCGATATCATTAACGAGTATTATGGACAGCGGGGCGTCAAGTTTCTATCGTACATGGCCGTAGGCTTGATCAGTTATGCATTTCTCATGGTGTTCCTAGCGATACAAACTGCACCGGCAGATTTTTGGATCACCAATCGAGCAAGCCAGGGCATACCTGATATGAATGTGGCATACTCAAGCATTTTCGGGCAAGGACTTTGGATCATCATTGGTTCGCTTATGGCATTCCTGGTTGGTCAGGTGGTGGATGTGGTCGTCTTTCACAAAATAAAAAGAACCACCGGCGAAAAGTACATCTGGCTTCGTTCTACCGGCTCCACTATTGTATCGCAGTTCATAGACAGTTTTATTGTTTTGTTTATTGCTTTTTATATCGGTCCCAGAATTTCCACAAATCAAGGGCAGCCATGGACACTTTCTTTCGTGCTTGCCGTGGGTGTGGGAAATTATATCTATAAGTTTATCATGGCGCTGTTGCTCACGCCGGTTATTTATTTCGTTCACAACATCATCGAAAAGTTTTTGGGGCACGATACTGCAAGAGATATGAAGCAGGCAGCTATGGGATACAATTAATTTTGGTTACCGGCATTAGTACGCTATGCATTATTGTTGCTACGCTCAGTTCAACAGCAATGCATTGGTTGATCTTTTATCTGAGCGTAGAAGCCTGCAAAAAATAAACACCAGTTACTCAGAAAAGCCTGGCAAAATATTTAAATCAATGAACTTCAAAAAGCTTCTCAAACCTTTATTTATACTCCTTATAACATTGACAGGAGCAACAAAAGACTTCGCACAAATATCTTCTGATACTTGTAGATATTTTTCTGCAGATGTTGTTTTTAAAAAAGGCACTGTTGTTTTATCTTCTGTAGCAAGGGCTAAACTGGACTCCGTTGTAAAAAAAATGAAAGATTTTCCATTGTGTAAAATCCGTGTTGAAGGACATGGTACTGCAAGTGAAGGTGCTCAGCAAATTAGTTGGGACAAGGTAGCTTCGGTAGTAAAATACCTTCGTTTGAAAGGAACGAAAAAAACTAACCTGCTTTTTAATTATGGAGATAAAGGAGATCCATCAATTGTGAACATAACAAGTAGCACAGAAGATGGACCTGATTGGGTACCTGCTCCAATTCCATGTTTCAGTCTGCATCTCCCACGCAAAAAACGTTGTGCTGACTCTGAAGGAACACTACTTCATTAGCAGACATTGCATATAATTTAATTTCTCCGATGCCATAGGCAATGCCGTTGAACTGAGCATAGCAACGATGCTAAATCATAGTGACAATGATGGTAACAAAATAAAATTCCAGCAGGTTTGTATATTCGCTTCAGTCTAATTGGACATACTATGTTTCATCTCTTATACAAGTATTTGGTTTTTCATCAGCAGTTACACGTTCCTGGAATTGGTGCATTTACAATGAGTGAGCAATCTGCCGAAATAATTTCAGATAATGATACAATACAGCCTCCATTACAATCAGTATCTTTTTCACCAAATACGGATGTAGAAAACAAAGATCTTTATGATTTTTTAGCAGCGCAACTGAGAACTAACACACAAGAGGCGGCGCAACAATTTGAAGAGTTTTGCAGAAGATTAAAGCAGGAAGTGAGCGAAAAAAAATGGGTAGATCTGCCGGGGCTGGGAACATTTACACAGGGAGTGAACGATGAAGTAAAATTCAAGCCGGCTCACATTGCGAAGGAATATTATCCTGACATAGTTGCTAAGCCAGAGTTTCGTTCGGATGCGCAGCATAAAATAATGGTAGGCGACCAGGAGCGGACGACTTCCGAAATGCAGAGCATGTTAAACAGGGGTAGTGGCGATAAGAAAAAGGAATGGTGGTGGATATCTGCAATCATTCTGTTCCTGATTGGTGCAGGCGCAATTGCATACTACTATCTTGTTTTTGATATATGATATCGAAGTTTCATAAAGAATAAAATGTACAAGTGAGTGACACAACGATGCTGACTGTAGTGATGAAGCTCGACCCAAAATAATTTTCAAAATGTGCAAGATCAGGTAGGCGATTATTTGAACTCTGTTTATAAAATTAATACACCATAAAATGACTGAATCAATTTTTCCATGCTTGTGGTTCGATGGCAAATCACACGAGGCGGCTGAGTATTACTGTGGTATTTTCCCAAACTCTAAAATAATTTCTACCAATCCTATGGTGGACATATTTGAGTTGGACGGCAAAAGATTTATGGGACTGAACGGCGGACCCGAATACAAATTCACGGAAGGGATTTCATTTGTAGTTACCTGCAAAGACCAGGAAGAGATCGACTACTATTGGGATAAACTCACACAAGGTGGCGAAGAAAGTAAATGCGGATGGCTAAAAGATAAGTACGGCGTGTCGTGGCAAATTGTGCCCTCTATTTTAGGTCAGCTAATGAGCGATCCTGAGAAAGCTCCAAAAGTGATGTATGCTTTTATGCAAATGAAAAAGTTTGATATCGAAAAATTGAAGCAGGCTGTACAATAATGGCTATGTTCTTAGAGGTATGTAATCATTTATGTTCCTGCAAAGTTGTGAAGCAATCCTAAAATGGGTTGCTTTTTCAGAAATCAACTGTAATCCAATAAACACTCGTTGCAAATATGCGATACAGTTGAACTGAGCGTAGCAATCTCGCCTGAAGTGAGACTATGAAATGCGATTGTTGGTAACAAAAAAATCTATAGCAACAAGACGGGTAAATACTCCAAATCTACGTTAGTAAAAGGTTTCATATGTTGCTGCAAAAAAAATTCTATAGTTATTTAAGGCGAGAATATTTTTTATTAGGACAATGTTTGTCATTTTTGCACAAACATGCTTATTCTATTATGAGAAAAATCATAATTACTATAGATGGATTTTCCTCCTGTGGAAAAAGCACATTGGCCAAACAGTTGGCTACAAAGCTGAATTATGTTTTTATAGACAGCGGCGCAATGTACCGCGCTGTCACATTATACTTCCTCCGAAACCACGTAGACTGGACTAATAAGGACCAGGTGGAAGAAGCGCTGAAACTTATCGACCTGAAATTTGAGTATAATTCTGAGGCTGGCAAAAGCGACATTTATTTGAACGAGGAGAATGTAGAATATGTTATTCGTGATTTAGTTGTGGCAGAAAAAGTGAGTGAAGTAGCAGCTGTAAAAGAAGTACGGGAATATGCAGTGGCTGCACAGCAACTTATGGGCAAAAGAAAAGGGATAGTGATGGACGGAAGAGATATAGGTACGGCTGTTTTTCCGGATGCTGAATTAAAGCTCTTCATGACAGCTGATCCGCTGGTAAGAGTGGAAAGGCGATATAAAGAATTATTTGAAAAAAATCCATTAGTGCAGATAGATGAGGTAAAGCACAATATTGAAATGCGCGATTACATTGATAGTAATCGTGAGTTTAGTCCACTGCGACAGGCCGCAGATGCAATTGTTATTGACAACTCATTTATTAGTCCTGACGAACAGTTGAAGATGGCAATGGACCTTGCCAAAGAAAGAATCAAAATGGCTCAGCAGGTAGAACAGAGGCAATCTTCATAAGATTATCTTACTCAAACTTTAGCTTCAGATCTTCTATTGTTCTATCAACAGAATAAAAAGATATCAGCTTCCTTATCACAGCTTCTACTACAGCATCCGGGCAACTAGCGCCGCTCGTTATCAAAATCTTCACCGGCGTTTTTTCAGGAAGATAATTTACAGTATGCATCTTCTGTTTAGTATGAAAATTATGATGCAGTATTTCCTTGCCCGATAGTATTTTGTCATCAGCGTTTATATAATAAGTTGGCAGTTTTTCTTCGCACAATTCTACCAGGTGCGATGTGTTGCTGCTGTTATATCCGCCAACTACTATCGCCAGGTCAGCTTCTGTTTCCAATAGCCCGTATACTGCACTTTGATTATCATTAGTCGCATAGCAAAGAGTGTCGCGGGTATCAGCAAAGCGCTCACCCACGTTATTTTCGGTTAGGTTATACTTTGCCACTATCACATTTTTCAAGTAGTCAGATATAGCTTGTGTATCTGTAGCAAGCATCGTTGTTTGATTTACAACTCCTATTCTTTGAAGATCTTTTTCTATATCAAAACCTTCAGAATATCTTCCTTTAAACTCTTCATAAAACTCTGAAGGCGATTTTTTACCAGCTATATATTTCCCAAGTTCCACAGCTTCTTTCATGTCATTTACAACTACGGTCGGCGTATTTGCTGCAGAATGACTAAACGTAGCTCTTGTTTCTTCGTGAGCAGGTTTGCCATGCACAACTACACTGTAGCCTCGTTGCGCTATTTGTTCGCTACGGTTCCACACCTTCTCCACAAAAGGACAAGTGGTATTATATTTTTCAGTGTGTATGCCCAGCTTGTTCAGCTTTTCTTCCATTGCCAGCGTGGTACCAAATGCCGGAATGATCACCACATCTTCTCCTGTTAGCTCTTCAAAGTTTATGAGAGGTTTTCCCATCGTATCTTGCAAAAACTGCACGCCTCTGTCGAGTAAGTCCGCATTCACCTGTTGATTGTGGATCATTTCGCTCAGCAAAAAAATACGCTTGCCGGGGTTTTCCTCCACTGTTCTAAACGCTATCTCTATGGCATTTTCCACGCCATAGCAAAACCCAAAATGGCGGGCTAAATAAATTTGGATGGGACCAAAATCAAGAAGGGTAGGAGTAAAATCTTTCTTTAATTTATCCTCTTTTTTACGCCGGTTTTTTACGGCGCTTATAAGTGGACTGCGATAAGTAACGGGAACATTAAAAGTTTTCATGTATGCGATGCGATTTTGCTAACTACAAATTCGCTTTTGTTTTAATAGCCGCAAAGTTACTGCGAGTGCAGTAATAATTTGTGATGGATGATAAAGTGGTTCGCTTGTTCATGATCATTTAGGAAGATTTTTTGTTACAGGCATTTGTATTTCATGTTTGTCAGCGTTGCTACGCTCAGTTTATCTTTCTGTTCATTGGGCATCATTTACCGCAAATAGTTTTCAGTTAGCTACAATATCATAACTTACCATTAAGCATTCATCCCAGACACACTATGTCCGAAAAATTTCCTTTGGTGAACTGGATAGCAGGTGCAAACATTTACGAAGTAAACCTGCGCCAGTACACAACCGAAGGAACATTTAAAGCTTTTGAAAAAGAACTCCCACGTTTGAAACACATGGGCGTAGATGTATTGTGGTTCATGCCCATAACACCTATAAGCAAAGAAAAACGACAGGGAACATTAGGAAGTTATTATGCCTGCAGCGACTATATTTCTACAAATCCTGAGTTTGGATCCATAGATGATTTTAAAAAGCTGGTAACATCAGCACATGATCTCGGATTGAAAGTTATGATGGACTGGGTAGCAAACCACACCGGTTGGGATCATCACTGGACTAAAGATCATCCTGATTTTTATAAAAAAGACAGCACAGGAAACTTTTACGACAGCAATGGTTGGATAGATGTAATAGACCTCGACTATACGAATCTAAATTTGCGAAAACGAATGATCGGCAGCATGCTGTTTTGGGTAAGGGAGTGCGATATCGATGGCTTTCGCTGCGATATGGCGCATCTTGTTCCTATAGATTTTTGGCGTGAAGCCCGGAAAACGATATCTGAGAAAAAACAATTGTTTTGGCTTGCAGAATCCGAAGATCCCAAGTATCATGCAGTATTTGATGCTACTTATGCATGGGAGCTTTTGCATACAATGGAAGCAATATATAAAGGACAATCCGGTATAAGCAGTCTCGATAAATTGATGCAGAAGTATGATACGGTTTTCCCTAAAAACGCAATGCGGGTTTGCTTTACTTCCAATCATGATGAAAACTCCCACAGTGGCAGCGAATATGAGCGTATGGGAACTGCAGCAAAGGCTTTTGCCGTTTTATGTGCTACCTGGCCCAAAGGAATTCCATTGGTATACAGCGGACAGGAACTGCCAAACAAAAACCGGCTCCGGTTTTTTGAAAAAGATAAAATACAATGGACAGGAAATAATTTTTTACATGACTTTTACTCTACACTTTTTACGCTGCACAAAACTCATCCGGCACTCCATGCAACCGGTAAGGATGTAACAGTACAGCGAATTCATACCACAGCAGAAAGCAAGATTTTTGCATTTGTAAGACAAAGGAAGGAGCGACAGGTGGTTGTTCTGATAAATCTTTCACCACACGACCGGGTGAAGTTTGAAATAAAAGATCATGCAGTTAGCGGAAAATACATCAGCGTCTTTTCAGGCATTGAAGTGGAACTTAATAAGAACAGGAACTTTGAACTGCAGGCATGGGAGTATGTTCTGTATCAAAAGTAAGTAATAGAATATCGTGCAAAATGTGAGAAAAGTTTCATTATTATTTACCATTGAACTGAGCGTAGCAACGATGACAAACATGAAATACAAATGCCGGTAACATAAAAAAAACCCGAAAGAATTTTTCCTCCGGGTTTTATGTTTATTCGACTAAAGATCTATTGGTTAAAATCCAGGTTGAGCGGATAGCCATAGCTGCCTTCATAGCCAGGATAGATGCCTTCAAGTTTTACAGTGTAGCCTTTATTAGCCTGCAGTGTGCTCTTCAACTCATCAATGCTTTTTATCTCATTGCCATTCACGCTGGTTATTATAAATCCTTCCTGCATCTTGGTTGATTTCAGTGCGCCATTGCCAAGTTTTTTCACCAAAACACCGCCAGGTATTTCATAGGTTGCAGCTTTCTTTTTATCCAGTGTTTCCAACTCAGCACCAAGCTTGTCGATGATAGATTCAGATTTCACCACATCGGTGTTTCCAACCTTATTCTTTAGCGTAAGGTTTACTGTGTTCTCTTTACCATCCCGCACATAGGTTACAGTTATTTTATCGCCGGGTTTGTAGCGTGTTACCTGCTCTACCATTTCAGCACCCGAAAGTACAGGCACATTGTTTACTTTGGTCACCAGGTCACCCTTGCGAATGCCCGCAGCATAAGCCGCACCACCTGTTGGAGCATCACTTACAAACACCCCATCGCCATCTTTGTAACCTATTTCTTTCTTCTGTTCCTCCGTCAGGTTTTCTATTGGGTATTGTATGCCCAAATAAGCTCTTTGTACAGTACCGAACTTAATAAGATCGTTTACAACTTTCTTTACAATATTCACCGGTATAGCATATGAATAACCAGCATAGCTACCGGTAGGCGATGCAATTGCTGAATTAATACCGATCAGTTGACCATCGGTGTTTATAAGAGCGCCGCCGCTGTTACCGGGGTTTACTGCAGCATCAGTTTGTAAAAAACTCTCAACCGGGTTCTCACTTTGTCTCCTGTTGATGCCAATTGTTCTTGCTTTAGCACTTATAATACCAGCCGTAACAGTCACATCCAAAGTAAGAGGATAACCAACCGCAAGCACCCACTGACCCAGCCTCACTTCATCACTGTTACCATACACCAGGTATGGAAAATTCTTCCCATCAATTTTTAAAATTGCAAGGTCAGTGCTGGGGTCAGTGCCGATCACAGTTGCCTTGTACGAACGTTTGTTATTAAGCGTTATGTCCAGTTCGTCAGCACCCTCCACTACGTGATTGTTAGTAACGATATATCCATCGTTACTAATCAATACGCCACTGCCGCTTGCACGTTGTTCGGGAATCGTTTGGATACGGGGTCCGTTAAAAAAGTCATCAAAGTCATCACCAAACAAATCAGAGAACGGGTTACGGCGACGCGGTAGATCGTTGCTCACCTGGCGTGCTTTCGTTTTTGTTTTTATATGAACCACTGCTGGTGTAGCCGACATGGAAGCGGCTGTAAAATCCGTTGGTCCCGCAGGAATGTCTTTATTAAAAAATCCCGCATAGTTTACCGGAAGCTTTCCCGGGTCCTGTTGTCCTGCATATTGCTGAGCCTCCCACTTATTGTAGCCCCAAACACTTATAAGAGCTGAAGCAGAACTGATAAGCACTACTAATAGAATGTTCTTAAATTTCATGTGTTTTCGTGTTTAAAGTAATTTGTCAAAATGCATGCCTGCACAACACAAATAAACGAAAGGCTTTTAAAAAATGTTGATCGCCTATCCCAATTAACAAATGTTTGACGAAGGTTCTCGTATTTGGAGATTATGTTACCAGCTTTGGTATGTCTGTTTAGCATTCTTGCGTCGCACTCTTGTACTTTTTGTCGCTATGGAACTGTCAAAATAAATGGGTTCATCACATAGTATCTTCGGTTCATTGCGAGCGCAGCAATCTATATTCTGTTTGTCCTGCCAGGTTCTCCTTCATAGCCTTGCGCGATAGCTTAGGGAACCTGGCATTCGCTTTTAAAGTCAAGACAATTCTTTATTCCGTTTCCACCTGTGGTAAATCTTATCGTTGTTTCCAATATTTAGACAGGGGATTAAGACGTTTTGAAATTGCTTCTTCCTTATTATAATCAATTTCAAGAAAATCATCTTGAAAATAATAAGCTTTTTCTGCATAACATTCCTTTATTGTTTCCAATAATCTTCCAAAACTATCATATTTAGAAATTGGTTTTTTATCTGATAACAAAACGGGAGAATCGAAGTAAATGAAGCGGTCTTTAAAATTATAAAGCAAGAAGTCTCCTCCATTATTGGTAAACAAAGGGAAGAAATTTTTGCTCGAGAGTGATTGATTGGTGCTTGAAAAGGTTAAGGCTTTTTTTAAGCTCAAAAAGTAACCGAAATTGAAAAGTTCCAGTTTGCCTAACATTTCATTTGAATCCTCCATACCATCATGCCATTGATAAAAGTTGACCAACTCCTGTGGAAAATTAGCTATGTTTTCCTGATTGAGCATTTTTCTTATACTCTCTTTATCATTACCTTTTCTAAGTAGTGAATAGGCAAAAGAGTTAGTGTTGCTAAAAACTTGTTCTAATTGTTCTAAAATTTGTTCCATTCTTCTAAATTTAAATCATTAGCCTTGCGCGATAGCTTAATGAATCTGGCATTCCCTTTTGAAGGTTAAGACAGCCTCATCCACCTAGCTTTACAAGAAACCTCATTGTATCAACTCCATCTGCAAAGTCACTAAGCCCTGGCTGCTGAGCCTTTCCAAATGGAACGAAGTCCTTTCCAACTATACATTGTATTTGCTCATTAGCTCGCAATTCTGCTGCTATGGTTTCTTTGTTTGTGTAAAACTCATAATGCACCTGGCTGATCGCAGAAAAAACGGATTTGTTTTCAGATAAAAGGGCGGAGCCGTTCGTCATGTAAAATTTGTTTCCCATCATTAACAGCGCCAGTTGATAATCGTAGTTATGTCGGTATTTGTGAAAGTCTCCAAAGTGATCATACTTCTCTAAAGCTTTCAATAAGGGTTCGAAGTTGTAGTTTGAGGGAACATAAAGTTTGGTAACATTTCTGCAACCCAAACCAAAGTACAATTGTATATCATCCGCTAATTTTTCAAGGTCGGTATCTGTTTCATTGCCGTCTAATATTGCAACACTTGTCCTGTTTTTGCGAATGATGCTTGGATACTTTCCAAAGTAAAATTCAAAATAGCGGCTCGTATTATTGCTGCCGGTGGCTACATAGGCATCACAACCGTTCAGCTTTTCGGCAAAGCTTATATAGTTTTTTATTTCACCATTAAACTCCTCCATTTTTCCAGCCAGGTATTTAATAAGAACGTCATCTTTCGATGAAGGTTTTATTAGTTGATGGTGACCACTGATAAATATGCACAGCATATCGTGAAAGCCCACCAGTGGAATATTCCCTGCCATCACCAATCCCACTTTTTTAGGCGACAAATTCTCAGCGGCAATATTATACTGGCTTGCAAAAGTTATCAGCTTATCTTCCTTCAAAAATTTCTCTGCTATATTTTTAGTAGAAATCTCTACGAACTCAGGAATAAACCATTGGTTTTGCCTGTAAGCTTTTTCTTTTATCGCTTTCCATTCCTCGTTGTTTGTTCTTACCACATTTCCGAGCGCAATTAATATTCTAATTCGTTCTTGTAAAGTCATTACTCAAACCTTATTTTTGTCGGGCGAAAATACACTTAAAAAAAGACCTTTAAATCTCTACCAAATGGCTATCAAAATAACTGACGAATGTATTAATTGCGGTGCCTGCGAGCCCGAATGTCCAAACAACGCTATATATGAAGGTGGCGTCGAGTGGGCAATTGCAGACGGAACTTCTGTTAAAGGGACTTTTGTTTTGCTCGATGGAACAGAAGTGGATGTCAACCAGCGCATGGAGCCAATAGCTGTCGATACTTATTATATCACACCAAATAAATGTACAGAGTGCCAGGGCTTCCATGACGAGCCACAGTGCGCTGCTGTATGTCCTGTAGATTGCTGCGTGCCCGATGAAATGTACCAGGAAACCGTGGATGAACTGTTGGCTAAGAAAGAAAAGATGCACATTTAATGAAAGCATTCAGGTGTGCAAAACTTACCGGGAAAATGCTTGCACAATCCATGAATAGGTTGTAGTTTTAAATATCAAAAGCGCTATGCTTGTTGCCGTGAGGCGACATTTACACAGGCGGGTGATATTTCCCGTCATACAAAGGTGAAGGAGTTGAATCCTTCACTTTTTTTATGTCGTAGCAGATGATATAATCTTTGGTGGCGGGCTAAGGAACTTCGGTTAAACTCTGCTTGCGACGCTCCGTTCAGCTGTAGAATAAAATGGAGCAAATCATTTCGTATTAAATAAATAGGTGGAACATTGCGGTATAGGGAATTTTAGCTGCGCTGATTTTGCTAATTCTTCACCGCTTTAGCATAACTGCCATCTGGTTTTTGTAAAATACCTCACTCCAGGTTGATATTATCAGCCGCAGAATTATACGCCTTAAAATCCTAAAAACAATCTTCAAATGTTGCACGTTGTCAGCGTAATAACTTAACTTCATACCACAGTAATAATCACATTGCCTATGTAAGAAAATTACTTTTAGTTCTTTATTATTCACTATAAAACAGCGATTATTATGGACGTTAAAATTCAAACTGTGCATTTTAATGCAGACGAGAAGTTAATAGAATACGTAAACAGAAAAGTAGTTAAACTCAACACATTTCACGATAACATAACCAAAGTAGATGTGTTTTTAAAACTGGATAATGTGGTGCATACGATAAAGGATAAGGTTGCCGAACTCCGCGTTCATGTTCCCCGTCACGATTTCTTTGTTAAAGCATCTTCTAAGTCTTTTGAAGAATCGTTTGATTGTGCGATGGAATCTATGGTGAATCAAATAAAAAAACAGAAAGAAAAACAGGTAGCTTAAATGAAAAAATGGTGGATACAAAGCCTCTCTTTTGGGGAGGCTTTTTTGTGCACCTTTGTACTAATGAGATCAAAAAGATTAAACCTATTGATGGCAATTTTTTTCGCAACGATCCTATCCGGTTGCAAGCAACAGCAACGAAGCCCGGCCCGAATTTTTGAAAGAAAACACGTGGATAGTAACCGGTTGATGATAAAGTATGAGTTTTGGACTAATGGCACTAATTATAGTGATAGTGTCATCATAGAAAATCACGTCTTGCCAGGGGATTCGATCACTGTTGTTTTTGATAAAAACCATCCTCAGAAAAGCTCACCTGAATTTCTAAAGTGAGCATCCTTTTTCCATTGATTTTTAATAGAAATGATTAGTGAAAAAATAGTTTTCAAAATTTTTGTATTTCAAGTTTTCCCTTACCTTTGCCATCCCTAAAAATAAGGGAACACAAAGCCCTTGCGGGCTGAAGTTCTTTACCACATTGATTTTTATTATTATTGACAGATGAAGTTGTTAGTTGTGATTTCTTGTATAGCATAAACATGCATCATAAAAACAGCAGTCTTGAAATATTAAGCCGAAGTAGCTCAGTTGGTAGAGCAGCTGATTTGTAATCAGCAGGTCGCGGGTTCGACTCCCTTCTTCGGCTCGAAAATGTGGTGAGTTTTTGGGCAGATGGCCGAGTGGTTAAAGGCGACAGACTGTAAATCTGTTCTCTCACGAGTACGTAGGTTCGAACCCTACTCTGCCCACTGTTCTTTGATTATTTTTAATAACAGATGTTGAATGTTAGGTGATTTTTTTCAAAGATCTAGACAGAATGTTTAACATAGGATACAAGCGGAAGTAGCTCATTTGGTAGAGCGATAGCCTTCCAAGCTATAGGTGGCCGGTTCGAGCCCGGTCTTCCGCTCAGAGTTGGTCAATAAGACATTAAGTTGATAGGGTAGGACATTCACCACAACTTGATGACCACTGACTTCAATGACTTTTAAAAGCTGTTGTAGCTCAGGGGTAGAGCACTTCCTTGGTAAGGAAGAGGTCGTGAGTTCAATTCTCATCAACAGCTCTGGTTTTGGCGATAGTCACTGGGCAGGTTGAATCGTAAGACCAAGGAAAAAGTCTTAGGAAAACCATCAGTTGATGAGTAACCTGATATGGTACAAGAGTGCGACGCAACGATGTTTAATATTTGCATTGAAGCCGGGTACAAAAAAATAAAACAAAAGCCTACTTTCGCCGCGGCGCGAACCAAGGTTCTAAATTTTAAAACCACAATTTAAAAACAAATAAAATGGCAAAAGAGAATTTTAAGAGGGATAAACCTCACGTTAACGTTGGAACTATTGGTCACGTTGACCATGGTAAAACCACTTTAACTGCCGCTATTACCGATATTTTGTCTAAAAAAGGTTTAGCGGAAAAAAGAAACTACGATGATATTGATGGAGCTCCTGAAGAAAAGGAAAGGGGTATTACTATCAATACTGCACACGTAGAATATGCAACTGCAAACCGTCACTATGCTCACGTTGACTGTCCGGGTCACGCTGACTATGTGAAGAATATGATTACCGGTGCGGCGCAAATGGATGGTGCTATTTTAGTTGTGGCTGCAACCGACGGGCCTATGCCTCAAACACGCGAGCACATTCTTTTGGCTCGTCAGGTAGGTGTACCTCGTATGGTTGTATTCATGAACAAAGTTGATCTTGTAGATGATCCTGAACTGCTTGAATTAGTAGAAATGGAAATTCGTGAGATACTTTCTAAGAATGGCTTTGATGGTGATAACACACCAATCATTCAAGGATCAGCTACCGGAGCTTTGGCTGGTGAAGCAAAATGGGTGAAAGCAATCGATGAGCTTATGGCAGCAGTGGATGAATATATTCCCTTGCCTCCACGCCCGGTTGATCAGGCTTTTCTTATGAGTGTGGAAGACGTATTTTCAATTACTGGTCGTGGTACAGTTGCTACAGGTCGTATTGAAAGAGGTCGTATAAAAGTAGGTGAGGGTGTTGAAATTGTAGGTTTAATGGAAACTCCATTGACTTCTACAGTGACCGGTGTGGAAATGTTTAAGAAATTACTAGATGAAGGTGAAGCTGGTGATAATGCAGGTCTTCTATTACGTGGTATTGAGAAAACTCAAATTCGTCGTGGTATGGTAATTTGCAAACCAGGTTCTATAACTCCGCATACTGATTTTAAAGGTGAAGTTTACGTTCTTAGCAAGGAAGAAGGTGGACGTCACACTCCATTCTTCAATAAATATCGTCCTCAGTTCTACTTCCGTACAACGGATGTGACTGGTGAAGTAACATTGCCTGAAGGAACTGAAATGGTTATGCCTGGTGATAACACAAGCCTTAGCGTAAAACTTATCCAGCCAATTGCGATGGAAAAAGGTTTGAAATTCGCTATTCGTGAAGGTGGACGTACTGTAGGTGCCGGACAGGTTACTGAAATTGTAAAATAAATAGCCCCGATGTTCATATCGGGAATGTTTGAAGTGGTTTTTATAAATTTGCAAAGTACTTAGGCATTGCCTAAGTACTTTGTTTTAAAATTAAGTTCTTGCTTAGCTGATTTCGCAGGTTATTGGCGGCTTTACATACGGGCATAGTTCAATGGTAGAATAGAGGTCTCCAAAACCTTTGATCAGGGTTCGAATCCTTGTGCCCGTGCTTCGAAAAAGTAAATTAGTTACATTGTTTTGTATAAAACATGTAACATAACCAACAAATTCAATGAATAAGATATCAACCTATTTTCGTGAGAGCTATCATGAGTTAACAGAAAAAGTAACTTGGCCTACCTGGATGGAGTTGCAGCAATCTACCATAATTGTTTTGATAGCTACAGGCATAATTACAGGTTTGGTATGGGTAATGGATTTTGCTTCTCAAAATTTATTAAAGCTTGTTTATTCTTTATTTAAGTAATGGAACCCACAATTATATCTCAGCAAGAAACTCAGCAGGACCAGGAAACCAAGTGGTATGTGCTACGTGTGGTTAGTGGTAAGGAACGGAAGGTAAAAGAATACCTGGATAAGGAAGTAAATCGCAGCGGCTGGAGCGAAACCATTAAACAGGTTTTTCTTCCAATGGAGAAAGTGTATAAGGTGCAGAATGGTAAAAAGGTAATGAGAGAGAAAAACTATTTTCCGGGATATGTGATGATAGAAGTAAGTGATGGTAAACTTTCGGACGACATGGTGCAACACATAAGCAGTATCAGCAATGTAATGCACTTTTTGACGGATGGAAAAGGATCAAAGGGTAATATTATTTCTTTACGCAAGGCGGAAGTAAATAAGATGCTTGGAAAGGTAGACGAGATGAACGACCAGGGCATTACCATGAACGAGCCATTCATCGTTGGAGAAACGATCAAGATCATTGAAGGTCCGTTTAACGACTTTAATGGTGTGATAGAGGAAGTAAATGATGAGAAGAAAAAACTAAAAGTTACAGTAAAGATATTTGGTCGCTCTACGCCTGTAGAACTGAACTATATGCAGGTGGAAAAGTTGAACTAGAAAATTTCTATAATTGAAAGGGCTACAGTAATAACTGTAGCCCTTTTTTGTGCAGTAAAGTGGAGAGAAATTTTGGTACAAGCATTGGTGCTTTGGGCATCTTCGTTGCGTCGCATTTCGTTCGTCAGCGGTGCAATGATTTGACATTGCCCGACAGTTATAATAAGCTCTTCTGCCTCTTCAAACGCGAGAATTGATCTTTGCCCGAAGGATATAAGCTACCATACTCCAACGAAAACTGATGCCATAACAACCACCCCTGAACTGAGCGTAGCAACGATGAAGCCATGAAATGCAAATGCCGGTAACATAAAGATTCCCTGACTACTCTACCATGAATTTCTTAGTAATCGTTTTTCCATTGCCATACAGTTGTAAAGTATAGGCACCTGTTTTTAAAGCAGAAACATTTAGGTGTACTTCGTTGTTAACCACTTTAGCTGTATTCCTTTGAAGAAGCGAGCCGTTGAAATTTCTTATTACAACTTCTGCATTCCCTTTCAATCCCGGAACAGATACTGTAAGCGTACCTGTTGTAACCGGGTTGGGTTTAAGTGTAAAGACATTTTCTACCAATTCATCACGGGTACTAAATCTTGATGTGGAGGAACCGGTGATCGTTACATCATCTATGTATTGCGTTTGCCCTGTAGTGTTTGCAAAACGTATCCGCACATTATTTCCGGTTTCATTTACGGCAACCGTATATAAAGTATAGGTGGTAGTTACTGCCTTTGTTGTAACGGTAGTGAAAGCTCCGCCATTCACCGATTTTTGAATGGTATAAGTGGTATTGCTGCTTCCCTTTGCCCAAAAGCTAACAGATGTTACAGCATTGACAGGAGGCGCCGTTGCATAGGTAGGAGTAGCTGCATTTCCACCACTTAATTTTAACGCAAGGCTGCCACCATGTTTGGTGCTGTTGCTGGCTCCTTTGTAAATAGTCCACACGCCGGAAGCAAGTGTATAATCTGTAGCAACAGAAGGAGCAGTGATAGGTAAGCCGGTTTCAAAAGGCTCATTTATATTTTGCGATGAAGTTGGATTGGTAATTGTTATCACCAACGATTTGCTTCCAGTACCACCGGCATTGGTAGCGCTGATGGTCGTGTTGAAAGTTCCTGCTGTTGTTGGCGTACCGCTTATTAATCCTGTTGAAGTGTTTATGGATAATCCTGCAGGCAGAGATGTAGCATTATAACTGGTTGGACTATTGGAAGCGGTGATGTTGTAACTAAAAGTTGCTCCTGTTATACCATTAGCCGTTCCTGCACTTGAGATAACCGGTGCTGGTGAAGAAATAGTAATCACCAATGATTTACTTCCTGTGCCACCAACATTTGCAGCACTGATAATTGTGTTGAAAGTTCCTGCTGTTGTTGGCGTACCGCTGATTAATCCCGTTGAAGTATTTACCGATAATCCTGCAGGCAGAGATGTAGCATTATAACTGGTTGGACTATTGGAAGCGGTGATGTTGTAATTAAATGTTGTTCCTGTTATACAATTAACCGTTCCTGCACTTGAGACAACCGGTGCTGCAATTGTTCCATTTGCCGTGATAGTGCTTGTCGCAGTTTTTGCTCCGTCCTGTGTAGTTACAGTAATAACTGTGCTTCCTCCTCCCTTAGCAGTAACCAATCCATTTGCATCTACTGTTGCTATTGAAGTGTTAGAAGAGCTCCATGTTTTATTTTTGTTTGTTGCATTTGCAGGTGTAATAGTAGCTGTCAACTGTTGTGTAGCATTTACATTCAAAGTTGCTGAAGTTGGTGTAACAGAAATAGCCGCGACATTTACTTTTCCAAATACATAGAATTCGTGGATAGACCAGTAGTTGCTCTTTGTTCCTGTTTGTACAATTTTTATGTATCGCGCAATTTGATCGGGAAAAGTTATCAAAGTCATACCGGTAGTTCCAACGCCATTTACAATTTCGGGGACCCAGTTAGTTCCATCATTAGATGTGTACACACTATAGCCGGCTGGAGAGTCGCCGGCGCTTCCTGTAACATCTAATACAATTGCATTGATAGTGTTGACGGTCTTCATATCTACGGTAAACCATTGTCCGTTTACCTGTGATCCTTGCGTATCCCATCTTGTAGATGCAGTGCTGTCTAAAGCATTTTTGGCATTTGCAGTATTTACCGAAGCTGTTGCAGTCCAACCTGCTCTATCCATAGCACCTGTTACAGAAACAGCCCAAATATTTCCGAGGTTATTCTTCCATACTGCACAATTGTTTTTATTGATATTGGAACTATCAATGACTGAAGAGTGCGCAGATAACTTCGGCTCTGCTCCGCTATTCAACAAAGTATTCACGGGCCATATTTGCGAGTTGTGAATATTCAATGCACCTGTGTTTATATGCCCAAAGTTTAACTGCCCGGGATGATGGAAGTTTGCGCCCTGGAAGTTCAATGTACCTCCATTCATAATAAGCCCGTGACCGGGATTACCCCAATAATCTGAATTGAAGAATGTGGAGTTTGAAGCAAAGCCCGGACTTGTAGCTATGTATGTGGTAGAGGTATCGCCATACGCTACGATCTGTGTATTGATAAAATCAAATCCTGCTGCACCCATAGCTTCAAAGCCCATACTTTTTCGCGAACCATCTATACCAAGCCCAAGACTTATACCAGAAGGACCTGTTCCATTATCTGATCTCAAAACAATACCACGATTTGAACCAAAAGTAAAATCATTGTAAAGCGTTTCTCCCTGGCAATTGCCAAGTACAAGGAAGTCTAAATTGTCATAGTTATAATCGTATATCGGTTGTGTGCTGTTATAGGAAGGAGGAGAGTTTGGCCAACTTCCCCATTTTGATTCTCCGCCTGCGGCATATACGATATTGTTGAATTGAAGATTGTATATTTTCCCGCCTGCCGATCCGCCGCCTACCCTTATACCTTGCTTAAACACATGACCTGTAATAAAATCCAAATAATGGTTATCACATTTATTGGTGAACAAATCAATGCCACTAAATGAAGCACGCAAGCCAACATTTACTATGTATGCATTGCTTCCTGTAACCTGTATGGTATAAGGATAAGCCGGAACGTTGGGAACATTTGTATATACCTGCTCAGGATAGTTAAATACAATGCCTCTAACCCCGCTGTTAGCTGACAGCTTCAGGAATGGCGTGCCGGCAGGATTGTTTTTTCCTGCGTATGCTTCCAGTACACTTCCCGGTCCCATTGGCACAGAACTGTTATCTACTGATCCTTTCAATTCTACATTTGATGGAACAGTAAGATTTCCCTGCACTTTATATTTTCCAGGCGGAAGAAATACAATGCCCCCACCATCTGTTGCAGCTTTATTTAATGCGGTCTGTATGGCAGATGTATTATCAGTAACACCATCATTTTTTGCATTGAATGGTGCATTGGTTGCTACATACATTACAAGCCTTGAGGGCTTATGTGTTTCCGGTGATATAGCAGCAAGAGCAGGAAGTTTTTTTAATGATAACGGTGTGTGATCAATGTTACTTATATAGAGTGAATTGTTTTGAATTTGTACTGCATTGGCAAACCTGTTACCAGTGATAATACCCCGTGCGTTTTTCCCGAGTATGATTTGTGGAGCGGAATTGTTGAAGTCACCATCTGACGCAGCAAAAGTTCCTCCTGCAATATTTACCTGTCCTCTTGATATGGTACATTGCTGCGCAACAAACCTCGCATCTGTTGCAGATGAATTCGTAGCAATGGCATTGTTGTTCGCATCTATTGTACAGGTATGCAATTGTATCGTTCCGGCTACACTTGGTCCTACAGTAATCCCATCATCGCAATTCACTGTATTAATGCGTGCAAACATGATCCCAACATTACTTCCTGCCTCAACAAAAATTCCGGTTTTACAATTTGTAAAAGTCATTTCGTAATTATGTCCATTAGGCGTAGAGCCTGCACTTGCAACGGAAGGCGCAGCATGAAATCCTATTTTGTATCCTTCTATATTTACGAAAGAAGTGTACGACCAATCATTTCTTCTCATCACTATTCCTGTACCATTCTGGTATATCCAGTTTGCATACGAGCTGCCCGCTACTGGTGAATTAGGAAGTCCAGAACCTGCCCAATAAGCGGGAGAAAAATCTATCCATTCTATTCTGCCTACATCCGCAATATTATCTATCTCTACACCTCTTGAAAGCGGTGTTCCATATAAGCCGTTTATTACCGGACTGGCTCCACCATTTACTCTCGAAAATATAGCGCCGCTATAAGCATTTACAAGCGTTACATTCTTTACGTTGCAACCATCGTTTCCCCAAAATGCAGGATCGCCAAAAAGAATTGCAGGAGGGTAGGGTGTAATACTGCCGGGCAATTGTTCGGGATACCATATAGTTACTCCAATGACCGCCGATGATGGCTGCATGGTAATAAACGGCGTTGCATCTTCATTTCCCCGTCCGGAATAAGCCATAAGAATAGTACCTGCCACCGCTTGTCCTTTTACAGGTTTTTTCCAGTCGCCGCGCAATGTTATTCCCTTTGGAATAAGCAATGTGCCTTTGATAACATACTTGCCTGCGGGCACCCACAATGTTCCGCCGCCCAGTGTTCCCAGCGCATTTAACCGACTTTGAAATATAGAAGTAACATCGGTAATTCCATCGCCGGTAGCTCCGTAATCTGCAACAGAATATGCAGCCACCACATTATCTATGGTTGGGTACGATGGCTGTACAAGTTGCCAGTTTTGCGCAATCGCAGACTGAGGGAGTAGTCCGCATATAATGAATATCAGTGGCAATGAGAGGGCAGCAGATCTTTTCATGTGTAAGATTTCTCATAACAACATCGCTTGTCGTTATGGTGTTAGTAATGGTTGAAATGAATGTTGGCAATTCGTAAAAAACCGAATATAGTTTATTTCAGTTTTTTCAGCAGATAAGTAAAAGGTTTAAGGTGCTGCCTTGAAAGAAATTTATGGTACAGGCCGCAGTGCTTCGTGGCATCATCGTTGCGTCGCATTTCGTTCATCCGCGGTGCTGTGATTGAACTTTTATCGAAACGAAGAAATCTACATTAAACTTGTTTCAACGTCACATTTCGTTGAACGGCATCACAAGAAATTATGCGGAGATTCAAAATTGTCAATGGTCGTCATTGCGAGTAATTAATTTTTGGTTCCCAAAAAAGTTCTTTGAAGATTACATCATAAAAGCCTAATAAAGAAGAGCTTTAGTAGATATGAACAATCAAATTCAAAACTCCAACCTGCCGAAAAAGATTACGCATGAAAAACCAATGATCTTCACCACAGTACCACAAAAGCTAAATTGAAATACAATGAAAGGAACGGGCGGTTATCGTTCCTTTCTTGATTTTTCTTTGGTTACTTTCTTTGCATCAAGGCAAAGAAAGTGACATACTTCATAATCTTTATAATCAATCAGTTCACAAATGTGTCATTGGCAGCCTTGCGCAGCTTGGTGAAGCAATCCCCTTGTAATCAAAACCCCAAAAGTGCGAGTGATTGCTTCGTGCCTGCCAATGACGGGGAGGATATGTGTTAAGAGACTGACTTCACAACTTCTGCTACCAAATTGTTCCTGTGCAACAAAGCATAACCTTTAACTAATCGCATCAAGCGGAAGATTGTGGAATTAGATGTAAAACTGTTCAGCAATAAAAACGCAGCACTTACTACGCTTCGATATAAGCACAATCATTGCGAAACAGTTGAACGGAGCGTCGCAAGCAAAGCATCATCGGAGATATATGGCTTGTAACAAAATAATTCGACTACAAAAACGACTTAGTAAAAGCAGTCGGGCTTCACCAATTCAGGAAATTGCTTCTGCAGTTTTTTTATCTCCGGTATACTCACATGCTGCACGTAACCGCCGCCGGGATTGTGTTCTATATAATCCTGGTGATAATCTTCGCCCTGCCAAAATTTAGTGAAAGGCATAACCTGCGCAGCAATTGGTTTGCTGTATTTGGGCTGTAAAACCTTGATATAATTTTCTATCAATTTCTTTTCAGCAGCATTCCTGTAAAAAACTATAGAACGGTACTGTGTTCCCCTGTCGGGTCCCTGACCATTCACCTGCGTAGGATCTTGCCCGGCAAAATATATTTTCAATAAAGTAGGGTAGGTGATAACACTGGAATCGTAATAAACATTCACGGTCTCTGCATGTCCGGTGTTTCCCGTTTCGATGGATTCATAAGTGGGGTTGGCGGTGGTGCCACCGGCGTAACCCGATACTACTTCCTTTACACCCTTTATACTTTCAAACATTGCCTCTTCGTGCCAGAAACACCCGGCTGCAAAAGTAGCCTGGCTGTACCTGGATAATTCTTTTGCCGAAGGATGACTGTTTTGTGATTGTTTCTTTTGCTTTTGTGCACAGGCACTAAACGTTACTATAAACAACAGCAGAAGTGATGATAGAACTTTCATAAAAAATCGTTTGTATAAATCTACGCATACTGTGTTTTTAAGGATGTTAAAGAATAACTATAGTAAAAACACAAGCAGTACTTTTGAAAAATTTTCTGATTTTGAAGCACCTGTGGACACTGAATAAATATCTGTGGAAATATAGAGTACGATTTCTTGTCGGGATATTGTTTGTGATCACTTCCAACTATTTTGCTGTGCTTGCACCACAAGTTGCCGGTTATGTGGTAAACCTTGTGCAGCAACGATTGCCCGGAGCAAAACAACTTCCCAAACAACATGGTCACGATATTTTGGTGAATTGGTTCATAGATACGCTTGAACCTCTGAAGAACAATTTTGGGTTGCTTATAGCTATCTGCAGCATCACCATTTTATTGCTGGCACTTATTCGAGGGCTGCTCATGTTCTTTATGCGACAAACGTTGATTGTGATGAGCCGCCTTATAGAATACGATCAAAAGAATGAAGTATATAAGCACTATCAAATACTTGATTCCAACTTTTATAAAACCCATAGCACCGGCGATCTAATGAACCGCATTACAGAAGATGTAAGCCGTGTTCGTATGTACACTGGTCCGGCTATCATGTACTTTATAAACCTTGTAGCGCTTATTGCATTTTGTGTGATAAACATGGTGCGCAAAGATGCCATGCTAACCCTGTACACCCTTGCTCCTTTGCCATTGCTGGCTATAGCTATTTATGTGGTCAATAATATCATTCATAAGAAGAGCGAGAAGATACAATCGCTGCTGTCGGATCTTACTACGAATGCACAGGAAAGTTATTCGGGCATAAGAGTGATAAAATCTTTTGTACAGGAAAAGGCAATGCTGGGCTTTTTTGCAAAGAACAGCGAAGAGTATAAAAAGAATGCAATAGGCCTGGCAAAAGTGGAAGCAGTTTATTTTCCAAGCATGGCTTTGATGATAGGCTTAAGCACGCTCATCACCATACTCATTGGCGGCATACAGGCGTTGAACGATACATCAAAAGTTGGTGTGATAGTGGAGTTTGTAATTTATATAAACATGCTTACGTTTCCTGTAAGCGCTATTGGCTGGGTAGCCAGCATGATACAGCGTGCATCTGCATCGCAAAAGCGATTGAATGAATTTTTGCAAACAGAGCCAACCATTATAAATAAACAAGTGAGCAACGAAGGTATGGTGAAAGGTGATATACGGTTTGACGATGTAAGCTTTACCTACCCGCATACAGGCATAAGAGCTATCAGCAATATTTCGCTGAAGATAAAAGACGGAGAGAAGGTTTTGATATTAGGAAGAACAGGAAGCGGCAAGTCTACCATAGCACAGTTGCTGCTGCGTTTTTATGAACCAACTTCAGGCTCTATAAGCATTGGCGGAAAGCCATTGGATCATTACAACCTTCAGCTATTGCGCCGGCAAATAAGTTATGTGCCGCAGGATGTATTTCTCTTTAGCGATACGGTGAGCAACAACATACAGTTTGGTGTGCAGCAAAACAATGAAGAAGAACTTGTACGAAAAGCAGCACAGCAGGCAAGTGTAGAGAATGAGATACTAAGTTTTTCCAAAGGTTATGATACCATGATAGGAGAGAGAGGTGTGACGCTTAGCGGTGGTCAAAAACAGCGAACCACCATTGCAAGGGCGCTTATAAAAGATCCGCACATTGTAATATTCGATGATTGCTTAAGCGCTGTAGATACTGCTACAGAAAATACGATCGTTTCCAATCTGCAAAGGTTTCTTGCCGGCAAAACAGCCATCATCATTACGCACCGCATATTTCGTTCCTTTCATTTCGACAAAATTGTAGTGCTCGAAAACGGCACCATTACCGGCGAAGGAACTCACGAAGCATTGCTTCAGTCGAATGACTATTATGCAGAATTGTATAAAACTCAAATGAGTGAGACAGGTACAGAAGTGGAGTAGGGGATTATGTTACCGGCATTAGTTTTTCATGGTGGTCATTGTTGCTACGCTCAGTTCAACTATAAGTTTCTTTGGCATCAAAAGCACAGCAGCTGCCTGAGATTACTTTCCATGTCACATACTTCATCTTCAGACTAAGAAACCGCCGCATGAAGCTAAAAATGTACAAGAGTGCGACGCAAGAATGTTCCTGCATGTGCTACTGCCAGGATCATAAACCTTATCTTTTATGAAGGGATCTGTAATATAATAAGTGCAGCTTTTAACAGTTTTATTCTTGCGTTTCCTTTTACTTTGCGCGAAATAATTTTTACTGCATGAAAAATTTCGTGATTGCTTCAAACATCGTTCTTCTCTGCCTGGTTGCTGTTTTATTTTATCTCCATTTTTCTGGCAGTCCAAAGAAAGCTACCGTTGTGAAGACTACATCGGCAAGTGATACAACTACCGCAGGCACCAGCATTGCTTACTTTGAGATGGACTCGATTGAAAATAATTATGAGTATCTAAAGGATGTTCGCAACCAGTTGAAGACAAAGGAGCAGGGCTTGACTGCAGAGCTAAACCAGTTGAAAAATGGCTATTATGAGGAAGTGAATAAGTTTAACCAGCAGGCTCCAAAACTTACACAGGAACAGGGAAATGCCATTCAGCAGGAATTGATGCAAAAGCAAAAGCGAATACAGGAGCGGGAGCAGTCGATGGGACTTGATATGCAGGATGCAACTTTCAAAAAAATGCAGGATGTAAATAAGAGGATCGAAGAATTTTTGAAACAGTATAATACAGATAAAGGTTACTCTTATATTTTGGCTTACCAGCCGGGAACTATTTATTACAAAGATGTTCGTTTCGATATTACACATGATGTATTGAAAGGATTGAACGAAGCTTATAAAAAGAAAGAGTAGTGATATAGTAGAAATCGGAAAGCATATAAATGATGCTTATCTTCAATCCCGTTGCAGTCTCACTGCAACGGGATTTTTAATTTCAAGCTTATGGATACAACCAAAACAACTTTCAGGCCTTCACTTGGCTTATGGGATGCAACAATGATTGTTGCCGGCAGCATGATAGGCTCGGGAATTTTTATAGTAAGTGCCGATATGATGAAGGACGTAGGCAGCGCAGGCTGGCTCATATTTGCCTGGCTGCTTACAGGTTTTATGACCTTGGTAGCAGCGCTAAGCTATGGTGAGTTAAGCGCTATGTTTCCAAAAGCCGGGGGGCAATATGTGTACCTAAAAGAAGCCTATAATCCATTGATCGGTTTCCTTTATGGCTGGAGTTTGTTCGCCGTTATTCAAACCGGTACCATAGCTGCAGTGGGAGTGGCTTTCTCTAAGTTTGCTGCATACGTTATTCCTGAACTAAGCGAAAAAAATATTCTTTTTCAGCAGGGAGTTTTTAAAATATCTGCCGCACAAATCACCTCTATAATTCTTATCATTTTTCTCACCTATACAAATACCAAAGGAGTAAAGGAAGGCAAGTGGATACAAAACATTTTTACGGGTACAAAATTGCTTTCCCTGTTTGGATTAATTATAGCAGGCTTCATAGCTTTTAAACCTGGCGTATGGAATTCAAACTGGGCAGATGCGTGGACAATGACAAAGCACGTACCTGCTGCAACAGAAGGCAGCGCCGGTGTATGGACAAAACTTGCAGGAGTTGCAATGATAGGGGCTGTAGCATCCGCAATGGTAGGTTCTATATTCAGCAGCGATGCATGGAACAACGTAACATTTATAGCGGGTGAAATAAAAAATCCAAAACGCAATATCGGTCTTAGCCTCTTCTTGGGTACGCTTATAGTTACAATTATCTATGTGGCTACAAACCTTGTGTACCTCTCTGTTCTGTCAAAAAACGACCTGGCATTTGCACCAGAAAATCGCGTGGCTATTGCTGCATCGCATATCATTTTTGGTAATGCCGGAACAACCATCATAGCCATCATGATCATGATAAGCACCTTTGGCTGCAACAACGGATTGATACTGGCAGGTGCTCGTGTTTACTACACAATGGCGCAGGACAAATTATTTTTCAAAAGAACAGCACAGCTTAATAACGCCGCGGTACCAGAATATGCCCTATGGATACAATGCATTGTTGCTTCACTGCTATGCCTCAGCGGCAGGTACGGCGATCTGCTCGACTATGTATCGTTCGTGGTCATGCTATTCTACATTCTAACGATCGTCGGCATCTTCATTCTTCGCAAAAAACGACCGGACATAGAACGACCTTATAAAGCTTTCGGATACCCCATACTGCCAACTATATACGTGCTGCTTTCTGCAATATTTTGTCTTGCACTTATCGTGTACAAGCCGGTGTACACCTGGCCTGGTCTCATTATAGTACTTATCGGCATTCCTATTTATTATGTTTCGGTCAGCGCATCCAAACGTTGATTTTCGAGGCCTATGAGTTGAAATAGTTGTGATACCAGCGCCTGCTTTTCATAGCATCATCAATGCGTCGCAATCACTTCATCTGTATATCTTTGCGCGGCAAAGAAAGCCGTGATGTTATAAAGCCATAACGGGCAAAAGCGTATGAAAGATTTTGAAAAACTTTTCAAACAATTTACCAATCTGCAGGTAGCCATTGTGGGTGATGTAATGTTGGACACCTATTGGTGGGGACATGCAGATCGCATTTCGCCTGAAGCTCCCGTACCCATTGTAGCAGTAAATAAAAAAGATTACCGGCTAGGTGGCGCAGGCAACGTTGCATTGAACACTGTAGCACTAGGAGCGCAAACAAATCTGTTCTCTGTGATTGGCAACGACGATGATGGAGACTTTTTGCAAAATCTTTTCATAAAACAAAATATGGGTTGCACGCATATTATAAAAAGCTCGCATCGCCTCACCACAAATAAGATTCGCATCATGAGCCGCAACCAGCAAATGATGCGGCTGGATTCTGAAATGACAAGCGAGATAAAATCAGAGGACGAAGAGTCGTTATTGAACACTTTCAGAAATTTTGTTGAAACATCCCGCCCTGATGTAGTTGTAATGCAGGATTATAATAAGGGCGTGCTTACAGAAAGAGTGATACAGGAAGTAATCGCCATTTGCAAACTGCACAACATTATCATAACGGTGGATCCTAAGCGCAAAAACTTCTTCTCTTATAAAGGCGTTACCATTTTCAAACCGAATCTTGCGGAAGTAAAAACCGGTTTAAACCTTCATCCTGATGATGTGACTGAACAATCCCTCCGGCAGATGCATCAAAAACTGGCAGAGGTTCTTGGCCATGAGATATCATTGATAACACTTTCTGAAAAAGGAGTTTTTTATCAGCAGGATGAACTGGCTCATATCATTCCTTCGCATGTTAGAAACATTGCCGATGTAAGCGGTGCAGGCGATACAGTAATTGCAGTTGCATCACTTGCTTACGCTGCTACAAAGGATATTCAGTTCTCAGGAGCTATGGCAAATATTGCCGGCGGTTTGGTTTGTGAAGAAGTAGGCACTGTAACAATCAATAAAGACAAACTTCTAGCAGAGTGTATGGAGTTATTGTAAACTGCGGACGAAGCAGTCTCCCAAGGTCTTTTCATACGATATTCATGCATCCGCTCGACATTTGTTGAGCTTTGGTACACATAAGATGAGCAGAGAACGGTTGTACAAGAGTGCGACGCAACGGCTGCTTAGTAGAGCTACTAAAGCTAAGTACAAAAAAGAGTTATGAATTTCAGAGGGTTTAACCTCATCATTCATAACTCGCAATTTATATTCCAATTCAAAAACTCCTAGTGGTCATTCAACGGCAATCCCATCCTTTGCCAGTCTTTCCAGTTCACGTACTCAGGCGCTACACGATGCTCCACCATAGTAATGCAATCGGTAACCGGGCACATAAGCTGGCATAGGTTGCAGCCTACACACTCCTCTTCTTTGATGGTGTATTTGTTGTAAGGTTTGCCATACTCAAGGTTGATAGACTGGTGCGAGGTATCCTCGCAGGCAATGTAGCACAAGCCACAATGGATGCACTTGTCTTGGTCTATGTGAGCGATGTGATGATAGTTGATATCAAGGTCTTCCCAATGCGTAAGTTTGGGAACACTCTTGCCAATAAAATCGGTAGTAGATGTAAAACCTTTTTCATCCATCCAGTTGCTCATGCCTTCGCATAAGTCTTCAATAATGCGGAAGCCATGCTTCATAGCCGCCGTACAAACCTGCACACTCGTGGAGCCAAGCAACATAAATTCTACAGCATCTTTCCACGTGCTTATACCGCCAATGCCGCTTATGGGAACTTTATTGGTAACGGGGTTTTGACTGATCGTAGCAAGAAATTTTAGCGCAATAGGTTTTACTGCAGGCCCGCAATAACCGCCAAACACGCTCTTGCCAGCAACATAAGGATTGGGCACAAACGTATCGAGGTTGATGCCGGTTACGGATTGAATAGTATTGATAAGCGACAAGGCATTTGTGCCTGCCTCCACAACAGCTTTGCCGGTTGGCACAACTGAATGTACGTTTGGCGTAAGCTTAGTAATAACAGGAATAGTAGCAGCTTCCATCACCCACTCAACCACCATTTTTGCAATTTCAGGATCTTGCCCAACAGCAGCGCCCATGCCGCGTTCTGTCATTCCATGAGGGCAGCCGAAGTTCAGCTCAAAGCCATGTGCACCAGTATCTTCAACTTTTTTTATTAGCTCATGCCAGCTGTTGCGGTCGTTGTCGGCCATTAGCGAAACCACCATAGCACGGTCTGGAAACTCTTTAAGCACCTCACGAATTTCTTTGAGGTTTATATCTAATGGACGATCGCTGATAAGCTCAATATTGTTGAAGCCCATCACACGGGTGCCGTTAAAATTCACCGCCGAATACCGCGACGAAACATTCTTCACCTGCGAGCCCAAGGTTTTCCATACAACGCCGCCCCAGCCTGCTTCAAAGGCACGCATCAC
>JADMIO011135779.1_pt1 | contig 41746 bp, 41 predicted proteins | sample 8958161 | NCBI WGS metagenome assembly JADMIO01 (sample SAMN16585339, study PRJNA669376) | soil metagenome | isolation source: Crop rotation soil | place: USA: Cullars Rotation, Alabama | collected 2011 | reverse complement strand
CGACAACTTGTCCACGTGGAATTCTAAGCTTAGGATCCCAATGTGCTGGAAAGTACGTCCAGGCCCTCTTGCGCGCCGCCTGCTCGCATGGTCGAAAGCGGCCCGTGAGCACGGAAGTCCAAGAGCGCCCGGCGGAGGCCGGTTCGCCGCCGCTGGCCAGCAGAATCATGCTCGTGACCGACGCCTGGGAGCCGCAGGTGAACGGCGTGGTGCGCACGCTGTCCAACACCATGCGCGAGTTGAAGGCGATGGGCTGCGAGATCGAGGTGGTCTCGCCGGCGGACTATCCGAACTCCGTGCCGCTGATTACGTACTCGGAAATCCGCCTCGCGCTCGGCGCACGCGAAGACGTCGAGGAACGTTTCCTCGCCTTCGCGCCTGACGCGGTACACATCGCGACGGAAGGCACGCTCGGCTGGGACGCGCGCGCGATCTGCCTGAAGCACAAGTTTCCCTTCACCACGAGCTACCACACGCAGTTTCCGGAATACGTGACGGCGCGCTTCTCGTGGATTCCGTTATGGGCGGGCTATCGCTTCATGCACGCGTTCCACGACAAATCGGGGCGCGTCATGGTGGCGACGCCGACGATGATGGACCGGCTCGGCGCGCACGGCTTCCGAAACGTCGCGCTGTGGAGCCGCGGCGTCGACACCGAACTCTATCATCCCTCCAAGCGTGGCATTGACGGCGGCTTGTATCAGGACCTGGCGAAGCCGGTGTTTGTCTATATCGGCCGCGTCTCGGTGGAGAAGAATATCGAAGCGTTCGTCGAACTCGATCTGCCCGGCTCGAAGGTCGTGGTTGGCGGCGGGCCGGCGCTGGATGAGTTGAAAGAGAAGTACCCGAACGTGCGTTTCACCGGGCCGAAGTTCGGCGAAGAGCTAGCGCGATATTATGCGGACGCCGACGTGTTTGTGTTTCCGAGCCTGACCGACACGTTCGGGCTGGTGCTGCTGGAAGCGATGGCTACGGGCACGCCTGTGGCGGGTTACGATGCACCCGGTCCGCGCGACATCGTGCCTGGCACGGGCGCGGGCGTTGTGAACGACGATTTGCGGCAAGCAGCGCTCGATGCCCTGAAGTGCGACCGCGGCGTCACGCGCAGTGTCGCTGAACGGTATTCCTGGCGCGCTTGCGCGGAGGAATTCCGGCGCAATCTCGAGCCGCTGCCGAAGCCGGAGAAGAAGCGGTTCTGGAAACGCCTCGCGGAAGCGCGGGCGCGGGCGCGGGCAAGACGCGCGCTCAAACGCGCCGACAAAGAAGCGAAACGCAAACGCGAAGGCGGTTAGCCGCCGCGGCCGCGTGTGACGAGATGATGCGTGATGCGGCTCGCGACATTGAGCGCCAGCACGCCAACCGTGATGATCAAGGCGCCCGACCAAGCCAGATTGACCCATTCGGGGTACGGGCTCGATGCGTAGCGGTAGATGGCGATCGGCAGGCTCGACATCGCACGCGTGACGTCGAGATTCCAGTTGAAGCTGCCGAGCGACGTGAAGATCAGCGGCGCGGTTTCACCGGAAATCCGCGCCACCGCGAGCAGGATGCCGGTGAGAATGCCGCTGAAGGCGGCGGGCACGATCACGCGCGTGATGGTGGTGGACTCGCGGGCCCCGAGCGCCTGCGAGCCTTCGCGATAGCCCTGCGGCACGAGTTTCATGATGTCTTCCGTCGTGCGCGCCACGACGGGCATCGCCAGCAGAGCAAGCGCGATGGAGCCGGCGATGGCGGAGAAGCCACCCATCGGCACGACGACGATCTGATAGACGAAGAGGCCGACGAGCACCGACGGCGCCGACAGCAGGATGTCGTTTACGAAGCGCACGACCGACGCGAAGCGATGGTTGTGGCCGACCTCCGAGAGATAGATGCCCACCATCATGCCGAGCGGCGCGCCGATGGCCGCGCCTATGCCGGTTTGAATCAAGCTGCCGACAATAGCATTTGCGAGCCCGCCGCCCTGCCCCGGCGTCTTCATCGTGTGCGTGAAGACGTTGATCCCCATGCCGGCCATGCCCTTCTGCACCAGCGTAAAGAGGATGGAGCCAAGCAGGATGAGGCCGACGACGGCGGCGAGCGTGCAAACCAACGCCATGAACGCGGAAAAGGCGCGACGGCGGATGTAATTGCCACGGTTGGCGACGACGATGCTCATTCGAGGCGCCCCTGGCGCAGCAGCAGACGCGCGAGCGCCAACACGAAGAACGAAACGACGAACAAGATGAAGCCGAGCGCGAACAGCGAGGCGAGCTTCAGTGAGCCTTGGTCAGCGTCCGGGAATTCATTGGCGACGATCGAGGCGATCGACGCGGCAGGATCGAAGAACGTCATCGGCACACGGTTGGCGTTGCCGATCACGAACGTCACCGCCATGGTTTCGCCGAGCGCGCGGCCGAGCCCCAGAAACACCGCGCCGAACAGCGAACCGCGCACGGCGGGAATAACGATGCCAGTAAGCACTTCCCAGCGCGTCGCGCCCATGGCGTAGCCGCCATCTTTCAGAAGCGTCGGCGTCGTGAGCAGCACGTCACGCGTGGCGGCGGCGATGAATGGCAGGATCATGATCGCGAGCACGACGCCGGCGGTGAACAAGCCAACGCCGAGCGGCGCGCCGGAGAACCAGTAGAAGTCGCCGATTGGGGGCAACCACGCGAAAGCTTCGGTCAACCACGGCTGCACCGTCGTGGACAGCAGCGGCGCGAGCACGAAGAAGCCCCACATGCCGTAGACGATGCTCGGGATCGCCGCGAGCAGCTCGATGGCGATGCCGAGCGGGGCGCGAAGCGGACGCGGGCACGCTTCGGTCAAGAAGTACGCGATGCCGAAGCCGAGCGGCCACGCGATCACCAGCGCGATAGCGGAAGAGGCGAGCGTGCCGGCGACTGCGGGAAGCGCGCCGAAGATTTGGCGCACCGGATCCCACGCATCGCTCCAGATGAAGCCAATGCCGAAGCGCTGGAAGGCGACCTGGCCGGCGAGAAACAGGATGATGAGGATGGCGCCGAGCGTAACGAGAACGATCCCCGCCGCGGCCCATAGAAGGATCTTGAAAACCGTTTCGCCGGGATGAAATCGGCGCGAGCCGTCGAGCGACACTACGGTCATGTTCTTGGCCGGCCCTGTGTCAAACGGGGTGAAGGGCGGGACTTCTGCCCCGCCCTTCCCTCATGTCAAGCGATCAGCGTGATGCGTAGACCGGCTGGTTGTTCGTACGCACCTGAGACCAGCGCTGGCGGATCTGCGTGCGCACCGCGTCCGGCAGCATGATGTAGTGCAGCTGGTCGGCGGCGCCCTGCCCGTTGCGGAACGCCCAGTCGAAGAACGCGAGCACGCGGCGCGCGCGATCGGGGTCGCTGGGGTTCTTCGGGATCAGGATGTAGCTCGGCCCGACGATCGGCCAGTTCGCCGCGCCTTGGGTGTTGATCATCGACACCGACATGTTTGGCGCATTCGCCCAGTTGGCGGTCGCGGCGGAGGCGGCGAAGCCTTGCGTCGAAGGACGCACCCATTGACCGGAGCGATTTTGCAGTGTCGGCGTTTGCATGTGATTTTCCGTCGCGTAGGCGTACTCGACGTAGCCGATGGCGCCGCGCGTGTTGCGGATAGCGCCAGCAACGCCGGCGTTGCCCGGAGCGCCGATGCCTGCACGCCATGCAACAGAGTTGCCGGCGCCGATCGTGGTTTGGAACGGCAGGTTCACTGAGCCGACGTAGGTCGTGAACAGGTTCGTCGTGCCCGAGGAGTCGGCGCGATAGACGGGCGCGATGGCGACGGCGGGAAGATTGACGCCGTTATTGACCGCGCGAATGCGCGGATCATTCCACATGCGAATGCGGCCCAGATAGATGTCGCCGATGAGTTGGCCGGTGAGCTTGAGGCTGTTGCCGTCAACACCGGGAATGTTCACTGCAACAACGACGCCGCCGATGATGGCGGGAAATTGCAGCAGGTTGTTGCCAGCGAGTCGCTCCGGCGCGACCGCGGTGTCCGACGCGCCGAAATCGACGGTGCGGTTGATGATCTGGGTAACGCCCGCGCCCGAGCCAATGGCTTGATAGTTCAGCGTATCGCCGGTTGCGGCGGCGTATTGCTCAGCCCAGCGGGTGTAGATCGGCGCGGGGAAGGTCGCGCCGGCGCCGGTCATTTCTTCTGCCCAGGCCGCGCCGGCTGAAGCCAGCGTGACGGCTGCGGCGATGGCGCCAAGCGCCAGCCGCCGAGTACGATTCTTGGATTGCATGTGAGACCTCTTCGGTTCGTGTCCTATGCGGTTTTTGGGTGACGTTTACGTGACAGGGCCGCCTACCAGTCGATCTGCGTACGGAATGTCACAGCGTCCGCTTGGCCCGACGTCGCGCTGTTGGGCAGCGAAATCCGGTTGCGCGATGCGTTGAGCTGGAACTTGACGTAGCTGATCGGCATCCAGGTGATGCCGGCGATGTAGCTGTCTTGGCTGCCGCCATCGGTGGGCAGATCCGTCAAGTTGATCGTGTCGTACCGAGCCGACAGCAGGATGTGGCCGATGCCGCCATCCGAACCGAGCGTGCGGCGAATCGCTGTGCGCCCGAAGCTGCCGTCGACAGCTTGGTAGTTCCGGCTCTCGCCAGTTGGCGACCAGAATAGATCGATGTAACCGCCCGAGACGGTGCGTTGCCCGCCGCCGGCGAGTTGGCCTTCAAGACGGCCGTACTCTGCTTCGACGCCAAAGGCGTTGCGTTGGAACGCGAGTTCGCCGCCGATCCAGCGATCATGCTCGAACAGCGCGCCGGTGGAGACGAAGCTGGTGCCGAAGCCCACGGTCGGGCGCGCGGAGTACGTGAAAAGCCCGTCGCCGCCATTGTCGCGCTCGCGTACGGAGAGGCCGAGGTGCAGCACCATGATGCCGTCCGGCGTGCGTTCGTAGATCGGCGCAAAGGTGCCGCGGGCGATGACGAACGAGGCTTCGTCGAGGTTCTGCGTGTCGCCGTTATTGACGCTGTCGCCGTGCAGACCGATGCCGAACGACCAATTGCCGCCGTTGGTGAAGAAGTCCGCGCCGAAGATCTTGCCGAAGCCGGCCGCACTGATGATCGCCGAGCGTTCGTTGAACGGGATGTAGTTGGAAGAGTCGCGATCCTCCATCGGCGACACTTGGTTGTTCTGGCCGATGAAGAACGACCAGTCGTCGCTCGCGTATTCGAGGTAGGCGTCGTCGAGGCGGACTTCGTTGCCTTGGTTCGAGGTGTCGCTCTGGCTCGGCGCCAGATCGAATTTGATGTTGTAGCGCCAGTTGGTGGTGAAGCGGCCTTCCACGCCGATAAACGCGCGGCGGACGGCGCTACGGGTGTAGCTCTGGTCGTTCGCCGTGCCCGGAAACTCGGAGCTGACGCTGTAGATGTCGTACTGGAGCCGGCCGTTGATCTTGAACTGACGGTCCTCCTCCGTCGTCCGCGGCGCACCGGACCACGAGGTGACGACCGTTGGCGCGGGAGGCGGCGGTGGCGGCGCCGAGGTTGTCTGGGCGCTTGCAACCCCAGCACCTGCAGCCGACGCGAGCGCGGCCAATGCCGCGCTGCGCGCGAACAGATTCTTCTTCATCAGGAGACCCCCTAAGTGGCGCGCCGGTCGACGCGAGTGCGCTGGTTAGGGAGTGTGAGTGACGCCGCCACGAAGGCTCGGCGACGCGCGTGTGAAGGCATTACGAAAGGAATATGACGTTGCGCCGATGTCTCAGGAGCAGCGGCAGTCTTCGCGGTGTTTGTGACAGTGCACGACGAACACAGGCGCGGTCGTTTCATTCGCGATACGCGTCTTAACCATAATCAGCTCTTTACATTGGAGAACATTACACCTATTTCGCGATGTTACCGGCGGACCTGGAAACAGCGTCCACTAACGCCCCTCGGGCCCAGGCCACTACGAGGGATCGAAATCGGGAGCCAGAAACGGCTCTGCAGATCGGTTCTTCGGCGTAAGCTCCCAAGGGCGGACCTGACATCGAGCATGTCCGACTAACGCCGGCCTGGGTCAATGCGACGAGACGGGGAAGATCCGTTCGATCGCTGCATTGGGAGTAGCCGGTGGACAAAGTCCTCTCGCCACTCGATCTGGTCATGGCGCAGCCGCCTGAAGGCCCGATCGCGATTGCTCGTCCGCACCGCGTCACCGCGGCCGCGGAGTGGTTTCGCGCGCATCTGCCCGCGGAAATCTTCTACGCCGTGAAGGCAAACCCAGCGCCGTGGGCGCTGGATGCGCTCTGGCAAGCCGGCGTGAAGGGCTTCGACGTCGCTTCCGACGGCGAATGCCAGCTGATCGCCGAGCGCTTCCCGGGCGCGCAGATGATCTTCATGCATCCGGTGAAGTCGCGCCGGGCGATCGGCCGCGCCTTCCACGAGTTCGGCGTGAAGGCGTTCGCGCTCGATACCCAAGACGAACTGGAAAAGATCCTCGCCGAAACGAACGGCGCAAAGGATCTGACGCTGATCGTGCGCATCGCCGTCTCCAGCGACGGCGCTGCCTACCCGCTCGCGCAGAAGTTCGGGGTTTCGCCCCATGAAGCGCCGGCGCTGATCCGCCGCGCGCGCGAAGCCACCGACGGCGAGATGGGCGTGTCGTTCCACGTCGGCAGCCAGTGCCTGCGTCCGGACGCCTTTCGCCAAGCCATGACCGACGCCGGCCGCGCCATCGTGCAAGCGGGCGTCGTCTGCGACGTCGTCGACGTGGGCGGCGGCTTTCCGGCGATCTATCCGGGCATGACGCCTCCGCCGATGATCGAGTACGTCCGCACCATCAAGCAGGCGTTCGAGGACATGCCGGTGGCGCAGAACGCCGCGCTGTGGGCCGAACCCGGCCGTGCACTCGTCGCGGACGCCGGCTCCGTCGTCGCGCGCGTGGAGCTCCGCAAGGGCGACGCGCTCTACTTGAACGACGGTTCGTACGGCAACCTGTTCGACGCCACGCACGCCAACTGGCCGTTCCCGGTCAAGCTGCTGCGCGCGAAGCCGAGCCGCGCCAAGGCGACGGCGTTCCGCTTCTACGGCCCGACTTGCGACAGCCTGGACGCGGCCGCGTGCAAGTTCATGCTGCCGGCCGACATCGCCGAGGGCGACTACATCGAGATCGGCCAGCTCGGCGCGTACGGCGCGGCGATGGCGACGCGGTTCAACGGCTTCGAAACCGAAGGCACCGTGGTCGCCGCCGATTCGCCCACGCCCTCGATGTACGAGATCGAGAAGCCCGCCGCGGCGCAGCCGCGATCGGTGCGGGCGCGCGCGGCAAGAGCCGGCCTCAAGGTTCACAAGTAGACCACGCGCCGCGCCTCAAGTAGGCGTGGAGCAAAGCTGAGTCCCCCGGCGTTCCAACGCCGGGGCGACGCGCATGGAGGCATGGGACATGAAGAAGGTCCTGATCGTTGGGGCCGGCGGCGTCGGCAACGTCGTGGCGCACAAGTGCGCGCAAAACCCGAACGTGTTCGGTGAAATCCTGCTGGCGAGCCGCACGAAATCGCGCGCGGATGCTGTCGCGCAAAGCGTGAAGCAGAAGCAGCGGCGCGACATCGCGACGGCGCGCGTTGATGCGGACAACGTCCCGGAGACGGTGGCGCTGATCAGAGAGTTCAAACCCGATCTGCTGATCAACGTCGCGCTGCCCTACCAGGATCTGACGCTGATGGAGGCATGCCTCGAAGCCGGCACAGACTACCTCGACACGGCGAACTACGAAGCGCCGGGCTACGCCAAGTTCGAGTACCGCCACCAATGGGCGTTTCGCGAGAAGTATGAGCGCGCCGGGCGCATGGCGCTGCTTGGCTCAGGCTTCGATCCGGGCGTGACGAACGTGTACTGCGCGTACGCGCGCGACTATTTGTTCGATGAGATCGACACCATCGACATCCTTGACTGCAACGGCGGCAGCCACGGCCACGCCTTCGCGACCAACTTCAATCCCGAGATCAACATCCGCGAAATCACGCAGCCTGGGCGCTACTGGAAAGACGGCCAGTGGATCGAAATCCCGGCGATGTCGGTCAACATGATGTTCGACTATCCGGGCGTCGGCGAGCGCAACTCGTTCCTGCTCTATCACGAAGAGCTGGAATCGCTCGTGCGCAACATCCCGGGTCTGAAGCAAATCCGCTTCTGGATGACGTTCGGCGAAAGCTATCTCACGCACCTTCGCGTGCTGCAGAATGTCGGCATGCTCTCGATCGAGCCGGTCGATTACGAAGGCCAAAAGATCGTGCCGCTGCAGTTTTTGAAGAAGATGCTGCCCGATCCCGCGAGCCTCGCGGCGAACTACACCGGCAAGACGTCGATCGGCTGCTGGGTGAAGGGCCGCAAGGGCGGCAAGGCGAAGGCGATCTTCATCTACAACGTCTGCGACCACGAAGAGACGTACAAAGAGACCGGCGCGCAGGCGATCTCCTACACCACCGGCGTCGGCGCGGCTGTCGGCGCCGAGATGATTCTGACGGGCAAGTGGAAGAAGCCCGGCGTTTGGAATCTGGAAGAGTTCGACTCGAAGCCGTTCCTCGATCGCGTCGGGTCCGCGGGCCTGCCGTGGGAAGTGAAGGACATGCCGTTGTGAGGACCGTCAACACAGCTGACATCGTCCAGGGCAGCTATCACGGCTTCGACTACGACGTGAGCGGCGTGGAAACGCCGTGCTACGTCGTCGATCTCGGCGCCATCGACCGCAATCTCGCCGTGCTGAAGCGCGTGCAGGAAGAAGCCGGCTGCAAGATCCTGCTGGCGCTGAAGGGCTTTGCGATGTGGTCGCTCGCGAAGCGCATTCGCGCTTCGCTGCCCGGCACAACCGCGAGCTCGGTGCACGAAGCGCGGCTTGGGCGCGAAGAGTTCGGCGGCGAAGTACATGTCTGCGCGCCGGCCTACAGCGACGACGACTTCAAAGAGCTGCTGACGCTGTGCGATCACATCGTCTTCAACTCGCTGACGCAGAAGAAGCGGCTGTTGCCGCTGTACAAGAAGCACCGCGCGGAAGGCGGACGGGAGGTCTCGTTCGGGCTACGCGTCAACCCGCAGCACCGCGAAGCGCCGAACGTCCTCTACGACGCGTGCGCGCCCTGCTCGCGCATGGGCGTGCTGCGCGCCGACCTGACGCGCGCCGATCTCGAGGGCCTCGACGGGTTGCACTTCCACAGCCTCAACGAGCACGGCGCGGATGCGCTGGAGCGCCTGCTTGGGGCGTTCGAGGCGAAGTTCGGCGACCTCATTGACGACCTGAAATGGGTCAATTTCGGCGGCGGCCACCACATCAGCCGCGCCAACTACGATGTCGAGCTGCTGTTGAAGCTTGTGCGCGAGTTCAAGGCGCGCCACCCCGGCGTCGCCGTCTACCTCGAGCCTGGCCAGGCCATCGCGCTCAACACCGGCGTGCTGGTCACCACAATCCTCGACATCGTCCACAACGAGATGGACATCGCCATCCTCGACACCTCGGCGTCGGCGCACATGCCCGATGTGATCGAAGGACCGTATCGACCCGGCATTGTCGGCGCTGGGCTACCGGGCGAGAAGCCGCACACGTATCGGTTGGGCGGACACACGTGCCTCTCGGGCGACGTCGTCGGCGACTACTCGTTCGACCGCCCGCTCAAGGTCGGCGACAAGCTGATGTTCACCGACCAATCGCACTACACGATGGTGAAGAACACGACGTTCAACGGCGTGCGCCTGCCGTCGATCGCCGTTGCAGATCCGCAGACAAAGGCCATTCGAATCGTCCGGCGTTTCGGGTATGAAGATTACAAGGGACGGCTGAGCTAAGGTCGACCCGGCGGGGAAACGACCTTGTCGATCGCAGCGACGCCGAAGCCGCCCTACTACGCCGCGATCTTCTCCAGCGTCCGCGCTGTCCACGACGATGACGCCGCCTACGAGGCCATGGGCGAGCGAATGGCCATGCTTGCCTCGCAGCAGCCGGGCTTCATCGGCTTCGAGGGAGCGGCGGATACGCCGGAGCGCTTCGGTTTGTTCATCTCTTATTGGAAGAGTGACCGCGATATTCGGAATTGGAAGAAGCTGGCCGAGCACCTCGAAGCTCAGCGCAGCGGTCACGGGAAATGGTACGCGGACTACAAAATCCGCATCGCCAAGGTGGAGCGCGACTACAGCCACAAGGACGGCGGTCCGGGCTAGAGCCCGGCGGTAAGGAGCCTCATGACGATCCAGCCTTTGGAGTTTCAGCGACGCCGTACCTCGGTGCGGCCGCTGATCGGCTTTGTTGCGGGCTACGACGAGGATCGTCCCTTCTTCGAAAAACCGGCCGAGCTGATCCGCGGCGCCGGCGCGAACCTGGTGATGCTGGCGCACACCGACGACGACGGCATGATCGAGGAATACATGAACCTCGTCGACGCCGTGGTAATCGGCGGCGGCGTCGAGGACCTCTCGCCCGCGCGTTACGGCGTGGCGGCCCATGAGAAGCTTGGACCGACAGATTTGGTGCGGGATCACTTCGATCTCGCCGTCGCCAAGCATTGTCTGGAGCGCGACATGCCGCTCCTCGGCATTTGCCGCGGCTCGCAGACGATCAATGTCGCGCTCGGCGGCACGCTCTGCCAGGACCTCGCCAGCCGCGACGTGGAGAGCGGCGCGCGCCATCATGGCGACTGGACGACGCTGGAAGCGTTCCACGCAACGCCGCACATGCATCCCGTGCTGTTCGAGGCGGGAAGTACGCTGCGCTCAGCGCTGCAGTCGCGCGGCGAAGATGTGTGCAGCTATCACCATCAAGCCGTCGACGCGCTCGGCGTGGACATCGCTGTCACCGCGCGCGCGCCGGACGGCGTGATTGAGGCGATCGAAAGCCGCGCGCACAGTTTTATCGTCGGCGTGCAATGGCACCCGGAATTGGCGCCAGCAGCGCCGGTGAACCAATTCCTGGTCGCCGAGCTGATGCGCCACGTGCTTGCACGCAAAGCCGCGCCAAAGCGCTCACGCGCTAGACGCGCCTGATCCAACGCAGGAAGACGAAGAACGCCCACACGCCGCCCGCCGCGGCGAGGATCAGCATCAGCAGATTCCAGAAGCTCGATGACGCGACCCACGCGCCCCAATTCCCGTCGTCCGGAAAGCGCGTGTCGAAGGTTTTTTCGATCAGCTGGAAGCCGATCTGGCAAAGCGCGAACACGCCCGCCAACCACGCGAACAAGGTCGCATCTTCCTGACGCTTGCGCGCTTCGAGGTCGTGCGTGAACTTCTCGGCATTAGCGACGGAGCGTTCCACCTCGGCGGCGCGCTTCTCGATGCCGCGGCGATCTTCCAGCGCTTTGAATACATCCTGCTCGGTGTCGTAGCGAAAAATGTTCCGCGCACGGTAGCGGTAGTAGGACGCGTATTCGTTCTTGTGAAAGTCATGGAACGCCTTCGCCGCCTTCGCAAAGGCGGTGCGGCGATCGGCGGGCGCGACTTCCCGCACGAGTTTGTCGGCCTGGCGCTCGTAATTGCGGACGATGAACTCGTTGTGCATCGCCAGCACGTGGATGAGGAACGCGTACGGGCACGTGCCGATGTAATCGTTGCCGAGATCGAGGCTCCGGAGCTGGCTCGCAAACGTGGTGAGGCAACGCGGATTGGCGTAGCGGACGAAGAAGCTCTCCGCCTCCTGCTCTTCCGACGTCGGATAGATCGGATCGAGGCTATCCAGCACCTCGTGCGCTTCCTGGTTCAGGAAATCGATGATGTTCTGGTTGAAGCCGGCGAGGAACAGGTAGCGCAGGTGCTCCGGCGCGACGCGATTGAGAAAATCCGCGCCAAGCACCACGCGACCCTGCGCCTGGCGCGCCATCTGTTTGATGGCGCCCGGATAACCGATGTAATCCGCGACCTGCACAACGTCGGAGCGCGCGCGTGCGCCGCCGCTCGCATCGCGCGGTAACAGGTCACGGACGAAGGTGCGGTCATCGAACATGAACATGAAACGCGAGCGCGGCATCTTCAGGCCGGGCGTTTCGATGAAGTCGTCGAGCGCGACGAGCTGGCTGAAGTACGAACCCGCTTGCAGCCGGGCGCCGTCGGCGCGGGGTTTTTTCAGCGGCACGTTGCTGAAGAGATCGGCTGCGTCGGCTTCGAAGCGCGCGGCGACGAAATGCCAGAACGGAACGGCTTGCTTGTCGCCCTCGGCCTGCACGCGAATATTGTCGAGCGGAAACACGCCCGTCTCCGCGTCGGTGACGCGGATAGGTCGCGCGCCTTTGCCGGACGCGGGCAAATCGGCAGGGCGAAACTCCTTCGGCGCCGCGACCTTCTGCAGGAGCGACATGAAATAGAAGTCGGCCGGCGTGTGCTGATAGTTCAGCGAGAACGACAGGTGGTACGACAGCGCTCCGTTGGCGTGCACGTACCAGAACGAACGGCACCGCAGCGGACGCGGCGGCTGCGCACCGATCTCGGCAGCGAAGGTCTTGCCTTCGGTGGTCCACTCCACGGTCGGCGGAATCTGGAACTGCACGACGCGGCCTTGGTGATCGCCGCGCACGTCGAGCAAATAGTCTTCGACAACGCCGAGCCGTTCGCGGTCGGCGATGTCGTTGAACATCGGCTCGATCGCCCAGCGCAGACGCTGGGTCTCGAACATGCGCTTTTGTACGTCGACCTGGTGCGCGGGCGCGAACACCTCGGCGAAATCGAGCGGCAGATTGTGCGCGTCGACGTAAAGCGACAGCGTCCAGTAAAGCGTCTTGTCGCTGTCCTCGCGGACGCCGCGTGCAACTTCGGCAACCATGTCCCCCTCCGCGGCGGTACTAGGGGCGACTGAAGGCTAGGCCGTCAAGCGCTTTGACAGCGCGGCGCGAAAACTCGGCGCGCCCAACGCTTGCGCGTTGGCATGAGAGCGCATGCGCGCCAGCAAGGGCGCCGGATCGAGCAAAGCTATGGGTTCGTTCGCAGCGCAGGCTTTGGATAGCGCAGCTAGTTGGGCGGCTGTGGTTGGCTCCTCGTCAAGCTGCGCGCCCTTGAGCACGGAGATGCCGAAGAAGCGCTTCAAGTGCGCGTGCAATAGACACGATGAAATCGATGGCGCGTCAGCGCCCAGCACGGAATAGATTAGCGTCTCGTCAGCCTCCTGCTCGGCCGAGAGCGGCGGCTGCACGTAAGCGAAATCGACAACGCGCGCTCCGGCCTTGGCCCAGATGCGCAGGCGGTCGAATTGATCGAGGCCCGTGAATTCGGAATCGCGCGCGTACGCGTCGGCGCTCATCGCGAACGGATCGTTCTGTTCTAGGAATACCAGCGAACGGCGAACGCCCGGAAAAAATCCCGCGATCAGTTCGGTGACGGCGCTGAGCAAACGCCGGAAGTTGCCGCGGCCGCGCGCGGTTTCGTCGATGAAGAGGTAGTTGAGGTTCGCGGTGACAACGTCGCCTTCCGGCATGGCGATGAAGTTGGCGCCGCCGACGCGCGCGCCGACGGCGCTATCGACCGCGATCAAACAGACTTCGCGGAATTCGCCGTAGCGCTGCACAAGCGATGCATGCGCTTCGCCATGGTTCTGCGCCAAGCAGGCGCGGATGCCGTCGGCATCTTCCTTTTCGTCCGGCAATACGAAAGCGCGGTCGTAACCGGCGAAGAACGCGTCGAACACGGCGCTCTCGCCACGTGTGGTGGCGAGCAAGGTCAGGCCCGCGCGCGTTTCCACCCGCCAATCGTCTTGCGAAAGCGTGGGAAGCGCGTCCATCTGTGACTTTGATGACGCATCCGCAGACCGGGCGCAAGAAAGCCGATGCGCAGGCTCCGCGGCGCCCTATAGCGGCGTCAACACATCGGGGGATCGGATGCGCCAGCTCACCGTCATCGCTATTGCCGCCACGCTTGCGGCCTCGCCGCTCGCTTTCGCGCAGCAAACGGCACAACGGCCCGCGCCGCCGCCGGCGTTCGACGCCGCCGCCGTGCTTGGCCCGCCGCCTGCCGCGAATACGGCGGCACAAGCTGCGGACACGCTGGCGCTCCTACCCGCAATTACGCCGGAGCGGCTAGCGCGTGCGCGTGCGGATCAGCCGTTCAGTCCGTGGGCAGCGATGCAGCCGGTGTTCGGGGAGACGTTCACCGATGCACGGCTGCCGCACACCAAGCGCGTGTTCGACACGCTTGTCGCCTCACTCATCGCCACCGGCGCGCAAGCGAAGACGACGTACAACCGCACGCGTCCCTACGCTGTCGATCGCCGCGTGCTGCAATGCGACGATCCCGGCCCGATGAACGGCTCGAGCCCGTCCTATCCTTCGACGCACGCGGCGCTCGGCTGGGGAACGGCGCTGGTGCTTGCCGAACTCTCGCCGCAGCGCAGCGACGCGATCCTCGTGCGCGGACGCGATTTCGGCGACAGCCGGGTAATCTGCGGCTTCCATTATCCGAGCGACATCGAAGCAGGCCGCCTGCTCGCCGCCGGCGTCGTCGCGCGCTTGCACGCGGATGCGAGTTTCCGTCGCGATCTGGAAGCGGCGCGGCGCGAGCTGGCGCGGGCCTATCCGGGGTAATGAAATAGCGACGCTGCTAACGTCTTCGCGCCTTTCCAGGTCGCCGCGTTGAGCTGCGTTCGCGCGACGTACGTGAAGCTGGCGCGCAGTAAAAAAGATGTTTCTGGCGTTCAGCCTGTCTGAGCCAAGCCTCGTGCGCCACCACGAGCGCGCCGATCACCCGAGGACATGCGCCGCAATCGAGACATCCCACCAGCGTCTGCTCAAGCAGCGCGCCGTTGAACTCAGGCTGGCTCGATCCGGCTTTCAGCATGGTCCGCCCCGGAGCGAGAGCATGCCTCAGGAATTTCCCGCCAGCGAGCCCGGGATTTACCCGAGAGGAAATTCCACTCTCGCAAGCCGGACGACGTCGGCACCGTGACCTCGGTCACGTTCGCGGCGCGCGCGCGGGAATATTCGTCGCTGGCCACACGTTGATCGGGAGGAACCTGGCACAGTCGTAAGCGTTGCGGCGCGGGGGTTTCATTCGTGTTGTGTTTTCCGGGCCATTTGTTGGGCGCCGGGCAGCTCTTGGGAGAAGAGTTATGAGCGACGAGTCCCACCAAAACACCCATGTGATCCACGCTTCCAAGGGCGGCGGCGGCATGAAGTGGCTCGCTGGCGCAGCCGCGGCAGCGGTGCTCGCGGGCGGCGGCTACTACGCCTACAAGAATCTGGCGCCGAGCCAGCCTGCTTCAGAACAAATCGCGGCTTACGACGCCACGGCGCCAACGGGTGACTCGACCCGCGCCGGTCCGCTGCCGTCGGATGAAACGACGCCGACCGACGTCGCGCCAGCGGATGAAACTCCTGCCCCGGCAGCTTCGACCGACCGCCGCACAGCTTCAGTTACGCCCGTCCGCCGTCGCACGACGACTCGCGTCGCCGCTGTGGCGCCTGCGCCAACGGAAGCCGTCGTCGGCATCACGCCGGTGAGCGCGACGACTGAGGATAAGGACATCGTCGTCACCGCCGCGCGTCGGCCGGTGTGGACGCGCGCGCCGAGCGCGCAGCGGCTCTCCATGCTCTATCCCGTGCGCGCGCTTGAGCGTGGCCGCGAGGGCGAAGCGTCACTTCGCTGCACCGTGCTGGATAATGGCGCGCTGGATTGCGTGCGCGTTGCGGAGACCAATGCGAGCTTCGGCAGCGCGGCTATGCGCGTGGCGCGCACGTTCCGTCACGCCTCCACGCGCGCGGATGGTAGCGCCGCGGCTGGGACGCCGGTCAACATGCGCGTCGTCTTCCGCATGGAGGACACACGCCGCGGCTAACGTTTAGCTTGGTTCATTCAGCGGCGCGCAGAGTTACAGCTCTGCGCGCCGTTCGCTTAGAAAACGGATCACGGCAGGATCGCGCTCGCGGGCGATGGCTTCGTCGTAGGCCGCACGGGCCTCTTCGGCCTGAGACAATTTCGCCAGCAGATTTGCGCGCAGCGCCCAGTACGGCTGGTAGCTTCTGAGCACCGGCGCTTCGAGCGCGTCGAGAGCGGCCAAGCCCGCTGCGGCGCCGTCGCGTTGCGCGAGCGCCGCGGCACGGTTGAGCTGGGCTACCGGCGAAGCGGTGAGCGCGATCAGCGCATCGTAGAGCGTGACGATGGCCTCCCAATCGGCGCTACCGGCCGCGCGGCGCCTCGTATGCGCGGATTGGATGGCGGCTTCGAGTTGAAAGCGGCCTATGCGGTCGGCGCGCGCGGCGCGGCGCAGCAGGATTTCGGCCTCGCCCTGCATTTCAACGCGCCAGAGCTTCACGTCTTGCTCGTCGAGCGGGACAAAACGGCCATCGACACGGCGCGCTGGGCGGCGCGCTTCGAGATGCAAGAGCAGCGCGAGCAGCCCGAGCGCCTCGGGTTCGTCCGGCGCAACTTGCGCGAGCACGCGCGCGAGCCAGACGCCCTCCTCCGCCAGCGCGACGCGATCGGGATCGGCGCCTTGCGCATCGCTCCATCCTTCGGCGTAAGCGGCGTAGATCGCGTCCAGCACGGCGCCCATGCGCTCCGGCCACTCGTCGCGCTCTGGGATCTCGAACGACACGCTCGCTTCGGCGACGCGCGCCTTGGCGCGAACGAGCCGCTGGCCCATCGTCGCGGGCGCGATGAGGAACGCGGCCGCGATGCGTTCGGCGGAGAAGCCGAGCACTGTTTGCAGCATCAAAGCCGTGCGTGCGCCTTGTTCGATCGACGGATGCGCGCAGGCGAACATCAATCCAAGCCGCCGGTCGGGCGTTTCGGCGCGCGCCACGTCTTGCTCCAGTTCTTCAGCGGCGAGGATGAGCGCGCCCTGCGCATCGGTAGCGGTGCGCGCACGGCGCGAGGCGTCGACGATGCGGCGCTTGGCGGCAGCGAACAGCCAGGCTTCCGGACTGCTTGGCGCGCCGGTGCGCGGCCATGCGGTCAACGCGGCGGCGAACGCATCCGCGAGCGCATCTTCAGCGGCGGCGAGATCGCGCGCGCGCGCCGCGAGCAGAGCCAGGAGACGCCCGTAGCTCTCGCGCGCGACGCGCTCGGCGATCTCCGCAGCGCTCACCGCACCATGACGGGCCGCAGCTCGACGCCGCCGCCGTGCAGCGTCGCGGGGCATTGCTTGGCCCAGTTGAGCGCTTCGTTCTGGTTCGGCGCTTCGATCAGATAATAGCCGCCCAGCTGCTCCTTGGTGTCGACGAACGGGCCGTCGACGATTTGCGAGCCGCCCTTGCCGCGCACGCTCTTGGCGCTGACCACAGGCTGCAGTTCATCGCCGGCGACGTGGACGCCCGCGTCCTTCAGCTTTTGCGTGTAGGCCATGTAGGCGCTCATGATCTCGCCGGCCTTCTCCGGGGGAATGGCTTCCCAGTCGGATTCCTTGCCGTAGATCAGGATCAAGTAACGCATCGGACACTCCCGCATTTTCACGCGGGCAAGCCGCCCGCACCACCATGACGCGCGGCCCCAGGCTATTTCGACAGCGGCGCAGAAAAAAGTTCAGGCCGCCAACTATGCGGCTCTGGCCTGGCCTTTGATCAGCCCGAGCCGAAGCAGGCTGTCGGCGCAGGAAACGATTGCTTCCTCGTTCGAGCGCGGGACCCAGCCCAACACGCGCTTGGCCTTGTCGTTGGAAGCTTCCTTCTTCTTGCCGAGTTCGGGGACGATTTGCGCGACGGCGGGATCGCGCAGCGCGGCGATCTTCACCAGCCAATCCGGCAATTCGTTCGTCGGCGCGCGGCGTGCGGCCGCCGGCATCTTCGCCTTCAGAATGCGCGCGATGTCTTGAATGCTGAGGAACTTGCCCGCGACGGCGAGGAAGCGCTCGCCGGCGGCTTCGGGACGCGTCATGCAGCGCAGATGCATGTCGGCGACGTCGCGGACGTCGACGAGACCGAACTGCAGGCGCGGACAACCGGGCATAGCGCCATCCATCAGCCGCTTCACGAGCAGGATCGAGGTGGAGAAATCGGGACCGAGCACCGGGCCGAGCACGCCGACGGGATTGACGACGGAAAGCTCGAGCCCCGCGCCGTCGCTTTTCACGTAATCCCACGCCGCGCGCTCAGCGAGCGTTTTGGATTTCGCGTAGGCGCGCATGTCGCCGCCTTCGACGCTCCAGTCTTCCTCGGTGAACGGCAGCTTGTGATCGGGCGCATGGCCATAACCGATGGCGGCGAACGACGACGTCATGACAACGCGCTTCACGCCCGCCGCCTTTGCCGCCCGCAGCACGCGGAGCGCGCCTTCGCGCGCGGGAATGATGAGCTCGTCCTCGTGCTTCGGCGCGGCCGTCGGAAACGGCGAAGCGACGTGCAGCACGTAATCGCAACCCGCGACGGCTTCAGGCCAGCCGGTGTCCTTCTCCAAGTCGGCGGCAGCGAAGGAAACTGCGTCCGCGTTTTTGGCGCCGCCGTTCGCCAGCATCGCGCGCACTTCCGGTTCGCGCTGCAGATTGCGCACCGTGGCGCGCACGCGATAACCGGCTTGCAGCAGCTGAATGATGCAGTGTGCGCCGATGAAGCCGGAGCCGCCGGTGACAAGAACCTGTTCGCCGCTCATGGCGACTCTCCTAGCTGCGCGGCGCGACTTGATCGGCGACTTCGTCGAATGCGGTCCAGAACTGGGCGCGGATGTCGTCCGTTTCCATCAGGATTTCGTGCTTGGCGCCGCTGATGGTGACGTGGGTGGCGCTCGGCAGCATCGCGGCGACCGCGTCGTGGGTTTTGTTGTCCACCAGCAGCTCTTGCGCCGCTGTGACGATGGTGATGGGCATGCGCAGGTGCGCGAGGCCCGAGGGCTGCAGAAAACCTTCGGTGGCGTCGGCGGCGGCCGCAACCCAGCCGACGGTAGGTCCCGCCATCGCCAAGCGCGGCTCTTCGGCGATGAGTCCCTGGCAGCGCGCGTGACGCTCCTTGTCGTGCGTCACGGGATTGCGTTTGAAGTTCTCGCGCTTCCAGCGCTTCTCCACGCCCGGCGCGTACAAATGCCCGCCGCCTAGCGAATTGATGAAGCGCACGTACGACTTTCCGAAATTGCCGAGATTGGCGATGCCCCACATCGGCGCCACGAACACCGCACCCTCGACCTCAAGCCGGCGTGTCTGCATCGCGCGCAGCACGATGGCGCCGCCCATCGAGTGCGAGAGAACGATGTGCGGACGCGGCAGTTTGTCTGACAACAAGCGGACCGCCGTCGCCAAATCGTTCACGGGATCGTCGAAGGTCGAGAAGTGGCCTTTGAGACCGTCTTCAGTTTCTCGGCCCGACAGGCCCTGCCCGCGCCAATCGATGCAGAACACATCGAAGCCGCGCGCCTGCAGCTCTTGGATCGTCTCAAAATATTTTTCGATGAACTCGGTGCGCCCCGGCGCGACCAGCACCGAGCCGCGCGCGGCGCCTGTGGTGGAGGGCGCCGTCAACGTGCGCACGCGCACGCCGCCGCGGCCCTCCAGCCAGTGCTCTTCCGCGCCCTCGGGAATCTCGTTGCCAGGAACGCGGACGAACGCCATGCGCTGGCTTAGCTCCGCAGCTTCGCCATGACGCCTTGCAGTTGCATCGCCACGCCCATGTCGCCTTCGACGCGGAGCTTGCCTTGCATGAAGGCGGCGGTAGGATCGAGCTTGCCTTCGGCCATGGCCATGAAGTCGTCGTGCGAAATCTTGATCGTGGTGTCCGCAGCCGCGTCGTCTTGGCTCACCTTGTTGGCGGTGCCGTCGAGGAAAATCTTTCCGTCGCTTCCGAAGTCGAATTTCACCTTCTTGCCCGGCACGACGGCGCCGGCATCGGAAAAGCGCTTGTAGATATCGGCGACAGCCATCGTGGCCTCCTTTAGGTCAGGCCGCCGTTACACACCAAGGGACGGACGCCCGCAAGGGTGACGCCGTCGTCACGCTCGGATTCAATCGGTTTGGCGTAACTGCGGCGGTGGGCTCTGCGGCCCGCCTGGCTTGCGGAATTTGAGCGTCATGCGGTCGCTCTCGCCCATCGCTTCGTAGGGGCTGGAGTCGAAGGTCGGATCGTCCGGTTGACCCAACGGCGACGTGCGTAAGGTAGGCGGCAGTGTCCAGACGCCGAAGGGATGATCGCGCGTGTCGCGCGGATTAGCGTTGATGTCGCTCGCGGCGACGAACTCGAAGCCGGTCTCGTGCGCGAGCGTTTTCACGAACGCTTCCTGCACGTAGCCGTTCGACGCAATCGGGTCGGGCGGCTCGCCCGACGACGACGCGCGGTGCTGCTCGATGCCAAACACGCCGCCGACTTTCAGCGCGGCGAACACGTTGGCGAATACGCGCTCCGCCAAGCTTTCGGCCATCAGCGTGTGCAGATTGTTGGCGAGGATGGCGAGATCGCAGCTGCCCGGCGGCGCGAGCGGCGCGGTGGCGGACACCACAGTGCGATCGATGCGGCCGAATTGATGCGCATCGCGCAGGAAACGGTTTTCGAAATCCGCCAGCGTTTCGCGCTGCGCCAGCGAGCCCGAATGCGGATCGAAGCTCGCCGCGATCAATCGCCCGCCGCCCTGCGCGAGATACGGCGCGATGATCGCTGTGTACCAACCGCGCCCCGGCAGCACTTCGAGCACCGTCATGTTGGGCCTGAGGCCCCAGAAGCGCAGCGTCGCGAGCGGATGGCGCCATTGGTCGCGCTCGCGCTCGATTCGCCACGGGCCCGACGCGGCCCATTCAAGCGATCCCGTAGGCGGCGCATCTGGCCCGCTGGGCCCGCAGGACGCAGCGAAGCCTGCAAACAAAAGCGCTGCGCGGCGGCGACTCAGCGGGGCTGAAACCATGCTTCGGCGGTAGCCGCAGAAGAGCGAAGCGTCAAAGCGCGGCGCCTCTTGAACACAGGTTCCGGCTCCCCATCTCGGGCCTGCGCGGCGCTCAAACGAGGTCGCGCGGCGGGCGCCAGAACGCCTTCGGGGTTCCACGGCATCCGCAGCAACGCCGCTCTCTTCGGAGGGCAGACTGTCGCTTTAGGAGGACACTCATGGCTTCAAACGAACTCAATCCGCTTTATCGCACGCTTGTCGGTTTCGACCGCATTGCGAGCCTGATGGATCAGGCCGCGCGGCTCGACGGCGCGCCGGGCTATCCGCCCTTCAACATCGAACAGACCGATGAAGACGCTTTCCGCATCGAGCTCGCCGTGGCGGGCTTTGCCAGGGAAGATCTCACCATCGAGTTCAAGCAGAACACGCTGACCGTCTCCGGCGCGCGTCCGCAGGGCGAAGACACCCGTCATTTCCTGCATCGCGGCATCGCCGAACGTAACTTCGAGCGCCGCTTCGGTCTCGCCGACCATGTGCGCGTCGCGAACGCGAAGCTTGAAAACGGTCTGCTGACCATCGATCTCGTGCGCGAGCTGCCGGAAACGCTGAAGCCGCGCAAGATCGATATCGACGCCGTCTCAACGACCAAGAAAGCCAAGGTCGTCGAAGCAACGGCCGCGAACGACAAAACCGAAGCCGCCTAACGGCAGGCTTCCCCTCGCCGCGCGGGCTTTTCCCCTCCCCCGATAGCCCGCGCGGCGAGCCCCTATTTCCTCCCATAACTTCACACGGCGCGCGTGCACCCACGCGCGCTGTTTTTCTGCGTTCCGTGCGGTCAATCCTTGCCGTCAAGCCAGAAAACGCCACGTTCCGCACATGCGCGTCCGCGTGCTAAAGCGTGGCGCGAGGAGCGATGGCGTCCACCCGCAGACCCCGAAAACTCGCCGCGATCGTGTCGGCCGATTTGACCGGCTACTCGGCGCTGGCCGAACGCGACCAAGAACTCGCGGCCGAAGCCGTTGCGCGCCTGCGCGACCGCGCGGACGCGGTGTGCGGCGAGCACGGCGGGCGGATTTTCTCCACAGCGGGCGACGGCATCATGCTGGAGTTCCCGACCGCGACCGATGCGTTGAGCGCGGCGATCGCGCTTTGCGAATCCGAACGCAATCCGCCGATGCGGTTTGGCGTGCATGTTGGCGAAGTGGTTGTGACGTCGAGCGGGGATTTGCTCGGCCACGGCGTCAACGTCGCCGCGCGCTTACAGGCGTCGGCTTCAATCGGCGGCATTCTGGTTTCCGAAGTGGTGCGCGACAGCGTGCTGGGCGCGCTGGCCGACAGACTCGCATCGCGTGGGCGCGTGCGGCTCGCGAAAATGCGCGAGACGCTGAACGTGTTCTCGTTCGACCTCGACGCGCAACCGATGAAACCACACGCCGCGCCGGAGCCGGTGCTGGCGGTGCTGCCGTTCGACTCCCTGTCACGCGATCGCGACACGAGCTTTTTCTCCGATGGTGTTTCGGAGGAGATTCTCTACGCCGTGTCGCGCCTGCGCGGCCTGAAGGTGATCGGCTCCACGTCGAGCTTCGCCTTCCGCGGCCGCGACAAACCGCGCGCGGCGAAGGCGCTCAGCGCGACGCACATTCTCGACGGCTCAGTGCGGCGCACCGGCGAGCGCATCCGCATTTCAGCACAACTCACAAACGGAGAAACGGGGCTGGTGCTGTGGTCGGAACGCTATGACCGCGATCTCGCCGATGCGGTGTCGCTGCAGGAAGAGATCGCCGTTGAGGTCGCAGCAGCGCTGACGCTGGCACTGACCGAAGCGCGGCGGGCGCCAAGTCCAAAGCTGAGCCCTGCCCTGTTCGACGCGTACCTGCGCGCACGCGAGCATCTGAAATCCGGCGTGCCCTCGCGTGTGGCGGAATCCGCGACGACGCTCGACGAAATCGTGCGCGATGCGCCGAGCTTCGCCCGCGCCTGGTCAGGCCTCGCCACCGCGCGGCTGGAGATCCTGCGGCTGACGCGCGACAACCGCGCGCAACTCGTCGAGGACGCGCGGGAAGCGGCGCAGCGCGCGCTCGGCATCGATTCGAGCATCGGCGAGGCCTACGCCGTGCTGGCGACGCTGGAATCCGATTTCGGGCGCTGGCGCGAACGCGAGCGGCTGTTGGAACGCGCGCTCGAGGTCGAACCGAACAATCCGTTCCTGCTCTTCCGCAAGGGACAGTTTCTTGTTTCCACAGGCCGTGTCGCGGCTGGCTACGATGCGCAAGCGCAATCCTTTGCACTCGATCCGCTCGATGCGACGTTCGCGGCGTTCCACGGCCACAACGTTTGGGCAAAACAAGATCGCGCCGAAGGGCGGCGCATTCTGGACGAGGCGGCTGAGCGCGCGCCGGACAACATCTTCGTCTGGTACATGCGCTTCAATCTCGCCGCGCTCGACGGCGACATGGAGAAAGCGCGCGAACTCCGCAAACGCGGGCCAGAGCTTTTGCCGGAGCTTGCAGACTCCGCTGCGTTCAAAGTCGGCGAGATGATGCAGGAGGTGATGTCCAATCCATCGCCGGATGCTTTCATCAGGCTCGGCGAGGATTTCGCGTCGATGGCGGCGAACGAACCTTCCGCTGCGCTCGACATCGCCGTGGTGCTCTCCACGCTCGGCTTTACGCGACCCGCGCTCGAATGCTTCGAGGAAGCGCTCGATAATGTCGACGCCTGGCGGTACGGCGCGCTGCAATCGACGCGGCCGCACATCGGTTACGAAACGGCGCTCTTGTTCATCGACGCCACACGCGCGCTGCGCACCGAACGCGATTTCGTGCGGCTGTGCGCGCGACTCGGCCTCGTGCGCTACTGGCGCGACACGCAGAACTGGCCCGATTGCGTGGAAGAAGTCGCCAATTTCTACGATTTCAAGGCCGCCTGCGCCTCCGCGATATAGCGGCGCGTTCGTCGCGTCATAGGGTAAAGCGCTTGCGCCGGCTCGCCTGCTAGCGGAGGCTCCCGGCGCGAGAAATGGGGCTCGGCGGCGGTGGAACTTCTCATCATCCTCGCTCTGGCGGTTTGGGTGTTTGTGCAGCAGCAGCGCATCGGCGCGCTGAAGCGCGATTTCGATGCGTTGCGCAAACGCCTCGACGCGTTTGAGACGACGGCGCCGGAAGAAACTTCCTGGAGCGCGCCGCAACCGGCGAACGAAGCGCTGCCGGAATTGCTGCTGACGGAAGTGGTCGAGGAAGACGCACCAAAGGAAGCCGAGAAGCCGAAAGAGCGCGAACCGGAATTACTGCTCACGCAAATTGCTGAGCCTGCGCCAAAACCAAGAGCGCCCGCGCCGCAGCCGCGCGAACGCGCCCGCACGCTCGCGAAATGGCTTTCGGAAAACGGCTTCGCGTGGATCGGCGGCGGGCTGATCGCCATCGGCGGCGTGTTCATGGTCGCCTATGCGTCGCAACAGGCGTTCTTCACGCCGATCGTGCGCTTGATCGCAGCGCTGGTGCTGGGCGCGGTGCTGATCGGCGCAAGCGAATGGGTGCGCCGCGTCGAGAAGCGCGGGCGCTTGGGGCATCCGCTTGTCGCCGCCCTGCTCGCAGGCGCTGGCGCGGCAACACTCTATGCTGCTGCTTGGGCCGCGTATGGCGTCTACGGCTACATTACGCTGCCGGTTGCCGCGGCGTCGCTCGCGGCATGCGCTGCAATTCTGCTAGCGCTTTCGCTCTTGCACGGGCAAGCGCTCGGCGTGCTCGCCGTCGGCGCTGCATTGCTTGCGCCGCTGTTGACCAGCGTGGGCGCATGGCCGCCGGCGGCGCTGACGATCTATCTTTCCGCCACGATGATCGCGGGCTTCGGCGTCAGCGCGCTGCAGCGTTGGGGCTGGGCCGCGGGCGTAACGCTGCTCGCCGGTTACGCCTGGTTCGGCTTGTCGCTCGCCGATGGCGGCATGTACCGCGCGCTGGCGTTGCTTGGCGTCGCCGCACTCGGCGGCAGCGCCGTTGGGTTGCGCGAACCGCGCGGCGGCGTTTGGCAAGCGCGCGAATGGCCCGGCGTGCACGCGTATCTGCCATCGATTGCGATTGGCATCAGCGCGCTGCTGGTCATCTTGTGCTGGGATTTCTCAGCGTTCGCAGCGCCATCGCGACTTGCTGGCCCTGCGCTGGCCGGCATGTATCTCATCGGCTTATCGGCGATGGCCGTGCGCGAAGGCGTCGCGCGTCCCGCGGCGCTGCAGGCGGCGATCTTCGCGGTGGCGATCGGGCTTTTCGCGTTCGCGCGCAATCTCAATCGCGACATCGTCATCGCCGACACGCAGTTCCTGCTCTGGGCGCTGGCGAGCGCGGGCGTCGCCGGCATTTCCGCGCTTGCCGCGGCGCCGGCCACGCGCGAACGCACGCTGATCTCGACCTTCGGCGCGCTCGGCGCGCTGTTCATGTTGCTGCTCGCCGCGATCACGCGGCCACACTGGGAAAGCATCGAGGTCTGGGCGCCGCTCGGGGTTGGATCGCTTCTGCTTGCCGTCGCGGCTGAACTGACGAGCCGGCCATCGCGTCATCCCAGCGCGGACTGGAGCGTCGATCTTTGGGCGGGCGCGAGCGCCGCGGCGCTCATTCTCGCGCTTGAGTCTCTCACACCCGACGCGCTGAAACCCGCACTGATCGCGCTGGCGGCGTTCGCGCTCGCCGCGGTGCATCTGTGGCGGGGCTGGCGCGCGGCGGCGAGCGCTGCGCTGATCGCTGCGGCGATCTCGCTTGTGCACGCACTCTCGCCCGACTTCACCGGCGCGGTTTGGAACGCGGAGCTCGATATCTGGCGCGCCGTGCCGATCCTGTTCTTCGCCGCGGTTTTCCAAACCGGCGCAGCTTGGCTGATCCGCAAGCACGACACGCGCGCCGACATCGCCGAAGCGCTCGACACCACCGCGATCCTTTCGCTCCTGCTCGCCGCGTTTCTGGCGCTGCATTGGTTCGCGGTGCGCGGCGAGCCATTGAGCGCGTACGTCGAAGATTCTCTGCGCGCTTTGATGCTGATCGTCGCTGGATTCGTGGCGCTGCCGCGCAAGGGTAAGCCAGCTGGCGTCATCGCGCGCTGGCGCGGGCATGTGATGATGACGGCGGGCCTGGTGTTTGGACTGTACGCTGCCGGCTACGCGCACAATCCGTGGTGGGGCGCGGAAGCGGACCCGGTGACGGGCGCGCCGCTCCTCAACGCGAATCTGCTCGCCTTCGCGGCGCCCGCGGCGCTGGCGTTCGCGGCCGCCAACCGCCTTTATCTGCGCGCGCTCGAACTCGCGCGCGGCTACGCCATCGCCGGAGCGGTATTTGCCTCGTTGTGGCTTGCATTGGAAATCCGGCGCGCGTTCCACGGCGCGCAAATGGCGCTCGACGGCGTCGGGCTGATTGAGGGCAACGCCTACGGCATCGCCGCGCTCGCCTCTTCTTGCGCGGTTGCGGTGTGGGCGCGTCAACGCAACGCCCGCTCCGGCATGGGCGAACGCCCTTTCACGCACGATCTCGCGCGCGCAACCGGCGCTGCTGCGATCGTCGGCGTGCTCATCGCGGCGCTGACCATGCTGTTTGCGAGAAACGCGTGGTGGGGCGGGCAAACCGCGATCCTCACGCTCGATACGTCAACGGCGATTGCGACGCTCGCACAAGCGCTTGCCGCCGCGCTCGCGTTCTTCCTTGCGTACACGCTGCCGAAACGCGCCTCGAACGCCTGCTTCGCCGTCGTCAGCGGCGCAGTCTTGTTCACGCTAGCGTTCGGCGCACTGGGCATTCGTTGGCTGCATCAGCACGGATTGATGGACGATCATCCGCAAATGGCGGGCGTCGAAGGCCTGCTCTACGCCGTGTGGCCGCTCGCGCTCGTTGCCGGCGGCGCGGCGCTGACTGAGCAATTGCGGCCGCAAAAGCGGTTGCACCCGATCCTGCTCGATCTCGAAGCGATCTGGATGGTGGCGATCTGGCCCGCGCTCGCTTTTTCGGCGATGGGCTTGTGGGCGTTTTACAATCCGTGGCGCGGTTTGTGGCCGGCGCCGATCGTCGACGCCATGCACGCGATGATGATGCTGGCGCTTTATCTCGCCGCCGCAGCCTTCTCCATCGGCGCAGCGCGTTTGGATGTGCTGCAGCGCGATCCATTCATCACGACGGGCGGCAAGATCGCAGCCGTGATCAACGTGTTCACGGCGCTGACTTTGATGGTGCGCTTCGTCTTCCACCCTGGCGACATGACGACGATGCTGGCCCAAGGCGACATAGAGACTTGGACCTATTCCGCCGTTTGGGGCCTCTTCGGCGCATTGGTCGTCGGCGCAGGCGAATTACGGCGCGACACAATCCTGTGGTGGAGCGGCGTCGCAGTGCTGTTCCTGGTAACGGCCAAAGTCGCGTTCGTGGATACGCGCGCGCTCGAAGGGCTCGTGCGCACGGCGTCCGTGCTTGGACTTGGCTTGGTGTTCTTGGGACTGGCGCTGGCGATGCGCCGCATCCGCCACGCGCGCGACTAGCGCCTATTCTTCGTCGCCCTCGTCCGTTTCCGCGCTCGCTTCGACTTCGGCTTCGTCCTCGCCCTCATCGTCCTCGACGACGGACAGGCTCTGCGCACCCGTCGGCGGTTCGAGGAACGCGTCGCAGCCCGTCTCATCGAGAAGCGCGGCGAGGCCCGCATGATCGGAGGCCAGCGCGCGCTTGCGCCGGATCTCGCCGAACGCCTTCGCGGCGTAGCGTTGCGGGCGCTGCGAGAACGGCGCGCCGTTGATCTCGACGCTCACCGCAGGCGCATCGCTGCTGACGGCGCGCGCATTCGCGGACATCCAGATCAAATACGCGCCGGCGATTTCCGAGCGCAGTAGCTCCGCTAGATCGTCCTTCAGCGAGTCGAAGCTGGCGAAATCGCCTTCGACGTCTGGCTCTTCCATCCGCTCGATCCAGGTCACCACGCGTGGCGCCTGCGCTCTCAACACCGCGCCGGGCGTCGGATCGGAGAGCAGCTGACGCAGCTGCGCCGCGAGGCCGAAATCGGCGAGACACGGGCGTCCGCCGAACAAATAGTTCCGCGCAGCCAGATGCTTTTCCAAGATCGCGATCAATCGCGTGAACGACGCTTCGATCGCCGGCGCGCTTTCCGGCGTCGAGCCGACATAGTGCAGACGCCCGACCATGCGCGTGCGGATCGCGTCTTCGACGCCTTCCGGCGCATCGGCGCCTTCGAACAGCATCTCCGTCAAGCGATGCGCGGCGCTCTCCTGGTCGTCCGGATAGCTCCAGCGGTAGTGAAACATCGCCTTGTTGAGCCACTCGTCCGCATAATCCTCGAGCAGCGCCGACAGGAATGCGAGCCCGGCATCGTCCGGCGAGATCGAGCGATCCGGATTGGCGCGCTCGAGCGCCTCGATCATCGGCGTTGAGTCCTGCAGCACCGCCTCGTCCGCATCCACCAGCATCGGCGCGAGCGGCAGCTTGGCGTAGCGCGCAAACTCTTCCTGGCGTTTCTGCGTGCGCTCGATCCATTCGAAGTCGAGCTTCTTGAAGCGCAGATAGGAGCGCACCTTGACGGAGAACGGCGAGAGTTCGGCGCCATAGAGCCGGAGCGGAGCGGTCATCGAAGTCCCTTACGAAATAACATCGCCGCGCGAGCTGGCCCGCGCGGCGATCAGAAATCCACGTTACATGTCGCGCGGATCAGACCGGCTTGATGTTGACCGCGGCCGGCTTGTTCTTGCGCGGGTCGTTCTCGACGTCGAAGGAAACCGCTTGGCCTTCGCGCAGCCCCGTCAGGCCCGAACGCTCGACCGCGCTCACGTGCACGAACACGTCCTGGCCGCCTTCATCGGGCGCGATGAAGCCGAAACCCTTCGCCATGTTGAACCACTTAACGACGCCCGTAGCCATCGTCACACTCCTCGAATACTCGCGTCCGGCAGGCCCGATTGCCCGCAGCGACGGCTGGACTTGAGTGGAAGAACGAGAGCCGGCGCCCCACAAACAAAATAGGCGCACGGTCGAAATCGCCTCGACCGGTTTAGTCCGAACCGCATAGGGCGCCGGGTGTTCCATGAAGTCAAGGCCGGAAGCGTTGGTTTACGTGCGCTCAAGCTTGATGTTGCGTTCGTTTTGCGCGTCTCCGCGCATGATTAAATCGCTGAAACGCGGATGGCGCGTTCGCTAGCGAATGCCCGCCGCCAAAAGATCGTGCATGTGCACGACGCCGACGGGCACGCCGTTGCTGACGGCGAACAGGATGGTGATGCGCTTGGCGTTCATGATGGCGATGGCGTCGGCGATGGGCGCGTCGGGCGAGATCGTCACCGGATTGGCCGACATCAGCGCGCGCGCATCGCGCTGAAACATCTCCGGCGTCAGGCGCCGGCGCAGATCGCCGTCAGTGATGATGCCGATGAGTTTGCCGTTTTCCACGACGCCAGCGGCGCCGATGCCGACTTTGCTCATGGCTTTGAGCGTGTCGGGCACCGAAAGCGTCGGCGCGACCAGCGGATCGCCCTCCCCGACCCGCATCAGGTCACGCACGCGCTTCAGCGCAGCGCCGAGCTTTCCGCCGGGATGGATCGCGCCGAAATGATCTGCGGTGAAACCGCGCGCTTTAAGGAGCGCGATCGCCAGTGCATCGCCGAGCGCGAGGCACATCGTGGTCGATGTCGTCGGCGCCGGCGCGTCTTCGCTCGCCTCGCCGCAATCGGGCAGCACCAGCGCCGGATTGCTCTGGTTCGCGAGCGTCGATGTCGCTTTGAAGGTTATCCCGATCAACGGCACGCCGATGCGGTGGCAGTGGTAGATGAGGTCCGACAGCTCGCCCGTTTCGCCGGAGCGTGAGATAGCGAGCACGCAATCGTCCTCGGCGATCATGCCGAGATCGCCGTGGCTGGCTTCGGCGGGGTGGACGAAGTGGGCTGGGCGGCCCGTGGAGGCGAACGTCGCGGCGATCTTGCGGGCGATGTGCCCGGACTTGCCCATGCCGGTGACGATCACGCGCCCGCGGGCGTCAGCGAGCTTTTTGCAGGCGTCTGAAAACGCCGCGCCAAGCGGGCCGGCGAGCGCAGCGGAAAGCTGATCCAGCGCGCGCGCTTCCGCGCTGATGGTTTCTTGCGCGGCGGCGATGGCGGCGGCCGGTTCGAGCTTGGCGTTCATTCGCCCGCGTGTTCGCACGCGGCGACGCAAAAAAGAAGCGGCGGCGCCGTTTCCGGGGCGCCGCCGCAGTCAGTCGGGCTGGCATGTGAGGTTAGGCGAGGATGCGGACGGCCAGCGCAATTAGCGGCGCGGCGATGATCAGCGCCAAGAGGCCGCCGGCGACCACGTGCGCGGTAAACCGCGAGCGGGCCGAACCGTGTTCGAGGGCTTCGATGTACATGGGGGTTTCTCCGTTAGCCGAAGATGCGGGCGCCGGCGGTCAGGACCGGCAAGAAAGCGGCGACCACCAGAATGGCGGAAGCTGCGAAGGCGGCGGCGTGGACTGTGATCGGGGTACGCATTTTCAAAGCTCCATTTCGGTGCCGGCTTTCGGGGAGGTTCGTCGCCGGGCGCAGCGTTGAAATACGGGCGCGGGGGCTTGAATCCGAACCATGAGACGACGACTTGGATGTGAGCGGATTTCACATCTGAGGACCTGTTTTCAGGGCCAATTCTGGGGAGCGGATGAGCCACCTTCCCTCGATGCAAACGCTGCGGGCGTTCGAGGCCGCAGGCCGGCTGAAAAGCTATTCGAAGGCCGCCGATGAGCTTGGGCTGACGCACGGCGCGGTCAGCCATCGCATCCGCGAACTCGAGCTTCGTCTCGGCAAAACGCTGTTCAACCGCGTCGGCAATTCCATGGTGCTCACCGATGACGGCGCAGTGCTAATGGCGCGCGTGCGACAGGGCCTGAGCCTGCTCGAGCAGGCCTTCGCGCCGCCTAAGGTCGAACCCTCAAAGACCGCGACGCGATTGGTGATCACCTCGGTGCCGAGCATCGCCAGCACGTGGCTGCTAGCCAGGCTTGGCCAATTCCGCGAGGTGCGTCCCGACATCGAGGTCAGCTTGCGCGTGGCCGAGGGGCTGGCGACGTTCAAGAACGACGGCAACGATGTCGGCGTGCGCCTGGGCGGCGGCGGCTGGCCCGGGCTGAATGCGGTGAAATTGTTCGAAGAGGTGCTCTCGCCCGCCTGCACGCCGGAATATCGCGACCGCATGGAGCTGGCGAAGCCGGAAGACCTGCAGCGCGCGACGCTGCTTCGCAATCCCTGGACGCCGTGGGCGCGCTGGTTCAAGGCGGCCGATCTCGATTGGCCGGAGCCAGTCACGGGACCGTCGTTCGATGACGCCACGTTGCTGCTGCGTGCGGCGATGCAAGGGACGGGGGTGGCGTTGGCGCGGCACTGGCTCGCCGTCGACGAGGTGCGCGCGGGAAGGCTCGTCTATCCGTTCGAGCAGGTGATCTGGGACGACTTCTCGTACTGGCTCGTGTGGCCGGAGAAGCGGCAGGAAAACCCGGCCGTGCCGGTGTTTCGCGAATTTCTTCTGGGGCAAGCCGCGCAGGAGCGCGCCGCAAGCTAAGTGTCAGCCGAAGACGAACTCGCCGTCGCCGCCGATCGTCGGCTGGAAGCCCGGCAAGCTCAGCAGGAATTCCTGGCCCGGCTCAAAGAAACCGCCGTCCAAGGTGTAGGTCAGCATGAAATACTGGCTGAATTGCTCGGGATAGGTCGCGGGTTGGACATCGAACACGTCCGGCAGATTGAACGCCACCTCCGGCGCGGCCGGCGCTGAGGGCGCTTCAACGAGCTGCGACGGCGCGAACACGACGGGATCGTCGTGGTGAAACAGCCGCGAATGCGTGAACAGGTCTTCGTCCAGGGAGAAGGCCCGAAACATAAAACTCATGGAAAACGCCCCTCTTATGCTTCAACCATAAGCGGTGCAGGCGAGCCCGGCAAGGTTACTCGCCCTCGGGGTGTGCCCGATGCCGCTGGAGCCGCCGGTTGAGGAAGCCGCCCCGCCGGCATACATGCAGGCCTTCAGCCGAGGGAATTGTCATGGGCCCCGCCCCCGTTATTCGCGTGCCGCGCGTGGAAGCCAAGGCGATCGAGATCGGCAATGAGCTGCCGATCGCCTTCATTTGCGGCCCCTGCCAGATGGAAAGCCGCGAGCACGCACTGGAGACGGCCGAGTTTCTGCGCGGCGTGTTCGCGCGCGCGGGCGCGGCCTTCATCTACAAGACCAGCTACGACAAGGCGAACCGCTCCAGCCTTTCGACTAGGCGCGGCGCCGGGCTCGATTATGCGGGGCCGGTGTTCGAGGAGATCCGGTCCAAGCTGGGCGTGCCGGTGCTGACGGACGTGCACCTGCCGGATCATTGCGGGCCGGTGGCCGAGGTGGTCGACGTGCTGCAGATCCCGGCGTTCCTGTGCCGACAGACCGATCTGCTCGTCGCCGCGGCGGAGACGGGCAAGCCCATCAACGTGAAGAAGGGCCAGTTCCTGGCGCCATGGGACATGAAGAACGTGATCGGCAAGATCACGGGCTCGGGCAACCCTAACGTGATGGCGTGCGAACGCGGCGCAAGCTTTGGCTACAACACGCTCGTCTCCGACATGCGCGCGCTGCCGATTCTGAAATCGTTTGGCGCGCCGGTGGTGTTCGACGCTACACACTCCGTGCAGCAGCCCGGCGGACGCGGCGATACGTCGGGTGGTGAGCGCCAATTCGTCCCGCCGCTCGCACGTGCGGCGGCGGCGATCGGCGTGGCGGCGATTTTCATGGAAAGCCATCCCGATCCCGACAACGCGCCGAGCGATGGGCCGAACATGATCCCGTTCGATCAGATCGAGGATCTGGTTGGTGACCTGATTGCGTTCGACCGCTTGGCCAAGCGCACTGCCATCGCCGCAGAGTAGTTAGGCAACCTTCCAGCGTGAGCCGCTACGCATCCGCATTGGCGTGTGGCTGATCGGATTTTGCTCGACGAGGCGGCGGCGGTCGAGTTTTAGCGGCGGCAGATTGGCGGGGACTTCGCCCACGAGCGGGGCGACGTGGCGCTTCAGCTGACGCGCGATCGTGCGGCCGATGGCGCGGTAGTATTGCGGGCGCGGGTGGCCGAAATCTGAGAAGTGTTTCGCGACCTCGCTCATGTCCCGCGGCGCGAGCAGCTTTTCGAGAGTAATGACAGGGCGTCCGTGCTCACGGCAGAACGCGTCCTGAAACGCGTTGAAGCGAGCAATCGTCTCGCGGACCTTTTCGCGCCCGCGCTTCAGCTCGAGCACCGAGTGTATCTGCGTGTAGTCGGCGCCGCAAAGCGCGCCGTATCCGTGCTCGACTGAGTCTGAGCATTGATCCCCGGTCAAACGAATGTGCGCGATGAGAGGAACGCCGGAGAACTTCTCGAACTCGGCGCGCCAGTGCTCTTCGTTGTTGTTGCCGTAGATCAGATTGTGCCAGCCGGGATGCAGCACGGCGCAGGCGATGTCGACTTTCTCCCGCGCCCGCTGGAAGCGCGCGACGGACATCTCGAGCGTCGAACCTTCGACGCCGCCGTTCAACATCTGGAACGGTTCGATGCGGACGAAGTCGACGAAGCTGATCGCGCCGACACCTTGCACAACGCTGTCGCCGAAGAACGCAATGATCGGCCGATCCGGCACGAGTTCTTCGCCCTTGAAGCCAAGGCTGTTGGTCAGGTGCACGAGGCGGTCGCCCGAATACACCTCCGTGCTTGGGATCAGGTCGTGGGTCGCGAGGTTGAGGTAATTCTGCTGGTACTGTTCGAAATCGTCGAACGACTGACCCTCCTCCAGCCACACGATGCGCCGCGCGGTCGATCCTTTGCGCGGGCGGAGAGAGCGAGCCATGCTTCGCTCTGAGCCATCGCCCACGATCCGGCAAGACAGCCTCTGCGCAATCGGCGGCTGTGTTGCAGCTTGCACGCTGCCAGCTGCGCCGCTCCGTTCGTTCTCACCGCTTCTAGTGAAGGACCCGATAGCGTTCTCCCGGCCTGCCAAACAGCGTGCGGTTGCGGCGAAGCGTGTCCGCAACGGAGAGCGGTCCATGTTCAGGCATCTGGCAGCCGGAGTTTTTGTAGCCTTGGCCGCTTCGCTTTTTTGCGAGCCCGCATCGGCCGCCGTCGCGCCGGCGCCTGAGTACAATCTGGAAACCGACGCCGCTGCCCAAGCGCGGCTGCGCCAGATCCAGGATTGGGCGCGGTACGAGTGCAAACGCACCATCGCGGGTGTTCTGATCGACGCACGCCGCGCACGAGACGACTGCATCGCGGAAACGATGGCGCGCACGGTCGACGCATCGGGCTCGGTCGTGCTGAGCGCCAACTATGATCGCTACGTCAACGCAGGGCGTAATTTCGCGCGCGCCTTCACCCGCTCGCGTGTCATCAACGCGCCGAGCTGGCCTGAGCGCGCGCGCTACTACCCGGCCGAAGCAAACGGCTGGCGCTACGCCATCAAAATGCAGTGCGAGGTCGAGCCGAACCTGCACGCCGCGTGCACGATCGTGGACGATCGCCCCAGCGCGCAGCGTTTCGCGGCAGCGGCGATGGAGGCCTCGCGGGCGTTTCGCGCCTCCAGCCATTTCGCCGACGGCAAATCGACGATCGGCGCGCGCGTGCCCGTGACGCTCATTTTCGAAGCAGTGGACGGTTAGGCGACGCGGAGGGCGAAGGCTGGCGCGCCAAGCCCGGGCTTGCTAAGGGCAAGCCCATGAACGAACGGCGCATTCTGGTCACCGGCGGGTCCGGTTTCTTGGGCTCGCATCTGTGCGACCGGCTGCTCGAGCGCGGCGACGACGTGCTGTGCGCCGACAACTTGTTCACCGGCCGCAAGCGCAACATCGCGCATTTGATCGGCAAGCCGAACTTCGAGTTTCAGCGCCACGACGTGACATTTCCGCTCTATGTCGAGGTCGACCAGATCTACAACCTCGCCTGCCCCGCCTCGCCGATCCACTATCAGCACGATCCGGTGCAGACGACGAAGACGAGCGTGCACGGCGCCATCAACATGCTGGGGCTCGCGAAGCGCTTGCGTGCGCGCATCTTCCAGGCCTCGACCTCGGAAGTGTACGGCGATCCGAGCGAACATCCGCAGCGCGAGGAATATTGGGGCAACGTCAATCCGATTGGCGAACGTTCTTGCTATGATGAAGGCAAGCGTTGCGCGGAGACTTTGTTCTTCGACTATCACCGCCAGCACAAGCTCGACATCAAGGTCGCGCGCATCTTCAACACGTACGGCCCACGAATGCACCCGAACGACGGACGCGTGGTGTCGAACTTCATCGTCCAGGCGCTGAAGAACCAGGACATCACCATTTACGGCGATGGCCAGCAGACGCGCTCTTTCTGCTACGTTGACGACCTGATCGAAGCGTTCCTCTCGTTCATGGAGGCGCCGGCCACGCTCACGGGCCCGATCAACTTAGGCAACCCGAACGAGTTCACGATCCGCGAGCTGGCGGAAACGGTGCTGAAACTGACGAACTCGAAGTCAAAGCTGATCAACAAGCCGCTGCCCTCCGACGATCCGAAGCAACGCCAGCCCGACATCGCCAAGGCCAAACGCCTGCTCGGCTGGGAGCCGAAGGTCGAGCTGCGCGAAGGCTTGAAGCGCACCATCGCCTATTTCGACGCGCTGTTGAAAGAAGGCGACCCGCTGATCAAGGGCGCTTGAACCATGCGCGTTTTGCACGTGATGGCGGGCGCCAAGGAAGGCGGCGCGGAAAGCATCATGATCGACGCCGTGGTCGCGCTCGCTGAGGCCGGCGTGGCGCAGCACGCCATTGTGCGCGGTGAGAACACGGAGCGGCTGAAGACGATCCAACAAGCCGGCGTGCCCTACACGATCGCGAGCTTCGACAAGGTTTGGCGCGAGCCGACCAAAGCCGCGGTGCGCGATGCGGCGGAAACGTTCAAGCCCGATGTGATCCACTACTGGATGGGGCGCGCCGGCACGTTCGCACCGAAGCGCTACCGCGAACGCAATCTCGGCTGGTACGGCGGCTATTACAAACTGAGCCGCTTCAAGAATTGCGCGTGGCATGTCGGCATGACGCGCGATCTCGAGCGCCACATCCGCGAACAAGGCGTGCCGGAAGATCGCGCCAGCGTGCTGAACTCATACGCGCGCGTCGCCCGGGCTGCGCCGCCAACGCCGCGAGCAACGCTCGATACGCCCGAAGGCGCGCCAGCGTTGCTGCTGCTGGCGCGGCTGCATTGGAAGAAGGGCATCGACACGCTGCTGGAGGCGCTTGTCGGCTTGCCGGGCGTCTATGCGTGGATCGCCGGTGAAGGACCGCTGGAAGCGGATCTGAAGGCGATGGCTGTGAAGCTGGGCGTCGCCGATCGCGCGAAGTTTCTCGGCTGGCGCAACGATCGCGCTTCGCTGTTCGCGGCGTGCGATGTGGTGGCGTTTCCGTCGCGCTACGAACCGTTCGGAAACGTCACCATCGAAGCTTGGGCGGCCCGGAAGCCGCTTGTGGTGGCCGATGCGGCTGGTCCCGCGGCCACCGTGACGAACGAAGTCGACGCCGTTCTGGTGCCGAAGGACGATCCCGTAGCGCTTCGCGAAGCGCTGCGGCGCGTGATCGAGGACGCGGAGCTTGCGAAGAAGCTCGTCGAGAATGGCACACGTACTTACGAGGCGAATTTCACGAAGGAAGCGTTCGTGCGCAATTCCATGGCGCTGTACGAACGGATCAAGCGCCACGCTGACCAAGAAGCGCAGTAGCGGACCGCCGGCTTCCAGCCGGCATCCTTCCGCCAGCGCAGGCGCATAGTGAGTAGGAGCGCGGACGTCCTCGTCCGCAACGGCGTTTGATTACACAATGCGGACCGGGAGGTCCGCGCTCCCACCCTTCGACATCCATGCCGGCTGGAAGCCGGCGGTCCGCTACGGAGCTAGTGACCGTGCGCGGCGAAGTACGCCGCGTTCTGCGCCAGCGCCGCGGCTTCGCAGAGGCCGATCTCTACCTTCGTCCCCGCCGCGCGCAGGTTTTCGATCCCCGCGCCGTTCGCGAACGGATGCGGATCGAGCGCGGCGATCACGACGCGCGCGACGCCCGCGCGCTGCAGCAAATCCGCACAGCTCGGCGCGCCGCTGGTGCGCTGCGCGCACGGTTCGAGCGTGATGTACGCCGTCGCGCCATACGCATCGGCTTGAGCCAGCGCCTGCTCTTCCGCGTGCGGTCGCCCTCCGGCGGCAGTCGCGGCTTCGGCGATGACCGCGCCGTCCTTTACGATCACGCAGCCAACTGCCGGGTTCTCGCCTGTTTTGCTCACCATGGGCGCGGCGATCGCGAGCGCGCGCAGCATGTAGCCTTCGTCGATTTCAGCTTGAGGAAGGCTCTTCGCCATTTCAGATCGCCGGGATCTTTTCCGCGCGCGCTTCGTCGAGGTAGCGCGCGGAGGTTGGTTTCAGTGACGCGTTGAGTTCTATCAGCAGCGGATTGCCCGTCGGCATTTCCACCGCGACAATCGCGTCATCGGGAACGGCGAACAGGTGCTTCACGATCGCGCGCAGCGAATTTCCGTGCGCGGCGACGATCAAGTGCTTTCCATCGCGCAAATCCGGCGCGATGGCGTCGTTCCAGTAGGGCAGCACGCGTTCGAGCGTCGTCTTCAGCGATTCCGTGCGCGGCAAATCCTTCACGCCGGCGTAGCGGCGGTCCTTGCTGAAATCAAACTCGCCACCCGCTTCCAATGGCGGCGGCGGCACGTCGTAGCTGCGGCGCCAGACCTTCACCTGCTCGTCGCCGTGCTTCGCGGCGGTCTCGGATTTGTTCAGGCCCGTCAGCGCGCCGTAGTGGCGCTCGTTGAGCCGCCAGCTCTTCTCGACCGGCAACCACAACAAACCGGCGCGCTCCAGCGCCAGATTGCCGGTGCGGATCGCGCGCGCGAGCACCGAGGTATGCACCTTGTCGAACGCCACGCCGCACGCGCCGAGAAGCTCGCCAGCGCGCTTGGCCTCCTCCTCGCCCCGAGGCGAAAGGTCTACGTCGACCCAGCCGGTGAAGCGGTTTTCCAGATTCCACTGGCTTTGGCCGTGGCGAACGAGCGCGAGGAAAGGCATGCGCGCCTTGCTTGCCGAGGCGTTGGGCGCCGTCAAGCCTTGGCGGGAACCGGGCCAGCGGTCATAACCGCCGCATGCGCCATTGGTTGTTCCATCCGCTGATCTTTTACCCGCTGGTCGCGTTGCTGGCGGTCCTGGTGATCGGCGTCAGCATTCGCCCGCAGGCTTGGCCGCGCTCGCCGGCGCCGGTCGCGGGCAAAGTGGAGAACGGCGTGCTGGTGCTCGAACGCGACGCGTTCAATTCGCCGGAGAAAAGCCCCGAGCAGAATTTGACGGTGGCGCGCGACCTCGTGGGCAATGCGCAAACGCTGCACGTGGCCGTGCTGCCAGGAAATCCCCCGCCCACGCCTGCTGAGACTGGTGTCCGCATCCTGCTGACGCCGGAAAGCGCGGCGCTCCTCGATGGCAAAGCGGTCACGGTCGACGTCACCTACCGGCCGCAGCCGGTGAACACGGTGCAGCAATTCGCTGTGGCGCTTCTGGGCATCGGCCCGGCCGACTGGGTGACGGCGACGGTGCAGCCGCAGGCGGGCGTGCTTCGCTACAATTTGCCGGAGGGGATCGGCGTCAACGCCATCGGTTTGCGCGCGGTCAGCACGGCCAGCGACCAAGCCTACGGCCTCGAGATCGTGCGCATCGCCGCCTACCCGACACCGGCGCGCCCGACTCCTCCGCCTGCGCCAGTGCAGGACACCCAACCGGCGCCAGGCAATTGAGTTCCGCGCGGTTTTCGCCCATGTGACGGGGCTGGGGCCAACAGGAATTCCCATGCTTCCGCAGCCGCGCGCGAGTCTGAAAGCGAACTCAGCCGAGTTCGAGACGCTGCCTTTGGTGAAGCCCACGGGCTTTCGCGAATACGATGCGCGTTGGTGGTTCGGCGCGCCGGGTTCGGACAAGGCGCCCGAACTCAATCTGCTCGGCGTGCAGGCGCTGGGGCTTGGGCTCGGCACCCTTGTGCGCGAGATGGGCGTGCAGCCGAAGATCGTCGTTGGGCACGACTATCGGTTCTATTCGCTGTCGATCAAACAGGCGCTGACACTTGGCTTGCTTGAAGCGGGCATGGAGGTCGTCGACATCGGCCTCGCACTGTCGCCCGTGGCGTATTTCGCGCAGTTCGCGCTCGATTGCCCGTGCGTGGCGATGGTGACGGCCTCGCACAACGAAAACGGCTGGACCGGTGTGAAAATGGGCGCGAACGCGCCGCTGACGTTCGGGCCCGATGAAATGGGCAAGCTCAAGGACATCGTGCTCGGCGGCAAGTTCAAGCCGCAGGCGGGCGGCTCGCTGTCGCGGGTGGAGAACTTCCGCGAGCGCTACCTGCAAGAGGTGACACGGAACGCGAAGCTGTCACGGCCGCTCAAGGTCATCGCCGCGTGCGGCAACGGCACGTCGGGGGCATTCGCGCCGGAAGCGCTGAAGCGCATCGGCGCGGAGGTGATTCCGCTGCACACCGACCTCGACTGGAGCTTCCCCAACTACAACGCCAATCCCGAAGACTCCGAAATGCTGCATGACATGCAAGCGGCGATGAAGAAGCACAGAGCCGACGTCGTGCTCGGCTTCGACGGCGATGGTGATCGCTGCGGCGTTGTCGATGACGAAGCGGAGGAAATCTTCGCCGACAAGATTGGCCTCATTCTCGCGCGCGATCTTTCCGAGCAGCACAAGAATGCGAAGTTCGTGGTCGATGTGAAATCGACCGGACTTTACGCCATCGATCCGGTGCTGAAGGCCAACGGCACCAGCGTGGACTATTGGAAGACCGGCCACTCCTACATCAAACGCCGCACCAACGAACTCGGCGCGCTGGCGGGCTTCGAGAAGAGCGGCCACTTCTTTTTCCGCCCACCGCTGGGGATGGGCTACGACGACGGCATCGTCGCGGGGATTGCCGTGCTGAAAATGCTCGACCGCAACCCGGGCAAGAGACTCTCCGACCTGCGCAAGGCGCTGCCGGTTTCGTACACGTCGCTGACCATGTCGCCGCATTGCGACGACGAGAAGAAGTACGGCGTCGTCGATAAGATCGTGGCCGACTACAAGAAACTCGCGGCGGACAAGGGCGAAATCCTTGGCCGCAGCATCCGCGATGTGAACACCGTCAACGGCGCGCGCGTAACGCTTTCCGACGGCTCGTGGGTTCTCGTGCGCGCCTCGTCCAACAAACCCGAGCTCGTCGTCGTCGTCGAAAGCATGACCAGCGACGACGACATGCGCCGCCTCTTCCGCGAGGAAGTGAAGCCGCGCCTCGCCCGCTTCCCCGAAGTTGGCGCTTACAATCAGGAGATTTAAGCCATGCGCGTGACCATGATCGGCACGGGCTATGTGGGCCTCGTTTCCGGCGCCTGCTTTGCGGACTTCGGCCACGTCGTGACGTGCGTCGACAAGGACGAGAACAAGATCGAGAAGCTCTGCAAAGGCGAGATCCCGATCTTCGAACCAGGGCTGGACGATCTCGTCGAGCAGAACGTGCGCGAGGGCCGGCTGTTTTTCACGACAGACGCGAAGGAAGCGCTGCGCGAAGCGGACGCGGTGTTCATCGCCGTCGGCACGCCGTCGCGGCGCGGCGACGGGCACGCCGACCTCTCCTACGTGTACGCCGCCGCCGAAGAGATCGCGGACGAGATCCAGGGCTACACGGTGGTCGTCACCAAATCGACGGTGCCCGTCGGCACCGGCGACGAAGTGGAGGCAATCATCAAGAAGCGCAAGCCGAACGCGGATTTCACCGTCGTCTCCAATCCGGAATTCCTGCGCGAGGGCGCGGCGATCAACGACTTCAAACGACCCGACCGCGTCGTCGTTGGCGCCGACGACGAACGCGCGCGCGAGCGCATGCGCGAATTGTATCGGCCGCTGTTCTTGAACGAGACGCCGATCCTGTTCACGTCGCGGCGCACGTCGGAGTTGATCAAATACGCAGCCAACGGCTTCCTGGCGATGAAGATCACCTTCATCAACGAAATCGCCGATCTCTGCGAAGCCGTCGGCGCCAACGTCCAGGAAGTCGCGCGCGGCATCGGCCTCGACAACCGCATCGGCCGCAAATTCTTGAACGCCGGTCCCGGTTACGGCGGCTCGTGTTTTCCGAAGGACACGCTCGCGCTGATGAAAACGGCGCGCGACAGCAAGGCGCCGATCGAACTGATCGAGACCACCGTGCGCGTCAACGCTGCGCGCAAACAGGCGATGGCGCACAAGATCATCGAGGCGACCGGCGGCGTGAAGGGCAAGACCATCGCCGTGCTTGGGCTCACGTTCAAACCGAACACCGACGACATGCGCGACGCGCCCGCCCTCGACATCATCCCCGCGCTGCAAGCCGAAGGCGCGCGCGTGCGCGCGTTCGACCCGGAAGGCATGGGCGAAGCCAAGCACATGCTCAAGGACGTCGAGTTCGCCGACGGCGCCTATCGCTGCATCGAAGGCGCGGACGCAGTGGTGATCGTCACCGAATGGGACCAGTTCCGCGCGCTCGATCTCGCGCGCATGAAGAGCGCGTTGAAGGCGCCGGTCGTCGTGGACTTGCGCAACATCTACAATCCGACGGAAATGCAATCGCGCGGCTTCAAGTACGAAAGCGTCGGGCGGCCCTAATCGAGGGCGCTAACGCGGTTGTGAGCGCATGTTGCGCGCAAGCGCTTGCGCCTTTGCGGGCGCGGAGCACACTCCCCTCATGAGCTTGGCGTCGGAAAATACCGCATGGCGGCCGGGACGCGGGGGGCACAGCGCCGTTCGCGAAGACCGCTGCTCCGCCGATCCCGGCGCGCCGATGAAGGGCTGGGTCTACACAGCCCCGGCGATCGGTTTCGTGATCGAAGGCTGGTTCGACTATCTGTCCGAGCGCCGCACGGTCTTCGCAGCGCCTGGCTCCGTGGTGCTCGGCAACGCCGGCGATCGCTTCAGCGTCCGCCACCTCGACACGCTCGGCAACCGTCGTCTTGTGCTGGAACTCTTTCCAGCACAGTGGGATCCGAAGCTTGGAATTCACGTGACTTGAAGTCGCGGC
>JADMIO012720263.1_pt1:10000-41747 | contig 41747 bp, 35 predicted proteins | sample 8958161 | NCBI WGS metagenome assembly JADMIO01 (sample SAMN16585339, study PRJNA669376) | soil metagenome | isolation source: Crop rotation soil | place: USA: Cullars Rotation, Alabama | collected 2011 | reverse complement strand
GCCGCGACTTCAAGTCACGTGAATTCCAAGCTTCGGATCCCACTGTGCTGGAAAGATACGTTGGTGTTTACCGTCGTAGAGTCGGTGCTGTTGAAGCCGTTGCCCTACGGCGATCCCGATCGACTGGCGATGGTGTGGGAGCAGCATCCGTCTTTCGGGAAACTGCAGGTCGCTTACGGCGACTTCCTCGATGTGCGCGAGCAGTCAAAATCATTCGAGCAACTGGCAACCTACAGCTACAAGGGCGAAGATCAGCGAGTTCTGATTACTGGGTCTGGGCCGCAGCAGTTACAGGCAACGGTGGCATCGCGGAATCTCTTATCTGTGCTGGGGGTGAGGCCGCAGTTGGGTCGCGACTTCGCGCCGGGAGAAGACCAGGACGGTCACGATCATGTGGCGATTCTTAGTGACACCCTGTGGCGAAATGCGTTCGGAGCGGATCCTTCGATCGTTGGGAGAGCCATCACGCTTGGCGCGGATCAGTTTACGGTGATTGGTGTTATGCCGAGGGAGGGTGCGTTTCCGGAGTGGGCGGCGGTCTGGCTGCCGTTATCGCAGATTGCCCCTGCGTATAAGCAAAATGCGAGGGTATTCCATCCTCTGGAAGTCATCGGCCGGCTGAAACCCGGCGTCACCATGCAAGCGGCGCAGGCGGACCTCGCGACAATAACGGCGAGGTTGCAGGCGGCGTATCCAGCGACGAACAAGACCATTTCGTTGAAGCCAGTGAGCCTGACGCAGGAGATTCTCGGGAATGTTCGTCCGTTACTGTTGCTGCTATTGCTGGTGGTGTCGCTGGTGTTGCTGATCGCCTGCATTAATGTTGCGAACTTGCTGCTAGCAAGATCACTCTCTCGACAGAAAGAGTTTGCGTTACGTTCGGCATTGGGAGCGAGCCGAGGTCGATTAACTTCGCAATTGATTGCTGAGAGCCTGCTGCTGTCCGGGATCGGTGCGGCGCTGGGATTGTTAATTGCTTATGTTGCGATGCCTGCGATGCGCCTGTGGCTCACGGGCATGCTGCCTCGAGCCGAAACATTGAGCGTCGATGGCACGGTGTTCGGGTTCACTCTCGCGCTTGCAGTGATCACAGCGGTGACGTTTGGGTTATTACCATCTATCTCTTCGTGGCAGCTCAATCTGTTCGGGATTTTAAAAACGCGTAACGCAGGCGATCATTCTCCCCGGACGAAGATATTTCGTAGCGCATTGATCGTGGGCGAAGTTTCACTGGCCCTGGTGGTTCTGATCACGGCAGGGCTCCTGATTCGCAGCCTGGGGAAGCTACTTTCGACCGATGTGGGCTTTGCACCAGAGCAAGTAATGTCGATGAAGCTGACGCTGCCGGCAACGAAGTACCCGAAACAGCCGGACATCGACAACTTCTATCGCCAACTGATTCAGCGGCTGCAAAGCTCGGGGCAGGTGGAGAGCGCGGCAGCGATCAACAATCTGCCCATGCGCAATGAATTGGCTGTCCAGAGCCGCTTTGCGGTTCAGGGAATGCCAACACCTGCAGCCGGACAGTATCCGGTGGCACAGGTTCGGGTCGCGACTGCGACATTCCTATCGGCCATGAAGATCCCATTGATCGCAGGACGCTGGTTCGTGGATCGCGATAATAACGATAACGTCGTAGTGGTGAACCAGGCATTCCAAAAGCGGTTTCTGAGCGGACAAGATCCAACACTCTCCAAAGTTCTATTGGGAGTGATGACGCCGACGCCACAGGCATTCCAGGTGTTGGGCGTGGTCGGGGACGTAAAAGACGTGGCGCTGGATGCCACGCCGGAACCCGCCATTTACTTTCCGGGCTATTCCAATAATGAAGTTGTAGTAGTGCGAACCAAAGGATCACCGTTGAGCGCCGCCCCACTTATGCGCCAGGCCGTCGGGGAACTTGATCCCAATCAGCCGATCGAATCGATGCAGACGCTGGAACAGATACTGAGCAGTTCATTGGCGAGACAAAGACTTTCCGCAATGGTGATGGGAGCGTTTTCGTTCATCGCGCTTATGCTGGCAGCGATCGGTATCTATGGTGTGATGTCGTACCTGGTGACACAGCGCAAAAGAGAGATCGCGATCCGTCTCGCGCTGGGCGCGGGAAGATCGCACGTGCTGAGACTGGTAGTGGGCCATGGCATGCGACTGGCACTGGCGGGTGCAGTATTGGGAGCAGTTGGAGCGATCATCGTAGGTCGTGCCATTTCCAATCAACTCTATGGCGTCCGTCCAATGGATGCGTCTACGTATCTGCTGGTTGGCGCGACTCTGCTTGGCGTTGCGCTGCTGGCGATTTACCTGCCGTCGCGACGAGCGGCCAATGAGGATCCGGCCAGTGTGCTGAAGTACGAGTAGGACTCAGGAAGCGTAGCGATTGATCAGGAATTGTGAGAAGTCCTGCTCGAAGCGGTCGTAGTCAACGTGCAAAATGTCGCGAAGCGCATCTTGAACGTCGCCACCTTGAGCGAGATGTTCGAGAAGGCGGCGAATGTCGCTCATGCCATACGTTTCGTTGAGGTAAATGGCCGCAGCGAGGGATTCCTGGTATGCGAGCACCGCGCGATACGAAGAGAAGTTCATGAATGAACCCTCCAGGGATTTCAGCGGCACCTGGATCTGCGACTGGTAGATCAAGGCGAGTCGCGGTCCGTGACTACCCAGTTGTCGTCCCTCGACCAATTGCGCGATGCCTTCGTTGAGCCATTGCGGACAACGTCCAGTAGAGGCTTGATTGATAAACGAGTGCGCGAGTTCGTGCTTGAGGACGCGCGCCAGTTCAGGGCTAAGGAACTCTAGGCCGCGGACGGGAATGCGTAGTTTGCCGTCATTGATAGCGCCGGTCCAAGCGGGAGCTTGCGTGACGTCAAAGAACGTCTGCTCGGTGTAAAGAATGACGGGAATATTCTGAGTGGGCGTAATGCCGAGCTGCGATGAGAGCTCGTTGTAATCGTTTTCCAGAGCCTCGATGATCTGCTGGCGGAGTGTGTCCTTGGTGGCTGCGCCTTCGTAGCGCAGCGTGAAGTGACCGGTGTCGTGCTCGTTGAAGTTGGCTTCGGCGGTAAGTTCACGTTTCGCTTTCGCCAATACGGCGGCGAGACTCTTGTCATTGCGGAGACTGAGCGATTTCTCCCACGCGGGAATGGCGTCACGAGTGCGATCCACGTTAAAGAAGGCGTAACCGAGAATGCTCCAGGCATCGGCTGAATTGGGAGCGTTTTGGGTGGCGTGTTCGGCGAAGTTAATCGCTTCGCGCGCGCGACCGAGTTGGATCAGGATGGCAGCGTATTGAGTGAGGAAGACCGGGTTATCGGGACCATAGGAGAGCGCGCGCTCGAAATAGCGGCGGGCACTTTCGCGATCGCCGCGGTCGAACTCGGCGCGTCCGGCGAGGAAGTAGCCGGCGCCGGCGGCCTCGGCGTTACCGCTTGCCTCCAGTGTATTCAGAGCATCGAGGTCGACACGACCATCCTTAACTGCCGTGAGCGCTTCTTTCGGGAAGCGCAACTGCATGCCGGAGAGCGGGGGCGGGGGCAGGGCTTCATTCGCCTTGGGACGAGTTGCAGAACTCGAACTGGTGGGAGGGGCGACGTAGTATGTGGAGGTATCGATTTTCTCGACGAGTGTTTTAGGGATACGATAGACATCGTCTCCGATCTGATATTCGACTTTGCCGTTTTTCTCGGAAACGTGTTCGGCAACAATGGTGCGACCGTTTTTGAGGTAGATAGTTTCGGCGGGGCAGACTGCTGCCGAAAACAACAGGAAACTGATGAAAATCCGGTGCACTAGCGCGAATTCTAGCAGACTGTGGTGGCGCGTTCTGCGCACGGTAGTTCTGGGTGTGAGTGTACTCCTGCTCACGGTGTCCGTGTCAGCGCAGGACGATGAGCAGATGATGCACAACGCGATGCCCGCCGCTTCGCCGCCCGGACCGCTGCCGGAACCGTTTCGCATTGGGAGTCCGCGAGCGCAGGGTCAGGTAAATAGCGCGACAGCGACGGAATCGGCGCAGCTCTACCGGCAGCTCCGTGACATGCATCTCGATGGCGGCAAGGTGTTCCGCATTCGTGAAGCATCCATCGAGCGAGAAGATGTGCACATCACGCTGGAAGACGGGGTGATCGGATTCACGCGTGCGGTGAATGGCCGCATCACGGGAGCGTTCTTTGAAGGCGAAGGAGAAATCCTGTTAATCCCGCCCGATCGAGTGGAGAAGCGGTCGCTGGGACTTTTCACAAAAGCAGCGGTGCTGGAAGAGAAGCTGACGTCGGCGTTCTTCCGCTTTAACGACGATCTTGCCGATGAGTTGATGGCCGCTACGCGCGGAGAGGCGGAGGATCCGGCAGCGTTCGTCAACAAGTGGGACACGACGGTGAACAGCTTGTCGGAGGCGGATGCGTTGCGCTTGATGACGTCGTTTCTGAACGGAACGATGGTCAACGGCAAGGCGACCTCTCCGGAAGGCGACCACATGTTGCGGGCGCGCATCAGTGGCGAGCACCTGGGCGTGTTTGATTTGTTCTTCGATACCGATGCGCGCGAGCAAATCAGCGTGGGGCAGTTGACGCGCGACCAGTACGGACGAAGCTTCTTCAATGTGTGGACTGCGTTTCCGATGCGCTCCATGCGCATGCGCGCGCGTCAACGAGTCACCAAGACAGGAACGAATGTCACTCCGGCGGCGCTGGGCTCGACGACCGATCTCGAGCCGGAAGACCGGCTGCACATCACCGATTACAAGATGAACATCAAGGTGAAGCCGCCGAGCGACCTCGATGCAGAATGCGTGATGAATGCCGAAGTCGCGCAAGGCGGGCAGAGGGTGATCCTGCTGGAACTTTCGCGCAACCTGCGCGTGAGCACGATCGAATACAACGGCAGGCCGCTGGAGTATCTGCAGAATGAAGCGCTGGAAGGAACGGCGCTGGCGCGGCGCGGCAACGACCTGGTGGCGCTGATTTTTCCCGAGACTTTGCAGACAGGGCAGAAGCTGCAGTTGCGTTTCGTGTATGGCGGATCGGTGATGTCGGATGCCGGCGGCGGATTGTTGTATGTGGGCGCGCGCGGTATCTGGTATCCAAATCGTGGTGTGTCGATGGCGAACTTCGATTTGGAGTTCACTCACCCGAGCGAATGGACGCTGGTGGCAACGGGTCGTCGCGTGAGCGGACAAACGACGGAAGGCGAGATGGTGTCGCGATGGAAGTCGGACCGTCCGATACCGCTGGCGGGCTTCAATCTTGGTCACTATCAGCGGGCGGAAGCGAAGCTTGGCAATGTTCCCATCGAGGTATATGCCGCGCAGGGTGTCGAGAAGAACATGCAGATGGCGAACAAGGTGCTGGTGGAAGTGCCGACGATTGGACGACGCGTTGGCGACGACAACCAGACATTGGTGACGCTGCCGGGGCCATCGCCGTCACAGCATGCACAGCAGGTGGCGGATCGCGTGCAGAAAGGACTCGCGGAGTTGTCAGAAGAGCTTGGCCCTTATCCTTACGACTCGCTCGTGTTGTCACAGATGCCGGGGCGCATGAGCCAGGGCTGGCCGGGACTGATCTTCTTGTCGAGCTATGTCTTCCTCACTCCGGATGAAATGCAGCGCAGCAAAATCGAGGGTGCGGATGCGATTCTTTATTCGAACCTGATGCCGATTCATGAGTCGGCACACCAGTGGTGGGGAGACCTTGTCGGCTGGAAGAGCTATCGCGATCAGTGGCTGGTGGAAGCGCTCGCCAACTATTGCGCATTGGCCGCAATGGAAAAGAACCAGCCAAAAGAAGTGCAGCAGGTGCTGGAGCTCTATCGCAAGCAATTGCTGATGTCGAACAAGGACAAAATGCCGTTGAGCGATGCGGGTCCGGTGACGCTCGGGGTGCGGCTGTTTTCATCGCAGTTCCCGAACGGCTATGACGCGATCAGCTATGGACGGGGAACGTGGATCTTCCACATGCTGCGCAACATGATGCGCGATGCAGAGCCGAAGTCGGGGAAGAGCGAGAACCTGGGGGATGAACCGTTCTTTCGCGTGCTGCGCAAGATATGCGAGCGTTACCAGGGGAAGTCGATCAACAACAAGATCGTGCAGCAGGTATTCGAGGAAGAGTTGCCGGAGAGCTTGCGTTTCGAAGGAAGGAAATCGCTCGATTGGTTCTTTGATGAATGGGTGAACGGCACTTCCATCCCGAAGCTGCAGGTATCGAACGTGAAGTTTACGAACGCTGCCGGCGGAAGCACGGTGACAGGGAAGCTGGTGCAGGAAGAGGCGCCGATCGAACTGGTGACGTCGGTTCCGATCTACGGAGTGACCGCGAAAAAAGATCTCGTGCTGCTGGGCAGGGTGTTTGCGGATGGGCCGGAGACGACCTTCCGATTGAAGGCTCCAGCAGGCGTACACCGCATCGAGATCGATCCGTACGACACGGTGCTGCGCCGACCGTAGCTATTTCTCGTCGAGCAAGTTCTGAACCGACCAGCTCGTCTTACGGACTTGATCGATGGCCTTGCGAAATTCTCTCAGGGTTTCAGGGTCGACCATGCCGGCCTGGAGCAGCAGCTCGAGCTTCTGGATCTCCTGCGTGACACGCTTGACCTGGCCTGACACTAGCTGGGCGAAGGCGCGATCAGCGTCGCGCGCACCTTCGAATTGTGCTGGACTCAAACTCATTTCCATCTACTCCATAACCTTTGGTTGTGCGGCTGCGGGATCGAAGACCAGTTCGACGGCGACGTCAGAAGGTTTCGAGGTGGCCACGTAAGTCCACTTCCTGGCGGCAATGCAGCTCAGCTCCGCCAGGACCGGATTTCCACCTTCGACCCTGGTGCCGGTTACTTTGCCATCGGCTGCAACGGAAAGCCGGAGCTTCACGCGACCGCCGATCTTGAGGGAGCGCAACAGCGCCGGATAGGCCGGGGCTTCCCGGTGCGTGCAGCGAAGGGCATTCTCCGCAAAAGCCGGAAGGGCCATTGCCGAGATCAACAACCACGCTGCGATCGACTTGTTGGTGATCCTCATACCGCTTACCTCTGGGGGTAAGACGAGTTTGCGACTAACGCTGCCGTGAGTCCAATGAACTTAGGTAACGCGGGGCACGAAGGTAATGAAATGGTGGGACTGGTCCTTGTTTCTTATGCGGCGAAGATGCTTGACACCGATTTGGAATGTTGAAGGTGGCCCGTTTTGAGAAATTGGGAGTGTCAGGGATGAAATCGGCACAAATCCGGAAGCTCAGCTATAATGAGGGTCGATTCGCTTCCGGTTCCCGCCGGAAGGTTTGGAAGTCCCGCCGGAGAGATGGCCGAGTGGCTGAAGGCGGCGGTTTGCTAAACCGTTATAGGGTCAAAAGCTCTATCGGGGGTTCGAATCCCCCTCTCTCCGCCAGAAATTCTGAAGGCCTCACTCATTATCCCCTCTCGTAAGAGCGCACTGGCAATCTCTCAGCTAGATCGCCGAAGCTCGCGGCTGATCCGGTGCGACCTGTATCTTCTTCTCACCGCTCGAAGGTAACTAATTGGCCTGCGGCAAACTCTATCTCGCACATCCAATTTTTCCTGCAACTTGGTGAAGCTATGGGCCGTGACGAAAGCAAGCTGCGGCCGGTCGACTGGTTCCAAATCGGAACTGACTACTGATATTTGCAGTTCACCGAACGCAACTATCACATCTAAATGAGTGTTCCGTTTACGCGGACTCCCTAAACATGCTCTCGATGCAACAAGTGCAGGACATCCGTGCGGTTGCACCCGTCTCTGTTCCGGCGGACCGCTACCGTCAATACAAGACGCGGCTTAAGCGCAGCATGCATGGACGTCGACGCCGGTTCTGGATCGCCTTTGGGCTCGCTGTCGTTACCCTTGGCAGCGGGATGCTGAATATCTTCTCGGTAATGGGCGGACCCAGCCATCCCCACTTCCTCCGGGCGATCTTTCCGATCGAATTCATCCACTTGTCCCGGTCACTGACACTGTTAATTGGGTTCGCGCTGGTCATCACTTCGTTGAATGTTCTCAAGCGCAAGCGCCTCGCCTGGATCATTGCAGTCGTGCTGGCTTATGCGTCGATCCTGTTTCATTTGACGAAAGGCCTTGATTATCAAGAAGCATCGGTCTCGGGCGGGTTGCTGATCGCATTGTTGCTATCACGGAAGATCTTCTCCGTGCGCAGTAGTGCTCCAAGTCTGCGCAGCACAGCGATTCGTCTTGCCGTAGCCGTGACGGTGGCCATCGGATATGGAGTTGCCGGATTTTGGTTCCTTGACGAACGGCACTTCGGCATCAACTTCCACATCGGCCAAGCGATCGAAACAACGTTCCGACTCATTACGTTCGCGGCCGATCCACGACTCATTCCTCTGACCGGGTACGGCGCCTGGTTCCTGCGTTCCGTTTATACGATGACGGTCGCAGCGCTCGCCTACTCGGGATTTGCGCTCTTCCGCCCCGTGGTGTACCAGTACCGCACCATCCCGCGGGAGCACATACTGGCCCAGTCGATTGCCGCAGGGTACTCGCGTACTTCACTCGATTACTTCAAGCTGTGGCCAGACAAGTCTTACTTCTTCTCGCCTTCGCATCATTCGTTTATTGCCTACCGTGTTGCGCGTAACGTGGCGCTGGCACTGGGGGACCCGGTCGGACCTCGCGACGAAGTTCCGAATCTGGTTCGCGAGTTCATTGAGTTTTGTCGCGAGAATGGGTGGACAGTGGCCTTTCACCAGACACTGCCCGAGTTTCTCGATTACTACCGCGCCGCGGGTCTCAAACGATTGAAGATCGGGGACGATGCCATCGTTGACCTCACTCAATATTCGCTCGAAGGGAAAGGGAAAAAGGAATTTCGCTACAAGGTCCGCCAACTGGAAGGGATGGGCATTTCCTTCGGCGCACACAAGCCGCCGCTACCTTCAGATCTTGTTCATCGCTTGAAACAAGTATCGGATGAATGGTTGGAGATCCCGGGCCGGCGCGAGAGAACGTTCACTCTCGGCTACTTCACCGCAGAGTATATTGCTTCGACACCGGTATTCACCGCGACCGATGCAAACGGCATCGTGCTCGGCTTTGTGAACCTCATTGAGATGCCGAACTCGAAGGAAGTGAGTCTTGACCTGATGCGCCGTCGCACCGACGCGCCCAACGGCATCATGGAGTATCTCTTTGTGAAAGTATTTATATGGGCGCGGGAACATGGATACGAAAAGTTCAATCTTGGTATGGCGCCGATGTCCGGATTCCAGGAACGTGAGGAAGCGCGTCCGGAAGAACGAGCCATTCATAGCTTTTTCCAACAACTGAATTTTTTGTTCAGCTTCCGCGGGCTTCGGCAGTACAAGGCAAAATTCGCTACCGGATGGGAGCCTCGTTACCTAATTTACAGCCAGGCTACGGAATTGCCGCGCGTTGCACTTGCGCTACGCCGCGTTTCAGAACTGCAAAGAGATGAGGAGGCGGACCGAGATGTCAACAATACGGCAGCGTAACTTCCTGTTTGCCGCGGCGGCGCTGCTTCTGTTGACTTGTTCCGGGTGGACGCTCGCTGCTCCTCACGCCGGTAAGAACAATGTTGTGATTCGCGGCAAGACACAGGATGTCTATTTTCTTCCTGCGACGACCAGCGGACCTCATCGCAGGGTACTCTATGCGCCGGGCGACGGAGGCTGGCGCGGATTCGGTGTGACCATCGCCGAAAAGATGGCCTCTGCCGGGTACGACGTCTATGGCCTCGACACACGCAAATACCTTCAGAGCTTTGCAGATGCAAACCTCGGCCCCCGGGATATCGCTGGCGATTACCGATCGCTCGGCGAGTGGGTCCGCGAGTCCTCAAAAGATCCGATTCTCCTGGTCGGGTGGTCGGAAGGCGCGGGACTTGCGTTGGCCGCAACGGCAGAAGATGCCAACCGCGATATTTTTCGTGGTGTGGTGGCGATCGGAACCACGGAACAGAACATCCTCGCCTGGAGATGGTCGGATACATGGGCTGAGATAAAGAAAACTATTCCGCAGGAGCCGACCTTTGCCAGCGCCGACTACATCGGCCGTGTGTCTCCCACGCCGCTCTTTATGATCGCTTCAGCGCGCGACGAATACGTGACCCTGAAGAGTACGAATGCGTTGTTCGCGAGGGCCGCGAACCCGAAGCGCTTGATCGTAATCGATGCGGACGACCATAAATATGGCGGCCACGTCGAAGAGCTCTTCCATGCGCTGTCGCAGGGATTGCAATGGGTTCAGACCAATCGATAACGGGTTCTGTCCCAGTGACCTCAACTCCTCATCATCGAGGCCTGCGGATCGGCGCGGGATACTTGTTCGCAGCCGCATGCCTCGTGTGGGTATTCCACGACGTGCACCCACAGCGTGTGCTCAAGCAAATGACGATAGAGCGCTGGGCGTTCCTCGCGCCGGCCGTGTTCTTTGACGTGCTGACGTACGTTCTCCAAGGCTGGCGTTGGTCGTTGTTATTGCGCCCAGTCGGACGAGTTGGCGTGATTCGCTCGACGCAAGCCATTTATGCGGGCCTATTTACGAATGAAATCCTGCCGCTACGGATCGGGGAGGGTGTAAGAGCGTTCCTGCTTTCCCGTTGGCTAGACTCTCCCGTGAGCCGCGTTCTTCCTTCCATGGTGGTGGAACGCTTACTCGATGCCTTAAGCCTGCTGAGCGCGGCTGCATTTGCGGCCATTGTGGTGCCGCTGCCGCATTACCTTGCAGTCGCCGGGGACATCCTGGGGGTCGTCGTCCTGATCGGCACCGCTATTTTTGTCTCCATCGTCCTGCGCGAAGAATTAGGTGAGCAACAGGTTCAGCAGCCGTCTTCGCGTATCCGCCGATTCGTCGCCGAACTCGCCTCCGGTCTCCGACGCATCGGTGTCTCGTCATTGTTGTGGATCTCTCTCGCGCTTTCCGTTGCACTCCTCCTCTGCCAAGGTTTGGCGACCTACTTTGTGATGCTTGCCTTCGGCCTCCACTTGCCATTGGTGGCGGGACTCGTGGTTCTGTTCGTCATTCGTTTGGGCACTGCCATCCCGAATGCTCCTGCCAATGTGGGAAGCTTCCAGTTTTTTGCCGTTGTAGCGCTCGCAATGTACGGGGTCGAAAAGAGTGCTGCGACGGCATTCTCGCTGGTGGATTTCATTGTGCTAACGGTTCCGCTCTGGACCTTGGGCCTCATTGCCATCCTGCGCTGCGGGTTCAATCTCGCCTCGTTGCGAACGGCGGCCAGCACTGGCCTGCAGAGCTAATCTTCCATTTCGCTTCTCCGAGTACGTGGATCGTTCCTCACGTCGTAAGTCCTCCGTTGTTCCGTTTCTTGCATAGGGCCGCTCTGATTGGCATCATTGGTCGGTGCAAACGATCTTTGAAGCCGTAGGGAAGATAGATGGTCTGCGGCGTCTCGCTCACGCTTGGCATAAGCGCGTGATGGCCGATGAGGTGGTGGCCCATGCGTTTAGCCATGGGTTTCATCCGCAGCATACTGAGCGGCTCGCAGCTTATTGGGCTGAAGCGTTGGGTGGTCCATCTTTGTACTCTGGTTCCTATGGCGACGAAACAAGCGTCGTGAAGATCCACAGCGGGAATGGCGAGCACGAGGAGATGAATCGGCGTGCGATCGATTGCTTCGACGTGGCGTTAGCCGATGTCGGACTAGATAAGGACGCCCGGTTGCGGCAAGTGCTGCATGACTACTTTGCATGGGCGACCACGACGACCATGTATCGGTATCACCGTTCCGCCGACGATGTGCCGAGCGGGCTCAAGATTCCCCGCTGGTCATGGAACGGGCTGCAGGAGTGAACTTTCCGCCTCTCCGTTCAGTTTTTCATTCTGCCGAGCTAGGCCACTAATCCTGAGTTTTGCCACTGAATCTTCCTCCCATTTATTTTTTGGAAATTTACCTGGGAGTGTCGAAATCCCGCGAGCCAGTTCGATATACCTGTGAAAACGCAGAAGCCAAAGGCTTTGAGATACACAAAACGATTGAAGGAGATTCAGAATGCGATTTTTGAGCATTTACAAGACTGCCGAGCGTACCTCACCGCCGACGCAAGAGGAGATGAGCCGCATGGGACAACTGATTGAGGAAGGGATGAAGGCAGGGTGGCTGCTGGGAACGGAAGGGTGCCTGCCCAGCGCTTTAGGGGTTCGCGTGCGGCGTGCGGGCGAGAAGGTGACGGTCACAGACGGTCCTTTTGCGGAAACCAGAGAATTAGTTGGTGGTTTCGCAATTCTGAAAACCAGTTCCAAAGCAGAGGCCGTGGAATTGGCCCGGAAGTTTCTCCAAGTGGCCGGAGAAGGCGAGTGCGAACTGCGCCAGTTGTACGAGCCCGGGGCAGAGTCCAATTGTGCAGGCAGCGTGGATCGGATCGAAGTCCCCGCTTAGGGGCTTGATTCGCAGAGGCTAAGAGGCGGCTTCGTCGCCGCCTCTACTGCCCGAACAATCGTGCGTTCCAAAATAAGGCATGAACCCTGCATTTTGGCGTCGCGTCGTTCCATCTTGGCGCAAGGGAAGTTCGTCCCATAGAAAGCTGTTACTTCGGGAAAGGTGATGTGTCCTAGCGATCGGCAGGGCACATGACGAACTTCCGAAGTTGGGCTGCACTTCCCATCCGACTCATTGTTGGTTACGGCTTCATGGCACACGGCTACGCCAAGCTGGCGAGAGGGCCAGAAGTTTTCATTGGCATTCTGCATGCGATGGGAGTACCGGCTCCGGCGCTCATGGGATGGGTCACCATTTTGGTCGAACTGCTCGGCGGCTTTTGCTTGCTGATCGGCGCATTTGTGCCGCTGGTCAGTCTGCCGATGGCCGCAGTTCTATTGGTCGCGGCAATCACCGTGCATCTTCCGTATGGGTTCAGCTCCATCAAGCTACAGGCATTTACCGCTGCAGGTCCGAGATTTGGACCGCCCGGATACGAAGTGGCACTGCTTTATCTGGCTTGTCTCGCGACGGTGCTGGGAGGTTCTGGACCGCTCGCACTGGACACATGGATTCGTCATCGCCGCAGTAGACACACGCCAGTTTGTTCAGCATCGTTCGGTTTCAATGGAGAGAGCCCACAGAGGTAACTTCGGTGAATGACGTTCGAATCAGACCTGCAGAGTTGCCTGACCTGGATCAGCTGGCGGAGATGTGCGAAGCGCTGTGGCCGATTTCATCTGCCGAAGAGCATGCAAGGGAACTGCGACTGCTGTTGAACGGTAGAGCATCACTGATTGTAACGATGCCGCTAGTCATCCTGGTTGCAGAAGCCAAGTATGGGCGACTCGTCGGTTTTGTGGAGGTCGATCTACGTTCGCACGCCGATGGGTGCGATCCGTCGCGGCCGGTCGGGTATATCGAAGGCTGGTATGTCGGCGAGGAATATCGGCAGTACGGGATCGGCAAGATGCTGATTGTGGCGGCAGAGGAATGGGCGCGGAGTCACGGCTGCGCGGAGGTCGCGTCCGATGCCGTCATCGATAACGTGGTTTCGCAGCGTGCCCACGAAGCGTTGGGCTTCGAAGTGGTGGATCGCTGTGTGCATTACCGGAAGAAGCTCTGACCCACTCTTAAATGAAATCCCGACATTCTGCTGATCGGCACTGACAGGGGAGGCGGCCGTCATGATGGGAGAGTCCGTAGTCGACGGTCATTTCTTCTCCGGCGGCGATGTTTCGTAGCGCATAGAACTCGGCGCGGCCGAAGGCGATGCGCACGAAGACGTTGGGATTGCAGGAATGATTGATGTACTGGAATGGTCCGCCGCCGACACTCTCGTCGACGGCGTGGCGATCGTCGAGTTCGATGATGGCGACGTGCTTGCGAGTCCTGGCGCGACGGCGCGCCTCGCGGACGGAAATGCGCTCACCTGTGTACTCGCCGACTTTGCTACGCGCAGGGATGGGCGCGTCGGTGAACAATCCTTTGCCTTCAATCCTGCTTTTTCGAACCACCAGCATGTGCGTAAATCTACCAAGAAACTAACTCCGAATTAACAGAGGCGATCAAAAAAATAAGCCCGGCTTGTCGCCGGGCTATTCATTCGATGAAAGTTTCTTACTTGACGTTGAGCGTTACGTCATCAACCACGAAGTTCGTACGCAGTGACGAATCCTCGGCTGCGACGAAGTACAGGCGGATGGCGCGACCGCGATAGGCGCTGAGATCGAAGGTACGTAGCTGGTATCCCACGGCTTTGTTGACGTTCGAGTATGACGCCAAGATTCCGAGCAGACGACCATAGCTGTCGAGCACCTGCACGTTCAGCCGGTCGTGCGCGATGCCGGTAGTGTCGTAGCTGTCCACGTGCAGCCAGAAGCTGAGCGTGGCCGATAGCGTGTTGGAAGGAATGCTTACCTGCTGGTACATCGAGCGAGTGGTCGGATTGCCGTAGCCGGAGAGCCACGCCTTCCACGAGCCGGTGTGAGCGTACTCGCCGCTGAGGTAGGTGATCACGCCAGTGGTGGCCGCCCAACCGGTTTGTCCGCTCTCGAAGCCGGGATTAACGATGAGCTGCGATGCTGTGCCTGTGCCACCACCCGATGAGGTGATCACCAGCGTGAAGTTCGTCGTGTGCGCTTTGCCGCCACCGTTCGCAGACACAGTCAGGTTGTAAGTGCCGGCTGCCGCCGCGGTGCTTGCACTGACGGACAGCGTTGAACTGCCCGCGCCAGGCGCGGCGATGGTTGCCGGATTCATGCTGGCCGAAACTCCCGAAGGCATGCCGCTTACCGACAGCGTGACCGACGAGTTGAAGCTGCCGACCAACGCGGTGCGCACCGTGGCCGAGCCACTGGTTCCTTGCGGCATGGTGACCGATGCTGGACTTAACGAGAGACTGAAGTCGCTGCTCGTCGTGACGGCCGTGACGGTTACAGCAATGTTGGTGCTTACGGTCTTGGTGCCGTCATAAGCATTCACCGTCGCCGTGTAGGTCCCCGCCGCGAGTGTGCTCGCCGGACGGAAGGTCAGCAGAGACGATCCTGAGCCTCCGGCGATCGACGTGGTGCTGAACGAGGCGGTGAGTCCGGAAGGCAAGCCCGAAACAGACAGCGAAGTTGTGCTCGCGCCGCCTGAGACGCTGATCGTGCTGGAACCTGATCCGCCCTGAGCGATGCTCAGAGCAGTCGGGGAAGCCGAGATCGCCAGGCCCGCCACGGCGTTGATGCCATAGTTAGCGTTCGCGGAGCCGGAGTAGGTGGTCGCTGCCGAGTTCGTCGCTTTCACCACGGTGCTGTAAACGCCGCTGGTCGCGCTGGAAGGAGAAGTCACGGTCACGTTTGCCGTTCCGCTTGCTCCCGGGGCGAGCGACAGCGTGGTTGCGGTGAGTGCAGCCGACCATCCGCTCGGTGCTTGCGCCGTCAGGCTGTAGTTCACCGTCGAGCAGCCAGTGCTGTCGTTGTTCTTCACTGTCGCGGTGTAGGTGAGCGCCGTTCCCGCTGCCGCGTACTGCGTTGCCGACGGGGAGATCGTCACCGTTGGGCTGGCAGTGGTGCAACTCGGAGCTGAGCCACCTACAGTCACGGTAACAGAAGCACCAGAGCTACTGGTGGATTCCGTCTTGATCGTGACGTTCGCCGCCGGATCATTAAAGCTTTGTCCGGGCTGGAGTGCGGCATCGGTGAACGAAGAGGAGGACGGAGCCATATCGAGCAGGAAGCTGGTGTCACCGCCGGATTCCGAGCCGGTGTGAACCAGCACGCCCGTGGTGGAAGAAGGATACTTGCTCAAACCGCTGTCGAAGCCGACTGGCTGGCGGAATTCAACGTAGTAGTAAGTCTTCTTGCCAGTGGAGGCGTCGGTGCTTTTCAGGATCTTAAGGGCGCGCGTCCCTGAGGCGGTACTGCTGTAAGGCGTGAGCGAATAGGTTCCGCTGGAAGTCACCGTGGTGATCGGAAGTGATGCGCCGTAATTCAGCCAGCCGAGCCGTTCCTTCTGGAAGGCGTTGAAGTGCGACGACGTTACGTTGCCCATGGTGTCGAAGATGTCGCCGTAATCTCCGGTCGAGCAACTGGAACCGATGGTGGTGCCGCTGCAGATCAACGAGTGCGAGTGATAGAGGCCGAAGTTGTGACCCATCTCGTGCGCGACGACCTGCAGCATCATGGCGCCGTTGATCCATGCCTGGCTGGGGCTTCCGCCGATCGTGCCGAGGCCCGCCCAGCCGCCGCAATCGGAAAGCTGCGGGAAGATGAAGACAAAATGCTTGTAGTTGGCGATCTGCACGCCGGCGTTGGTCATCGCGGTCTTGGCGAGCGACGCGATCTGGTCGGTGTTGCAGGTGGCGTTCATCGGCAGAGTGTAGTAGCCGAAGACATCGCCAGTAAGCCAGGTCTGGTTCTGCGAGTTTTCCTTATCGAAGTTCGAAACCTGGTTGAAGACCAGGTCCCGCGCGGCATCTACCGTGTAGGGCTGGGTGGTCATGTTCTGGAAATTCACCAGCGCGACCACCGTGGATTGTGCGCCGAACGTATTGCTGGAAGCTAATGCCAGGGTTTGCAGGCCGCCGCTCGCATTCGAAGTGCTGCCGCTCGTTAGTTCACCGGTAGGGAGGAAGATTGCGCCGTCCACTTTCGTTCCTCGGACGCGAACTCGCGTGCCGGTGTGCAGGTCTTTGGGCGCATTCTGCGCGAAGTGAAGCTGCAACTTTTCCGTCGCCGTCTTCAGAAAATAAAGCGTGCGATGAGAAGTGGGGAAGTCCTGCACCATCACCTGCAATTCGCCCTTCTGATCGGTGTCGCTTTCCATATAGGGCTGAGCGGTGTCAGGCAGCTTGCTGCTGACGCTCTGCGGCACGAGAAGACGATATGCCTTTGCCGGCGAGGTGTTGCCCAACTGAAGAATCAGCTGGCGACGCTGCTGCGCGAGTTCCTTTGCCTGCTGGCGAAGCTTGGCGCGCTCTTCGGGCGATGCGCTCTCGAGCTTCGTGCTCATGTCGCCCAGGGTGTCGGTGATCTGCTGGATGAGCGTGGGAACGTCGGTGTTGCTTGGCGCGTTTTGCGCGTTGCTGACGCCGCCGAAAGTGAAGGACATTACGATGGCGGCAACGAACGCAGCCAGTCGAGGGGAGGGGAACAGCTTTGTAAGACTCACTAAAACTCCTGTTGGTAGTTCGCCTCGACGAAGGACGCAGGAGTGGCCAACGCAATCGGGCGAACGGATAAAGATTGCCCAGTTGCACTGACCGGGGCCTTTGAGTGTTTCTGTGTAGTTATTCTATGGAAGCTGGCGCCCAGTGCCTATTGGCGTTTCGCCCTAGCACGTGGCGTTGGAGTTAGTGACCTAGACACGAATGTTAGCGTGAGGAATGACAATGAGTTAGGAGAGGTCCTTGCTCATTAGGATGGCGTGGCACGCGGCGTCGTCCTTGAGGGCTCGGGTGGGCCGGAACTCTTCGGTGCCGGTTTCGCGGTAGCCAAATTTGCGGTAGAGGGGCGGAAGTTCCGGGCGCAGGCTGAGCACCGTGATCTCCATGACCCGGCAGCCATGGCGTCGGCCGTAATCTTCGGCAGCCTCGATCATCAGGCGAGCCAGCCCTTTGCCCTGCTGCGATGGATCGACTGCAAGCATGCCGAAGTAAGATCGCTCACCCCGCAATTCGACGTAGATGGATGCCGCGATGCTTTGCTCTTCTTCGGCGACGAGAAAGATGCCCTTCTTCATCAACTCGGCCATGCGGGCTTCGTCGGTGCGCGTACCCTCGAAAAATGTCTCGACCGCAAACGCGGCATTCACGATCGGAATGATCGCCGGGATGTCGTTCAAGGTTGCGGTGCGTACGGCGATCGCCATGCGCCATTATTCCATTGCCAGTAGCGCGGCCATCGTTTCAATACCGTCCCAGAGGTTCTGCAGGCGGATGTTTTCGTTGGCGCTGTGCTGGTTGTTGTCGTGATTTGCGATCGGGACGGAGATCGTGGGCGCGGAGGTCGCGTGCTCGATCATCTCGAGGGGAACGCTGCCGCCCATGGTAGGCAGCTTGATTACTTTCCCGCGTGCTCCTTCCACCGCGGAAATGACGAGTTGTGCGATGGGCAGATCCATAGGGGTGCGTACAGCGTTGTAGCTGGCGAGATCGCGCTTGACGTAAGCGACCATCGGATTCTGCAGCAGTACTTCACGTGAAGGCTCAGTTTCAACCACTGTATATCCACGTGATTTGATGAAGTCGATGACGCGGTCCTGCTGCTGATGCCAGTCCAGACCCTTTACCAGGCGCAGGTCGATGTCAGCCGTTGCAGTTGAGGGCACAACGTTGTTGGAGCGAGCACCGGTGCGCGCCGACGCCGTGCCGTTAATGTTCAACGTCGGCAGATTGATCAGGTTCAGGAGGCGTTCTCCACCGCCTTCAGTGTGGCCGAGCCAGAGCTCTTCGCGAAGCTTCTGGTCGTTGTTGGGGGCGTCGGCAATCGCCTGCTTCTCGAGCGGTGTAAGTGGGGCAATGCCGTCGTAAAAGTGCGGAATCAACACATGGCCTTTGTCGTCCTTCATGCTGGCCAGTAGCTGTGCCAGCATCATCGCTGGATTGGGAGCCCAGTTGCCGTAGTGTCCGCTGTGCAATTCTCGTTTCGGGCCATAGACGGTGACCTCAACGTGCGTGTCGCCGCGCGCCCCGAAGACAACCGTCTGCTGCCGGCTCTGATCGACCGGGCCGTCGCAGATGAGAAAGACATCACCGGTGACAAGCTGTTTGTTCGCCTCAAGGATCTGACCCAGATGTGGCGAGCCGGCCTCTTCTTCGCCTTCCCAAACAAAGCGAATGTTGGACTTAATCGGGATGTTCGCGGCTTGCAGTGCGTCAAGCGCCGCGAGCTGCGCGAAGATGGATCCTTTGTCGTCCGACGCGGAACGGCCGACGATGAACGGCTCGCCGTCGATGGTCTTCTGCTGCGGCGTGAACGGCGCGTTGTTCTCCCATTCCGAGGGCGTGACGGGCTGGCCGTCGTAGTGCGCGTAGAAAACGATGGTGTGCTTCGCGCCGGGAGTTTTGATCTCGCCATATACGACAGGCGGTGCCCCTTCGATCCGCAGCAGCCGCGCATTTACCTTGCGCTTCTGCAGCATCGAGACGAGCGCGTCGGCATTGCGCTGTATATTCGGCGTGTCGCTGGCGATATTCGGGATCGCGAGCAGGTCCTGGAAATCGCGCAACAGCTGTGCTTCATGCGCCTCACGGTAATTACGCGCGGCAGTTGCAGGCGCAGACATTTCTGCGCCGAAAGCTGTCACTGACAGCAGCAGAGCAAGCAAACCGACTCTCTTCATGGGATCGCGAATATAACGTCGGGAGAGTTGCTCGGCAAGAGCAACGTCATCGAGGTCGTTGCAGTCGCCCCGGTGCACACGTAACATGTCGCGTGCCGCGTTATGCGCAGCCAGCTCAAATCGCTACTTCGGCAGCAGCCTGTCTTCCTGGGGATCGCCGCGTTCGCGGTAGCGATCTTCTGGACGGTAGGCCAGCCCACGAACATTGCCGTGTCACTGGTGTACTCCCTCATGCTCGGCAACATGAACACCTTTGCCGTGATGACCTTGTTGCCGATGCTGCTGGCACGTCGTTTTCCCTGGGACTGGATCAGCTTCTTCGTTGCGCAAGTTGTCCTCATCCCATTTGGGGTTTTCGTCTCGACCATGGTCGTCTTTCAGATGCTGGGACGGCCTGGCGGTCAATTCTGGCCATTTCTGGCCAGCGGATGGAAGTTTCCCTCACTGATAACACTTGTTTTCGGCATCTTCTATTTTGTCTATTACCGTGCCGAGTCTCGGCTGGAGACTCGTGATCGCGAATACGAGCATGTGGTGAGGACATCGCAGGCTGAACGCGAGATGCAAGAGCAGGAACTGCAACGCGCCCGTGAAATTCAACAATCACTGCTGCCGAAGCAGATTCCGCAGATTGCCGGCTTCGCAGTTTCAGGCGTGTGGGAGCCAGCCCGCGTTGTCGGTGGCGACTACTACGATGTGATCCAGCTCAGCGATAACAGACTGGCCATATGTCTGGCGGATGTCGTCGGAAAAGGTGTTTCTGCTGCGCTACTGATGGCCAACGTGCAAGCGACCGTGCGTGCCTATGCCCGCGTAGACGTTTCGCCCGACTGGGTGTGCACGCGCGTGAATGAGGTGTTGTGCAGCAACATCGCATCTGACAAGTTCGTCACTTTCTTCTATGGTGTGCTGAACACCGAGAGCCGTACGCTTGAATATTGCAACGCCGGACATCTTCCTCCGATCGCAATTGCGGCCAATGGCTCTCCCAGAACGTTGACAGAAGGCGGCGCCGTGCTGGGCGTATTTTCAACGTGGAAGTACCAGACTGCCACTCATCAGTTTGGCTCCGGCGACCGGTTGCTGCTTTTCACCGATGGCATCACCGAGGCCATGCGTGCGGACGGCGAAGAGTTCGGCGAAGAGCGACTGGTCTGCGCTACTCGGGCTGCGAATTCTCATCCGCCGGAAGAGCTGAACGCGCGACTGATGTCGGAGGTGAAGACTTTCTGCGACGATCATCTCCACGACGATGCGACGCTAGTAGTCGTCAGCGTGAGTTAGTGGCGCTGTAGAGGTACGCTCGCAACATAGAGAAGTCCTGCTGCTGCTCGAGTTCGCGATGCTCTCGGGCAGCCTGTTTCAGTTGCTGAGCGATGGTATCCTCGCCCGTGGCACTCATGTTCTCGCTGATCAGCAGCCACACGCGCCCATGTCGCTGGCGAATCGCATCGAGCGTTTCCGGTGTCACTTTGCTCGCGAAATCGCGCCACGTCGGGCGATCGGTTCCGGGATACACGATTGCTGGCCCTTGTTGTCCCGCGTAATAAGCGTAGGCAAACCGGTTCTGTCCCTTATGGAAGACGATGACATCGCCGGGCGCGGCACCTGCCAACACGTATGCCGTTGCACTCCGAAAGTCTTCCCGCTTGAGGTCGAAGTCGCGCTCGTAATAGCTGTGCACTCCGCTCAGAGCAAACCAGCAGATCACGGCCAGCGTCGGAGCGGCAACCCACCTCCATGAAAGCGAACTCAGTCCTGCGGCGACCGACAACACTAAAGCCGGAATGCAGACAAACAAATAACGTGGCATCAGCACCGGCTTGATCAACGAAACGAAAAAGGTGATTGCGATCGGAATCAGGAACCATGCCGGTAGCAGGCGATAACTTTGCAGGTTTGGAAATCTCCACGCTGCGAAGGCGGCCAACAGGATGCCGAGAAGGTAAAGCAGCGTCAGTGGCAGTCCACCGTGGCCGGCGTAATCCCCGAAGATGATCCACATTCCATGCAAGTTCGGACGCGGTATCCAGTTGATCGGCCCTGTGCCTGTGGTCACGATGAAAATCCAAACCGGCAGCGTGAACACCGCGATGCGCTTCAGCGCGCAAAGCAGTTCGGTCTTCGCCTGTACATTCCACAATGCAACTATTACTGCCACCAGCACGAGCACAGCAAAGAAGTGCGCATAGATCGCCAGTACGCTGAACGCAACAAACCAGTGCCAATCGCGTTTCCGTCCCGATGGCAAAGCCGCAACTAGAAAGTAGACGGCGAGCGCGATCAAGAAGGCGACCAGGCTGTAGCTCCGAGCTTCCTGAGCGTAGCGGACCGAGTAAGCGTTCACCGACCACAGCAGTGCAGCCGCCAATCCAGTCCATTCCCCGAAAAGTTTTCTTCCCAGCAAAAACAGGACCGGAATTGTGGCCACCGACCACAGCGAGGAGAACCCGCGCAACATCGCCTCAGAATTGCCCAGGTGTGACCAACACCGCAGCAGCAGGTAGTACAACGCCATGTTGCCTTCTCGCCGCCACAGGATGCGCAGCAGGTCGTACCATCCCAGCGAAGTGAAGGCGGCGCTGATGCCTTCGTCCGTCCAGAAGCTCTTGTCGCCGATGCCGTGCAGACGCAGCCAGGCTCCCGCACCTGCGATCAGCGCGAGTGCGGTCCACGAAGCCCACTTCGGCATAGTGCGAGCGCCTATCATCGGAAGCGTCAGTGTACAGGAGCACTGAATTCGCTAAGATGGTAAGAAGGTCATGTGGTTACAGGTCATTGTTCGCGAAGCCTTGCGCGCACTACGGCGTAACAAGATGCGCAGCGTGCTTACGGTACTCGGCATCACGATTGGCATCGGCGCAGTTATCTGCGTTGTCGCCATCGGCCAGGCAGGGTCCGAGCAGGTGCAGAACCAGCTCGACAATCTCGGTGAAAACTTCGTCTGGATCGAGGCTGGTTCCCGCGCGCCGAACGGCATTCGCACCGGCAGCCACGGCACCAAGACGCTCATCGCCGAAGACGCGACTGCCATCCTGAAGCAGATACCGCTGGTCAAGGCAGTCACGCCACAGGTGGATGCAAACGTCCAGATCATCTACGCCAACAAGAACTGGGCCACGCATTATCGGGGCGTCTCGCCGGAGTACATGACCATCAAGCGGTGGAATGTGGTGCAGGGCGTGCCGTTCACAGCGGAAGATGTAACGCGTGCCGCTAACGTTTGTGTGATCGGTCAGACTATCAAGGATGAACTTTTTCCCAATGAGACGCCGATCAATAAAACAGTCCGGCTCGGAAGTATCCCGTGCCAGGTCGTAGGCGTTCTCGAAGCGAAAGGGCAATCCGGGTGGGGTCAGGATCAGGATGACACGCTTCTGCTTCCCTGGACGACGGCCCAACGCAAGCTGAAGGGCATCAACTGGGTCGACGACATCATGTGCTCGGCCGTGTCGCAGGAAGCTGTGAATCCCGCCATCGACCAGATCACTGCGCTGTTGCGCGAACGGCATCATATCCGGCCTGGGCAAGATGACGACTTCAACGTTCGGCGACCGGACGAAGTGATTAATGCGCGGCTGCAAGCCAGTCACACGTTTTCGCTTTTGCTCGTGATCGTAGCTTGCGTATCGCTACTGGTTGGCGGCATCGGCATCATGAATGTGATGCTGGTGTCGGTTACGGAGCGCACGCGCGAGATCGGCGTGCGCATGTCCGTAGGTGCCACCGAAGGCGACGTGCAACTCCAGTTCCTGGGAGAGTCCGTGATCCTGAGCCTGTTCGGCGGAATCATCGGCGTGGCCTTCGGTGTGTTCGGGTCCTACCTGCTCGGCAGCATGCTGCAATGGCCCATGTCTATCCCCCCGCAGGCCATCTTTGTAGCCGCCGTTTTCGCTACTCTGGTGGGTATCTTCTTTGGCTATTATCCTGCGGTCAAAGCCTCGCGCCTTGACCCCATCGAAGCCCTTCGCTTTGAGTAACTAGAGCCGACCCATTAAGAACAGGATCAACAGAATGATCAGGATCAGGCCGAGTCCGCCGCTCGGGTAGTATCCCCAACCGCGGCTGTAAGGCCAGGCCGGAGCTGCCGCCAGCACCAGCACGAGCACAACAATCAACAGAATCACCATCACTCACCTCCGGGACGGGTTTGTCCCATGCATTGGGATGGCGAGACTCTCGATTGTGCTGCTCCGCCTGTTCAGTTTTGCCCGTGAACCTCCAAAATTGGCCTAGCTGGCATCAAAGAACAGGGGACAATTTAAAGCCGAGGGAAACATGGGAGAGTTGTGGGGACAATTCTGTGGTCGGTTCGGTAAAGCTGCGGCCAGCGCTTCGTCGTGGGTGGGGACCCCAGTCGCTTTCGTGTTAGCAGCGCTTTCCGTCATCATTTGGGCGTTCCTGGGGCCGCGATACGGCTACTCAAATACCTGGCAGCTGGTGATCAATACCGGCACCACCATTATCACCTTCCTCATGGTGTTCTTGATCCAGAACACCCAGAACCGCGATGCGCGCGCACTGCACTTGAAACTGGATGAGATCATTCGCAGCCTGAAAGCCGCGCACAACGACATGATCAATATCGAGAAGCTTTCCGACGAAGAGCTCGCTGGTCTGGCCAAGAAATACGAAGCCATTCGCGAGGAGTTCGAATCGCGCAAAGCTGAGCACGCCGCCTGATCTCTCCACTGCGTAGACCGGCGGCGTAGAATTGTTTCATGCGTTTCGCCGGAATTATGCTGGCGTGTGTCGCAAGCATGGCAGTCGCTCAGAACAGCGCAGTACCCGTTGAGAAGGAGCCAGTTCACCACCTGGTGCTGGGGAATGAGTTGACCCGCGTGTACTCGGTAACGGTGCCAGTCGGTGGACAAACTCTGCTTCACCAACATAACTACGACTACGTGTTCGTCGCGCTCGACGATGCTGTCTTCGATAATCAGCCTGAAGGGAAGCCAGCCACCAGGGTAGAGCTGCACGCCGGAGATGTTCGATTCGCGAAAGCCCCGCTGGCCCACATTGCTCGTAATGTCGGGAATACACCCTTCTGCAACATAACGATCTCTCTGCTCAAGCCTGGAGATGCAGGTGAGACACAGCAGATGCTTTCCGAGATGGGCTCAGCCTCAGTCAGTGTGCTGTCCAATCAAAAAGTAAGTGTGCGTTCCTTCGTGGTTGGTCCGAATGGCTCGGCCGGTCCGATTGCGACCTTCCATCCCCACCTTCTGATCGCAGTCTCGGATATCCACTTTCGGGAAGGTGATAACGATTCCACCTTGAAGGCCGGGGATGTGCGCTGGTTCGATCATGCGGGTACTCTGTACATTGAGAAGAGCGCCACTGCCGGGAAGTTTGCGCTGGTGGAGTACAAGTAGTTTGAGGCGCCAAGAAAGGCCGATGCACACCCGCCGGTGATAGTTATCACTGCAAGTCGTTTTGTTCCGCATTAGAAAGAAGACGTACGGGGCCTCGTCCAAGGAGGTCGCGATGGCTACTACTCACGCAGTTCCTGTCTCATCCTTCCCCCAGCTTGAACTGAAACATATCCTGGTTACCACGGATTTTTCTGAATGCTCGCGCATGGCGCTAAAGCAGGCAATCGCCGTAGCGAGGCTTCACGCGGCAGATCTCAGCATTCTCCACCTGATGCCCCCGGAACCGATCATCTATTCGGCACTGGAAGCCGCCGACTATTCTTCGGAAGCGGATCAGGAGCGGTTGCTCCCGCTTATCGAGAAACTCGAGGAAGAGGATGGCATCGCTTCCATCTCACACCAGTTTCTCGTCGAACGAGGACCCCTGGAGGAGGTGCTCGAGCGCGTGGTTCGTGACCGGCAAATCTCCCTGTTGATGTTAGGAACTCACGGACGAACCGGTCTGCGCAAAGTGTTCCTCGGGTCGATTGCCGAAGAAATTTTCCGTATTGCCAGTTGTCCGGTTATGACCATAGGGCCGGAAATTCCATCGCCGCTCCTGAGCCACGGGAAGTTCAGCTCTGTTTTATTCGCGACCGATTTTTCCGCCGGTTCGCAACATGCACTTTCGTACGCAATTGGGTTTGCGCAAGAGAGCCAGGCGCGGCTGATTATGTTGCACGTGCTCGAAGAGCAGTCTGTTACTGCGATGTACATGCACGATGAGCTCAAGAACACGGCACGCCAGCGAATGCTGGATATGATTCCTTCTCCCGCGTTGCTTGCTTCAACAGATTTCGAGCTGATCACCGGATACCCGGTGGAAAGTATCCTTCGGGTCGCTCAGCAGCATGAGGCCGACCTGATTGTTTTAGGCGTGCACAAGTCGAGCGGCATGGGTGCGCGTGCTTCTGCGCATTTGCCATGGACGATCGCCCATAGCGTGGTTTGTCACGCCAAGTGCCCCGTACTGACCGTGCGGGGATAGAAAGCTTGCCGTCAGCGGAGTTGCCGGCGTTCGAAACCGTATCGCCGATTGAGCGACGATCGAAACCCAGTCGGGCTCAAGCCAGCCTTCTGCTGACGGCAATTTTTAACACGAGCGTGCGGGTGCGTCCGGAAAGCGCGCGGAAGTCCTGGGATCGTTCACAGGTCGACAACCGTCTGCGCTTGCGCCCGGGAGGAGCGCTACGAGATCCACGCACCCGCCTCGAACTACTTCTTCGCCGCCTTGGCTGGCTTCTTCACTGCCTGGTCCATCGGAATCTCTTTGCCGTCTTTATCGACGTAGTGAATATCGAAAGCTCCTTCGGGCATATCGAAAAGCAAGCAATTGGCCGTACAAGTGAATTCGTGCGTGTGCTTGCCCGGCAGGAACACGTAGTCCCCCGGTTTCACGGTCTGCGGCTTAGGATCCTCTTTCATCTGCATCTTGCCACTGCCGCTGATGAACACGATGTTCTCGTTAGCGGTATGCCAGTGCCATGGAATCTTGCATCCGCTGGCAGCTTTCAACAGAATCGAAGACGGACCTTTCGAAGGATCGCCGCGCTGAACCGAGATCGTGACACACGAGGGAAGCACGGGAAGCGGCGCGAACTTAGAAGCCGAGACGGGAGCGACAACAGGTTTGTCATCTTGCGCGACGAGCGTCCCGGCGCACACGATCAAGAACAGCGCAAACAAAATCCCCAAGCGTTTGCTGAACATCTTCACACCTCACTGAATGGAATGACTCGATGAGCCCATGAGAAGGCGAAGAGTATAGATCAAAACGGAATTTTGTTCAGTTGCCGAAGCGCATGGCCGAGCGCTCGCGAGCCTTGGCGGCTTCTTCCTCGCGGTTCTTCGGTGGAGCGACAGTCTCCAGCGCACGCAGCAACTTTGCCGACGCGGCGGAAATTTCCTCGATCGCGGCATTGAAAGCTACTTCGTTGGCCTTGGATGGTTTGTTGAATCCGCTGATCTTGCGCACGAACTGCAGTGCGGCATCGTGGATTTCGTCGTCGGTGACAGGTGGTTCAAAATTAAAGAGATTTTTGATATTTCGACACATTGCAGTTCCATTCTATTTCCAGAGGTATATCGAACGACAGGCGGCGGAATTGACGGTCTCAAAAGAAATCCTACGCCAGCGGTAAACTGTTGGGCCATGAAACCCGCTCTGCTTCTCTGGTGCATCCTTTTATTGTGTGTCTCTGCTTCGGCCCAGTTTCTTCAGGCGGTTCCACCATCCGGCGACTGCGAAAAGCGGGCCGAGGTAATGTACAAATGGCTGCAGGATTGGCCTAATCTTGCGCGGTATCGGCAGGCGGACTTGGACATCAGCGGCAACTCGAGTGGTCGCGTCGTCTTTATGGGAGATTCCATCACCGATGCTTGGGATTTGGTGAAATGGTTTCCGGGGAAACCGTATGTGAACCGCGGAATCAGCGGACAGACGACCCCGCAGATGCTGATCCGCTTCCAGCCCGACGTGGTGAACCTGAAACCGGCGGCGGTGGTGATTCTGGCCGGAACCAACGACATTGCCGGGAACACCGGACCGACGACGCTGGAGGAGATCGAGGACAACATCAGCGCGATGACGGCGATCGCGCGAGCCAATCACATCGGAGTTGTAATCTCGTCGGTGCTGCCGGTGAACGACTACACCGAGAACTCAAAGCGCTTCTTCGGGGAACGGCCAATGGAGAAGATCCGAGGCCTGAACGCGTGGCTCAAAGACTTCGCTGCGCGGGAGCATTATGAATACGTCGATTACTTCACTCCGATGCTTGATGAACGTGGTCTGCTCAAGCGCGAGTTAGCCGACGACGGACTGCATCCGAACGCGGCGGGTTACGCGCTGATGGTGAAACTGCTCGAACCTGCAGTCAATCGCGCTTTGGCGAAATAGCGCGCGGACGCTGCTGTTCCCAAAGAGGGAAAGCTTTCGTTTCTTTTGAAAGCCGCCGTTTACTTCGAAGTCTGCAGGCGGATAATCGCCCTGTATTGGAGGGCGATATGTTGCAGCGATTTGTTTCTGCGGCAGTAGTCCCCGGGGTTTTGATCGCGTTCGCCGCCGGCGGGCTCTTCCTTCTCACGCACGTGTATCACGAGTGGAACAATCCATATCTTGCGACGGTTGGCTGGTGCGCACTTCCGCTGGTTTGGGGCGTGTGGGCGATGCTGGCGCCGAAGTCCTGGTGGCCGGATCGACTGGCGCGATGGGGCGCGATCCTTGGAGCGATTGTCGGTTACATGGTGATGTTTGTGCTGCGTGTGCCCGACCGAATCATGGCCGTGAGATTTCCAACTGCAGGGAAGTTGATCGCGACGGCGATCCTGATGCTTCTGTATGCCGTGCTCTGGATGATCGTTGGCGAAATTCATCGGCGGCTGACAAAGGCACCTGAGCAGAAGGTGTTCAAGCAGGCGGCGTAGTGCAGAGTGCCCCCCCGGGGGGATCTCTGGAATCAGTGGCTTACGGGGAAAGTCTCCGAAGTTTTGTTGATGCTGAAGGACTTACGCGTAAGTTATAGATTCGAAGGATTTTACAGGACAGACGATACCCCCTCCCCCGGTGACCATGAATCTAAAGGACTTATTTCGCAGACCAACAAAACAAAGCAGTTAGCGGCCAGCGAATCCTGTGAGTGTGGTGTCTCAGCAGGTTATTCCCGAAGAAGCGGGAACGGGAAGCTGGTGGAGCGTGGTGCAGACTAGCATGCGGACGGTGGAAGTTGTAGTGGCGAAGCCAAAGGGGAAGGTCGGCATTGCGGTGCTCAGAGGAGGGGTAAGAGCGGGCATCGACCCATTCGCGGAGTAGGGTCTGGATGAAGCGTTCCGCTTTGCCATTGGTACGGGGCGTGTAGGGACGAGTGAAGGATTGCTCGAAGTGGTGGTCGCGGCAAGCCTGGCGGAAGCGGCGCGAGCGGTAGCAGGAGCCATTATCGGAGAGGATGCGACGGAAGGAGATGCCGAAGTGGCGATAGAACTGGATCACGGAATGGAGGAAGTAAACGGCGGAGCGAGCTGACTGATCGGGAAAGATGCGAGCGTAAGCGATGCGCGAGTGATCATCGATGGCGACATGCAGGTACTGGCGGCCAAGATAACGAGAACGAAGGCCTTTGCGAGTGGCAACGAGGTGGAAGCGCGGCAGGGGCTTGATATCGAGATGAAGCAGGTCGCCGGGTCTGGGATGTTCGTAACGAACAATGGGGGGTGCGGGATCGAGGTCGCGCAGACGGCTGAGCTTGCGTCGGCGCAGAATGCGCGAGACCGTAGCACGGCTGAGCCGCAGCACCAGGGCGATGTGCATGCCGGTCCAGCGCTGCAGACGCAAAACCTCTACGAATTGACAAAGCAATTCGTGGATCTGGGTGGGCGACTGATGCGGACGCGAACTGCGATCGTAGAGTCCGGAAGAACCCTCGCTTTGAAAACGCAAGACCCATTTGCGAACGGTTTTGGGCGAGACGTGGAAGTCGCGTCCGGCTCGGATCAGGGAGTGGTGATCGTCGAGAACGGCCAGCACTAACTGCTCTCGACGAAGGAAAGTGAGTCGGGCATTCTGGTGGATGTCCATTCGGGGAGTTCCTGAAAGTGGATTGCTTCAGCACAATCAGCTTCTCCGGTCTCTTCCGAATGGACAACCTCCTGAAATCCCACACGAGTCTGGGGGTGTCGTGGGCAAAAAGCAGATGCCTCGCTTCGCTCGTCATGACAAGATCCGGTGTAGTTCAAGTTGTCAAAGAACAATAAGGTGGTGAGGGCGCGTTTGCGCCTTTCACCACCTTATGTATTCAGAATAGCAAGTTGGATGGGTGACCCTGCCAAATGGTGCGAAATTTTCGGGCGTTGGAGTGCCGGATTGGGAAGCCCACGATGCCCTCCGGGCCGGAGAGCAGAGTGGAATCCGGCCCTTCCAACTGAAGGAAGGACCGGGCACCCGGCGGTCTCTGGACCGCGCCCGACACAAATTCATTTTCCTGCTGTCGATGCTTCTTGTTTCGTAGCCGTCACCTTAAGAGTCTGTCCATGGAGTTTGTCCTGAATGTCGACGGTCATTGTTTTCCCGTCGGTACTGACCTCGATGCGCTCGATGAAGATCGTCTTTCCATCGCGTTTATCGGATTCCTCGATGGTGCGGTCATTGATTTGTTTGAGTGACACGGAGGTGATGCCGGGGTCGCCCTGGTAGGGGTAGTCGGCGCCATCGAGTTCGGCAGTGTAGCCCTCGCCGGTCTTAGTTTTGTAGGTGAGTTCGTTGCCTTCGCCACTGAATGTGTATTCGAGTTGGTTGGCGGAGGCGTCTTCGATTTTGGCGGAGCGCCACTGGCCAGAGAGCTTATTTCCCGATGGCGCTTTACCGATGCGCGTAAAAACGTTGGTGCCAGTCTCCATCTCTCCGCTGGCGGAGGTGTAGTCCTTGTACTTGATGGTCAAGGTGTTGCCGTCGGCGCTGACCGCGTAAGAGGTCTCGCCCATGGTCTTTCCCGCCTTGGTCGAGCTGGTTTCGGCTGAATTGTTGTCGATGATCTTGACCGTCATGGAATCGTAGTAGGGGGAACCGGTGACGGGATGCGGCGAGCCGTCGGCCTTGACGTCGATTTTGGGGACGCAGCTGGAGCAAGTCCATTGACCTGATTTCACCTGAAGTTCGAGCGGCTTCTGCGGCAGCTGGATTTTGTCGGGCAAAACTCTCCAGGTGCCGGCAAAGGGATTTTGGGACCACGCGAGCGAAGTGGAGAGGAGAAGGGCCGCGAAAACGATACGTTTCATGGAGCCTCCTTAGATTGTGGCGCGAATTGTAGGTACGGAGCGGAGGGAAGGCAAGGGGCGGGTTCACCACAGAGGCACAGAGACACAGAGAAGTCTTTAGGAAAGACACTTGACGGGGGCGGTGTTGGTGAAGGGACGGATGTGGTTTAAGAGAGCTGGTCCTGCGCGGGAGGAGTGGAAAACACTTAACGCGGGCGGTGGTGGGATATCTCCTCTTATGCCCAAAAGCGGTACTAGAGAGCGGGCACCCGGCCTCGGCGCTAGATTAACAACGCCTGCATCGTTATCCTGGCGGTGATGGCCGCATTTTACGCTAACAACGTAAGGGGTTTTCTAGAACACTCAGATGACAATATTCTGGCCTCGTTGTTGCGAGGAACGGAACAAGACGCCTTCCGGCAGATGGAGGTGGCGTCGATTGCTGCATGGAAAGACGAGATTAGCAATTTACGTCAATGCTTTGAAGGCATTGGGGCAGAGGTTTGCGACGAATGGGGTGTGTTGTTGGAGTTCTCGATTCCCCGAAGGCAGAAGCGAGCCGATGTTGTCTTACTCATCCGCTCCACGATCGTAGTATTGGAATTCAAGACATCCGAGGCTACTGCCGCCGCAATTCAACAGGTCGAGGATTACGCTTTAGATCTGTCCAGTTTCCATTCAGGCAGTCATGGCAGGCATATCCATCCCATTGTTGTTGCAGGTCGCCTCACAGAAGGATCACCGCGTCCGGCTTTTGATTCCGTTGCTGCGCCTCGCACTTGTTCACCATCTCAACTCGCTGCAGTACTTCGAGAAATAAGTTCCGGAGATAGAACGTCTCAAATCGAATTTCGAGAGTGGAACACAGCGCCTTATCATCCGGTCCCCACAATAATTGATGCAGCTGTGGCAATTTTTTCGGGCATGGAGGTCCGGGAAATTGCGAACGCGCACGCGGATCCAGGGAATCTGACAACCACCGTTGACCGGATCGTAGACATCGTTGAGCACGCACGAACTCACGACACGCGCTGCATATGCTTCGTGACGGGAGTTCCTGGTTCTGGTAAGACCCTCGCCGGACTACGTGCCGTTCATGACTCCAGAATTCGGGAGCTTTCAGGTTCCGATCCCGCCTTCTTTTCCGGCAATGGACCACTAGTCAAAATTCTTCGGGAAGCGCTAGTGCAGGATGCTGTAAGGCGCGGCAACAAACGGGGAGACGCTGTACGTCGTATTTACACAATGGTTCAAAACGTTCACATTCTCGCGAGACAGGTTTTTGACGATGACCTCAAACGAGCTCCCCATGAAAGGATTGTCGTTTTCG
>JADMIO012720263.1_pt1:0-5000 | contig 41747 bp, 35 predicted proteins | sample 8958161 | NCBI WGS metagenome assembly JADMIO01 (sample SAMN16585339, study PRJNA669376) | soil metagenome | isolation source: Crop rotation soil | place: USA: Cullars Rotation, Alabama | collected 2011 | reverse complement strand
AATAGGGCGTTAAGTTGGCAGGAATAGACGCGAAGCGGGATGATCTACCCTTGGCCAGGTTGAAAGTGGGGTAACACCCACTGGAGGACCGAACCGGTGTTTGTTGAAAAAAGCTCGGATGAGCTGAGGGTAGGGGTGAAAGGCTAATCAAATTCCGTGATAGCTCGTTCTCTCCGAAATAGCTTTAGGGCTAGCCTCGGATGATTTGCAACGGTGGTAGAGATCTGGATGGACTAGGGGGCTTTCCAGCTTACTGAATCCAACCAAACTGCGAATGCCGTTGACAACCAGTCCGGGAGTCAGACAGTCGGGGCTAAGCTTGATTGTCGAGAGGAAAACAGTCCAGACCGCCGGCTAAGGTCCCCAAATTTCAGCTAAGTGGAAAAGGATGTCGGAACGCCCAGACAGCCAGGAGGTTGGCTTAGAAGCAGCCATCCTTTAAAGAAAGCGTAATAGCTCACTGGTCAAGCGGTCCGGTGCCGACAATATAACGGGGCTAAAGCTGAATACCGAAGCCGCGGATGCACAGCGTCAAGCTGTGCGTGGTAGGAGAGCATTCCCAGACGCTCGAAGCGCGATCGAAAGGACGCGTGGACGGTTGGGAAGAGACCCTGCCGGCATAAGTAGCGATAACGGAGGTGAGAACCCTCCGCGCCGAAAGTCTAAGGTTTCCTGAGGAAGGTTAATCCGCTCAGGGTCAGTCGGTCCCTAAGGCGAGGCCGAAAGGCGTAGCTGATGGACATCCGGTTAATATTCCGGAACTCCCGTTGATTCGTTATCACGATGGGGTGACGCAGAAGGATAAGCATGCCCTCCTATGGCTATGGGGGTCGATGCGTGTAAGTCGTTTCCGATAGGCAAATCCGTCGGGAAGTTATCGATGAGACGCAAAGCAGTAACCCGTATGGGTGAAAGATGCTGATTCCACGCTGCCAAGAAAAACCTCTAAGGAGAATTGGTGGGAACCGTACCTCAAACCGACACAGGTAGACGAGGAGAATATCCAAAGGCGCTCGAGAGAAGACTTCTTAAGGAACTCGGCAAATTGGACCCGTAACTTCGGGAGAAGGGTCGCCCTTCAGGGTGCAAGCCCAGGAGGGCCGCAGTGAAACGCGTACGGCGACTGTTTAACAAAAACACAGGTCTCTGCAAAGTCGAAAACGACGTATAGGGGCTGACGCCTGCCCGGTGCCGGAAGGTTAAAAGGAGAGGTTAGCCGCAAGGCGAAGCTTTGAATTGAAGCCCCGGTGAACGGCGGCCGTAACTATAACGGTCCTAAGGTAGCGAAATTCCTTGTCGGGTAAGTTCCGACCTGCACGAATGGCGTAACGATCGTACGACTGTCTTAAGGAGTTACTCGGCGAACTTGTAGCACCGGTGAAGATGCCGGTTACCCGCATCTAGACGGAAAGACCCCGTGCACCTTTACTATACCTTCATCATGAACTATGGCACTTGCTGCGCAGGATAGGTGGGAGGCTTTGATTTCAGGTTCTCGGACTTGGAGGAGCCAACGGTGAGATACCACCCTGCGAGTTCTGTGGTTCTAACCTATTCCCGTAAACCGGGAAAGGGACATGGTGAGGCGGGTAGTTTGACTGGGGCGGTCGCCTCCTAAACTGTAACGGAGGCGCGCGAAGCTACGCTCAGGCTGTTTGGAAATCAGCCGTCGAGTGCAAAAGCATAAGCGTGGTTAACTGCGAGACCAACAAGTCGAGCAGGTACGAAAGTAGGCTTTAGTGATCCGGTGGTTCTGTATGGAAGGGCCATCGCTCAACGGATAAAAGGTACGCCGGGGATAACAGGCTGATCGGAGCCAAGAGTTCATATCGACGCTCCGGTTTGGCACCTCGATGTCGGCTCATCGCATCCTGGAGCTGTAGAAGGTTCCAAGGGTTAGGCTGTTCGCCTATTAAAGCGGTACGTGAGCTGGGTTCAGAACGTCGCGAGACAGTTCGGTCCCTATCTGATGTGGGCGGAGGAGATTTGAGAGGGCCTGTCCTTAGTACGAGAGGACCGGGATGGACGAACCTCTTGTGTTCCAGTTGTCATGCCAATGGCACAGCTGGGTAGCGAAGTTCGGTTGTGATAACCGCTGAATGCATATAAGCGGGAAGCACTCCTCAAGATGAGATCTCCCAACCCAAAAGGGTAAAGAAGGGCACACGAAGACTACGTGTTTGATAGGCAGGATGTGTAAGGCCAGTAATGGTTTCAGCTTACCTGTACTAATCGCCCGTTCGGCTTGACCATAAAATTTATGGAGCGCAAGCCACGAGAGCTAACCCGCTCTCAGGCAAGTATTCTTGTTGAAGTATCCAATCTATTCAGTTGTGGCATCGTCCACGATCTTTTTAGCGGACAGGGGCTAGCAGTTAGTGGCTAGGCTCTGGAAGCAAACGAGATTCGCACGCTGCAGAATGCGCGATGCGAGCAAGTTGTCGGTGATCTTACCGCGGGGGAACCACCCGTTCCCATCCCGAACACGGAAGTTAAGCCCCGCTGGGCCGATTGTACTGTACGCGAAAGTGTGTGGGAGAGTAGGTCGTTGCCGGCATAAATAAAGGCCATCCAGTGAAAACTGGATGGCCTTTTCCTTTTGGGGATAAAGGCTGTCAATTTTCGCCAAGCCGCTTTACTGCAGAACGCGCTTCGCCGATCTGCCTCAAATGCGAGGTGGAATCAGAGTATCGAGCCAGGAAGCTCTTGTATTCACGGAGGCCTTCTGGACGGCGGCCTGTCGCTTCGTAAACCTGTCCTAGGTAAAAGTGGCTGAGATGTTCCAGCAAGGGAGATTGCGAGCGACCTTGGCGGTAGGCACTAAGCATGCGCTGGGTCGTGGCCAACAGCTTAAAATCGGATTCTGATGCTGCGTAGTCTCGAACGAGTAAATGCGCTTGGCCGCTGACCAGGAGTTCTGAGCGACGTCCGAATTCTCCCGGTGTCAATAACGGGACGGGTAAGTGCTTCAATGCCTCCATTGCGGCGGCTCGGTCATTCCGGGCCAGTGCGATTCGGAGGGAATTGAGAGACTGCTCGCGTTGCGCACCTAGATACTCTGGCTCCGACACCCGTTTCCTGTATTCAGAAAGGGTTCTTTCGGATCCTTCGGAATCACCGGATGAGGCCATCAACCAGGAGAGTATGAGCAACTCTCTTCCGCGCAGGTTCTGCTGGCGAACGAATTTCGCAGCTTCGTTGGTTCTGCCAAGAAGCAATGCCGTTGAGGCATACACTCGCAGGGTGGCCTCCGCCATTTGTTCTTGGCGGATATCGATGAGAGCTGGGACAAGGCGTTGGTAGATAGTCAGTGAGCCTTCCGGATCTCCTCGGAGCTGATGTAGTTGAGCTTCGAATGCCGCGGCATCGATCTGCCACACTCCTGAAACGCGTTTACGGTATTCCTGCAACATCCGCTCGGCCAGTTGACGTTCGCCGCCATCCGCATAGATGATCGCCAAAGATTTGAAAGCATCGTAACGGGAGTAACTCGGATCGACAGCGAGTAGCTCGCGATATGCGTTGGCGGCCTCCTTTGACCGCCCAAACAAGTAATACATATCGCCGAATGCCGACCACGGATCCGGTTCGTCGGACCCCACCAATGCTGCGTATTTCCTGCAGGCCTCAATGGCGCCTGCTTCATCCCCAGCCCAACCGAAGTCATAAGGGTGTTGACTCACAAGGAATGAATCCCTGGGATCACGAGAGATAGCATCCTGCATAATTCTGACCGCTCGCTGAGGCTGTCGATCCGTGATGTATGCCAAGGCCAATTCGTTTCTGTTTTCGACATTCCGCGGGTCCCTGCGAAGCATCTCTTCCCGGACACGAATGAGCTCTCGGATGTCTCCGCTTAGCGTAACTTTCGACGCTTCGATCTCTAATTTCGCGAGTTGAGGAAGCCGGTCCTGAAAGCGCTCTGCAGAGCGCAATTGTTCCAAGGCTTTTCCAGCATCGCCAACGGATCGATATCTTCTGAATAGGGCCAAATACGCTGCCGCAAACCGCGGATCGAGGTGTACAGCTTCTTCCAGTTCTCGAATTGCCTTGTCGTTCAGCATGCGACGCCCGTAAGAGGCAGCTGCTTGATAATGGCGGAGAGCCTCGATGTTGGAAGTCAGAGACTGTTCGATCTGCAAGGATTGTTCGGGCACGGCATTCCTCGGCAGCAGCTCTTTTGAGAGTCGTTCGGTGGTGGCGTTGGTCATCTGAAAAATACTGGCGACGTTCTCGCCTTCCATGGTTTCGCTGAATATGATCTTGCCGTGGTCTACCTCCTGCAAACGGACTTCAACGACGACCTTCGAAGGGCTGACCTTCATCACCGATCCGGTCACAAATAACTTGGCTCCTGCTTCGCGGGCGACTTCTGCCGGAGTGGGTGCTTTTCCTTTCTTAAACTCTGACTCAGCTCGAACCAAACGCTCTGGGGAGATTAGGTCGATTCCTTGTACTTGCCCGAGGTTGGTGGTCAGCATCTCCGACATGCCGGTGGCAAGCCATCCGAGTTGAGGGTCTTGCGTGAGATCGCGGAACGAGGTCACGGCAATGGGCTGGCCAGCAAACTGTGTCCGTCGATAGTGTCGGTAGGCGAGATCTCCCGTGACCGCAACGATGAAGGCCATCGTCGCGATGATGATGATTGAGGATTTTTTGTAAAGAATGAGGATCCAAGTATCGGCTTGCGGAGTGCTGATATTGGTTCTATCGGTTGTTTGCTCTGCGGGGAATTCGGCCGGAAGAATTTCCTGTACCGGAGCGATGAAGCGATAACCCCGACGGGGAACAGTTTCGATGTAGATAGGAGATTGTGCAGAATCTCCGAGCGTCTCGCGCAGTTTCTTAATCGCCTGGTTCAGCCCGACCTCAAACTCGACGAATGTGTCCTGCGGCCAGAGCTGTTGTTGTAGTTGTTCGCGAGTGACGAGCTTGCCCGGGCTCTGCAGCAGGATCGTAAGCACTTGGAGCGGCTGAGGTTGCAGGTGGAGAGGGGAAAG
>JADMIO011694156.1_pt1 | contig 41757 bp, 31 predicted proteins | sample 8958161 | NCBI WGS metagenome assembly JADMIO01 (sample SAMN16585339, study PRJNA669376) | soil metagenome | isolation source: Crop rotation soil | place: USA: Cullars Rotation, Alabama | collected 2011 | reverse complement strand
CGCGACAACTTGTCCACGTGGAATTCTAAGCTTAGGATCCCAATGTGCTGGAAAGCAAAACCGCCCGTCTTGGAACGTAATTGAGCAGGATATTACGAAATTTGATCCCTCTCCTTACCGTGGCGTCGATCTGATAGCAGCGGGTTTGCCTTGCCCGCCATTTTCCGTCGCGGGCAAACAACTTGGTAAAGATGATGAGCGAAATCTTTTTCCCGCCGCGCTTCGCATAATAGAAAAAATTCAGCCTAGAGCAATCATCATCGAGAATGTCCGCGGTTTTTTGGATGCAATTTTTGAGGATTATCGGAAATCTCTTAAACGCCAACTCTCAAATCTGGGTTATGAATCAGATTGGAAATTGCTCAATGCCTCTGATTTTGGAGTGCCTCAACTCAGACCGCGAGTCGTTATCGTCGCTGTGCAACGCGATCTCTGGCCCAATTTCGACTGGCAGGATGTCCCTAAGGTAGCTGTGCAGACTGTCGGCGATGCTCTGTTTGAGCAAATAAGTTCATGTGGGTGGAAAGGTGCGCGTCTTTGGCGAGAGAAGGCAAACGAGGTCGCGCCGACCATTGTCGGCGGGTCTAAGAAGCATGGCGGACCGGATCTGGGACCAACCCGAGCAAAGCGGGCATGGAAGATGTTGTGCGTAGATGCGCACGGTGTCGCCAATTCACCACCACATCCACACTTTGTCGGCCTCCCCAAGCTTACGGTTCAAATGGTGGCCGCGCTCCAGGGATTTCCACCGGAATGGAAGTTTAGCGGAAAGAAAACGCATGCATATCGGCAAGTCGGAAATGCGTTTCCGCCACCGGTTGCTGAATGGGTCGGATCGCGCGTGGCTCGGTGCCTGCGCTCAAACTTCAGAGCAGTAATAACCGCATAAGAGAAGAATGGCACGTTCTCCAAACGCCCAAGTTGCCGTCGAGTTATACAACGAGCTGCTCCAAAAGTACCGTTGGAATTCAGATACGGCATGGCAAGGCATCGCCAGATTACTGCTCAGCTGCGATATCTGGGTCGCTGGGTGGCATGCATTCCGGAACGTCGTTGTTTATCGCGAATCAAACGACTTTAAAGAGGGTGTCCGTGGTACACCGAATGCGGTCTTACGCCGCGCCGAGGATTTAAGCAGTTATCTGGCCGCAGAACTTGGCATTGAACGGGCTAACTTGTGCAAAGAAATCGGCTTGTATTGGCGCCAGCCCAAGATATGCAATATGCAGCCGCATAACCTCGTCGGCCATGCTTTCCGCTCTCTGATAGTCAATGTTCTCCAACAATTCGGCGATTCTAGCATTGTTTATGAAGAAGAAGTTGATCCATACAAGGAATTTCCCGGGTTCCATTTTTTCACGCGAAGCAAGGATCCCAGTATTGATATCGTGGCTAGAAGGGGAAAACAAACGGTTGCTTTGATTTCATCCCGGTGGCGGTTTAGGCATGACCGGGTTGACGTTGTCGAAGAAGCTCTCGCTTACGCATCAGCAGCACACCGCCACAATCCGAACTGCGATCTTATTGCCGCAGTCGGGGAATTCGCACCAAACCGCCTTGATAAAATTCTTTCTGCTTGCCCGCCATCAAGTCCAAGCCCAGCTCTACAGGCAACAGTTCACTTTGCTCCAAAATTGATTACGGAAGGCTTACACGAAAACGGTCGTCTAGCGCACTTGAAAGGATTAGATTGGCTAATTGCCCGGACTCACGAGTGGTAAGCCATGGATAAACTCAGCCCCGAGCGTCGCAGTGCAAACATGCGCCGCATCCGTAGTAAACACTCTTCAATCGAGCTTATAGTGCGCCGCACTGTGTCGCGTCTGGGCTACCGGTACAGGCTGCACCGCCCGGATCTGCCCGGGCGGCCAGATCTTGTATTTGGGAAGCTGAAGAGGGTCATTTTCGTGCACGGTTGTTTTTGGCATTGTCATGGTTGTGCAGAGTCACATGTGCCGCGGTCAAATACGTCATACTGGGAGCCTAAGTTACGACGCAATGCTGAGCGGGATAGAGTACACGTTACGGAGCTAAGAAGGATGGGCTGGCGCGTGTTGATATTGTGGGAATGCCAGCTCAGTGATCTTGTCCGATTGGAAAAAAGCCTTCGAAAATTTCTGGCCTAATAGACCTATGTCACGCTAACGTGCACAGCTTTGGGTTATGCCCTGCCGGAACGTCGGCCATCAGAAAAAGCTAAAGCAGAATCCGAAACCCAATAAACAATCATGGCTGAAGCCGCTTCCTCGGCTCGATTTTCCTTGACAAAAAGGCGAAGAAAATAGTAAAGTAGGGGATTCGCTCCAGAGCGAAAAAGTTGTGTGTTCTTTGATAAAAGAAGCTGCTAGCTGCTAGCCACTGGCTAGATTAGTGAGAGGCTTCGCCTGATTTAGATCGTTCGACTCCCGACTACGCCGGTCGCTCACGATGACAGTTTGTTGCGCGGCGAATTTTGCGCCGCGCGGCTTTCACCAGTTGCGACCCTCTGCCGATTCTCTCAGCATGGGGTCATCTGGGGTTGACTGGGGTCGAATGGGGTTGAAACAGGGGGGAGGGGTAGGTAGGCCGACATCTGAAAGGCAAAAGCGCACCGCGGAGGCGCGGAGACGCAGAGAACAGCCAACGATCGGGAAAGGCAAAGCCTCTGAAACCTACGCCGTTCTGGGATGACCGGGGATACAGTGGGATACCCCGGGAGGGGCGGGGAATATCGGGTGATCTGGTGATCGGGACATCGGGTGATCGGAAAGGCAAAACCTCACCGCTGACTCACGCTGATGACACGGATCGGAAGGCGAAGCCTAATGCCTCAACTCTAAGGTCCTCTATTTGCAGCGAAGCGGGCGAGCATGAGCAAGATCCAAATCAACCAGATGATCCAGCGTATATTGATATCGGAATTTCCCTGGCCGCGTTTGATTGCCGGAATTTTGGGAGCCTTTTGCCTCCAGAGCCACCGCCATCGCAACATTCTTGCTTTGAACCACTGGTCTTTTTCCAGATATCGAGCCATCTCGGGAATTTCGTGCAACAGGCTTTTGCGTGCATTCTGGAACCATTCACCCTCGTTGGTGGATCCGGTGAAGTAGGTGGTTTGGTAGCGCTGCCAAAGTTCCAGAAATAACTTTTTGTCGCCGAGAAGCGCATAGGATTCGGCTTCAACGTGGGCCAGAAAGCGCGCACAGTGGTCGTGCGGCAGGCCGGCGAGTGCGTCGTGGCACGTGGCGGCCATTTCGCGGAGTTGTTTGCGACTGAGTGGGTTATAACACGTCACCAGATTCGTGATGGTCCACATATGCACGCCGGTACGCGTACGCCATTGGCCCAGCAGTTCACGCCCTGCTTTTCTGCGCTTGAGTGTGGCGAGAGCGCGTCCGGTTTCAGCCCAGGCGCGGGTATCAGATTCCACTTGAGCGCGATGCTTCTTCCAATATCTCGACACGCGCCTGAGATAGCCAAAGTCATTCAGCTTTTGAAAAAATGCACTGCGCAGAGACCGGGCATTCTCTTCATTTACATCAAGAGTTTTCAGAAATCCGAGTACTTCACGCGCGCCCGGGCCAGGAAACCACTCGCGCCAGATTGGCTGAGTTATTCGCTTTTGTGTGCTGTGGCGCTCAAAGGCATAATCGGCAAGAATCGCGGCGGTACGGAATGTGGGCCGTGCTCCTGTAGCCAATTTTGCGCGAGCTTGAGCATAAGCATCTGCCTCACAATTTGCTTTGCGGATTGCCTGCCAGGCATAGTTGGGCGGCCATACAGAGGGCTCAGCAGAAGCAAAGAAGAGACATAGCAAGGTCTCAATGGCCTCCTGTTTCTTGCCGGATTCCATCAGCGCTTCAGCAAAGCGGGCCAGCAGATACGGGTTTTCCGGATCCAGCGGACGGATCCTTTCCAGTACATTGATTGCATCAAATACGCGCTTCCGTTCGTACAAGAAATCATAGCGAAGCAGATGGAGCGGAATCTCTTCTGGAAAATCGGCGAGCAGCGTGGTCCATTCAGAATCGAGCTTTGCATCGGTGAAGCCGGCTTTATCCAGCAGGAGCAGGCGTTTCTGGCAGAAATGCACATCCGTGCGGACCTCAGGCGGAATTTCAGCCAGGAATTGCCGCGCGGTGCCCCACTCCTTGTCTTCTTCCAGCCATGCGATAAAAACGTTCCATCCCCAGCGATACGAGGGAGCGTCTGTCATCAGTGCTGTTATCTCAAGCAAAGCCTGCCTTTTCTTGCCCTCTTGTCGATGAATCCACGCCACGCGGCCAAGCGCGGGGCTTGGATTGTCCAGCCGATTGACGATCTTTTGCATCAAGTCAGCGGCTTCTTCGTAGCGACGCTGTTCAACAAGAACAAGCGCCAGATAGTCGGCGGCCTCAAAAAGCCCCGGGTTCAGGGCGAGGCTCTGCCGCAAGATGGACTCAATTTCACCCTGCGCGGCAAAACGCCGGTGATCGTAAAGGGTCCGTCCAAGCAGCAGCCATAGATAAGCACCGTCAGGATAGACAACAATTCCGCCACGCGCCGCCTGTACGGCGGCTTCAGCATCACCGCATTCCAGCAGAAGATGAATGCTCCGTTCACGCCAGTGCACCACACGCTGAAAATTCTGCAATGCCGCATTGATGACCCCAACAGCCTGTTTGAAACGGCGTGCGCGCATAAGAATTTCAATCTTCACTTCAAACAGGCTGGTATTTTGCGGATCACGGCAGATCGCGGCATCCAGTCTCTGCAGAGCTTCTTCAATTTGCCCGCGACGGTCTTGCACTCTGGCCAATTGGATCTGGGCTGAAGAATTATCAGGATGCCGGCGCGAAATCTCGTTCAACACATCTTCAGCTTCCTGAAATCTGCCGAGCTTCCTCAACGCATCAGCCTGCGAGAACTGAAGCGCGGAATCATAAGGAAAGCGTTCAACAGCAGGGCCAATCATCGCCAGCGCGCGCTCAAAATCTGTACGGCCATGGCCATGTTCAAGCAGCAGATCAGCATATGCTTCAATGGCTCCGGGATCGTCAGGACGGATCGTGATCCAATGTGAGATAACCTGCTCTGTCGCAGCAACGCCAAATCGTTTCGCTGCCATCAGGACAAGGTTGCTCGCAATCTGGAGCCGTCCTGTGCTGCCAAGAAACAAAGTTTGCATGTGCTGCCAAACTTCCTGGCGCTTTGCGGCGTCAAGATGAGAGACACAATCCCATGCATGCTCGTAGCCATAAAGGGTCTTGGGAGCATGCGCAATAGCATCCATCCAGAGATCAATCGCGTGCGCCCATTCGCCCTGGGCCTGCTGCCAATCTGCGTGCAGATATAAAGTTGAAACATTGCCGGGCGAGGTGCGATCGCACTGAGCAATCAGGTTTTCCATGCGGCGTTTGATTCTTACGCGGTGCTTTTCATCCGCAAGCTCATACTGCCGCAGGCAATGGAAGCCAAGTTCACGCCATGCCCATGCATCTCCAGGATTGCGTTTCACACGCCGCCTGATGACTGAATACTTCTTCGCCCTTGAAACCCGCGCACGCTCTAGTTGGCGATAATAGAGTCCTTCCATATGATCATTGCCAGGACATTCAGTCATCCATTTTTTCGCCAATGCGGCTGTAGCGTCGCCACCGTCGCGCTTGGCAATTAAGTCAACAAGTTCATCCCGGGCGTGCATGGAAAGCGGCAGCTCCGCCACCCATTGTTCCGCCTGCTCGATTGCCTTCTGGAGGTCGCCGCGCATTTTGTAAAACGCGACTGCTGCTTCCCTGTAAAACGCAGGATTGCCTGATTGTTCCAGCCGTGACAAAAGAGTTTCAGCTTCATCCCACCGGCCCATGCGCGCCTGAAAAGGGACCACAAAAGCAAGAAGACCGGGCGAATCTTGATGCATTGCCAGACCTTCTGCAGCGGCTGCAAGCGCACGTCCGGGATGGCCAAACTTTTCGAGTGAACTGATCCATGTAACCCAAGTGTCCACAGCGTGTGGAGACGAACCATACGTGCGAACACGTTTTTCAAGCCACTGCAAGCCCTCTTCTTCACGGCCCGCATCCAAAAGAGCATCGCAAAAGGCGGTGGCGTAATGCTCATTGCTCTCATTCAGGCAGGAAGCTACCCGATACGCAAACAGCGCACCTTCAATATCGCGCTGATGCCATAAAAGATCAGCCAGTACGTGCCACCCCGGACCATACCCAGGCTGCCGGCGAATGACTGAATTGATGATTGAGCGCGCTTTGTCCAGTGTCTCATCGGAATTACGCAGTAGATCAGCGTATTCAATCGCATAATTCGGCGGCGGATACGTCCACACCTGCTGCGATTCAACGCCGGGCAGCACACCACGGTTTACAACATCAGCCAATATTCCGCGCATCAGCGCTGTGTTTTGCATTGACCGGCAGCTGGCAAGCAGGTTGCTGCGAACATACGCTGCGCTGGGGTAAGCAACTGCCAACTGCTGGTAACGAGCCAGTGCTTTACCGGTTTGCCCTTCTTCCAGTTCCTGAAACGCCTGCATCAACTGAGTCACAGGATGCGCAGGATAAAGGGCGATGGCTAGCTCAAGAGCTGAGCGGGCAGCAGCACTCCCGTGCAGAAACATTTCACGCCGATATGACTGGTGCAACGAAATAATTGCGGTATTTTCCGCAGGCAAGAGCTGATCAACAAGCGCGGCTTTCTCCGGCGGCACCACCACTGTGCCCAACGGCCCGAGCGGTGCCTGCCCCCGGCCAATGCTTTCCAGCAGATATTCCGTACTACGAAAGCTTTCTGGATCATGAATGATCAGAGTTCCGGCAGCTTCATCAAGACCCACTGCAGCAACGGCATGCGCGCTGAAATCGCCTTCAACAGTCATGACAAAGGCAATGCCGTTCTGGATCAGTTTGGCTGCAATCTCCGGCGTCACGGAAAAGAATCGAGCAACCAATCCGCGTTTTTCCAGCCACTCCGCAGCAGCCCACTCACGTGTGCCGCCAAAAGTGATTTCCGCGGCCATGGTGTCCGGATCAATATGAACATCGGAAGAGGCCAGGGCTGAAGACAAACTTGTTGGTAGGCACGCATTGTGTTTTTGAATGGCGCGGCGGAAGGGCAATCGAATACGCGCGCCAGACGGATTGGCACGCAAATTTTCCAGCACCTTGCGATGAAACGGCGACCTGGCTTCACCAGCCCATCGCTCCATGCCTGCATGATCGTCAGACATGGTGGCAATATCGATGCGGGTATATGCGATCTGCAATTTGGTTCCACGGTCAGCGAGTGGCGCAAGCTTTTCCAGGCCATCAGCAATATGTGTGGCGCGATCTAATAGCTTCCTGCGCTCTTCGCCGGTGTGGGTTTCAGCGGCAGCGCAGAGATACCAGCAGCCCAGAATCGCATTCTCATAAGACTGGCCATTCTCCGCAGTTTGCGCCAGAATCTCCGCAGCTTCCTGCGCGCGACGAAGGTTCAGCAGGCTTGCGGCAAGGCCGCGCACGGCAAACGGCGTTCCGGGTGAGATTCGCCAAGCTTGCTCTGCCGACTGCAACGCTTCCGGCCACCGATCTTCATAGCCTAGGACATCCGCTTCACAGCTGAACACCCAGCCATCGCGCGTTTTGTAAGAGTGGGCCCTCTTGAGATATTCGTGGGCGCGGCCAAAATCGCGCACTGCTCCGATACGCACCGCATGATAGGCAAACATGCTGGCTTGAATGTCATCGTTGGCGCCGGGAATTTCCGGGTTTGATTCGAAATTACGGAGTACATCAAAGAGTGATTTACCGCGCCGCTCGACATAACTTGAGTAGTAGATAGCGGAGGGATCAGAAGGATCACGGCGAATAGCCTCTTTGAACAATCGCCTTGAAAGTTGCGAACTACCAAGGCGCGAAGCAAGCCTGCCGCCCAACACAAGCTCAGCCGTGGAAAGATCTTCTAAGCGCGTGGATGGCTTCCAATACTCAATGCTGAGCTGGTATGCGTCCAGGAATTGACTGCGGTCATAAAGCTCCTGCAACCTCTCAAGAGACAGCATGGGCTTGGTGGAACCAGTAGACGTGGAACTCATTATTTAAAATGCCTTGCAAACGCCCGCTGCGAGCGGAGGCTTGGAGTGAAATGACTTGGGCTTTTGTGAATCTAGAGTGCCACAGAACTATAGTTTTGAATAGATATTTTTAGCTAGGTACGTTCCCACCAGAGCTTAAACGATCTATTAGCCTGAACAGCCTATAGAAATGGGCTTAAGCACGAAGTAACCAACAACGAACGCATCTACGACCAACTCAGCGAATGCCGCGCCACACAATGAATCGCACACACTTTAACTCGCACTTGGGCGATTCACTCATGCAATAATGCAGGTTAAGCTGTCAGGCCAAGCAACGCACGGACGATCTGCGCTTCTTCGGCTGGCCCCAGTACTGTACGTAAGTCCAGAAGCACGCGGCCTTCCTCAACGCGGGCAACAATCGGCGGATCGTTACGCCGGAGACGCGCAGCGAGTTCGTCGGCGCTCAGGGAGTCAGCGGTAACAGCGAGCAGAAAAGTCGGCAGCGAAGAAGTAGGCGCGGAGCCGCCGCCGACCAGCGATTCACCAGAGATAATGTCAGTCTTCAACTGTGTGGCAATGCTTAGTTGCGCTTGTATGGCTTCTGCTCGCGATTGAATTTCCTTTGCTGGCAGCCGCATCATGCGGGCAAAAGGAATGGCGTTGTGGTTCTGGCGGATATATTCCATCAACGTGCCTTCCATCGCCGCGTAGGTGAGCTTGTCCACGCGCAGGGCGCGGAAGAGCGGATTAGAACGCACGCGCTTGATCAGATCCTCGCGTCCGCTCAGCAGGCCAGCTTGCGGACCGCCCAGCATCTTGTCTCCGCTGTAGGTAATCAGATCGGCCCCGGCGCGCAGGCTATCCATGACGCCGCTTTCATTCACGCCCAGGGCGCGCAACGGGATTATTGCGCCGCCGCCTAGGTCTTCCATCACTGGGACATTGTGCTTGCGGCCGAGGGCGGCCAGCTCTTCCAGTGACGGCTGCTCGGTGAAGCCGATAATGGCAAAATTGGAGCGATGCACGCGGAGCAGCAAACGCGTTTTTTCCGTGATCGCGTTTTCATAGTCGGCAAGGCGAGTGCGATTGGTGGTGCCGACTTCGCGCAGCGTGGCGCCGGACTTGGCCATCACGTCCGGCACGCGGAACGAGCCGCCGATTTCCACCAGCTCTCCGCGCGAGACAATGACTTCGCCGCCTTCAGCCAGCGTGTTCAGGGCAAGCATGACCGCCGCCGCGCAGTTGTTGACCACGACCGTGCGAATGCCGCTGACGCCTTCCTGATTGAGCAGATGCGAGAAGAGCCGTTCTACGTGGACGTCACGCTTGCCGCGTTCGCCTGCGGCGATATCAAATTCGAGATTGGAGTAGCCGCCTGCAACTTCGGCAATGCGTCTGATGGCAGATTCGGCCAGTGGTGAGCGTCCCAGATTCGTATGCAGGATTACGCCGGTGGCGTTGATAACTGGCCGCAGAGAAAATTCCATGGAGCTGCTCAGGTGGCGCGCAACTGCCTGCGGCAGATTCTCCACGGCAAGTTGCACCGCTTGCTGCGAGTTGAGAGTGCCTGAGTTGATCTCTTCACGGACGCTTGCCAGCACCGCGCGTACAGATTCAGTGACGGCGGGCTGGCCTTCACGCGCCAGTAGCTCCGCCAAGTCGGCACTCTTGAGCATCTCGTCAACGGAGGGGAGCAGCCGGTAAAGCTCGGATTTGGGGATGGTCGCCATTTTTCCTTGTCCCGAGTCAAACGAGGGAACCCTATATCAACGATAATCTTCAAGTTACCGTTGTGCACATTTTCGCAAATCGCGCGCTAATGTAAAGATGCAAGTCGGTTAAGAACATCTTCTGCAAATAAATGCCTCATAGCAGAGAGTAGGGATCCCTCGCTGCGCTTCGGGATTTCAAAAAGCCAATAGGGTCCCCTCCCCCCTTCGGGGTCGGATGTAAAAACCTAACCCACCTCCACCAATCCATATCGTCTCTGCCAATGCTGGCGGAGGTGCTGCATTACGCGCTGGCGGTCTGCCAGAGTAATTTCCGGATCGGATTCAGACACCAGCTTGGCGGCTTCAATCTTGGCAAGCTCCAGCAGCTTGCGGTCACGCAGGATGTTGGCAACACGCAGCCCGGGCATGCCTGCCTGCTTTGTGCCAAAGAATTCGCCGGGCCCACGCAGTTCAAGGTCGAGCTCGGCAATTTCAAAGCCATCTTGTGTGCGGACCATCTCCTTAAGGCGGCGTTCCGCTTCAGGCGAAACTTTGCCGCCGGTCATGAGCACGCAGTAGGACTTGGCCGCGCCACGACCGATACGTCCGCGAAGCTGGTGAAGCTGCGAGAGGCCGAAACGCTCCGCATGCTCCACCACCATTACCGTGGCGTTGGGCACGTCCACGCCGACTTCAATGACTGTGGTGGAAACCAATATGTCAATCTCACCCGCCTTAAAGCGGTGCATGGCCTGTTCTTTTTCTTCAGCGCTCATGCGGCCGTGAAGCAGGCCGACTCGCAGATCAGGGAAAATTTTTTTGCGTAGCTCGTCATACATGTGGAGCGCGGCCTTTAGACCTGTCTTTGATCTTGAGCCTGCGGGTTCGGCAGCAAATTCCATTTCCTGCTGCTCCGCTGGAGCGCCTTCTATCACTGGATAGACGACATAAGCCTGGCGGCCCAGCTTGACCTGCTTGCGAACAAAATCCCAGACTTCATTGGCTCGTTGATCAGAAATTTTGCGCGTGGTGATGGGTGTACGGCCGGGCGGCATTTCGTCAATCACGCTGGTATCAAGATCGCCATACAGTGTGAGCGCAAGAGTGCGCGGGATGGGCGTGGCGGTCATGACCAGCGTGTCCGGCTCGGCGTCGCCTTTTTTCATGAGCTTGAAACGTTGCATCACGCCGAAGCGGTGCTGCTCATCCACGATGACCAAACCGAGTTTGTGGAAGTCAACTTTTTCCTGGATCAACGCGTGCGTTCCGATGACCAGATGCACGTCGCCGCGCGCAATATGCCGGCGGGCGCTGCGCTTCATGTCTTCGTCGAGGGAACCGGTCAGGAGCATGATTCGATAGCCTGCAACGTCCTCCAGAATGCGGCGCGCAGAGAGATAATGCTGCGTTGCCAAAATTTCAGTGGGCGCCATCAAAGCTGCCTGATAGCCATTTTCAATGGCGATGACGGCGGCTTGCAACGCTACAATCGTTTTTCCCGAACCCACATCACCCTGAAGCAACCGGCGCATGGGCGAAAGATGCTGCATGTCATGCGCGATTTCCCCCAGCACGCGCTTCTGCGCGCCAGTGGGCTTAAAGGGCAAAGTTTTCTTCAGCGCCTGACGGACGCTATCCGTTAGCGCGAATGGAATGCCGGGACGCTCGCGCATTTTGCGCCGCTTGAGCTCCATCCCCACTTCAAGGAAGAAGAGTTCTTCAAAGATCAGCCGCTTGTGTGCAGGCGTGGCGTGATTTTGCAGATCGACAAACGATTCACCTTCCGGAGGAAAATGCACTTGCGCAAATGCCGGCCGGCGGTCGAGCAGGCTCAGGCGACGAGAAATTGTCGGCGGAATGCCATCAGGGATGTCGGCGGCCAAGTTTTCCAACGCGCCGTGTATGATGCGACGGAACCAGCGCGACGTGAGCTTGGCGTTTGCCGCCGATTCATAAATCGGCACAATGCGGCCGACTTCCAGCGACTCAATATCTTTGGCGCTTTCCAGATCGAGTTGGTCTTCGCCGCCTCCGCCGTCGAGGAGTTCAAACTGCGGCTGGGTGATCTGGAGTCCGCGGCTTTTCCAGCCTTCTTCCACCTTGCCATAAAGCGCCACGAGCTGGCCGGGCTTGAAGCGGTCACGCAGGTATTCACCGTGGAACCAGATGCATTTCAGCGTGGAGCGGCCCTGGCCGGCAACCAGCTCAAAGATGGACATGCCGTTGCGCGTGCGAAACACGGCGGAGTTGCGCACTTCGGCAATGACGGTGGCCATCTCTCCGGGACGCAACTCACCAATACCGCGCGGATTCAGCCGGTCTTCATAGCGGAAGGGCAGATAATAGAGCAGGTCTTCAACTGTAGAGATGTTCTTCTGCGCCAGCCACTCCGCAATGCGCGGCCCGACGCCTTTTACGAATTTGACTTCTGTTTGAAGATCCAACATTTCTGTCGCTTCGCTCCAAACCGCTTACGAAGCATATGTCCTTAAAAGAGTTACGAGCCCTCTGCATGCCCCTCGGCGCGCAAGTCGACCACGCGGCGTAGTGACCGGCACTGAAATGATGATACTTGACGCGGAGGATCACCGTAGAGAGCGCAGAGAGCGCAGAGAAAAACGGGTTGTTGGAAGAATGCAACTCAGCCTACACTGTGAAGAAAACTAATCGGGCTCTATGAAGAAAAAATTGTTAATAGAGATTGGCTGCGTGGCCATGATGGCGCTTTCTGTAGTCGCCGTGTGCGCGCAACAGCCCATTCAACAGCAACTTCCAGCCTCAAATACATCGCTACCTCAGGCCCAGAGTTCACCGACGCCTTCAGCAGAGGGCGCAACGATTCCACGAACCGCGCCGTCGCCGATACCCGCGGCAGCTCCACATCAGCCAAGTCCGGCTGAAGAAGCAGTCGCAAAGTTCGCTCCCACCAATGATCCAAAAGAGATTGTGCGCAGATCCATGGAGATCGATAGGCGCACGCTGGACCTGGCGCGGAATTACACGTGCCAGCAGCGCGAGGTCATCAAACATCTGGATAAGAATGGGAACGTGAAATCGACCGAGGTGAAAACTTATGACGTTGGTTTTTACTATGGCGAAGAATATTCTCGGCTGGTGATGCGGGATGACAAGCCGCTCAGCGACAAAGAAAAGCAAAAAGAAGACGAGAAGCTGGAAAAATTTCTGGCCAAGCTGCGCAACCAGAGTGAGGAAGAGCGGCAGAAGCGGAGTGATAAAGAAAAGAAAGAACGCGAGGAAAGCCGCGCCTACCGTTTGGATGTGGCCAATGCGTATGACTTTCGCATCGTAGGCGAAGAAGAATTGGAAGGCGTAAACACCTGGGTGATTGAAGCTAGTCCGCGCCAAGACTTTAAGCCCACGCAACCACATGCTGACATGCTGAAGAAAATCAAAGGCAAGATGTGGATCGACAAGAAAGAGTACAACTGGATTCGCGTTGAGGCTGAAGCCACTGACACGATTTCTTTCGGCCTGTTTCTGTTCCGCATCCATCCGGGCTCGCGCTTCAATTTTCAGCAGATGCACTTGAACGATGAGGTCTGGCTGCTGCGCCATCTTTATATCAATGGCGGAGCGCGGATTGCGCTGCTGAAGAATGAGACGATCGAACAGGAAGATACTTTTTCCAACTACAAGAAATTCAGCTCTACGTTTACCATCCTGCCTGGTGTGAAGGAAGTGCCGCAGGAAGAGAAGCAAAAATAGCCGGGAAATCGGCTATAGAAATTCTAGAGTTGGTGTATCCCAGAAGCTTTACCCAGCGGCTAAAGCCGGTTTCTCGGCCAGCGATATCGCAGACCTAAAGGTCTGCTCCACCCTCAAAGGGACCCTGGAAATGTTATGGGGTTGAGGAAAGTGAAAACGGCGCTCTTGCGAGCGCCGTCTTCTTTGGGGGGAGGGTACAACAACTATTGGTTCACGGGAATCTTGATGATCTTTTTCTGAATCGCATACGTCACAAGCTGCGCTTTGTTGTGAATATCGAGCTTGCGCATGAGGTTGAATTTGTGGGCTTCCACGGTTTTCACGCTAAGTCCCAGAATCACCGCGATTTCCTTCACGGAGTTCCCTTCCGCCAGCAGCTTCAGGATCTCCCGTTCACGCGGCGTCAACGTCGATATCCGTGGCCGCATCCTGGTATCGCGAACGCGCGACCGGAAATCCTCCACCAGTTTGCCCAACACTTGCGAGCTCAGATATTTTCCGCCTTTATAAACGTCTTTCACGGCGGTGAGCAGTTGCGGCGCGGGCGTATCCTTCAGCACATATCCTGACGCCCCAACCTCCAGGCACTGGACCAGATAATCTTCATCTTCATACATGGTCAGGAAGAGGATTTTCGTTTCCATGCGGTTTTTCTTGATCTGCCGCGCTGATTCAAATGACGACAGTCCCGGCATTCCGATATCCATCAATACGATGTCCGGCCGCAGTTCGCGTGCTTTTTCTACGGCTTCTCCGCCGTCGGCGGCTTCGCCCACGACTTCAAAATCGCTCTCGCTTTCCAGCAGGCGGCGTACGCCCTGGCGAAACAGCGTGTGATCATCTACGAGTAAGCATTTAATCTTCGGCATGGGGGAGTGTCCTTTTCTTTAATTCGGCCTTTGTATTGCATGTGCCGCATGCGCCAGCTGGCGGTCCACAACTTGCGTTTCTTCGCCCGCGGGTACGCTGATTTCAATTCGTGTGCCTTTCCCTTTAGGCGAGATCACGCGTGAGGTCCCGCCCAACATTGCTATTCTTTCTTTGATTCCGGCCAGCCCAAAAGAGTGGTCGCGAGAGTTGCTGCTGCGCGTCTGGATTCCCACTCCATCGTCTTCCACTATCACTTGAACCAATTGGTCTGTCCGTTCCACTGCTACCGTGACGTTCTTTGCGTGTGCGTGTTTGGCCACGTTGTGCAACGCTTCCTGCACCACTCGATAAATAGCCTGTTCGGTGCCCGATGCCAGCCGGCCTACATCTTCCGCAATCATTACGCGCGCTTTCACGCCCGTATTGCGCGCAAAATCTTTGGCTTCTTTGCGGATCGCGGCCACCAGTCCCAGCTCTTGCAGCACCAGCGGAGAAAGCTTGCCAATAATCCTGCGTATGCCTTCAATCGTTCGATCGACGACTTCAACGGTCTCGCGAATCTTGCCGCGCACGTTCTTGGCCGCACTTCCGGTTTCCATCATTCCAAGATACAGCCGGATCACCATCAGCGCCTGGCCAGTTTCATCGTGCAGCTCGCGGCTAATGCGTTTGCGCTCTTCTTCCTGCACGCGCAGCAAGTGTCCTGAAAGTTCCGCAATTCTCTGTTCGCGCTCGCGCAACGCGTCAGTCATGCGCGCGCGTTCAATGGCCAGCGCCGTACGATCGCCAATGGCGCGCATCAACTCGCGTTCGGTCGGCAGCCATTCATAAGGCTTGGGAAAACCAATTACCATTACGCCAATCGTTTCGCCATCCGCTTTCAGCGGCACGCCCCACAAAGATTTGGCTTTCATGCGGATCATCGGCCGCAGCGCGCCCGTATCCACGCTGGTATCCAGTACCATGTTGGGCTCGCCGCTGATCGCAATTCTTCCGGAAAAGCCGCTGCCCAGTTCGACTCTGAAATCTTCCGGCACGTCGGTATCCATTCCTACTGAAGCGGAGATCCGCAACGCGCCGACTTCGGGATCGCACAAAAGAATGATGCCCAGAGATGCCTGGAAAGTCTGCGTAGTAATGTCCAGAACTTTATTCAGCAGAGTGCTTAAATCAGAGGACGCCAGCTCGGCATCCAGCAAACGCAGCAGAGTAGATGACTCCAGAGTCTTGGAATCGAAGTACGCGCCTGAGACAATCACGAAAGAAACTGATGAGAGCATTTCCAGCGCTGCTTTGGCTTCTGCTTCGCGCTCAGGGAAGAGTCCCGCTATGTAAGGTTCGCAGCAGGATTGATATAGCTCCAGCGCTCGAGCCACGGCGCGTGTATCCACCTGCAGCTTTGAAAGCCGCGTGCCAAAGTACTGCAAATTTTCATGGAAGGCCGGGTAATCATCGTGGACGAAATAAGAGCAGCCGGCAGCCAGGGTCAGGCGTTCCACTGCTGAAAGCGTGCGGCCATCAAAACCAAATTCTCTCGTGAGCTGATCACGCCACTTATTGGTAATGTCTGGGAAATACGGTTCTAGAGCTCGCGCAACTTCGGCGATTAACTCTCGGGACGATTCCTTGAACGGCGGTACTGCGGTCACTGGCACTTCCTGAACTTTGATTGACGAGGCGGCCGTTTCTCGGGTCGTTTTACTCTCCAGGTACCCGGAAATTACCCTAATGTCTAAGGTATTTTACAGCGCTTGGAAGCCATTGTGAACTAAATAGTTAGTATTTCTCTCGCCAGCAGTGAAATACCTTATTTGTCTAGGGGTTAGACCTTAGATCATGTCCTGCAAGGGTCTGCTTTCTAAACGACCACTGCCTGCTTTTTCTCCGTCTGCTCCAGCTCGATCGCCTGCTTGAAATAGTCCATTGAGAGTTTCAACCCGGTCTCCAAGTCAATCTTTGGCTCCCAGCCCAGCAGCTGCCGTGCTTTACTGATGTCGGGACGGCGTTGTTTAGGATCGTCCTTCGGCAGCGGCTTATTGACAATCGGACTCTTGGATCCAGTGACCTTCAGGACAAGCTTTGCGCACTCCAGGATCGTGAACTCTACCGGGTTTCCAATGTTCACAGGCTCGTGCTCATCGGATTTCGAGAGGCGCACAATGCCGTCCACCTCGTCACTCACGTAACAGAAGCTGCGTGTCTGGCTGCCGTCGCCGTGAACAGTGATGGGCTCGCCGCGCAGAGCTTGCTTCATGAAATTGGAGATCACGCGGCCATCATTCAATTGCAGACGCGGGCCGTAGGTGTTGAAGATGCGTAGAATGCGCGTATCCACATTGTGGTAGCGATGGTAGGCCATGGTCGCGGCCTCGGCAAAGCGCTTGGCTTCGTCATAGACAGAGCGCGGGCCAACGGAGTTCACGTGCCCCCAGTAGGTTTCCTTCTGCGGATGCTCCAGCGGATCGCCGTAGCACTCTGAGGTCGAGGCCACCATGAACTTTGCATTGTACTTCTTGGCTATGCCCAGACAATGGAAGGTGCCCAGCGAGCCCGCTTTCAGCGTCGGAATGCCGTGCTCCATGTAGTCGTCAGGGCTGGCCGGCGAGGCGAAGTGAAAGACGTAGTCCACCGCCCCAAAATCGAAGGGCTCGTTGACGTTCTTCTGCGCAAACTCAAAGCGCGGCTCATTTTTCAGGTGGGCGATATTGCGCAGGGTGCCGGTAAGGAGATTGTCCACACAAACAACGCTGTTGCCTTCACCAAGCAGCGCATCGCAAAGATGCGATCCCACAAATCCCGCTCCGCCTGTCACCAATACCCGCATAGAAGTTTTCCCTCTCAACTCAATTACTCGGCCCATCCGCTTTTGCTCCATTCTACTGCTGTCCCGCTGCGGCGCTGCTCAATGCGCTGTTGCCGTCGCAGTGACCTATGCTACGTTCCACGTCGGTGCCTTCTTCATAATCGTTCCAGGTTTCCACCAGCAGATAAGGCGCGGCGTTCTGCGATCCGTAATATTTTCGGAACACCCGCAGCACATCTTCAAACGTCTTTCCGCATCGATACGCAATGCGCCGGTTCCGGCTCCATGAAGCCTTGCTGTCATCAAAACCCGGCCACACTGCACCCACCGCCAGCTTGTCCGGATGGTGCTGCTGCATGTTGCGATAAAAATAATTCAGGTAGTCTTCGCCGTAGTTGCTGCCGTCGCGTGCCCATCCATCTTTGCCCGGCTGCACCCAGGCGTAATATCCATCAAACGCGTCCGGATATTTATCGCTCATGTCCTTATAGATCAGCAGCGGCGGATCGGGCCATGACTTGGTGACCTGCCGTATGCGGTTCCAATCAGTGTTGGATTCCTTCGGGAAGATAAAGATCACCGGACGCCCGTTGTACCGCAGGTACGCATTGCGTGAAGGCCCTGCTTCCGGCCCGATGTAGCGATCGTAAAGGTATTGCAGGTCCACGATCACCGCATCCGTGTCATAGCCAGGATGGTCAACGGCTTCGTCATACTGAGCCGCCACTTTAAAGCTGGGATCGGCGTTGGCCGCCTGCTGCATCAGCCCATAAGCCGTGTCTTCAAACTCCTTGCGCGGGCCATACCAGTTCACCACAAAGCCGCTGATGTTCAACTCTTTGGCTTTTGCAATCTGCTGCCGCAACACATTCGGATCATGGCATGAATAGCCCACGTCAATATGGGCTTTCTGCCCAAACCACGGCTGATAAATAGCCAGCAACTTCGGGCTGCCTTCAGGCGCGCGTCCCTGCGCCGCCAGCGTTTCACGCGGGTTCACCTTGGCTGCACAGCCTGTTGCGCCCGCCAACAAGAGCAGAGAGAGCATTGCCATTGCGAGCAATGCGATTGCCCGAAAATCCGCGGTGCGCCGCAGGCGAACAACGCGGTCCAGATACGTATCCACCTTAGAGAGGATATTTTTGAAAATAGAGATAGAAATGCCCTTCATGACTGCCAACTGAATCACTATTGATTACCCTGTGTTGGATGAACCAGCAGCAGTTTTGGATGGATAGGGGCAATTCACATGCGAAAGAGCGTGAGAGAGGCAGAGTGAATGGGCGGAATTATGGCCGGGGATGTTCCTTAAATGTTCCTTAGAAGGTGCTATTATGGCTTCCGTGAAGCAGTTTCTTCAGGTCGGGATCGTCCTCCTGCTCCTGCTTGCTATTTTCGGCGTGCTTTTGACGCCGGATCCAAGTGACGACCCCGCCGGGGTCATGGGTCGGCTGGATAAGAGCCGTTTGCTCGTCACATCCCTGGTAGCTCCTGCAGTTCCTCTGCCTCCCATTACCGCAACTCACAGGATCATCTTTTCCGATGCCCAGGTTGCCTCGACTACCGCGAAACGCGATCTGATCTGTACCCGTCTCTGCTAGGTCTCGGCTCTCTTTTTCTGGATTCAGGCAGCGCCCTCCAGCAATGATTATTTTCCTCTAAGAATTACCCGACTGCGTTTGCTGCCGGATTGCATGCTCTCCGGAGCTGCAGAGGGCCCGAGGTTCACATGCAGAACGAATCCAGTTCGCGGACTGGCAGAAACATAACTTTGTTCGTGAGTGGAGTCAGCGCAACAAGCGTTCTTTTGGGGCTGCTGGCAATCGTCCACAGCAGGCTAAGTCGAGGGCACGGCAATGAATATGGATCACTCACACCTGCCGCCGATGCCGGCGTAGCCTTTGTCTTACTCGGCATTTCCCTGGGGATCCTGGCGCAACGACCGCAACCACGATGGAAGCAGCTCTTCGTCCAACTTTGCGCTCTGGCGGTTGTTCTGTGGGCAGTAACTACTCTCATCCACCTGATTGCCTTGAAAGGTCCTACCTTTAAGCAATGGCTTTTGCATTGGGCATACCCAGGCGACGGCGCAAACATGATCGTTATGTCTGCTACATCGGCAAGCAACTTCATCCTGCTGGCGCTCGCATTGCTGATAGCTCCCTTGCCAAGGGCCTACTTCCACACTCTTACAAGGATCCTGTGTTTCTGCTCAGCCTCTCTTGCCTTTGTCTGTGCCATGGATGACTTGTTGTTACCAGGTGTCTCTTACAGCGGGACGGGCTTTTTGAGCTGTGTGATATTTATCGCCTGCTCCATCGCGATCCCTCTCGCCCAGACCGGCAGATTGCCCGCGGTCGTGGCGGGCCAGGGAATCGGAAGTCAGGCTTTCCGTCGCTTGTTGCCTGCCGCTGTGGTCATTCCGATTGCGCTGGCGTGGCTGACGTTACAAGGCGAAATGAGCGGCGCTTTTGGAGGAGAGTTTGGCGGAGCGGCTGCCGCACTCGCTACTGTACTGTTACTTGGCGTTCTTATCTGGTGGAACGCCAAAATGCTGAACCAGCATGAAAGCATGCTCCAGCAGGCCCAGGAGGAACTAGAGCGAGAACGAGCGGACCTGGAAACGCGGGTACAGGAACGCACAGGTGCTCTTTTAGCCGCCAATCGTGCACTGGAACAGGAGATGATGGAACACCTGAAGGCCGACCAGGCGCTCGAAGCCTCCGAAAAAAAATACCGCTCACTGGTGGAAAATTCGCCCTATGGGATTTATCAATCCACGAGCGATGGCCAGTTGCTTTATGCCAATCCTGCATTTGCCAGCATGCTTGGCCACGTTGCCGGGTTTGAACGCGCAGGCTTCGGCATGAGTCATTTGTATGTCGACTCCCAGGTGCAGCGCTCTTTACTCCCGGAGCTGATGCGGCAACGCAGCTTCAGGGGAGTGGAAGTTCGGTGGCAGCACGCGAATGGCTCGCCGATCACGGTGAAATTGAGCGGGCGCATGGTGCAGGACGATACATCTCGCGGGCCTGTCTTCGAGGTAATCGCAGAGGACATCACCGGATATCGCGTGTTGGAAGAGCAGTTTCTCCAGGTCCAAAAAATGGAAGCGGTAGGGCGGCTGGCGGCCGGAATCTCTCACGACTTTAACAATATACTGGGCGTCATCATCGGACAGATCGAACTTCTGAATGATTCCCTGTCAGAGGGTCATCCGGCCAAAATAAATGTCGATCGCGTAAGACAGGCAGCGCGGCGCGCCATCATCTTAATTCGCCAACTCCTGACCTTCAGCCGGCAGGAGACGATTCAACCCAGAGTGCTGGACCTGAACGGAGCAGTGCAAAGTGTGGCCGAATTGCTTCGCCCAATGATCGGCGAAGACATCGAACTGCGCATTTCCCTTGATGAGAAGCTGAACAAGATTAAGGCAGATGCCGCGCAGATCGATCAGATCGTGATGAATCTCGCCGTGAATGCGCGGGATGCCATGCAGCACGGAGGCATCCTCACTCTGCAGACGGCGAATGTGACCCTGGACCGCGCCTATCAGGAGACCCACTGTTCTATTCCGCCCGGGAACTATGTAATGCTTGCAGTCAGCGATACCGGGGCCGGCATGGACGCTCAAACGCGGGCACGGGTCTTTGAACCGTTTTTCACGACCAAGGCGCCCGGCAAAGGGACGGGGCTCGGACTCTCCACCGTGTATGGAATTGTTACGAAAAGCGGGGGGCACATCTGGGTGTACAGCGAACCTGATCACGGAACTACATTCAAGATCTATTTTCCCAGGGTGGCTGACACGGCAGAGCCTTCAAGCCGGGAGACAACTGCCGAATCTCTCGCCGGATCAGAAACCATTCTTTTGGTGGAAGATGATGAGGCGGTCCGCGTCACCACAACCGCCATTCTCGAAGGGGCAGGTTACCACGTTTTGACGGCAAACTCGGCTTTGGTGGCGATCGAGCTTGCCCGGATGCGCGATACCAAAATCGATCTTGTGCTAACGGACGTGGTGATGCCTATGATGAGCGGTACAGAAATGCTTCCCTTATTGCGCGCATTCAGGCCGGGGTTGAAAGCAATTTTCATGTCAGGCTACGCCGGTGAACACATAGCTGCGCGCGGCCTCAACGTTGGAGATGTTCTGTTAGAAAAGCCCTTCTCCAAGAACGACCTGCTTCAGTTGATTAGAAAGACGCTTTAGTCCGTCTCAATCGGGGAAGCGAATTCCCACCACAAAGACGTAAAAAGAAGAGGCATGGAGAAAAACGGGAATAGAACTCTCGGTTCCTCGCGGCGACAGCATCTTTAGCCGCTTAGCGACGGCTCGGCATCACGCGTCTTTGCGGGTTAAATCAGGTAAGCTGAATCACCTAAGCCCTTTGGAATCTTAATTGAGGCGGTGAAGGGAGACGAGGAAAGTCATGTTACGATAACTGTCCGCAATGTCGACTCTTGCACGTGATCTCCGATACGCTTTTCGGGCTTTTAGAAAGAGTCCGGGTTTTACCGTGGCAGCAATTCTGTCACTGGCCATTGGCATTGGGGCAAACACGGCCATCTTCAGCATTACCAGTGCGTTGCTTCTGCGGCCTCTGCCGTATAAAGACGCGGACCGCCTGGTGATTATGTGGAACACCTCGCCGGGGCTGGGCATTACGCGGGACTGGTTTTCCAGCGCGCAGTATTTTGATATCAAAAACAATCACCATGGGTTTGAGCAGGTTGGTCTGGCCGTTGGGGGCAATTACAACCTGACCGGTGAAGGCGAGCCTGAGCGCGTAGGCGTTGTCCGGGTTTCCAGTAACCTGTTGCCTCTGCTGGGTGCGCAGCCGGCACAAGGCCGTCTCTTTACTCAGGATGACGATCGTTACGGCGGACCAAACGTCGTGATTCTAGGCTACGGCATCTGGGTGCGGCGGTACGCGTCGAACCCTCACATGGTGGGCAGGCACATTACCATTAACACCCATGACTATGAAGTGATCGGGGTCTTGCCGAAAAGCTTTTCGCTCCCACGCGAGGTCATGCCAACGCTCGATGGCGCGGAGCAATCTGACCTGCTGCTCCCCATGCCGCAGATTCCCACGCTTTCGACAGATCGCGGGCATGAAGATTACAACATCATCGGCAAGCTAAAGCCCGGAGTCACTCTTGAGCAGGCCCGTGCTGAAATGAACACCATTACGGCCCGCCTGCGTCAGGACCATCCTGATGTTTATCCTCCCAATGGCGATCTTACGTTTGTGATTCTGCCGTTGCTGGAGCAGGTGGTAGGCAACGTTCGCCATACCCTGTGGCTCCTGCTCGCCGCCGTGGGCTGCGTGCTGCTGATTGCCTGCGTGAACGTGGCCAACCTGTTGTTGTCACGCGCTGTGGGGCGGCAAAGAGAAGTTGCGATTCGTACTGCTGTGGGCGCAAGCTCTGGCCGCATTGTCCGCCAGTTACTGACGGAAAGTGTGTTGCTGGCGCTTTGCGGCGGGACTTTAGGCGTGCTGTTTGCCTTTATCAGCATTCATTGGACGCACGTCCTGGGGCCGAACAGCGTGCCCCGGCTGGATGAAATCAGTGTTCGTGGTGACGCGCTTTTGTTTACCCTGCTCATCTCGCTTGGGTCGGGCATTCTGTTTGGACTTGCCCCGGCACTGCGTGTCGCCCGCGTTGACCTGCTCACCACGCTTAAAGATTCTGATCGTGGCTCTGCCGGCGCCAGCGCCATGTGGGGACGCGGCAACAATTTGCGCCGTCTTCTGGTGATCGCTGAACTCGCGATCTCAGTAGTCGTGCTGATTGTGGCCGGACTGCTGCTCCGCAGCTTTATCCTGCTGCAGCATGTCGATCCCGGATTTAATCCCAGCAACGTGCTGACGCTGGAGCTGACGCTGAGCGGAGACAAATACAAAGATCCAGCAGTTGTCCGTGCTGCGTGTCGTCAGTTACTGGACAACCTTGAACATCTGCCGGGCGCCGTCAGTGCAGGTGGCGTTTCTTCTCTTCCGCTCAGCCGCATGTATGCCTGGGGCCCCATTACGGTAGAAGGACGCGTGCCTCCGCCGGGTGAAAAGTTTATCAATGCCGATGAGCGCGTTGTCGCGGGCCATTATTTTGAGACCATGCAGATCCCGCTGCTAAAAGGCCGTTTGTTTAACGATCAGGACACCCCGGACAAACCACGTGTTGCATTGGTCGATGATTTTATGGCGCAGCAGCTCTGGCCCAATCAGGATCCCATGGGCAAGCGCATCAGCTTTGGCGATCTAGATACCAAGCCGGTTTGGGCTACTGTGGTCGGAGTGGTTGGCAGGATAAAACAGGATACGCTCGACTCTGACTCGCGCATCGCCGTTTACATCCCGCATAGCCAGTACATCAGCCGGTTGCTCAACATTGTTGTGCGCACCACCACGGACCCTGAAGCTCTTACTTCGGCTGTGAGCCATGAACTTCATGAAGTTGATCGCGATCTTCCGCTGTATGGCGCCGTCAGCATGGATCAGCGCGTCGCGGAATCTCTCTCGCGGCGGCGCTTTACCGCAGTCCTGCTGGCAATGTTTGCCGGCTTCGCTCTTGCGCTGGCGACAATCGGCATCTATGGCGTCATGGCATACCTGGTGAGCCAGGGTACGCGGGAAATCGGTATTCGCATGGCGCTTGGCGCAAACCAGCACACCGTGCTAAGGCTTGTGGTGCTGCAAGGTATGACGCTTGCTCTGGGCGGAGTAATCATTGGTCTCATCGCGGCGTTCGCCTTTGGCCGGCTGGTGAGCGGCCTGCTCTTTGGAGTGAAATCGACTGACCCGCTTACATTTTTCGGCATTGCTTTGTTGCTCACGCTTGTGGCGCTCATCGCCAGCTATATCCCTGCGCGGCGCGCCGCGCGTATCGACCCCATGATTTGCCTGCGCTGCGAGTAATCACTTTCTCACTCGCCGTATTCGCCGGATTCTCCCGAATAGAAAATTGCAACTCGATCTTGCCCTGCGGAGCCAGGTCCTCGAGAAATATACAAATAACCTAAGCGCTTAGGTTTATGATAGGATCTATGAGTGCCGACGGTTCTCCGATTCGATGGACTGCGTGTTGTTATCTATCCCAACGATCACCGCCCCGCTCATGTTCACGTCATTGGCCGAGGCTGCGAGGCAGTATTCAATATGAATTGCTGAACCGGGCCAGTGGAACTTCGGGAGAATTACGGCTTTCCCACGCGTACGCTATCGCACATTCGAAGCGGGTTGGCAGAACACATGGGAGCAGCTTTGTCGTGCATGGGAGGAGATTCATGGTATCGAATAATGATTTTGAGAAAGCAAACCAGCGGGCCAAAGACCTTCAATCCGATCTTCCAAGGGCAATTTCTGTTCACTATGATCGCAAGAGCCGGCGTATCGTCGTTGATTTAAGCTCTAAACTGACTCTAAGTTTTTCACCAGATGATGCGCAGGGTTTGGAAGATGCCAAGCCGTCTCAGTTGAATGAAATTGAAATAACTCCATCAGGTTTTGGGATTCATTTCCCCAAACTGGATGCAGACCTTTACGTTCCTGGCCTTTTAGAAGGTTTTTTGGGCTCCAGACAGTGGATGGCAGCAAGACTTGGTCAAGCTGGCGGCCAATCCACAAGCACGGCCAAACGCTCTGCTGCCAGGGCGAACGGAAGGCTTGGTGGGAGACCGAAGAAGGCAGCAAGGGGCTAACGACTGAAGGCTTTCATTTTCGATTCCGAAAGAATCTGCTATGCCTTGTCTTTGTAAAAACCTTCACTCCCAAAGCCAAACACTCGATTTGATCTAGCCCGATAATTTTCCCAGGCAATCGCGGCAGCCAGTTCAACGAGCTGCGGCGTTGAGAACCGTTTCTGCAATCGTTCACGCAAATCGGGAGTCACCTTTGCCGGCGTTGCTGTGATTGCGTCGGCCAGTTCCAGGACCAGCTTTTCGTCAGGAGAAAAAAGATTGCTTTCCGCGTACCAGTTCATGTTTCGGATCTGGTCATCACTCAGGCCTGCGATTCTGCCACCGGCAGAATTAATGTCGATTCAAAAAGGGCATTCAACCAGCTTGGCCGCGCGAATCTGTCCCAGGACTTTCAGCTTCGCCGGAACAAGGTTGGTTTTGTCCAGCGCCATGCTGAACTTGGCATAGGGAATCAGTACATCTGGGTGTGTGGCAACGGTTTGCAACGGAGCAATGTCTTTGCCCAGGCGCTTGCGGGCGAAGCGGCGGATCAGCGCAACTTGTAGATTTTTGAACATGGGTGAATCAGTGCAGGATTCCCAGCTTCTCCACGGGCCAATAACCAAAGACGGCTTTGCCATAGATGTAGCTGCGCATCACCGGACCAAATTCCCGGCTGTCATTGGACATGGATCGATGATCGCCCAGCACAAAATAGGAATTGCTGGGCACCACAAGGTCAGAGTAGGAGCGGGCATCCAGGTAGTCTGAGGGCACATAAGGCTCTGAAAGCTGCTCATCATTCACGTAGACGTGGCCATAAGCAATGTGGATGTGATCGCCGGGAAGCCCAATCACGCGCTTAATGAAGCTTTTGCGCGTATCGCGCGGATAGCGGAACACGATAATGTCGCCTCGTTCAATGCTCTCAAACCGGTACGCCAGTTTATTGATGAAGATGCGCTCCTGGTCTTCCAGGCCCGGCTCCATGCTGCCGCCTTCCACCTTTACCGGCTGATAAACAAAGATGATGATGAAGAACGCAACAATGATGGAAAAGATCAGGTCGCGCATCCATGTGCGCAAGGTTCGCAGACTGCTGGAATCCGGCGCAGATTGCGCAGGCGGCGGTGGGACCTGAATTGTTTCCTGCTCTGGCGTTTCCACTTGAGATCAGCTCCGGTGTTCTGATTATACGTAGATTGGGTCTACCTGAGCGCTATTTCAGAGACTACCATTCTGGAGTAAAATAGCCAGAATATGAAGCATTTATTAAGTGTGCTTACTGTTCTTCTAGCTGCCGGCATGACGCATGCCCAATTCGTGAATCAAGCTGCTGAGGTTCCGGCATTCCATCCCGCGCCTCCCAAGGCAGGCACCACACTGCCGCCCATTCTCACGCAGAAGCAACTTGCAGATCAGGGCCTGATTGCTCCAGCTCAGATTGCCGCTTACAGGGCCGCCGCCAAAGCCAGTCCGGTGGTTTATCAAATGCCTTGCTATTGCTATTGTGATCGCAATCACGGCCACGCCAGCCTGCGCAGTTGCTTTGAGGGGACGCATGGGGCCAATTGCAGCACCTGCATGCAGGAAGCTCTTTATTCTTATCGCCAATCGCAAAAAGGCTGGTCGGCAAAAATGATTCGGGATGGCATTATGCGTGGCGACTTCAAGATGCTGGACCTTCAAAACCCGGAGCCGGTGAAGTAACATTGCACATATTTAGGTGCAGTTGACGCATACGTTTTTTCTGCGTATAAAGGGCTGCACCCTGAGCGGCTCTGTCGCGGGTGGGATAGCTGATTCTTCCGATTTCCACAGCCTGTTTTCATGGCTATTCTGACCTGAGCCGCAAGGAAACAACAGAATGAAGAAGAAACTGGCAGGAAGTGTTAAACATTCGCCTGCTAAACCTTTGAATCGAAAACCTATTAGGACTAGAACGAAGATGTCTGGGAAGAAACCACCTGCTCCGCCGCAAAAGCCCTCATACAGGGAAGATCCTGGTTTTACACAGGCTGTGCAAAATTACGAAGCTGCTGTAAAGGCCATGCAGGAGCACAAATTTGAGAAAGCCAAGGGCTTGCTGGAGAAGATTCTTGCCGGTGGCAACCGCGAACTTATGGACCGCGCCCGTGTCCACCTGAATCTCTGCAACCAGCAGCTTGCCGGCGCTGCCACCACCTTCAAGACGCATGAAGAGCACTTTGATTATGCCGTTTCACTTTTGAACGGCGGCCAGTTTGATCAGGCCCGTACGCACATGGAGAAGATCCTTAAGAGCAATCCCAAGGCGGACTTCGCCTATTACGGCATGGCCGTGGTGGATTGCCTTACCGGGCAGGTTGAAAGCTCGCTGAAGAACCTGGGTGAATCCATCCGCCTGAATCCGCAGAACCGTTTCCAGGCCCGCAACGATTCTGATTTCCAGAATATGGCTGACGATCCCCGGTTTACCGAATTGCTTTATCCTGAGCCGACCGATCTTCCATCTACCGCCGACCAAAGGAAGCGCTAGCGCAACGCGCATGCCGCAGCCAGCAGAGCAGAATCGCGGCCGCTCAGCTCGCGGGATTCGTGTTGTTGCCATTGGCGGAGGCACCGGTCTTTCTACTCTGCTCAAAGGCCTCAAGCAATACACGGTGCGCGCCGGCGAAGTCGCTCCCGATGGCCCTTACATCTCAGATCTCACGGCGCTTGTGACTGTAAGTGACGATGGCGGCTCCAGCGGGCGCTTGCGGCGTGAGCTGGGCATGCTGCCTCCGGGCGACGTTCGTAACTGCCTGGTTGCGCTTTCTCAGGACGAAAATTTTCTCTCCAAACTTTTTCAGTTTCGCTTCTCCAGCCCGGGAGACCTGGAAGGACACAACTTCGGCAACCTGTTTCTGGCCGCGCTTACTGCCATGACCGGCGATTTTGCCGTTGCTGTGAAGCAGGCATCGGAAATTCTTGCAACGCGTGGACACATTCTCCCTGCCACTTCGGCCAATGTTCAGCTCAAGGCCCTTATGGATGATGGCTCGCAGGTGCTGGGTGAAACCAATATCAATGCCAGCCAACATCGGATCATGGAACTCCAGATGGTGCCGGCCAATCCTGAACCGTTGCCACAAGCATTGGCAGCGATTGCCGCCGCGGATGTGATCACCATGGGGCCGGGTTCGCTTTTTACCAGCCTCGTCACCAACCTGCTGGTGCGCGGCGTTCCTGAGGCGATTGCTGCTTCGCCTGCCTTGAAAGTTTTCATCTGCAACTTGATGACTGAGGCGAATGAGAGCCTGCACATGAAGGCTTCAGATCATATCAAGGCGATTTATGATCATTCCCCGCGCAGGCTTTTTGATTACGCGCTGGTAAATACTGCTCCCGTTTCCGCCAGCATGAGAGAGCGTTACGCGGAAGAACATGCCGAGCAGGTAGAAGCCGACATTGCCGCCATGGAAGAACTGGGCATCAAATGCATTCCCGGCAACTTCATCATGGAAAAACATTTTGCCCGCCACAATACTGACCGCCTGTGCCAGGAGCTGGTGCATCTGGCAAATTCGGCCCGCCGGTCCCCCGAACTGGCGCCGCAGGCTTTAAGATGATGGTTTGATGGAAAAGCAGAAAACCAGCGGCGCTGCTCACTTCGCCATTGTGATCATGGCTGCGGGCAAAGGCACCCGGCTCAAATCCAAACGCGCCAAGGTGCTCCATGAGATTGCCGGCCGGCCCTTGCTTGCGCACGTGATTAAGGCTGCGCAGCAAATTGTTCCGGCCGAACACATTTATGTCATTGTCGGGCACCAGGCGGAAGCCGTGCGCGCAGCCGTTGCTCCGCTCGGTGTTAAGTTTGTCTTGCAGGCTGAGCAGCGCGGCACCGGACATGCCATCATGTGCGCACGAGAGCAGGTAGCTTCCTACCAGGACATTCTTGTGCTCTCCGGTGACGTGCCGTTACTTCGTCCGGAAACTATCGCGCAGCTCCGCGATTTTCATCTCAGTAAAAAAGCTGCCATGACGATTCTTACCGCTGCTCCTCCCGATCCCTTCGGCTACGGGCGCGTCATACGCGCCGGAGGCAGTGATCGCGTAAAAGCCATCGTGGAACAGAAAGCGCTTACTAAATCCCAGCAGAAAGAACGCGAGATCAACTCCGGGATTTACGCTTTTGCCACCAAGCCGCTCTTCGCCAACATTGATCGCCTCAAGACGGACAACGTACACCACGAGCTTTACTTAACAGACATGGCGGCGCTGCTGGTAAAAAACAAGGCTGTTGTGGTTGCTTTGAAGGCTGCTGATTCGGCGGAAGTGCTTGGCGCGAACACTCTAGCAGAGCTCTCGTCACTAGATGCCACTATGCGCGCGCGCAAATGCGCTGATCTTATGGCTGCCGGCGTCAGCATCTATCGCCCAGAGACCTGCATCATTGATAACGATGTTGAAATCGGAGCCGATACGATACTGGAGCCATTCGTTCAGATTCTTGGCCGCACGCGTATCGGATCAGACTGCCGCATACGCTCTTACACCGTCATCAGCGACTCCCAGATAGCCGACAATGTGTTGTTTCGTCCCGGTTGCATCATTGACCAATCGACCATTGCTGCCGGAGCGCAGCTTGGTCCTTATGCGCATGTGCGACCCGGAAGTGAAATTGGTGAAGGCGCGCATGTGGGCAATTTTGTGGAAACAAAAAAGACGCGCATGGGAAGCGGAGCCAAAGCCAATCACCTGAGCTACCTCGGCGACTCTGACGTAGGGGCAGGCGTAAACGTGGGCGCAGGTACCATTACTTGCAATTATGACGGCGTAAACAAGCACATGACGGTGATTGAAGAGAACGCTTTCATCGGCAGTGACTCTACTTTGGTCGCGCCTGTTCGCATTGGCAAGGGCGCATATGTTGCGGCTGGTTCAACGATCACGGAAGACGTCCCCGCTGACGCTCTGGCCCTGGGGCGTAGCCGCCAGACCACCAAAGAAGGTTGGTCGCGTGCGCGGCGCGAAGAACGGGCCAAAGCCAAAGCCGGCAAGTAAGAGCTTTAGCGAGGATGTTCATTACGTTTAACGACCAATTTCGTGTTCATGCGTCTGATCACATAGACATTTTTTCTTAAGAATGATGCCCATCTGTGCTGTTGCCACTTCAGGAGGAATTTAAATGCGTCGTTTATTTCTTGTAATTTTCCTGTGTCTCTCCAGCTTTGCATTCTCTCAACAGAAAAACTCCTCGTCAGAGAAGCTGCCCCCACTCGAGCACTTGAGCGCTGACCAGGTAAATCCGCAGGTGGATCCCTGCACGGATTTTTACCAGTACACATGCAGCAAGTTTTTCGCGGCCAATCCCATTCCTCCTGACCGCGCGTCGTGGGGCGTTGCCGGGCCGTTGCAGCAATGGAATGAAACCGTGTTGCGGCAGGCGCTGGAAGCGGCCGCGGCAAAAAAACAGGGCCGCACGCCGGTGGAGCAGAAGATTGGCGACTACTGGACAAGCTGCATGGATGAGAGTGCTGTTGAAAGCTCTTCCGCCAAAGCCTTTCAGGCGGAGTTGAAGCGCATTGACGATCTGAAGACAAAGCAGCAGTTGGTAGACCAGATTGCGCATCAGCATTCCACGATCGGCAGCGCGTGGGCTTTTGAAGACAATGCCACCTTTGCTCCGCTGTTCGGCTTGTCCGCCATCCAGGATTATGACGACGCGCAAAAGACCGTGGCGCAGTTTGACCAGGGCGGCTTCTCTCTGCCGGGCCGCGATTTCTACTCCAACGACGACGCCAAATCCCAGGAGATCCGCAAGAAATATCTGGAGCATATTGCCAACATGCTCAAACTCAGCGGCGAATCCCAATCACAAGCCACCGCTGACGCAGCGATCGTAATGCAGATTGAGACCGAGCTGGCCAATGTGGCCATGGACGTGGTGAAACGCCGCGACCCTAAAAACATCAACAACAAGATGACGTTGGCAGAACTCCAGAAGCTGACGCCTTCATTCAACTTCCAGCGTTATCTCACTCTGGTACACGCTCCCGCGCAGCAGACGTTTCTGGTGACCTCGCCGGACTTTTTCCGCGGCCTTGAGAAAGCGCTCCAGCAGCATCCCCTGGCCCACTGGAAGGCTTATCTCAGGTGGCAGTTGGCGCATGAGTCCTCGCCGTATCTGGGCAAGGCGTTCGTGAATGAAAACTTTAATTTCTTCTCGCACACTCTGGCCGGCACGCCGGAACTTTCGCCGCGCTGGCGGCGTTGTGTCCACTCAGCCGACAACGCACTGGGTGAAGCTCTTGGCGAGGCGTACGTTGCCCGTGCCTTCCCGCCAGAGAGCAAAGAGCGCGTGCTGCGCATTGTGAAAGCCATTGAAGGCGCACTGGACCAGGACATCACCAACCTGACCTGGATGACCGACGCCACCAAAAAGCAGGCCAGCGCCAAGCTACATGCCATCCTGGATAAAGTCGGCTATCCCGACAAGTGGCGTGATTACTCCTCGCTGGAGATCAAGCCGGATAATTACCTGGAAAACGTGCATCGCGCCACGGCGTTTGAGTACAACCGCTGGCTGCAAAAGATCGGCAAGCCCATTGACCGTTATGACTGGACCATGACGCCGCCCACGATCAACGCTTACTATGATCCGCAGTTCAACACCATCAACTTCCCTGCCGGAATTCTGCAGCCCCCTTTCTTCAGCGCCAATGCCGATGACGCAACCAACTTTGGAGCCGAAGGCGCGGTGATTGGCCACGAAATCACGCATGGCTTTGACGATCAGGGACGCAAGTTTGATGCCGAGGGAAATCTCCACGATTGGTGGACTCCCGAAGACGCGAAGAACTATGACGAACGCGGCAAGTGCATCTCAGACGAATACACGCAGGAAATCCCTGAAGCCGGCGTGAAGCAGAACGGGCTTCTGACACAGGGTGAAGACACGGCAGATAATGGCGGGATTTACCTGGCGCTTATCGCGCTGGAAAATGACCTGAAGCCACAGGGAAAAACGCTGGAAACCAAGGGCGACGATGGACTGACAGAAGTGCAGCGATTCTTCCTCTCGTTCGCGAATAACTGGTGCTCGCAGTTGCGTCCGGAAGTAATGCGCATCGTGGTCCTTACCAATCCTCATTCCATGCCCAAGTACCGTGTGAATAACACCGTGGCTAACATGCCGGAGTTTGCTAAGGCGTTTGGCTGCGATAAAGGCAAGCCTCTGGTGCATGAAAACGCCTGTCGCGTCTGGTAGAAGCGCGAGCGAACCTGTTTTTGGGTGGTAGTACAGTTTGCAGTCAATTCAACGCGGACGCGATGAATGTCTGCCTAAAGGCACGCGATTCGTCTGCGAATCGCTAGACGCTGATACTGCTAGTGAGCCATTTTTTCAAACTGACCCACTTGCCGGGTGTGCGTCAGCTCTGGATTTTCACGCCACCCGGCAGCATTCTTTGCCATCTCATTGGGATTAGAGAGGTGGCGTATGGCAGAGCGCAAAGGACCCCGGGTAGTCCCACCAAGGGGACGGCAGTCACACAAGGAGATGTCAGAGAAGAGCCCGAATCCGCACGGCGAAAGCAAGATCCTGCAAATGCCCATCCGGACACAGCAAGGCAATGAAACCTCCGGCAAAAACATTCCTAAAGTCCCGAACACGGTTGGCGGTAACCTGAATCCCTCAGTCGCGCATGACTTTGAGAAGCGTGCCGTGAAGCCCAGGGACGAGGAGAACAAACGTAAGGACCAGAGCAAGTCGCCCAGGGACATCAATCGCAGAGACGCCTGAGCGGCTCTGCTTCGGCTTCAGCGAAAAACCCTTTGCTATAGCTGTTGGATAGCCGTATCCCACCGCCACACGTTGTGGTTTTACGATTCATTTCACTCCGCGATGCACCGTCCTGAGGCAAGCCACGCCGAACGCCTTACACCTCCATACTGTTTCCGCGCAGCCGAAGGATCTGCTCCGCTGCATCCGAGGGCTGGAAAGGACTGGTCTTGAAGATGGGTGACCCTCAAGAAGCAGCGGAGCCGATCTCTCACCTCGCGTTTGGGCATGGTAAGGAATAGAGCATGGTGTGCTCAGCTCAGGATGGTCTTTCGCAGGTGATAAAGCCTCGATGAACGGGATAATCACTATCTCGGAAATCGCTGTAGACTATCGCTGATGCCCGCCGCCAAGCCTGATGCAGTGAAGACTTTTGAATCGGTGTTGGAGCGCACTGCCGACCGTCTGCGTTGGGTGATTGCGCGGATTCCTTTTGACGCCGCCAAACTTTGGGGCAAGCGCGGCCAATTGAAGATTCAGGGAACAATCAACGGCTTTGCTTTTAGCGCTACTCTCTTCCCCGATGGCCAGGGCGGTCACTTTCTCATCGTCAACAAGAAGATGCTGAGCGGCGGAAAGACGGCGGCAGGATTAACAGCGAAATTCCGCCTCCAGCCGGATACGAGTCCCCGCATCACTGTCGCGCCGCCCGCAGAGCTGCTGCGCGCGCTAGGACAGTCAAAGCGCCTGCTGAAGTTCTTCGAATCGTTGAGCCCTTCGCGGCGGCATGAAATTGCCAAGTGGATTGCGCAGTGCAAAAGCTCAGAGGCCAGACAACGCAGATCTGAGCAGATTGCCGAACGCCTGATGGAAACCATGGAAGCCGAGCGCGAACTTCCTCCCATTATGCAGTTGGCTTTTCGCCAGAATCCCAAGGCAAGCGCAGAGTGGGAGCGCATGTCTCCATCGCACAAGCGCGCGCATCTTTTTAGCATTTTTCACTATCGCGAACCGGAAGCGCGGGCAAGGCGGGTGGCCAAGATTATCGATGAGATGCTAGGCAGGAAATCCAAATCGGCAAACGAAGGCGATCTCAGCGAGAGCTTCTAGGCCCGGTAGTCATTCAGAAGAATCTTTATCACGCGACGGAAACTCTTCTCCCGGCCAGGATTGGCCGCCGGCAACTTCCTGCACCCAGCCACTGTCCATCCACTGATGTCCGCAGGCATCGCAAATCCACTGGTACTTGATCCCGCAAGGGGAAGCCTCTAACGTCGAAGTTCGCCCTTGCAGAATCACCCTCGCTGAGCGGCACTTCGGACACAGGATGGCGCACTCCTTATCATCGTCATCGGGATCTACTTCCATTTCCTCGTCGATGGCGCGCTCCAAGGCGGCATTAGCGCGTTTCACATCGCCTGCCCGGACTTCCAGGTTGAGAAAACACGGGATCCCGGCCGCGGCCAAAATCTTCATGGTGTGTTCGGCTTCCGTGATGTTCGTTTCCCAGCGGAAGACCACAACGTCCTCATCCTCAGGTGGCAAAGCCGCAAGAGGGTCCATCGTGAGCTGGAGATCTAAGCCTTTCTCCATGATGACGGACTGCAGCGCTTCGCGGGCGATCTCCGTAAGGTCGTAGGCCTTCTTGGCGATGGCGGCAAGCTCTTCTTTGGTCATGCGCGTGTAGTTTTCTTTCAACTGCTGCCATTGCTGGTCGACGCTGTCCATAGGCGGAAATGATATGCCGGAAAGAATATTGCAAAGAAATAATATTTTTCGCGGTGCCAGTCATGTGCAGAAGTGCGTGCAGGAAATTGTTGCAGCGAGGGGAGAAGGTTGGCGCGGGCCGCAAGGGTGCGGAATAGCCAAGCCCCGCTGCGTGATCAGGTCTTCAAGCCACTTCTTCGTTCTTCAGTATTACCTGGTTAAAGTAACATAAAGCTATATCACGCATAGTTAATACCAGTTAAATGATGTAATTGAATGGATAGGTAACGCTCTATTAGAAACTTATAGAGCTGCCGGAAATATCCAGCGATTGTTCTCCGACGATCTCGAAATATTATTTTCCTATTCATCCGTACTGATGTAGTATCGAAGCCGATTTTTTCCAGGCAAAACTGAATCTACCAGAAACCAGCTAAGCTTTAACCTACAAATCTGCAGCCAGAGGACTAGATATGAAAGCGGGAAAGTTTGCAGTCCTTACTCTCCTGGCGGCAATATTTGCCGCTCAAACTGCTTTTGCCCAGCCGGCATATAAGTTCAAGAAGGTATTCGAGACCGGCGATGCCGCCCCTGTTCCCCCACAATTGGGCTCTGTGCATGAATTTGACTTCGACGACCAGGGACGCGTGGCCCTGATTGCCGATGGAGGGCTGATCCTGAAGTCCGGTGACCAGATCATCCCAGTGGCAGCCCCCGGTGATCCCGCACCGGGCGGCGGTACGTTTTTTTCTTTCACAACGCCCTCGCTTGGCCCGCAGGGGCAGATCGTTTTCACGTCGACGGTCAGCTTTCCCGGCACGTCCGGAGCTTCCTGTACTCGAACGGTAGCATCAGCCAGCTCCTGCCGAACGGCATGGTGGCCAATACCGGAGAACTGGTGTTCCCGGGTTCAGCTGCGTTCGCGCGCAACGGCGACCTGCTGATCACCGCTGCAGGGTCTTTCTTTTCGGCCGCTACCTACCTTCTTTCCAACAACACGCTGACCCGGATCGTCGGCCCCGGAGATGTGGTGCCGCAAGACGGCAGCATTATCAGCTTTCTTCTTGGAGCCACGCTGAACAGTTCGAGGCAGGTGGTGTTTACCGCTGAAATGTCGGATGGACGGCAAGCCATGTTCCTGTGGTCGGCGGGAACTCTTACCAAGATCATCGCCAGCAATGACATCATGCCGGATGGAGCGCCTTTCGGCTTTTTCGAAAATCCTTCCATCAATGATTTTGGGCAGGTGGTTTTCTCCGGCATTTCCAATTCTTTAGCTGACTCCGGTATTTACACTTTTTCCAATGGACACCTTTCCCTCCTGGTTCCCGAGCTCACGCCGCTTCCAAATGGCGGGCTGCTTGAGATTGCTTTCACAACATCCGTGAATAATGCCGGGCAGATTGCTTTTTCAGCTCTCACACTCAACGCCATCAACAACAATGGAGTTTTTCTGCTCGCGAATGGCCAGATCAGCAGCGTTGCGATCGCGGGCCAGACCGCGCCGGATGGCGGTATTTTCAGGCAAGGAGTGGAGGTTGGCGGCACCATTAACTCGTCCGGACAAGTACTCTTCATTTGCGCAGAAGTTCAGCATGGCGCCGCGCTGTATCTATTTTCAGCTAACCAGCTCAGCCGCGTGATTGGCCAGGGCGATATCATTCCCCGGCAACCGGTCTTTGTGTTCCCTACCGCCACAGCCATTGGCGCGGGAGACATGGTGCTGATTTCCGACACTACCTTCCCGGGCGGCGCGGGCGCATATACCGCGACCGCGGCCCACGGCAATACTCCGGGCCGAACCAGCCTGATGGCTCATGAAGGAGAGTCCATCGGGGCGGATGGCATAATCGATTTCCTGTTTGGGTTTTCGATGAACCACTCCGGAGAGGTCATCGCTGGTGTGGGGACCTCGGACGCGCTTGCGGCAGTGCTTTTGGACGACAAAACTTCATTGCAGGTGGTGGCGGATGGCGCTGCCGGCAGCGCTGTTAAGCCCACCGACAATACGCAGGCCATCAACAATCTGGGAGAGATCGCGTTTACCGGCTTTGCGCCGGCCACACAGACACTCGGGGTGTTTCTTAACTCCGGCGGCCAAACCAGCTTATTGCTGGATGCAGCGACACCCCTGCCCGGCGGAGGCGCGATCAGCAGCAATATCACAAGTCTTTCTCTCAACAGCCTGGACCAGATCGCTTTCATGGCGCAGCCATTCCCGGGCCCGGCGGGCATTTTTGCGGCTGCCAATGGGGCCATCACTCCTTTGGCTGTCGATGGCGCGCCCTCACCCGGCGGAGGCAATTTTCAGCTCTTCTTTGGCTTCCCCCGGCTCGGGCCGGTGATCGACGATCGCGGTGATGTTGCTTTTGCCAGCTTGCTCACCGGTACCGACGGCGGGTTCTTTGGATCCGGCGGAATCTTCCTCTATAAAGACGGCGTTGTCTCCCGGATCGTGGGGCCTGACGATCCGTCTCCCGATGGCGGCGTCTTCCTCTTCGCGGATTCGCCTTCCATCAACTCATCCGGCGATGTCGCGTTCTTTGCTGAAACCAGCGCTTTTGGCTTTGGAGCGTTTGTCTACTCCAAGGGCAAGATCAGCCAGGTGGCAATTGCCGGCGATTTTGTAAACGGGATCGGACTCGGCTTTGTTGACGAGCCGGTAATCAATAACAACGGGCATGTCGGATTCACGGCCAGCCTTTTTGATGGCAGTAACGCTATCTTCCTGGCTGCGCCTATAGGCGACACGAGCTCCGCCACTAGCGATTGGGCAGAGTCGGCTCCGGGCGCTCCTCCAGCGCCGGAGCGCATGAAGGCAATCAGGGCGCAAAATGATAAGGCACTAGCACGGCGGCCCCGCAAGGCTTCAGGGCAGAACGTGAAAACCAACCCATAAAGCGGTTTTACTCACCCGGCGGCCGGCCCATTGCCCGGCCGCTTTTTTTATTTCCTAAAGCTATTCTTCCGATGCCGTCGTCCTTCCATTAGTACCGCAGGCATCGCCACTCCAGTTGACGGAGCCTCCACGGGCCGGGGTTGTTGGACAAGAATGTTCAGCGTCCGCCGGAGTGCGCTCCCGCCACCATCGCAATCCCAGCCTCATCGGCCGCGTGAATAGTTTTCTCTCCATCGAGAAACAGGCACTTCCCTGCGTCGATCGCCAGGCACGTTGCGCCTGCATGGGCCATGGTCTCAATCGTTTTCAGGCCGATCACCGGCACGTCAAAGCGCATGTCCTGATTTGGCTTGGCTACCTTTACTACGGTCAGCTTGCGGCTGAGCATTGAGTCACCATCCAACGCGGCGCTCTTCATCAACTCGCCTGCGCGGATGATGGTTGCGTCAGTGCCTTCCATGGCTTCCAGCGCAACGCATGCAGCCTCAGCGATCACCACGGTCTGGCCGATATCGTATTGCGCCAATTGACGAGCTACCTGGCGGCCATACTCAATATCCTTCTGCTCCGCTTCACTTGGACTTCGGCGTGAGAGCACTCCGGGCCGGGCCAGCAGCGGTTCCAGGTAGGAAGTGGAACTGATCAGGTGAATGCCTTCGTCTTCCAGCACCTTGGCCACGGCGCCGATCAAAGAATCTGTGTTGCGCGTCCCAAGAGATAAGAGCACCTTGGCCAGCCGCCAGTCCGGCCTGATAGAAGAAAATATCTGCTTGTGCTTAACCTGGCCGGCCATGATCGCGGTACTCACGCCTTCACGCTTGAAAAACTCAATGAGCTTGCTGAGTTCACCCAGTGACATCCACTGCACCTGAGCTGCGCCGCGACTTTCGATTAAAGGGGAAGTTTCTTCCTTGATGGCGGCCACGATCACTTCAGCGCCCTGTGCTCGGGCCGCATCCAGCAGCAACAAAGGAAAGCTGCCATTTCCTGCAATCAGCCCAAGTCTTTGCCCTTCAGCCATTCAGAACAGTGTATCAATTGTCCCTATGCCCTCTAATTCTTCAGTGGTAGGTACACCTAATACCTTGCTCACGGCATCATAACTAGAGAGTAAACATGCGCGTAATTCCAGACCAACTCAGAAGCAAAAACCTTGTCCCGTTCAAGAAGCGGCATGGCCGGTACAAAATCCCGGGCATGACGTCGGAGAATGAGGTTTTGATGGAATGCGTGGACGCTGATTTGAGCGCTGAAGAGCAGAGTTACGTTCGCCATTATTTAAATTATGCCGATGCACTGATCAATAAGGCTGAGCAGAATGCTCTGCCCGAAGAAGGCGAAGATGATTTGCCGGAAAGAGTTTTGGTTGCGGACGAACCGCTGAACAATCCACCGCCCATCGACCAACGCGTCGCAAGCCTGGCAGACGAACCGAGTTCTGCCACGAACCACCGCCCAGCGCGGGCCGCGTGAATAACACGTATTCCCTACTTGATAATTCCGCGCTCTGAATCTTCAATAAATCGCAGCAGCATGTCCACGTCTTCTCCGCGATCATCTTCCGACTTCAGCTTTTCCATCGCCTGCGTGGTATTCAGCTTGGAATTCAGCAGCACTCGATAAGCGTGATGAATCTTGCGAATGCGTTCCGGGCTGAAGCCGCGGCGTTGCAGTCCGACTGAGTTCAGGCCATAGGTTCGGACATCTCGCGGAGAAACACATTTCGAAAATGGCAGCACGTCCTTGGTGATGATGGTTCCCGCGCCAATGTAAGAGTGCGCGCCAATCCGGGTGAACTGATGGATCGCGCACAGCGCGCCCACGACGGCCCATTCTTCCACGATCACATGTCCGGCCAGCGTTGCCGCGTTTACCAGCATGGCGTGGTCGCCGATGACCGAGTCATGGCCAACGTGGGTATAGGCCATAATCAATGTATGGCTGCCGATCTTTGTGACTCCGCCGCCTTTGGTGGTGCCTCGGTTAAGCGTTACATATTCGCGGATGACGTTGTGGTCGCCGATCTCCAACCGGGTGTCTTCTCCCTTGTAGGTCAGGTCTTGCGGTTCGGTACCGATGGCGCAAAAGGGAAAAAAGCGGTTGTGCGTGCCGATCTTTGTTGGCCCGTGGATGACCACGTGCGACATCAGCTCGCAGTGCTCACCGAGTTCTACGCCGGCACCAACAATGCAATACGGCCCCACGGAGCAGGTCGGATGAACCTGAGCTTTGGGATCTACGATTGCTGTGGGATGGATCATGACCTTGGGCTGGTTCATTCCGTTGTGTCAGCCGAAGATTCTGAGTCTGCCAGCCCGCGCTTCACCGATACCAGTTGCGCACTCACTATGCCGGCGCAGACCACTTTGCCATTTACAAAGGCTTTACCTTCCATGCGTACCGCAATGCGGGAAGCTCCCTGTCTCCAGCTCAGCATTACGACTTCAATCCGGAGCTGATCGCCCGGCACCACTGGCCGGCGGAACCGCGCCTTCTCTATCCCGGTAAAGACAATCAGTTTGTCCTTGCGATCTTCTACCTCAGTAAGCAGCATCGCGCCACCGGCCTGGGCCATCGCTTCCACAATCAGCACACCGGGCATAATAGGAAACTCAGGGAAGTGGCCCGCAAAGAAAGGCTCATTCACCGTGACATTCTTGATGGCGACGATCTTCTTCTTCCGCTCGATCTCCAGTACCCGGTCAATCAGCAAAAACGGGTAACGGTGCGGAAGAATGGCCATTATCTCGTTGATGTCGAGTGGCCCGCCCTTGAGCTCAGTTGCGGGAGGTTCGGCTGTTGCATTCAAATTTGTGGGTTCACTCATTCTGAAGCGCGAATTATAGAGGATTTGGCGCTCGGTTGGAACTTGCCCTGAAGAGCGATTCTCGCCGCGTGCAATCTTCCGCTATCCTTCATCTACTCTCCTTGGGTATTTTAGTTCTCTTTTTTGTACTTTTTGTGCAGCTACTCTGGTTGCCAAAACTGCTTTTCAGAGAGCAGCAACTTGGCTTTTGAATTGCTTCTACCTGTTGCATCACGACTTTCAATTCCGGTTGTAGAGGGCCCAATCAGTCATGAAGTACCCATCCCTGCCACTTCTTAAAATCAGCTTCGCGGTTGTCGCGTTCGCACTTTGCGTTTCTTTGCAAGCATCCGCTGCCTGTCCTGAACCGGCCAGCGGCCACCTGGCCATTTGCCAGCCCAGCGCCAATTCCACCATTTATCAGGTCCCACACATTGAAGCCGTTGCCAACCCGACTTCCGGAAGCATCACCACCATGAAGGTTTACATCGACGGCAAGCTGATCCTTCAGAACGGCGGCGGTTCACTCAGCTTGTTTGAGGGCGGCGTCTCGAACGGCACGCATCACCTGGTCATCAACGCCTGGGACGACTTTGGCCGCCTCTATCAGGCAGGAGAATATTTCACTGTGACGGGTAATCTGCCTTTTAGCTGCCCGGTGACTGGCGTGGGCGTCAGAATCTGCGCTCCCACAACGGGCTCAGTGGTTTCCAATAATCTGGGCTTCACTGCCGGATTCAAGGGCAACACGGCCATCAAGTTCGTCCGGACTTACCTGGACAGCACTGACGTTTTTGATTTCGCGCCTGCTGCGGGTCAAACCAGCATTGTCGCCGGCGGCGTGAATGCCGCTGCAGGCACGCATACCCTTACGGTGGTGGCCTGGGACGCCAACAACACTGTTTACAAGAGCAGTGTAAGCCTAAAGACGTACTATGAAGCTGACTGTCCGCCTAAGGGAGATACTTGCAACCCCGGCATCTATCAAAGCACTCCTAATGATGGTGACGATGTGCAGTCTCCTTTCCGGGTGAATGCCAGCGTCCAGAACAATACGGCATCGATCACGACGATGAAGGCTTACCTTAACGGCGTGCTGGTAGGCACATCTTCCGGCCCGACCTTCGACCAGCCGATTTCGGCGGCCAAAGGCACTCACATCCTGGTGGTCCAGGCATGGGACACGGCAGGCAAGCTCTATCGGCTAACGGAAAACGTGAACGTGCAGTAAACAATTTTCTCCAAAGGCGCTCTGAGGGCGCTCCTTCGTCGGCAAAACGGCAGCTCGCAAGGGCTGCCGTTTTGGTTTTGATGTGAAGGCTTGGCTCACACGGAGGCACGGAGACACGGAGAAGAGCAAGGTTACCACTAATAAACACTGATGACACTGATCAGCGCGGAAACCAAAGGCAAGAACCTACCGCAGATTTGCGCGGATGGGAGGGATCTGAAAAGGCTAACGTTTTGGATCGCCAAGAAAGACCCCCTTGTCCTGAAGTAATCCAAATGTTAGCGAAAAGCTACAAATCCCAAAACAACCTTCTGAACGATACCCAGTTGCAAATAAAATCTGTCGTTCTAAGATTTACTTCTTAGAAGGAAATCACGACAAACCGCGTAAGATGTCGTCATGAAAGCCTCAGAAACAAAGCTCCAAAGAGTCATTGAGGGGACAAATCAGTATGTAGTCCCATTATTTCAACGAAAGTATAGTTGGGACTTTCCAGCACAGTGGGATCCGAAGCTTGGAATTCACGTGACTTGAAGTCGCGGC
>JADMIO011385354.1_pt1 | contig 41765 bp, 34 predicted proteins | sample 8958161 | NCBI WGS metagenome assembly JADMIO01 (sample SAMN16585339, study PRJNA669376) | soil metagenome | isolation source: Crop rotation soil | place: USA: Cullars Rotation, Alabama | collected 2011 | reverse complement strand
GGCACTCGGCACTCGGCACTCGGCACTCGGCACTCGGCACTCGGCACTCGGCACCCGGCACTCGGCACTGGCTTACTCCACCTCGATCACCCGTCCCTCGGCTGCCCGCACCAGCCGATCCCAGATCGCCGCGCCCAGACCCGTGCGGATCGTCCCGCGCGCCAGAATGCTGTCGACCTTGCGCGCGTCGAGGTCGCGCAGCCCGGCGTACAGCCGCCGGCTCACCTGTTCCAGATCACTTTCCGACCCCAGCGCCGCCGTCTCGACCGCCAGCCCGTCGAAGACGGCGCGGTCTTCGTCGTAAGCCAGCACGCCGACGCGCCCGTTTTCGCGCAGCAGCCGCTCGGCCGCTGCCCGCATGGCCGCGCGGGCAGCACCGGCTTCCCCGGCATAGAGCAGCAGTTCCGCTCGCGGCGAGTAATGCCTGAGCAGCATTCCCGGCCCCTGCGCCGATTCGTGCTCGCTCAAATACTTCGGCGTGTAGACGAGGTCGGGCAGCAGCGCCCGCAGCGCCTCAACCGCCACCCCGCCCGGTCGCAGCACCGTCGGCGCGTCGCCGGTCAGGTCGAGCACGGTCGATTCGACCCCGACGCTGGCCGCCCCGCCGTCGAGCACCACGTCGACCCGGTCTTTCAGGTCGTCGAGCACGTGCTGTGCTGTCGTCGGGCTGGTGTGGGCGAACAGGTTGGCGCTCGGCGCAGCCACCGGGACGCCGACTGCCAGCAGCAGCGCCCGCGCCACCGGATGGCTCGGCAGCCGCACGCCGACGGTCTCGCGTCCGGCGCTGACGTTCGGCGCGATGCCGGCCGCCCGTTTCAGCACCAGCGTCAGCGGCCCCGGCCAGAAGCGCCGCGCCAGATCGAGCGCCACCGCCGGAACCTCGCGCGCCGCCGTTTCCAGCGCGTCGAGCGCGGCGATGTGGACAATCAGCGGGTCGGTCGCCGGGCGGCCTTTGGCCTCGAAAATGTGAGCCACCGCCGCCGCGTCAAGCGCGTTCGCGCCCAGCCCGTAAACGGTCTCGGTCGGGAACGCGACCAGCCCGCCCCGGCGCAGCGTCTCGGCTGCAATCGCTATCGGCTCGGCTTCCGGCGTCACCGCATCGACCTTATAAACCTGTGTCCTGGCGTAATAGCTCATTGAAAGGTGTGGCGCATTCGGTCTTCCGTAGGGGCGCGATTATTCGCGCCCGTCGGCAAATCACAATGGCGGTTGCGTTCCCGCAGGCGTTTTCGTGGGGTCATGTTGCATCATGCCCGGTCTTTACACCTCAACCGCACCGATTCAGCCTCGTCTCGGCACTCGGCACTCGCTTTTCCTTACTCGGTTCTCGGCTCTCGGTTCTCGGTTCTGTTCAGTGCTTTTTGCAGCCGCTGCTGCTGGATCGTCGTCGTCAGATCGCCGCGCGTCCGTTCCAGAACGCCCCGGACAATGTCGGTCTGACGGCGCAGCCCGCCCGTGATCGCGTCGGGGAAGTCGAACGTCACCAGCTTGTCGTAGATCGCGTCCATCGCGTCGAGCAGCCGTTCGGCCTCGGCGGTGTCGCCGTCCTCGCGCCGCAAAATATCGAGGATGAAGCGGCGTAGTTCGGTTGCAGCCTCAGCCAACCCGTTGAGATAGGTGTCATTCTCGACGTTGAGCGTGTCCGGCGTTGGCAGCGGCCGATTGCGTACCATCGCGTAGGTGCAGAAGCCTTCGACCAGTTCCTTGAACGCATCCTGCGAGTAGCCGCTGAAATACAGGTCGGGGTAGGCCGAGACGCCTTCGAGCATGTCCTCACAGGCCGCCCGCGCCGCGTCCAGCTTGGCTTCGGCCGGCTCCCATTCGCGCCGGTGGATCGCGCGGATGCCCTCGGACACGTGCCGGATGATCTCGCGCGAGCGGGCGATGGCGCTGTCGCGGGCGCTGTTCTTGGCGACCAGCGCCGCGTAGATTCCGTCGGCGATGACGTTCAGTTCATCCATGCTCGCCGCCTTCCTCGTCGTCCGGCTTGATCTGCCCAAATAGATGGTCGGCCAGCGAGATCGGCTGTGGCGGCAGCGAAATTTCGCCGTGTTTCTCCTCGAACCGTTCGATCTGCGTCGTCAGCGCGCCGAGCAGCAGCTTGGCGGTCGCCGGCGTCAGGACGATCCGCTGAAGCGCGCGGGCGCGTGGGTCGTTCGGCAGCACTTGCAGAAAATCGACTACGAACTCGCTGTGCGTTTGCGTCACCATTGTGGCGTTGGAATAGGTCGCCGGCAGGTTCGCCGGGATCTCCAGCCGGAGTCCGCGCCGGGGAGGCTGCTGAGTCATGCCTGTCCTTTCGAAATCGACGTGCAGACCTCAGTATACCGCCGCCCATCCGTCCGATACCAACCGGAAGAAAAATTCCACCTGTACTTAAGTGCGTCAATTTGAGGGGCCTGATCGCCAAATTAGTGTGGCAAATGCTGAATTTGCTCAGGAAAACCGCGCTCGTTTGCGTCCATCCCCTCTCCCCGAAGTGGGAGAGGGGGCAGGGGGTGAGGGGCGAAAGAACCAAGCGCGAAACTCAAATCCCTTAACTTAACGACTATGCCGACGTTAGCACATCGCCCACAGGCGCGGCTTCATAATCTCGCCGCTCGCCAGTTCGGCGCAGAAACCGACCTGATCGGGGTCAATCGGCTTCGGGCTGACGTAGGCGTGGACGAATCGGTCGTCGAGATAGACCTCGACGAAGTTCTTGCGCGCCAGCACGCGCAGGTGATGCTTTGCCCCGCGCGCAATGGGCCAGTCCTTGCGCTCGTCCGGCTCGAAAACCAGCGACGCCCCGTGCATCGTCCAGATGAGGTTGCCGATCTCGACGGCTCCGCTGGCGCTGTTCAGGAAGATCGCCAGCCAGGCGGCCTCTTCCCGGCCAAACCAGATGCCGAGGCTTCGCCCCTCGCGGATACGAACCTCGGCTTCGAGAATCCGGCCATCGCGCAGGTCAGTCGGTGATGTGGACGGCGCGCCCATCCGAACGTTCCACTCGATGCCGTGCAGGCCGCCCTGGTTCTGCGCCTGGACGACCTCATCCTCGACCTGCCATTCGATCACCGGGACTCGTCCCGCCGGCTTGAGCGGCGTCACGCTTCCCGGCAGCGACCGGTCGCTCAGGAGTTCGCCTTTGAGTTTCTCGCAGCCCGGCCAGTAATCGAGGCCAAGCTGATACGCGCCGCGCTCGACCAGACGTTTCGGTGGCCCCCAGTAAGCCGTCGGGTAGGCGGCCGTCCACTGGTGGTACAGCAGCGTTTCGCCGCCGGTCTGAAATGGACGCCCGACGTAGGTGCTGAACAGCCGGTTCGTGTCACGCTGGCCGATTAGCAGCCAGTCGCCCGGCGGCGGGACGTAGGGGCCGCGTGCCTGATCCGAAACGACGTAGTACGTCCCGCTGTGCGGGCCGGTCGCGCCCGGATCGAAGCGCGGCGCGGCGGTCGAATTGGTGCAGAACAGGACGTAATGCCGGTCGCCGAAGCGGATGTATTCCGGCACTTCGTAGCTCGAATACAGCCCCGGCTCGACCACCGGCGGCTGCTGCTCCCAGTGCAGGCCGTCGGCGGACGTCAGAAAGCCGAGCGTGCCACACTCGCCCGGCAGCGTACCGCGCGCGTTGGCGCAGACGAACGCGAGAAAATCGGGGTCGTCCGGCTGTTTGGGGACAATACCGAGCGAATCCCAGCGCGGCAGCGGGTCGACGCTTTCCGACTGTTCGCGCTGATAGAAGCGGGTATCGGGTCGAAGGTCGAAGCTCTCCGGCAGGCGCTCCCAGTGGAGCAGATCAGTCGAGCGGGCGAACGAAATTACCTGATAGCCGACCGGCCGCTCCTCGGAGAAGTTCATGATGAAATCGCCGCCGACCTGATGGATCATGCCCGTTCCCAGCCACGCCGCCTCAGGGTGCATCTCCAGCACTGGCCCCAGTTCTTCCCAGTGGAGCAGGTCGGTCGAGCGGGCGACGCTGATCCCGTTCCAGCCTTCGCCGAGGCTCGGCCTGGGCGCGGCCTTGCTGCGCGAGTCGGAGATGCGGATGTAAAACAGGTAGAAGACGCCTTCGTGGGCAACCAGCCACGTATCCCACATTTGCTCTCGTTCCGGGCGATACAGCATAAGATTATCCTCTTGAGTGGCGGGCGCGGCTCACTTGAATGAGCCTTCGACAATGCCTCGGATGAACTGTCGCTGAAAAATGATGTAAATCAGAATAGTCGGGATCGACGTCAGGCTGGTCGCGGCGGCCAGCAGGACAATGTTGGTCACGTAGCGCCCCTGAAGGTAGGCCAGACCAAGCGGCATCGTCCGCAGTGTGTCGGAATTAATCAGCACGAGCGGATAAAGGAACGAGTTCCACACGCCCAGAAACGTCAGCACCGCGACCGTCGAAAGCGCCGGCCGCGCCAGCGGCAGCATGACCAGCCGGAAGCAGTCGAGTTCGCTGCCCCCGTCGATCAGCACCGCCTCGCGCAGTTCGCCCGGCAGATCGCGGAAGGCCGAGCGCATGATGAAGACTGCCAGCGGCAGGGCAATCGCAATTTCCGGCAGGATCAGGCCGGGGCGCGTGTCCAGCAGTCCGAGTTCAACCACCGTGTAGTAAACCGGGACGATCAGGCTGACCGAGGGAACCATCAGCCCGAACAGAAACAGGGCGAAGATCGGTTCTCTGGCGCGAAACTTCAGCATCGCCAGCGCGTAACCGGCCAGCCCGGCCGTAACCAGCACGACCACCAGCGTCGGCAGCGCGGTCAGCACGCTGTTGAAGAAGTAGCTGTCGAGGTGCGCCGTCTGCCACGCATCGACGAAGTTGGAGAACTTCCACGCGCGCGGCAGGCCGAGCGGGTTGGTCGTCAGTTCGGCGTTGCTTTTGAGCGACGCCAGCCAGATCATCGCCAGCGGCGCCAACGAGAACGCCGCCACCGTCAGCAAAACAAGCTGGGTCGCAGCGCTGGTGAGCGTGAATCGGGATGGCGCGCGCTGAGTCATCGGCTAGGCTTCTCGCTCGCGGAAACGCAGATAGGCCAGGCTTGCCAGCAGGATGATGAGCGCGGTCATGACCGAAAGCGCCGCGCCGTAGCCGACGTCCTGACTTTCGAAGGTTTCCCGGTGGATCAGCGTGCCGAGCACTTCGGTCGAGCTGACCGGCCCGCCGCGCGTGGTTACATAGACGATGTCAAACACGCGCACAGTGGCGATAAAGACGATCAGGATGACGACGTTGAGCGTATTGGCAAGGCCGGGCAGGGTGACGTGGCGAAATTTCTGCCACGTATTGGCTCCATCGATGGCCGCCGAGTCGTACAGCAGCGGGTCGATGTGGCCGAGGCCGGCCAGAAACAGCATCATGCAGAAGCCGTACCCTGTCCAGTTGGCCGCCAGCGCCAGCGCCGGAAGCGCGCTGCTCGCGTCACCGAGCCAGCCGTGCGACAGCGACTTCAGCCCGACCGCGCGAAAAAAGGCGCTCAACGGCCCCCAGACCGGGTCGTAAATCCATTTCCAGACGATGCCTACCAGAACGACGGTCAGCGTGTAGGGCAGAAAGTAGATCACCCGGTAGATGCCGCTGCCGCTCGGTCGCAGCGAATGCAGGATCATGGCCAGACCCAGCCCGATCAGAATCGGGAAGGCGGCCATCAGTACCCAGAGCAGGTTGTGGCTCAACGCGCCCCAGAACTCGGAACTGTTGAGCAGTTCGAGGTAATTGTTGAGACCGATCCACGTCCGTGTCGCGTTCAGACCGTTCCAGTCCTGAAAGCTCAGGACGACCAGCCGCACCGTCGGCCAGAGCAGAAACACGGCATAAATGGCGAAGGCCGGCAGTACGAACAGGTAGGCCGTCAGGTTCATCCGCCGCTTTTGTATCGGTGGGGCGGGCATCGCTCCCGAAGCAGCGATGCCCGTTTGCTTGCGCATTCTCGACATGGGACGATCTGCGTCCTACTGGCCGGCAGCCCATTCTTTCTGCGATTTCACCAGTTCGATGTTCAGGTCATCGGCCGCCTGCTGTGGCGTCACCGACCCGGCGACCAATCCCTGAACGACGTTCTTCCAGACGTTCAGTTCGTCGGCGCTGTTGTTGAATCCGACCGGAACCGGCCCGCCGCCCGTGTCACCGGCCTTGGCGATGATCGCGAGCGCCTCTTTCTGCTGCTCGGTCAGCGTCACCGCCGACTGATCGAAGGGCACGGCCGGGAAAAGCTGTGCCTGCTCGACCCATTTCACTGCCGTCTCCGGCGTAATCATCGCGTCGAGGAACTGATAGGCCGCTTCCTTCCTGGCCTTGTCGTCCGCCATCCCTGACGTCAGATACCAGGCCGAGCCGATGCCGACGTAGGACTGATACGGACGCCCCTTCGCCGACGGGAACGGCGCGACGCCGAACGAGAACACGTCCGCGTTTTCCTTCTCGCAGTCGGTCAGCGACTTGAACAGCCAGGTGCCCTGCGCCATCATGGCGACTTTGCCGGCGCAGAACAGCGCCCAGTGACCATCCCAGTCGATACTGTTGGCTTCTTCGGGGAAGTAACCTTTGGTCACCCAGTCGCGGTAGGTCTGGAAGACGTTGAGCCACGCCGGGTCGTCATAGGTGCCTGTTCCCTGCGGCGTGGTGTTGGCGACCTGACTCACGTCCATTGTCGCGTAGGCCAGCGCGTGCATCATGTGGAAGCCGTTCCACGGGTTGGGGCCGGTAGCGAGCATCATCGGCGCGATGTCCGGGTCCTTGTCCTTGATCGTCTGCATCGTCGCTTCGAGGTCTTCGAGCGTGTCCGGCAGCTTCAACCCCAGTTGATCGAAGATTTTCTTGTTATACATCAGCGTTAGCACTTCGACCTCGTGACCGAGCGCGTAAACGTGGTCGCCGTAGGTGGCGCGGCGCTTCGCCCAGTCGAAGACGCGGCCATTCCACTTGTATTCGTCGTAGGCTTCGTCGAGCGGCAGAATCTTGCCCGACTGAACGTAGCTGCCGAGGAACTGCGGCGCGACGTCGGCGTAGATGATGTCGGGGCCGGTGCCAGACGCCAGCGCCGCGGGCAGCTTCACCGACATCTCTTCAAACGGGACGAATACCTGATTGATGGTGACGTTCGGGTGCGCCGCCTGATAATCGGCGATGACCTGCGCCTGCACGCCGCCATCCTGCGGGCCGAAGGTTTCCCAGTAGGTCAGGGTGATCGGCGCGTCCTGTGCCGCCGCGACTTGCAGCCCCACCAGCGCGAACAGCAGGACAAAAACGAATCCGAAGGTGAATCTTTTCTGCATAATAACCTCCTGTTGCTGCCTTGATGAAATCAATCGATCCTGAAAAAACTTATCAATGCCTGTGTTCCTCCATGCGCTGCTCGAACGGCGTTAAGATAGAGGGCAGCGATTGCGCCGTCGGCGCGCTGCCGAACTCGTCTATCCTCATTTAACCATTGCTTCGATGGGGGTAGCGCGGTGGGGCAACGGCGGGCAGCGGCCTTTGGGACGAAGTTGAGGATAACTATGTGTCTGGCGCGGCGTGTCTACGAGATATTGGTCGAGATTCTCCACAAAAATCATGAGCTTGAGGCGGGCGCGAGCCAGCTTCAGTCCGACCGCGTGATCGCCAGCCGATTTGGCATCTCCGAAAGCACGGCCAGAAACTGGCGTCGCTGCCGCCACACCCAGATCGCGCCTGCCACCATCCTCTCGATCCTGAAGATCGTGGCCGAAATCGCGCCTGAATACACCGCCCAGCTTGAGCTGCTGGATCGGCTTCAGCACGGCACGCAGGAAGTCAAAACCGCCGCCGAAAGTCTGGTCGAGCGCCTGAGCGAAGAGGTGCTCGGCCACGACGCGACCTGGCACATTTATTCCGGGCCGCTGCGCATGGCCTTTGATCTGGCTGCCGATCAGGGCGACCGCCAGCAGTTGATGCGCGAGTCGGCCATGATTATGGAGCGCATCCTCGAAATGCGGATCGACCAGACCAACGTCCCGGCCGTTTCCGAACTCATCCGCTATTCCACCCACGGCTGGTATCTGAAAGGCTTTCTCAAGATCCGCGAGCAAAGCCTCAACAGCCAGATCGCCGGGCTTCAGAACAGCTACCTGAGTCCGGTCGAGGTGGCGCTCTACGTCGGCGACGGCTGCGCCACGCCGAGCTTCATTGGCGGCCAGCCGGAACGCGCCTTCCATTACACCCGGCAGGCGCTGCATATGCTGAGTCAGGCCGAAAGTTCGCGCGAAGAAGCGGCGCTCGGCGTCACCGTCGCCGATGCGACCATCATGGTGCGCTCGATCCAGACGCTGATCGCCTGCTACTGGGATTTCGATCAACATCTGGAAATCGTTCGCCGGTTCGAGCGCGATCTCGGCACGACCGTCGCCCAGATCGATTGGATCGAAGGCACGCGCCAGGAAGCCCTTGGATGTATCGAGCTTGCCCGCCGCAACGACTTCGCCAAAGCCGCCCATCATTTTAATCAGGCCGGCGTCTATCTCGACCGCTGGATAGAAAAATTCGGCATCCCCTTCAGCACGACCTCGCCGCAAAGCCTGATGGGCTACAGCCTGCTCATGACGCAGGGGCCGTCGCAGAGCGCCCAGCTTCACATTTCCGAGGGGCTGCTGCGGACGATTGACCTCGGCAACATCGCCCACCAGATTCGGGCGCGGCTGTGTCAGGCGCGCTTTTACGAGTGTCAGGGCGCGGAACAGATTGCCCGCTTCCATCGGGATAAGGCGCTCGAACTGGTGCAGCAGCACAACCTGATGACGTGGTACGACATGCTCAATCACCTGTTGCTGCCGGTCAACGTCACGTCACCGCTTTAGGAATCAAAACGGCGCGGGTCTCGTGACCCGCGCCGTCGTTGTTCTTTTACAGGGCGCGATTTTTCGCGGCCGGCATTTTAGAACGGAATGTCGCTCAGGTTGTCGTTGTTGGTGTCGTAGCCGCCGCTGTTGCCGCTGCCCTGCGGAGCGTACTCGCCGCCGCCCTGATTCTCGCCGCGCTGGCCGAGGAACTGGACTGTCTGTGCCGTCAGGTCGAGCGTTGCCGCCGGCTGGTTGTTCTTGTCGAGGTAGGCATTGACTTCGACCGTGCCGACCACCATCACCTGCATTCCCTTGCGGACATACTGGTTCATGATTTCAGCCTGCTCGCGCCAGACGGTCACGCGGAACCAGGTTGTTTTCTCTTCGCGCTGCTGGCCCTGCCCCTGTCCTTGTCCCTGATTCTGATCGCCGCCCCGCCCACCGGGCCGGCGCGTTACGGCGACGCTGAAGTCGCACACCGCCACGCCGCCCTGCGTATACTTGAAGTTCGGATCGCGTCCGACGTTCCCGACAATGATCGTTTGCTGATACCCGGCCATGTTGTTCTCCTTATCGTACAGTCGTTTTTTAGCCTATACGGCCGCGTCGAGCGAGAGCGTCGACATCGCGATAATCTTACCACAGATGAGGCGAATTTGCGAACACCTGTTTGTACAAAAGCATAGCACATCTGTGCTGAAAGCGCAAGTGTGTTACCCCCTCTATATCATGGAGATAGTTGCGGTCGCGGGTACAATAGAGCGCGGCGATTTCGCAACGGTGATCGCCCGATGGAGAAGCAGCATGTTCAACATCAGCGCCGACAACATTTATGACTGGCATTATCTGTTCCTGCTCATCAGCATGGATCGCGTTGCCATCTTTCTGCCCGACCTCGGCTTTCCTTTCCTCGATGAGATCGATGCTGTTCGCGCCACTGCGCGCGGTTTTGTCCGCCGCTTTTACAACGCCGAACTCGGCATCTTCGAGCGCGATCAGGTCAGCCGCGTCGGTCTTGATCTGTTCACCGCCACCTACGAGGAATTGGCGCGCCGGTTGGGACCGGCGGCAGCCGCCCGTTTCTGCGACTGGGGCAACCGGATGCAGATGGATCGAATGCTCGAATGGGCGCTCGACCAACTCTGGTACGATCTGCTTGTCCCGTGGGCGCATACCACCGACAACCACTCGCTCGCCGCGCCCGACGCTTTTCAGGGTGCGCTTCAGGCCATCGTGCTGCGCTGCGATGCCGCCTTGAAAGGCACCTATGATGCCCTCGACGTGGTCGATAACATTCCCGCCGAAGGCTGGGACGCCGAAGCCTACCGCTACTACAATCAGGGGCACCGGCGCAAGGTCGACCGCGCCCGCATGACCGCCAGCCCACTCGGCTACCTCGAAGCCCTGATTACCTGTACCCGCATCTGTCAGGCGCTGTGCGAAATCAAAAGCCTCGCTGCGCCCGATGAACTCATGTCTCTGATCAAATGGATCGACCGGCAGCTACCCGCCGAGACCGCCATCGACGGCGCATCGGTCTTTCATGCCGTCTGCCCGTCCTGACTGCAAGTATCAATGCGGCTTTTTACGAGGGATGTACCTCTATGGATAGCCTGAAATTCACCGATTTGATCCAGTTCGTGCTTGAGATCGTGGCGTTCGTCTCGGTCGGGTACTGGGGCTGGACGCAGCACGAGGGGATTGTCCGCGTGCTGACGGCCTTCGGCCTGCCGGTCGTGGTCGCAGCGGTGTGGGGAATCTTCCGCGTGCCGAACGACCCTGGCAAGGCGACGGTTGTTATCCCGGCCAAACTGCGATTGGTGTTGGAAATCGCGGTGTTCGCGCTGGCGGTTTGGTGCCTGTATGCCGCCGGCCAGCGCAACCCGGCGATTGCGCTGGCCGTCATCGTGATTGTCCAGTACGTGATTTCGGGGCGATTCGTGTTCCTGCTCACACACAAATCAGTCGGCGTTCACCCAACAAACCCGGATCATTAACAGAAAACCGGGCATGATCCATCATGCCCCTGCAAAAGCATCCGTTAAACGGAGACTCCGTGATAATCGACTGGCGGGCGCGAAAAATCGCGCCCTACGGAAGACGGCTCAGGCTTCGAGGCAGATGCGGTCGCCAGGACGGATCGAGCCGCCGCGCATGACCGAAGCGTAGACGCCGACGTGTCCATGGTTCTCTTTAACAGCAGTGCGTAGAATGCCGCTGTCCTTCGGCAGATCGCCCTGAGCCAGCGTGGTCATGACGCAGCGCCCGCACGGCGCTTCGACGATCAGAAGGACGTCGCCGATGGCGAGGATATGGCCGATCCAGTCATTTTCGGGGAAATCGCCGGCTGCGTCGACCATGATATTCGGACGGAAGCGTGGAATCTCAAAGCGGCCCTGCGGATAAGCGTCGTGAAGCGTCTTGAGCGTGGCGGTGCTGACGAGCAGCAGGGTCGCGCCGTCGAAAAAAGTCCCTTCCGGCAGGGCAAAATCGGTGACGGCGTCGCTGTGGGCAAGTCCTTCGACGTCCGGCAGCCAGTATTCCTCGGAGAAGGCCGACCACGCCGCCGGTATCGACGAATGGACGCCGGCCACCTGTCCCTGCCGGGCGACCGCCAGCGTCACCGGCCGGTTGAGCGCCTTCGACAGCAGCGCGTTTGCATCGTTCTGGCTGCTGGTCACGGTCGAGCCATCCGGCAGGGTGATGCCTACCGGGGGCATGGCCGCGCCGCTCGACGGCGGCTCGACGAAGGTGGCGCGGAAGGCAAACAGGTTCGGCCATTTGCGCGGATTCTTGGCGGTGGCAACCTTGCCGTCCTCGCTGTCGATCAGGCCATAGGCGCGGTCGCCGAGCACGCCGCGCACGCCGACCTGAGCCGTCTCTAACGCTTCGCCCTGCATCGACTTGACCGGATAGCGCCAGAGCGACGCCACCGCGCCGACCTCACCCCTCGCTGCGTTCGACATGCGGTCGTTTCCTTTGTCGCTTGACGTGATGACGTATGGCTTCCTGTTGAGTATAGCCCGCAAAGACGCACGGTTGATGAGGTAAGACCTATACGATTGTTCTGAGGGCCTAAGAGTAGACTTAAGGCAGGCTTGATGTTCCAGTGTCGTCAAATGAGGGCTGCCTACTCGCCCCCGAGACCTTGGTGCCTGGCATGGAGAATCACTGATGACTGTTGGCGCTGCCCTTGATCTGCTCACCCACGTTTTTTTCGTTGCGCTGGGTGTCCTGACGATTGTGGATTTTATCCGCCATCGGGACGGCGTCCGGCGCGACGTTGCCCTGCTCTTCTGTTTTCTCGCGCTCCCTTTCTTCGTTCAACTCCTGGCGATCCTGAACGGACAGGAAGTTTCTGAAGGCGCAAACAGTATTGCGATTATTGGCCTTGTTCTGGAACCCTACCTGCTGCTGCGCGTGGCCCGCCATTTGCGCTCGATGCCACTCTATATGCTGCGGGCGGCTCTTTACGCCCTGATTGCGACCGTAGCCGTCGGCATCCTCATCAACCAGCGGATTCCGATTGTCACGCTGGTGGTGAGCCAGACCTACCTGATCGGCCTGAATCTGTACGCGATGGTCGCGTTTGTGCGTGGCGCGCGGAAAGCGACCGGCATCGCCCGGCAGCGATTGCGCTGCGCCGCTGCCGGCACAGGGCTGTTCGCGCTGATATTCGTGGTGGCACTTCTGGGAAACGTCTTGCCGCAGCAACAGTTGCTGCTGTACATTGCAGTGGAATTTCTGGCGATTGGCTGCGCCTCGGCCTTCTACGTCGGCTTCATTCCGCCGCGCTGGCTGCGGCGCAACTGGCAGTTGAACGAACTGCATCGCTATCTGCTCGACGCGACCAGCAGCGTTCCGTCCGAGGACGCCGGCGTGAGCGAGGGTTTGAAACGTCTGTCGCGCTCGGCAGCGGAAGCGGTCGGCGGGCTGGCCGGCGGGGTAATCCAGTGGGACGGCTCGGTCAACACGGGCGAACTGCGCGAGTCGACCGACCCTGACCTGCTGACGCGAGCGTTTGCCAACGGGGCGCATCTGGTCGATAAGGTTGCGCAGGAAGGCAAATCGATCGCCGTCTACGTCGCCGACGTCAAAGACGAGAGCGAGCGGAAGCAGTTGGCGATCATCGGCGCGGGCACGTGGCTGCTGATCCCAATGGCGGTCAATCAGCGGCTTTGGGGCGTGCTGCTGGTGCTGCTGCCGGGCCGGTCGCTGTTTATCGACGACGACGTGAGCGTGCTCGAACTGTTCGCGCAGGAAAGCGCCATTGTCCTGACCAACTACGGCCTGATCGCTCAGCTACGGAATTACTCCGGCGAGCTTGAGCGCAAAGTCAGCGAGCGGACGTCGGCCTTGACTGAGAGCGAGCAGCGCTATCGTAAGCTCAACGCCGAGCTTGAGCAGCGCGTCAGCGAGCGTACCGGCCAGCTTCAGGCGGCCAACAAGGAACTGGAAGCGTTTGCCTATTCCGTGTCGCACGACCTGCGCGCGCCGCTGCGGGCAATTGACGGCTTTTCGCGGATTCTGGTCGAAGACTATTACGCGCAGCTTCCGCCGGACGTGCAGAATTATCTCAACCGGGTTCGCGCCGAAACCAGGCAGATGGGGCAGTTGATCGAGGACTTGCTGACGTTTTCGTATCTGGGCCGGCAGGAGATGCGCAAGGAAACTGTCGATCTGACGTCGCTGGTGCGTCAGATCATCGACGACCTGAACGATCAGCAGAACGGCCGGCAGGTAGAAACCCTCGTCGATGAGCTGCCGCCGGTGCAGGGAGATCGCGGACTGCTTAAACAGGTGTTCGTCAATCTCCTCTCGAACGCCTACAAATATTCGCGCAAGCGTGAGCATCCGGTGGTCGAGGTACGCTGCCGCGAAGAGAACGGCGAAGTGGTTTTCTCGGTCAAGGACAACGGCGCGGGCTTCGACATGCGCTACGCCCGCAAGCTGTTCGGCGTGTTCGAACGGCTGCACTCGGCGGCAGAATTCGAGGGAACCGGCGTCGGCCTCGCCATCGTCCAGCGGGTGGTTAACCGCCACGGCGGGCGCATCTGGGCGGAAGCCGAGGTCGATAAAGGCGCGACCTTCTATTTCACGCTCGCCAGTGTCGAGGAAGCCGCGCCCGCGAGCATGAGCGCGTAGATTTTCGCCCCTTCTTTCGCCCCTCACCCCTGACCCCGGAGTGGATGAGAGGAATGGGTGCAAACGTATCGAGTTTTCGGGGCTGATTGTTATCGTTTTCAGCAAATCCCCTGCGCGACTCTCGATTACTCATGTGATAAAATCCGTGATGCTTTCTAGCATCATTTGAGGTCAATAAGCATGAGCGATTGGATTGCGGTTGTCGGGCTGGAAGTTCACGCCGAACTCAACACGCAGAGCAAGATGTTCAGCAGCTGCCCGGTCGTCGACAGCGTGATCGCCCCGCCGAACACCGCCGTCGACCCGGTCTCGCTCGGCCTGCCAGGGACGCTGCCGGTCATCAACCTGCAAGCGGTCGAGTACGCGATGATGGTCGGGCTGGCGCTCCACTGCCACATCCCGCCGGTCAACCAGTTCGCCCGCAAGAGCTATTTCTACCCCGATCTGCCCAAAGGCTACCAGATCAGCCAGTACGACCGTCCGCTGTGCGTCAACGGCTACGTCGACGTCGATCTGGCCGACGGCAGCAGCGCCCACATCCGCGTGCGCCGCGCTCATCTGGAAGAGGACACCGGCAAGCTGACGCACATTGCCGGCGGCAGTCTGGTCGATTACAACCGCGCCGGGGTGCCGCTCCTGGAAATCGTGACCGAGCCGGACATCCACACCGCCGAGCAGGCCGAAGCTTATGCCCGCAAGCTGCGGGCGGTTTTGCAATATCTCGGCGTCAACAGCGGCGACATGTCGAAAGGCGTGCTGCGGCTGGAAGCCAACATCAGCGTCATGCACAGGGACGACACCGGCTACCGGACGCGCACCGAGGTCAAGAACCTGAACAGCATCCGCAGCATGGTCCGCGCCATCGAGTACGAAACCGGGCGGCAGATCAAGGCGTGGGAAAGCGGCGAAGGCGTGCGGCAGGCGACGATGGGCTGGGACGAGAACCGCCAGCGGACGACGATCCAGCGTTACAAAGAAAGCGCCGACGAGTACCGTTATTTCCCTGAACCCGATCTTCCAATCCTCGAAGTCAGCCGCGAATGGGTCGAGGAAGTGCGGGCGCAGTTGCCGGAACTGCCGGACGACAAGCGCAGCCGCTTCGTTAACGAGCTTGGCCTGAGCCAGTACGACGCCGGGCAGCTTGTGGCCGAGCAGACCGTCGCCCGCTACTTCGAGGACGTGCTGGCCGCCGGCGCGAACGCCAAATCGGCGGCGAATATGCTGCTCGGCAGCCTGTTCACGCTGATGAATAAGGACGGCATCGAGCGCGAGGCGATTGCCACGACGAAGGTTTCGGCGGCGCAGTTGGCGGCGCTGGTCAGGCTGGCCGACGACGGGACGATCAACCGGGCAACTGCGGCGAGCGTGCTGACCGAGATGTGGGAAACCGGCGCGGAGCCGGCGCAGATCGTCAGGGACAAGGGGCTTGCGCAAATCTCGGACACGTCGGTGATCGAGGCGGCCATCGCGCAGGCATTGGCCGACAACGATGCGGTCGTGATGCGCTATCTCGGCGGTGAGGACAAGTTGTTCGGCCCGCTGATGGGAACGGTGATGAAGTCGCTCAAGGGACAGGGCAACCCGCAGATGATCAAGGAGATCATGACGCGCCAGCTTGAGGCGAAACGTTCGTCATAAACCCTCACCCCGGCCCCCCGGCCAGAGAGGGTATCTGGAAAGGTGTAGAGTCAGGGAAATAAGAGCGCAGCCAGAGGGACAGATGACCCGCAAAGCCTGTCCGGGTGATGTCAGTGATACCGAATGGACACTGCTAGAACCACAGATGCCGGCGGCCTTGAGCGGGGAACGTCCAGCCACCCACGACCGGCGCGCAATCGTCACAGCCATCCGCTGGACGGCGTGTCGCTAGCCCGTCCCGTGCCGTTATCGACAGCCAATCGGTCAAAACGATGGAAAAGAGGGCTAAAGGGCGCAAGCGCCATCGGGTGGTGGACAGTCCGGGCAATCCGTTGACAGGCGGCGAGGGCAGTGTTGGAGCGCTTGAGCGAAAGGTCAGGGCGGCTGGAGGCGGATCTGGGCGGATGCAATCTACCAGGGCGACAAAAGGATGAAAGACCGGGTGCAAGCGCGGTTTGGCTGGCGCTTGCGGGTGGGCGTGCGCGATCGGAACCCGACAGGGTTCAAAGCCGATCCGCCGGGTGGTGGAATGGACGCCCCCGTGGCTGGGACGGCAGCGGCGCTTGAGCAAGGATTACGAATTGTTGCCCGGCATCATGGCGCGCCGGCTCTGTGTTTCACAATGACTTTCCAGATACCCTCTGAGGGAGAGGGGCCGGGGGTGAGGGTATTACGTCCGCGCCGCTACCGCCGTGTACATCCCGGCGCTGCCGCGCGGCGATTGGCGCACGCCGATCTGTTTCGGCGGCGTCAGCCCGGCCACCGCCGCCAGCCGTCCCAACCGGTCGAACGTGACCGGGTGTGGCGACCACGGCGTCGGCTGATCGTACTCGACCACGACCAGGCGGCCGTTCGGCTTCAGCGCCTTCGCAATTACGCCGAGCGCGGCCGCCTGATCGTCGATGAAATGGAGCGCGTTGGCGATCAGGATGCCGTCGAGCGCGGCCAGCCGCAGCGGCCTGGTGAAGTCCGCCACTTCGATGTGGAGTTCGGCCGGCTCGCGCCACGAGCGTTTGAGCAGATCGAGCGAGGCGAGGTCGATATCGACCGCGTACAGGTTGGCATCCGCGCCCAGTAGCTCGCCGAGGGCGCGGGTGAAGTTGCCGGTTCCCGCGCCGAGGTCAGCCCAGCGGCCTCCGGGCTTTTCAATCGCCGCGCGAATCAGGTCGACTATTTCCTCGTGCGTCATGTTTTTTACCTCTTTAGCGTCATTATAATATGTCGACCAAAGACGCGCGGGCAGGCAGAGTCAGAATTTTCAAATATCGTTGGCCGCGACAAGCGAAACCTGTCCCTTCGTCCAGGTGACCATTCCCGAATATGCACGTAGGATAAGGATATCGTTTAGGGTGCTAAACAACTGATGGCCGATAACCCCATTCACGACACGACCGGCTACCTGCTCACACAGGTATGCAAGCGCTATCGAACCCTCTCGAATGAGCGGCTCGAAGCGGTCGGCCTGCATAAGGGGCAGGAATTGATCCTGTGTGAGCTGTGGAAGTCACCTGGCCTGACTCAGTCCGAGTTGGTCGAGCGCCTGTGCGTCCAGCCCTCGACGCTGACCAACGCGCTCAACAGCATGGAGCGCGCCGGCCTCGTTCAACGCCGCGTCGACAGCGAAGATCAGCGCGTCTCGCGCGTCTACCTGACCGATCAGGCCAGAACCGTCTGGCCGCAGGTCACGCAGGTCTGGGACGAGATTGAGGCGCAGGCGTTCGCCCGTCTCTCGATCGAGGAGCGTCTGCTGCTCCGCCGCCTGCTGATGCAGGTCGCGGACAATCTGGCCGAGCCGGCCTGACCCTCTATTTCTTTTGTAGGGGCGCGATTTTTCGCGCCCGCCGGCAAAGCGCCCGCGCATATTTGAGACACCGCGCGACCTGCAGATATGTTTCGGTTACTTGTTTAGTATACCAATCAATTTGATTGGACAGGAGTCGATCATGAGCAGCTTCACCGATAAGGAACTCGAATTTCTGGCTAGCCAGCGGCTTGGACGGCTGGCGACGGTCAATCAACACGGTCATCCGCAGAACGCGCCGGTCGGCTTCCGCTACAACCCGGAACACGACAGTATCGACATCGGCGGCCGCTGGATGAGCCAGAGCAAAAAGTTCCGCAACGTCCTCAAGCATCCTCACGTCGCCTTCGTCGCGGACGACGTGACTTATAACCCCTGGCACGTGCGTGGCGTCGAGATTCGCGGCACTGCCGAGCAGGTCGCCACCGGCGGCAAGCTGATCTTCGGCGCGGATTACGACGCCGACGAAGCCATCCTGCGGATTCACCCGACTCAGATTATCAGTTGGGGACTGGAAGGCAGCGCCTACACCGGCCGTTCGAATCGCAAGGTCGGCCAGCCAACGTAAGCAAGGCACACTCGCCGGTAAATCGCCGACTGCGTCTTATTCTCGGCTCTTCTCTAGGGCTTCCACGATGGACGCAGCCCGGCCACCACCCGCGCGGCGGCATTGGCGCAGCCGCCCGGCAAGTCCAAACAGGCAAGATCGACCACGTAGATGCTCCAGCCGCTGCCGTAATAATTGAAGCCTGGCCCGCCGTCGCTGTCGTAGGCCAGCCATCGTCCATCCGATGACCATGCCGGGCTGCCGCTGTAGCCATTGCCGATGCTCACGCGCCGAAAGTCGCCGCGCCCGTCCGCCGGCATTACGTAGACGTCACGGGAAAAGTTGGGGTTGCTGAACAGCGCGATCTGCCGGCCGTCGGGTGACCAGGCCGCGTCGAAGCTGATCGTATCGGTCGGCGTGATCGGACGCAGGTTCGTGCCTTCAGCGTCGATCTGGAAAATCCGGTAGTTGCTGAACGTCCCGCCGTTGGCCTGAAACAGGATCGTCTTGCCGTCAGGCGACCAGGCCGGGTTATAGGCGACGTAGGGCTGTTGGGTCAACTGGCGCAGGTTCGTCCCGTCGGCGTCGATCACGTAAAGCTGCAAGTTCGGCTCGCGGAAGGAGTAGAAGGCAATCTGCCTGCCGTCGGGCGACCAGGCCGGCGCGCCGCTCTTGCCGTCGGTCGTCACGCGGCGGACGTTGCGGCCGGCGCTGTCCATCACGTAAACGTCGAAGTTGTCCTCGCGGATCGAGTCGAACGCGATCCACTGGCCGTCGGGCGACCAGGTCGGGTTGAAGTCGAATCCCTCGGCGGCGGTCAGGTCGACCGACCGGCCTCGGCGCAGATCGCGCACGAAGATGTCCGCGCCGCGCGGGCTGAAGCCGACGTAGGCAAGCTCGCCCTCGTAGCGAAAGTAGGCGAGTCCGGCTAGCGCGGTCGCCGCAACCACAGCCGTGAGAATCAGCAGCAACAGACTTCCGGCGATTCGCAGATACAGACGCCCGATGATCGGCGATGATCTTCCCGCGTTCACGTCGCCATGACACCTCGGTCAGAACCAGTCGCCCTATTGTGCCTGATTGGGGCGGTGCTTAAAATGCCGTTAATCGGCCAGCGACAGGCAGGGATCGTCGAGCAGCCCACCGCGCAGCACGGTCAGCAGTTGAGTCGCAATCGGCGGCAGCAGCCGAACCGACCGCAGCGCGTCCAGCGGCACCCGCTCGACGCCAATCTGAAACGGGTCGGGATTGGCCGGCAGTCACGGCGTGCAGCCGTCCCTGAGCGTACATTCGAACACCGGCTTGAGCGCGTGTCCGCCGCTGACACCTTTCGGCTCATGCTCCCAGATCAGCAGCAGCCGTCCCACCTCAACCTCGGCGTTCGCTTCCGCAAGCGCCTCGCGCCGGGCGGCGTGGGCGTTCTCGCCGGCTTCTAGCCCGCCGCCGCGCAGGTTGTAATGAAATCCCGCCCCCGGCTCGTCGAAGCTGACCGGCAAAATCGCGCCATCCCTGACGATCACGGTACTCGCGCCGACGCGGGTGTTGTAGCTGCTCATCGCTGTCCTTTTCGGGTTATACCGGCTCATCCTTTATGCGTGGTGTCCGCGACTGCGTGATGCTCTGCGAGTCCGGCTTGCATCCGATACGGCCAGTCGGGTAAGCTACTTCATACCATCCGCGCCAGGGATAAATCCGATGAATCTGTCCGCTTACCTCGACCGAATCGACTATCATGGCCCGCTCACGCCCGACTACGAAACGCTGGTCGCGCTCCATCGCGCCCACCTGACGAATATCGCCTACGAGAACTTCGACATCCATCTCGGCCGCGTTCTGTCGATGGACACAAACGCCATTTTCGACAAGCTGGTACTGCGGCGGCGTGGTGGCTGGTGCTACGAGATGAATGGCCTGTTCGCTGCCGCCCTGAAGGAAATCGGCTTTAAGGTGACGCTGCTCGCCAGCGCCGTCGACCGCGCGCACGAGGGCGACGACTCCGAGTTCAGCCACCTGATTCTGCGCGTCGATCTCGACCGGCCGTACCTGGTCGACGTCGGCTTCGGGAACGGCATCTTCGACCCGATTCCGCTGGAACCGGGCGAGTACACGCAGGGTTTCCTGACCTATAAGCTCGAAAACCAGGGCGACCGCTGGATTTTCCACAACCAGCCCTACGGCGGGCCGGGCTTCGACTTCACGCTTGAACCGCACGCGTTCGCAGATTTTCAGGCCAAAGCGACCTGGTTCCAGACCGAACCGGAGTCGCGCTTCCGCCGCATTGCCTTTTGCTTCCGCTTCCAGCCCGACGTGCTCTATGCCATGGTCGGCGTCATGCTGCGGACGACGACCGCCGACGGCCTGGACGAGACGACCATCGAAACCGAGGCCGACTATCGCCGCGCGCTCGAAGACATTTTCGGCCTCTATCTCGGCGACGACGTTAGCCCGCTCTGGCGCGAAGTCTGGCGCGAACACCTCGCCTACATTGCCAGCCGCTAATCAGATTGTGAGCGACCTGCCTAAAGGTCAAATTTCATCTCAAAGCACTGAACAATCGAGGACACGGCAACCCCGTTGCGGCCATTCCCCGCTCCCCGGAGTGGGAGACGAAGTGGTTGTGCCTTCGCCCGCCCGCGTAGCGGGTCTCGACACCGCCGAAGGCGGTGCGGGCTGGCACAACCAGGGGTTAGGGGTGACGGGCGAGCGTCCGGCCAAATGGACACATTTTTCGCCCAATTTTCCGCATTTCTTCTCTCAGCACTCTGTTCTCCGCACTCAGCACTTGCCTTGCCCCTCTTGACACGGGTGTATGCTGAAATTAGACGACGCAATCACGCCGACTCCAGAAATTTCTTGACCGTCCGGCGGAAGGCGTCGGGCTGCTGGCGGTGGACGGCGTGGCCGCACGGGAACATCATCAACCTGGCATTCGGCGCGGCGTCCACCCAGCGCTGCGCGTAAGCCGCCGGGTTGAGCCGATCCTTATCGCCGAGCATCAGCAGCGCCGGGCAGGTCACGTTCGGCGCGAGGCTCAGGCTGACGTCACCGCCGGCGTCGATCATGTGGACGACGGCCTGCACCCAGCCGAGCGCGAAGGCGTTGGGGTTGTCGATCCCGTGGATGCGCTGGTCTTCGCTCGTGATCCACGAGGCCGGGTAGTTGCTCTGCGCGACCGGGCGCATTTCCGGCCCGAAGTAGCCGACCGCGCCCCATGCCGTCACCGACAGGCAGCGTTCCGGCGCGAGTCCGGCCAGCACCAGCGCCGTCTCGCCGCCGTCCGAGTAGCCGAGGATGTGCGCCCGTGCGATGCCGAGCGCGTCCATCAGCGCCAGCACGTCGCGGGCATCGCGGTGGTAGAAGTCGAACGGGAAATCGCGCGGTTTCGGCCGGCTCTCGCCGTAGCCGCGCAGCGCCGGCGCGACCACATGATAATCGGCTCTCAGCCAGTCGATCTCATCGCCCAGATCGATACGCGGCGTGCCGAGGCGGCCGTGCAGCGCGATCAGCGGCGTGCCGCCGCCAACGTCCTCGTAGGCCAGTTGCGCGCCGGTCGCAACCTCAACTTTGGGCATAGGGAATGCTTTCTACTGGGTGGAGTAAGGATGATCTAAATTCAGTTCGGGCGACCGTAAGCATCACCCACAGCAAATTTTTCACCCCTCTCCCTCCGGGGAGAGGGGCAGGGGGTGAGGGCATACTCAGTCCGCCGCCGCTTCTGCCTTATCGGTGCTGTTGAGGACTTCGCCGAGCGAGACGCCGAGCGCCAGCAGCGAGACCACACCGACGGCCGCATAGGTCAGGATGATGACGCCGTGGTACAGGAAGCCGAGCGAGGTCGCCACGTCCGGCGTGACCGTGCCCATCGCTTCGCCGGCCAGCCGCACCGCGCCCTCGAACGGGCCAATCGAGGCGACGCTGACCGGGATGGCGATACTGAAGGCTGCCAGCGACACCGCCAGCAGATCGAGCAGGATCAGGTCGACGCCGCTGACGTTGAGCGCCCGTTCGAGCGCGTAGAAAGTCAGGCACGAAATGCCCCAGCCGATCACCGTCCAGCCGATGGCGTGGGCGGCGCTCCCCCAGGCCGTCAGCGGCTTGAGGCCGAGCAGCGCGTGGTCGAGCAGAGTACGGACGTGAAAGCGCGCCAGCAGCGGAATCCGCTTTTCCAGCCATTCAAGCAGGCGGTCGGCGAAGGCCGGGTTGCGCGCCAGCAGAACCAGTGCCACGAACGCCAGCAGCGCCGCGATCCCGAACGCGACCGCGATCTGCGCGACGGCCGGCGGCGCGGCCGGCACGCGGCTCAGGGCGGCGGCGACCAGCAGTACCACCAGCACGGTATCGAGCAGACGCTCGACCACGATGCTGGTCGCTGCCGTAACAATCGGCACGCCGGAGCGGGTCGCCAGCAGGCTGCGGGCGACTTCACCAGCGCGCAGCGGCAGCTGGTTGAGCAGAAAGGTCACGCACAGGATATAGAACGCGCGCAGCAGCGGTATCTGAAAGCCGAGCAGCCCGCGCCAGCGGATCGCCCGCGCCCACAGCGCGGCCACAATCGTCAGGAAACTGACGATCAGCCACGGGATGCTTGCCTGGCGGATACGGTCGAAGACGTCGCTTAGCGGCACGCCGCGCAGGGCGAGCCACAAAAAAAACACACTGATCGCCAGACTGGCGATCAGGACAAGGGTACGCCGCATGGGGAAATCCCTCTGCTGCCGGGTCTAAACCGACCCCATTGTACCCCGACGCCGCAGCCAATCAATGGCGTCTGTCTCGCAGCAGAGGACGATGCGCTGCCTGTAGGTGTTGGGCAGCATCCGAATCGCGGTGCCGACGATCCGCGCCGTTAGCAGGTTGCCGGCGACGACCGCTGTTTGTCCGGCCATGTCCGGGCGCAGTTGCGAAAGCTCGCGGGCGCGGCGCAGCGCATACAGGCCGACGGTCAACTGCTCGGCGCGCAGGTCGAGCAGCAGCCGGAACGGGCGATCCGCCGGCCATTTGCGCAGCTCGCGGCGTAGGTCGCGCGCCCACCAATCGACGGTCGTGCGGTTAGAATCGCTGAAGCGGTAGCACAGGATATCCTCGGCCAGCCGCGCTTTGGTCAGGCCGATAGCCCCGGCCAGCGCATCCGGCAGTTCGCCGGTGCCGTCGTCCGGAATCAGGTCGAGCGGGACGTTCAATTCAGCAATCAACACAGTCGGTTCCAGACATCTACGCGCAATCTTACTTAATATTATACGCGAAGCGCCGTCAGAATAACGAAAGATTTCAGAAATCTGCTCTTCTTGTCTTAACTGAAGAACGATCAAAGAAAGTTCGAAGTCAAACTCCGCACGGACAAGCTACTCAGGTTGGACAAGCGCGGCAGATATATAGGCATCAGTGCCGTTAAGGGTCTGTATATGTAACCATGAACCCAGGTCTTCAATGACGATCAGTTCATCTCCGTTCGCGGCTCGGTCGACAGCAGCACAGTCAGTGCCAGCACACGAGCGAAGGTTGACGCTACCCTGCGAAACAACGCGCACCCGCACACTCCCGGCGGACGTAGCGACGGGTTCCAATGCGTCGCTTGGAATCCATCCCTGAATACCGGTTCTGTCTATTCGGGCGAGAGTTAATGTGCCATCGGTGCTCACATCAAGGACAAAAACACGCTCTCCTTTCTGAAAATAGGTGACTACAGAGGCCGATTTGTCGGGGCTTAGAAGCGCTGGTACAGCACGGTTCAAACGATCTTGGGTCGCTATGGCGAGCGCTTCGGGAGAAGTATCAAGGGAGCGCACGACAAAGTAGCCAAGACATAGTGTTGTTGCAGGGAACTGGATGATGCCCCATGAGCCATCAGTAAGTTTATCGTCGCGGTGGTCTATCACCAGACGACCATTAAAGTATCCTCGCCAACGATCACCCTGGACCTCTCCCCGGAATATGAACCAAGTGTTTTTTCGCGCATTTATCCCAGCGCCAGCTAGGACTCTTCCACGGGGATTGTCGTTTACGTTGTCATAATTTAGCGAAATGCCCCCATCAGGCACACTGAGTTGATACTGAGTCGACGCTATATAGTTTCCGCCTTGAACCTTTGTACGAAGTTGCAGATTCAGTACCCCAGCGCCGGGGTCAGATTTCCTATCCCAAGCGGTGACTTTGCCCAGGAATTCAACGCTATAGTCTTTCAAAGTATTCGACCCGGACCCGATACCCGAATATTCCGTCGTTGCCTCGTTGCAAGCTACTTGAGTCTTGCCATCCTGAACAATTTCCCAATTGTCATTTCCGTATTTTGAGTAAGCTTCCGATGGCGAGTTAGAGAAATCTGCTCTAAGAAGAACGCCCAAATACGGAACAATGGCACTTTTTGTGGCAGAAGGTGTCAACGTCGCTGTGGCAAGTAGAGTGGAAGTTGGACGCTGCCCCAGAATTGCATTGACCGTCATCGCTGCAGCCGTATCAATGGCTTCTAGGCCGGCTGTGGTCGGCTGGTTATTGTCTTGGGCAACTGTCCTGCGGCTCGCGCTGGCTGATAGCAGACTAAACAGTACGCCGAGGAGTACAAATAGCAGAATCAAAGTCATATGGCGAAACATGTAACACTCTCCTGATTACAGACTATGATACGACTGAACATCTGTTCAATCCTGCTTTCAGGCTAAGTACGTCTGGCACAGTCGTCTCAAGGACGGGCTGGTGCAGATGCTGTTGCAAGTAAATCTTCAACCCGAGCAACAACGCCCGCCTCAAACGTTTGTGTCATTAGCAACTCCTTCACGCGCGTTGCTACAAGATCTTCGGTCGGACGCAGCGTGTTCGTGGGCCTCGGCCTGATCGTGGCCGTCGGGGTCGGCGTTGGTGAACGAGTTGCGGTCGCGGTTCTAGTTGGGGTTGTGGTCGGCGGGGTCTTGCGCGGTAAGAACGCGACATTGCCATTGACATTGCCAAACTGATGCAACACCCAGCCGTCTTTGCCATTAACCCGGATTTGATACCAGTCGGAGTCGTTTCCGCTGATGCCGATGATAACGACCGTTGTGCCGGGCGCAAGTGTACCGGTGGACGGGGACAACAGGCTGTCCCGGCTGCGGATTGTGATGCTTCCTCTGGAAGTAAATGTCGGAGCGGAAATGGTCGCAGTTTTGCTCGGCGTCAAGGTCGGCGGCGCGACGCAGGGGATCTGGCTCGCGTCACCGAGGACATTCACAACATCATTTGACACCCAACCCTGAGTGCCGTCGTCCAACTGGACTTTCCACCAGCCTGTTCTGGCACTGCATTGCAGGATAATCGCCGTCTCGCCCGGCGCAAGGTTTTCGACGACACCAGATGGGCCATCTTGATCGTTAACCTGAACGCCGAGGGTGCGGCTGGCTTGCGGCACGACTTTAGGAACGCCGGTCGGCGTCAAAGTGGCGGTCGGTGTGATCCGAGGTAATGAAGTGATGTCACCTCGAACCTCGACAAGTTGACCAAATACCCACCCCTGCTTGCCATTCACCTCGACAAGATACCAGCCCAGGTCGTCCGTCCCGATAGCAACTTCGGAGTGACCAGGCGAAAGTGTTTCGATGGTTTCTGAAAAGAGATAATCGATCTTATGAACTGCAACGCTTCCCCTAGCGGTCAGCATTACCTTGGAATCGGTTGCGGTCAATATCGGCGTATCGGTTGCAGTTGGCGTTAGCGCCTTGGTTGGGGGCGGAGTCGGCGTATTGGTGCGGGTGGCACTCGGCGTATAAGTCGTGGTTGCCGTTGGCGCAAGAGTCGGAACTGGAGTATGGGTGCTTATCCGGCTTGGCGTGTTCGTCGGTGAAGGGGATGCAGTCGAGGTGGCCGTTGACGATGCGGTCGCGCTTTGTTGGTCGGTCGGCACGATAACGATCATTAGCGTGGGCGGCTCGCTCGGTTCCTTCGTTTCGGTGCTCGTAAGGCTCGGCATGACGGTCGGGGCTTCCGTAGTTGTTGGGGCCGCCGATGCGACCTGCCTTGGCGTGTGTGACGGTTCAGGCGTGTCATGTGCCGTTGCTGTCGCGTTTGGCGTTTCCGTCGACGTGACCAAAACGACCACGGGTGCGAGCGTATCGCTCGGCGGTTGAGTCGGTGTGGCGGTCATGCTCGGCGCGGCCACGATTGCCATTGCCGTCAGCGTCGCGTTTATATTCGCTTGCTGCGTGAACATCGTTGCTGCCAGCGCCAGCACGGCAATAATCAGTAAAGTCATGAATGTGCCGATCAGGATCGGGTTGCGCCGCGACGGCCGGGGCGGCGGAGCGTAGCTAGGCGGTGACAGCGGCGTATTGCCGGATCGACGCGCCTTCTGCATTCGCGGCAGCAGCCCGGTCGTTTCCTGGGGTGCGCCGGCAATCGCGCTGTCGAAGGCTTGGGCGAAGGCGGTGATCGTTGAGAAGCGTTGCGTCGGGTCTTTTGCCAGCGCCCGGTCGAGCACCAGCGCCACCGCTTTCGGCGCGTCCGACCGGTAGGCTTGTGGTGGAGTCGGCAGTTCGTTGAGATGCTTGTGCATCATGTGAACCGGCGTCGTCGCGTCGAATGGCCGCCGTCCGGTCAGCATCTCGTAGACCATGACCGCCAGCGCGTACTGGTCGCTGGCCGCGCTGGCCGGCTGTCCGCTCCACAACTCCGGGGCGAGATAGGACATCGTGCCGATGACCATGCCCGTTCCGGTCAGTGAGGTCGCTTCGTTGACCAGCCGGGCAATGCCGAAGTCGACAACGTAGGCGTTTCCCTGATTGTCGAACATGACGTTGCCGGGCTTGATGTCGCGGTGAACCACGCCCCGATCATGGGCGTAGTCGAGCGCGCTTGCAAGCTGCGCCAGCAGCGCCGAAATCTCGGCCATCGACGGCAGCGGCCGGCCGTCTTCGGCCGACTCGCGCAGCCGGTCGGCCAGCGAGCCGCCCGTCAGCAGCCGCATAACGACGTAGCTGATGTTGCGCTGCATCCCGTAGTCGTGGATCGGGACGATGTGTGTATGTTCGAGCGAGGCCGAAATTTCCGCCTCGCGGTTGAAGCGCTTGATGTAGTCCGAATCCTTCGCCAGCAGACCAGGCAGCACTTTCACCGCGACTTCGCGGCGCAGGTTGGCCTGATAGCCGCGGTAGACCGCGCCCATGCCGCCCGCGCCGAGCAGTTCGCGTAATTCGTACTGTCCCAGCGTCTGACCGACGAGGTTTTCGGAAGCCATTCAGTGCCGCCCAAATCGGCGAGGAGAGATTGTTAGTCGAGTATCATACCATTATAACGAGCCACAAAAAACCCGACACAAATCTTTCACCCCTCGCCCCGAGGGAGAGGGCGAAAGTGGGTCGGCGTCTTTGTGCCGACCGTAGTCCGGTTGTGCGCTCGCTCGCCCTTCGGGTCGAGACGCCGCTGCGCGGCGCGAGCGGCGCAAACCGGCGAAGCGGAGACCGCGAAGAGGGGGTGAGGGTATTAGACCGTTAACCGACATTGAAGCCGGGTTCGGTCGGCTCGAATTCGGCCGGTTCTGGCGTCCTGGTCGGCTTCTTCGGCTTGGGCGTCTTGCTTGGCAGCGGCGTTGGCGTCGGCGGAACCGGCGTCGGCGGGCCGACGTCGACCGGCAGGCTCGATGCGTCGCCGGAAACGCTGACCAGATTGGCCGCGACCCAGCCGGTGCTGTCGTAGTAACGAACTTTGTACCATGCCCTGACCGGATCGACCGCCAGAATCTCGGCCGTGTCGCCGGCGCGGAAGCTGCCAATCGGCGGGGCGAAATTGTTGCCCGGCCCGCGCCGGACATTGACGGCCAGATTGAATGAGGCGACCGCCTGGCCTCCGGCCTGAGCGTTATTGGCCGGCGCAGTCGGGCCAAAAGCGGCCGTCGGAATCACGTTGGCGGTCACGGTACCGGCCAGTGTGTCGCAGGCCGGGCATGACCCGTCCGGCCGCAGGATCGCGTAGCCGGCCTGCGGATCGTCGCCGTAGTCGGTCGCATCGACGTTGCCGACGATCATCAATCGGGCCATATTGCTGCCTTCAATGATCGTCCGCGCGGCGGCCAGCCACGCTGCCTGTTCGGCGACAGTCGTACTCGCGGCCCACCCGAACTGCGCCGGCACGTCACCGTAACCTTCCGGCGACAGGTAGCCAAGTTCGGTGAAGCACAACGGCTTCTGCCCACTCGTCAGGCTGCGATAGGTGTTAATCATGCCCCACAGGTAACGGGTGTAATAATCGTTACGCGGGTCGCCGCTGGTTTCGTCCGGCGGGATGATGCCTTCGAGATAATGCACGCCGATGCAGTCCATGTACTGCATACCGCCGTTGGCGATCACGTCGTTCAACCAGTGGTCGTCGTTCCAGACCGCGCCGGGGAACGCGCCTTCCGCGCCGGTCGGAGCGGGCGCGCCGCTGATGACCATCACGCCGTCGTTGGCCGCCTTGATTGCCTGATACGACGGTCGCAGCACGTTGACGTAGGCCGCCCCGCTGATCTGGTTGGTCGGCCAGAAGCGGTCGATGTTGGTTTCCGGCCAAATCTCGATGGACTCTGGCCGCAGCGACGCGACCGTGCCGACAAACGACACATAAGACGCCAGATAGGCCGAGCCGCTCGATGCCAGCAGATTCTTGTCGCCGATGACCGTCAGCAGCACCTTGAAGCCGAGCGCGTGCGCCGACGCGATGGCGTTGGCGGCAGTGTAGACGTCGTTGTTGCCGGTGTAGGTAATCTGCACCTTGATCCACGTCATCCGGGCGCGGCGCATGGCCGACAGCGAGCGCGTCGTGATGTTGAAGACGTGGCCGCCCAGATCGAAGCCGGCCAGCGCCGCGTTCGCGCCGGAAACGGTCGGCGTTGCCGTGGGCGGAAGCGGGGATGGCGTCCGGGTCGGCGTGAAGGTCGGGATCGGTGTCAGCGTATTGGTTGGCAGCGAGGTGGCCGTCGCCGACGCCGTCACGGTCACGGTCGGCGTGTCGGTCGGGGTTTCGGTTGGCGTCTCGGTCAGCGTCGGGGTCAGGCTTGGCGTTTCGCTCGGCGTCGTGCCAGGCGTATCCGTCGCCGTCGGAGCCGGGGTATTGGTTGGAGCGGCCGTATCGGTTGGCACAAGCGTCGGCGTCGCCGTGGGCGGCTCGGTCGGCGTGTCGGTTGGCAGGATGATGATCAGCGGCGCGGACGTGGGAACCGGCGTTTCAGTCGGCGTGAGGCTTGGCGTCAGCGTCGGCGTTGCCGTCGGGGCGGGCGTGTTCGTCGGCGCAGCGGTATCGCTCGGCAGTTGTGTCGGCACGATCACGATCAGAGGCGGCTCGGTTGCGCTCGGCGTGACCGTCGGCGTGAGCGTGGCCGTCTCGGTCGGAGCCGGGGTATCGGTCGCCGCCTCGGTCGGCACAATGATGATCAGCGGCGCTTCGGTGGGAACCGGCGTCTCGGATGGGGTCGCGCTCGGCTCAATCGTCTCCGACGGCGTTGCCGTGTTGGTCGGCTGTTCGGTCGGCACAATGATGATCAACGGCGCTTCGGTCGGCGTATCCGACGGGGTCGCGCTCGGTTCGGCCGTGTTCGTCGGCGCGGACGTTTCCGAAGCCGTCGCGCTTGGCTGGCTCGTGTCCGTCGGTTGCGCGGTTGGGCTGGCCGTTTCAGTCGGCTGGATGATCACGAGCGGCGCGGCAGTCGCGCTGGCTGTGGCTGTGGGGGCGCTGGTTTCGGATGATGTGGCGCTCGGTTCGGACGTGTCGGTCGGCTGCGCGGTCGCGCCGGCTGTTTCGGTCGGCTGGATGACGACCAGCGGCGCGGACGTGTCTGACGCGATGGCGCTCGGCACGACCGTGTCCGATGGGGCAGCGCTCGGCGCGACCGTCTCGGTCGGCTGGATGATAATCAGCGGTCCGGTGGTCGCGGCCGGCGTTTCCGGCGCGGCTGCCGTTTCGCTCGGCGCGACCACAATTGCGGCCGGGGTCGTCGGCGTTGCCGTGGCATTGGCTATCGGCGTGCCGAGGAAATTGCGCGCGGCGAAGCCGATCACCGCCGCCAGCAGCGCGACTGCGATCACCGCCAGCACGATCACCGGCCAGTTGGCGCGGCGCGGCGGGCGCATCGGAGCCACCGGCGTCGGCGGCGACATCCGCGACGAGGCCATCGGCGTGACCGGCATCGTCGGCGACGGTGCTGGCGGAGCCATTGGCGTCATCGGCGGCGTCGGCTGTGGGCTGCGGCGCGGATGCGGGGCCGTCGGAGCGACGGGATTGACGAAGAACCCGGTCGGCTGCGAGCGCGCTTCGCGCGTGGCCGTTTCGAAGCCGCGTGCGAAATCGGTCATGGTCGGGTAGCGGTCGCGGGCTTCCTTCGCCAGCGCCCGGTCGAGCACGGTAGCGACTGCCCGCGGTACTTCCGGCCGATAGGCTTGCGGCGGCGTCGGCGGCTCGTTCAGATGCTTGTGCATCATCTGGAACGGGGTGTCGGCCTCGAACGGCAGCCGTCCGGTCAGCACCGAGTAAACGACCACCGCCATCGCGTACTGGTCGGCCTGCGGGGTCAATGTTTCCGAGCGCCACTGTTCCGGCGACATGAACGACGGCGTCCCGATCTCGACGCCGGTGCCGGTCAGGTTGGTCGTCGCGTTCATCAGCTTGGCGATGCCAAAGTCGACCACCAGCGCGTTGCCGAGATGGTCGAACATGATGTTGCCCGGCTTGAGGTCGCGGTGAATCACCCCACGGCTGTGGGCGTAGTCGAGCGCGTCGGCCAGTTGATGCAAAATCGCGGTGATCTCGGCCATCGACGGCAGCGGGCCGTTGTCGAGGGCGCGGTGGCGCAGCCGGTCGGCCAGCGAGCCGCCGGTCAGCAGCCGCATCACGACGTAGCTGATGCCGCGCTGCGTGCCGTAATCGTAGATCGGGACAATGTGGGCGTGTTCGAGCGATGCCGAGACTTCGGCCTCGCGGTTGAAGCGGGCAATGTAGCCGGGTTCCTGCGCGAACGACGCCGGCAGCACCTTGACTGCGACCTCGCGGTGCAGGTTGGCCTGAAAGCCGCGATAGACCGCGCCCATGCCGCCCTGACCGAGCATTTCCCGCAGTTCGTACTGACCGAGCGTTTGACCGACGAGGCTTTCAAAACCCATGTTTCGGTACGTCCGCTATCGAGAGACTCTTCGCTGGCGTTTGCGTTCCATCATTATACCGACTTCACGCGGGAGATTTCAGCGCAACTCCGCGCGTTTACAGCTTATCTACTTTTGGGCGCGAGTTCCGTTACGGCGCAATCTCTTCCAGCGCGAATTTTCCGCTGGCCGGGTCGAGTGTCCCGGTGCCGACGTGCTCCAGCTTGCCATCGACCGTATGGAACACGCCGACCGGAACGGTCGAAAGCTCGCCGCTGCCATTGGCCGTGAGCAGCCCGTTCGCGCCGTAGGCGTCGCGGACGTGGCGGATATAGTCGGCCAGCATCGCCCGGTCGATGATGAGATTGCCGCTCTCATCGACTGTCGCCGTTCCTTCAATGGCGTCGATAAGCAGGTGCAGCGCGTCGAAGGCTTCGGCATGATACGGCCCCGTCGGTTGCTCGCCGTAAGTCGCGGCATAGTCGCTCAGGAGCAGGTCGATTGCATCGCCGCCCGGCGGCATCGGCGCGACGACGTAGAGCCTGGCATTCGACGAGTAGGTCGCTCCCTGCGCGTTTTTGAGTGTGTCCATGACCATGAAGGGCACGGACAGGCTCCGGACGAGGTTCGCCGGCAGCGACACCGCAAGCTGCTGCAACATATAGCCTGTGCCGGCGAAAAAGATCAGGTCGGGCTGGCTGTTGGCGAGGGTCTGCATCTGCTGGCGCAGGGTGTTGCTGCCCGGCTCAATCGTCACGTATGCCACGATCTCACCGCCGAGCGCCGTATACGTCGTCGTCAGGCTGTCCACCAGCCCCTGACTGTAGCTGTTATTCAGTCCAACCACGCCGATTTGGCTGATATGCAGGACGTTGTAGAGGTAGGCCGCTGCGGTGCGCCCCTGTAGCGCGTCCGAGGTCACAACTCGGTTAAAGCTGGTCGATCCGTTGGTTGTCAGGTCGGAGGCGGTGCAGCTTGGGCTGATGGTGGTGAAGCGGGCGGCGTCGTAGATCGGGATGGCGACGCGACAGCCGGGCGAGCACATCGGCCCGATGACGGCGACGACGCTGGCGTCGCTGACGAACTCGTTGGCGACCTCGCGGCTGCGGTTGATGCTGCAGGCGTCGTCGCGCACGTCGAGCGTGATCGGGTAGGTGTGGCCGTACATGACGACTTCTGGCCGACGCTGCAGCACCAGTTCCAGCGCCCGGCGAATGTCGATTCCGATGGGGGCATTGCTTCCGCTTATGGCAGCGGACAGCCCGATCAGCACCGGATGGCCGGCCGGAACGATGATCTGCAACCCGGCCTGCTCCGTCGAGAGTTGGGTCGGCGTCTCCAGTGGCGTCCGCGTATCGGTCGGAAGCGTGGTTGCGGCTGCCGTACTGGTCGGTATGCTCGACGGTGTTAGCGTTGGCGCTGGTGTGTCGGTCGGAAGCGTGGTTGCGGTTGCCATGCTGGTCGGTGTCAGCGTTGGCGCGGGCGTATCGGTCGGAACAGAGGTCGCGGTTGCTGTGCTGGCCGCTGTATTCAATGGTGTCAACGTGGGCGCGGGCGTATCGGTCGGTATGGGCGTGACGCTCGGCGTCGGCGAGGCGGCCAATGCCGTCTGCGTTTCCTGAAGCTGCGCCGACGCGGTCTGATTCATGACCACCAACGCCTGCGCCGTGACGTGAACCGCCTGAGTCTGCGTTTGCTGCGCCCCGATCTGCGTCGTCTGGCCGGCGACGAGTCCGGCGGTCGCGCTCAACTCGGACGAGGACAGAGTCGGCGCGGCTGTATCCGTCGGCATGAGTGTCGGCGCGGGCGTCTCGCTGGCGGTCAGGACGGCGGCCACAACGGCCCCGGTTGCCGTCGGGGCAGGAGTATCGGTGGCCGGAACCGGGGTTGATGTGGCCGTCGGCGCGGCGGCGACGGCCAGTGCCGTCAGGGTGGCGTTGAAGCTGGTTTCGCGGGCGCTGCCGTTAAGAAATTGCGAGGCCGCGAACGCCAGCGCCGCGATGATGACCAGCGTCACCACCGTGCCGATCAGAATCGGGTTGCGCCGCGATGGCGGCGTGGGAAGCGGAGCCGTCGCGCTGGCCGGCGCAGCGGCGGTGATGGGAGCCGTTGGCGCGCGCGGCGTCAGCGGGGTACGTGGCGCAATCGTCGGCGCGCGCGGCGCGACTTTGGCGATGAAAAAGCCGGTTTCCTTCGATTCGACGCCGGTGATCGCGCTGTCAAACGCCTGAGCGAAGGCAGTCGCGGTCGGGAACCGTCGGCCGGGTCTTTCGACATGGCGCGGTTCAGAACCAGCGAAACGGCTTCCGGCACGTCCGGGCGATAGCTCTGCGGCGGGGTTGGCGGCTCGTTCAGGTGCTTGTGCATCGCCTGAAACGGCGTATCGGCCTCGAACGGCAGATGGCTGGTGATCATCTGGTAGACGACCACCGCCAGCGCGTACTGGTCGGCGGCCGGCGTCAGCGGTTCCGAGCGCCACTGTTCCGGCGGCATAAACGACGGTGTGCCGACGCCGACGCCGGTGCCGGTCAGGTTGGTCGTCGCGTTCATCAGCTTGGCGATGCCGAAATCGACCAGAAAGGCGTCGCCCTGATTGTCGAACATAATGTTGCCGGGCTTGATGTCGCGGTGGATCACGTCCTGGCTGTGGGCATAATCGAGCGCGCTGGCAAGCTGGTGCAGCATTCCGCTGATTTCCCGCAATGACGGTGATGGCCGCTGTTCTTCGCTGGCCGCGCGCAGCCGGTCGGCCAGCGAGCCGCCGGTCAGCAGCCGCATCACAACGTAGCTGACGCCGTCCTGCGTGCCGTGGTCGTAGACCGGGACGATGTGCGCGTGTTCCAGCGACGCCGAGACTTCTGCCTCGCGGTTGAACCGGGCGATGTAGCTGGTATCCATCGCCAGCGTCGACGGCAGCACCTTGACCGCGACTTCGCGGCGCAGCCCGGCCTGATAGCCGCGATAGACCGCGCCCATGCCGCCCGCGCCAAGCAGCGCCCGTAATTCGTATTGCCCCAGCGTTTGGCCGACCAGATTTTCAAAACCCATCTTTTGAATAACCCGCTTTGATAGGTTGGAAGTATTTAGTGTCTCAACATTATACCGATTTAACGTATAAGTCTGCGTGTCAGCTTTTGCATCCCTTTTCGACATGTAATCTGTTATACTTTCGCGTCACGATCCGACATTGACCCCTGCGCCTTCGCAGAGAGGAACCTTCCTATGTCTCAGCAGCCCATCCGCCTCGCCATCGTCGGCGCAGGCATCTTCGCCCGTGACGCCCACGTTCCGGCGATTCAGTCGCTTGGCGACACCTTTGAGATCGTCGCCGTGTGCAGCCGAACGCGCGCTTCAGCCGGCGCGCTGGCGCGCCAGATCGGCGACCACGTCGCCGTTGAAACCGACCTCGACACTCTGCTTGCCCGCAAAGACATCGACGCCGTCGATGTCGTCATCCCCATCGACACCATGCCGGCGGCTGTTCGCAAGGTGCTCGCCAGCGGCAAACACCTCATCAGCGAAAAGCCGGTTTCGCCCGACGTTGCCCTCGGCCTCGAACTGCTGCCGCTGCACAAATCCGGCGTCTGGATGGTGGCCGAGGACGTGCGCTACCTCGAAGCGCTTGAAACCGCCGCAGACATCGTCGCGCGCGGTGACATCGGTGGCGTCGTGCTGTGCAATTGGACGATTGCGATTGAGATGCGTCCATCCAACCGTTTCTACAACACCGCCTGGCGGCGTTCCGGCGAATTTCCGGGCGGCTTCCTGCTCGACGGCGGCGTGCATCAGGCTGCCGCGCTGCGGTTGGTCGTCGGCGAGATTTCCGGCGTCAGCGCCTCGGTGCGCCAGTGCCGCAGCGATCTGCCGCCTGCCGACACGCTGGCCGCCGCACTGACATTCGCCGGCGGCGCGCTCGGCACGCTTGCCATCACCTACGCGGCCAATCATTCTGCCGACAGCGGCCTGACCGTCGTCGGCGACCGAGGGACGCTTCACGTCGATTACAAGCAGGTTAAGGTCACGCGCGACGGCAAGACCGACACGCACGAGTTCCCGGATGACGGCGTCGAGCGCGAGTTCGCCGCCTTTGCCGCCGCCATTCGCGGCGATGCACCGCATCGCAACAGCGCGGCGCAGGCGCTTCAGGACGTCGCCGTCATCGAAGCGATTCTTCGTTCCAGCGAGCGCGGCGAGCACGTCACCATTGGCCGCATCGAAGGCGTCTAGAATCAACAGCCCTCTCACTTGAGAGGGCTGTGTTTGGTCTTGCGTAGGGGCGCGATGACGGTTGCCGATTAAATGCGGTGAACCGACCCCACCCCCTGACCTGCGCGGTCTCGCTTCGCTCGACTACTGCCGAACGAAACGATGTTCGGCACGCTACGTCCCCGCACGCGGAGAGGGGGAACCGGTCATGGCATTGTGTGCTTTACTGCATTGTCATGCCCATCTATGCCAACTTAAGCGCGAAACCTGTCGATTCTCGTCTCGATACGGTATCGGTCGCCCCGAATAACCACCCAATCTCATCCCGCTTCCCCCTCCCTGATTTCGGAGAGGGGGTCAGGAAGTGGGGTTGAATTAGCTCTGCGAATCCGCCAGCGCCTTATTCGCGTCCGTCTCCAGCTTCTGCGCCGTCGCCGCCACGTCCGCGCCGCCCGACGTCACCGCGCCCATTGCGGCGGCGACCAGTTCGCGCACCTTGCCGTAGGAAGCGTCGGTCTGTCCGGCGTAAATCTTGATCGTGGGGTCATTCTGGAGCTTGTTGGCCGCGTCGAAGTACGGGAACAGCGTCTTGTTCGGGAACGTCTCGGCGGTCAGTTCAGCCGCCGACGACAGCACCGGGTTGAAGTAGGCGGTACCCGCGCTCCACTTGGCCGCCTCATCCTTCGTCGATAGGAACTTGAGGAACAGCCAGCTTGCAAGCTGTTTTTCCGGCGTGCTGCTCACCAGGGCAATGCTGGGGACGTAGACCTGGATCGTCCGGTTGCCCTCGGTGTAGGGCAGCGTCGTGACCTGCCAGTCAGCCTTGACGCCGTTCTTGTCGAAGCCGCCGAGGATGAAGGTCAGGCCGGCGGTGCTGGTCGTCGCCATCGGGTTCAGGCCGAGCGCGAAGTCGTCGGTGTTGCCGAAAGCCGTCGCCGGGATGTAGGCGCAGCCCTGCTTGTACAGGTCTTGCAGCAGTTGCAGCGTGCCGACGGCAGCGTCGCTGGTGAAGTCGTACTTGCCGTCGTGGAAAATGTTGCCGCCCATCGACGCATCGTACATCTCGAACTCGGATGAGTCGATCTTGATCGGATAGCCCTGAATGTCCTCACCCTTCGCGCCGGTCAGCTTCGACGCCTTACAGGCAATGTCCTTGAATTCGTCGTAGGTTGTCGGCGCGTGGTCGTAGCCGATCTGCTGGAGCATCGTCATATTGACGACCAGCACCTGCGCCGAGTTCTGATGTGCCCACGCCAGCATCTTGCCATCGATCTCGTTGGCGTTGATGACCCCCATGTTGAGGTCTTTCATCTCGTCGGCGGTCAGTCCCCATTTGGGATCGTTGATGTAGGGCGTCAGGTCGACGACGGCGTTGTCTTTAAAGTAGCTGGCCGCGTCGCTGGCGTAAGCCGCCACCAGATTCGGCGTCGTGCCGGCGGTGATGGCGTTATTCATGAGCGGGCGGATTTTGTCGTAGGTTCCCTGCGCCAGTGCCTCGACCGTGATGTGGTTAGGATTGGTCGCGTTGAAGTCATTGATGATCGCCGTCATCGTGTCCAGTTGCGCGCCGCTGAACTGGTGCCAGTAGGTAATCGTCTGGTTGCTGGGATCGACGCTCGAAAGATCGCTGCCCTGGGCGAAAACGCTGCCACCGGCGGCTACGAACAAAATCAGGACGAGCAGCAGTACCGACTTTCGCATCATGCGTTTCTCCTTGATGGTCTTCGAATGAATTGGCCGAAGCGGCTGTAAACGCCGGTTGGTCGCTCTCCGCAGTTTTCGGTACTCATCGTAACTCGAAATGCTATGTTTACAAGCAGATACGACGTTAAATCTTGTCGATGACCGCCGACAGTCAATCGAAGCGGCCGATGCTGCCGTCGGTGTAACCGATCAGCAGTCGGTCGGCGTCAAGGAGCGCGGCAGCGGTGGCTGCCGCCCGGAGTGTGTGCGCTGTCCACCTTGCTCCGGCGTCCTGCGAGCGATAAAGCGTCTCGCCCGCGAAAACCAGTAGATCGCGCGCCGACGGTGTCAAAATCAGGCTGATGCTCAGGGTATTTTTCAGCGTGGAACGCTTCCACGTCAGGCCATTGTCGGCTGACGTGTACATCCCGTCGCCGTCTGTCCCGGCATAGACGATGCCGGCAGGTGTGAAAGCGACGCTTGTCACCGGGACGTAAGGTAAATCGGCCCAGTCCCAGGATCGTCCGCCGTTTCGGCTGTCGAACAGGCCGGTTTCTGTCCCGATCAGCACGGTTCGATCCGCTGCAAAGTTTGGGGAGATCGTTGACGTCAGTCCGCGGCTATCGCCCAGCGAAAAATTGCCCGTCAGCCAGGTCATCCCGTAATCCGGCGAGTAAAAAACGCCATGAGCGAAGGTCGTGGCAAGGATAAAGCCATCCTTGCTGTAGGCCGGGGACATCGTCAGCGAGGAGATCAGCGGCAGTGGGTCGGGCAAAGGATTGGCGTCCCAGTTTTGCCCTGCGTCGGTTGAGCGCAAAATGCCGCCGGAGACACCGACAAACAGCGTCCGATCCCGGGCAAAATCCGGCGAGATGGCGAGCGCCGACGCACTCAGCGGGCCTTTCAGCCTGAGCGTGCCATAGGCGCTCTGCCACGTCTTGCCATCGTCGCTGGAGCGATACAGCCCCGACTCGCGCGCAGCCAGACAGGCGCCGCCCGGTACTACGGCCAGCGCGTAGACAAAATCGATTTCCGGCTCGCGGCTATCCGTCATTGCGCAGTCCTTATGGGCGGGAACAGTGCAGCAAATTAGCCCTTCAACCCGGTCGAGGCGATGCCTTCCGTGAACTGCTTCTGCGCGAAAAAGTAGACCACCAGAATCGGCACGGTCATGATGACCGATGCCGCCATTTGCAGGTGAAAGTCGCCGGGCGCGTCGGTGCCGATGAACTTGGTCAGCCCGACGGCGACCGGCCGCCAGTCGTCGCTCTGAGTCACCAGCAGCGGCCACAGCAGTGAGTTCCACGACGCGATAAACGAGAGCGTCACGACCGTCACAATCGCCGCCCGCGACAGGGGAACGACGACCGAAATCAGGTAGCGCAGGTGTCCCGCGCCGTCGATCCGCGCCGCGTCCCACAGGTCTTCGGGAATCTGCATGAAGAACTGGCGCAGCAGGAAAATCGTGAACGCTGAGGCCATGAACGGCACGGTCAGCGCCGGCCAGTTGTTCAGCCAGCTAAAGCTGTCGCCGAGAAGGTTCTGACTCAGGCGGCTGACCCAGATAATCGTCAGATAATTGGGGATAAAGCGCGCGACTTCCGGGATCATCAGCGTCGACAGGACGATGGTAAACAGCAGATTTTTGCCGAGGAAGCGCATCCGGGCAAAAGCGTAGGCCGCCGGGATGCAGAACGCAAGCTGGCCGACAATCGTGATGACCGTGATACGGGCGCTGTTCCACATGAACTGCCCGAACCGCGCCTGTTCCCACGCCTGCGTATAGTTACCGAACTGCGGCACTTCCGGCACCAGTCGCCCGAAGGCAATCTCGCTCAGGGTCATCAGCGAGGTACTCAGCATCCACAGGAACGGCACGAGCGCCAGAATCAGCCCGACGATGAGCACTGCGTAGACGAAGGTCATTCCCCACGGGAAGCGTCGGCGCGGGCGAATTTCGACCTGGGCGGCCGGCGACAGCGCGACCGGCGCAGCGCGGTCAGCCATAGAAGACCTGCTTTTCGGCGATCCGGTTTTGCAGCAGCGTCAGCAGCAGAATGGCGATGAACAGCACGACCGACATGGCCGAGCCATAGCCAACGTTCGGGTCGGAACTCTGAATCGAGCGGAAGATGTAGACGCTGATGGTATCGACCGAGGCCGCCGATGATGGGTTACGCATCACCCAGATCTGGGTGAACGCCTGAAACGTCCCGATGATAGCGATCATCGACAGGAAAAACGTCGTCGGCGAGAGCAGCGGCAGGGTGATGTAGCGGAAAAGCCCCCAGCTATCCGCGCCATCGATCCGAGCCGCTTCGTATAACTCATTGGAGATATTGACCAGCCCGGCCAGAAAAATCGCCGCGTCGTAGCCGATATACGTCCAGATGGTGTAAATCATGATGACGATCAGTGCCAGACTGGGGCCGGAAAGCGCCTGCGGAACCTGCGGCCCGAACAGCAGTCGGACGATTCCGGTCTGTTCCAGCACCCACTGCTGCATCGGAATGTGCAGGAACGTCAAGATTTGATTGGCCGGAGACGTCGGCCGCTGCGCGAACAGCAGCGTAAACACCGCCGAGGTGGCGACGAACGGCGTGATGTAGGGCAGGAAGTAGACCATGCGGAAAAACGCCTTGCCCTTGATGTTCCCAAACAGGAGATACGCCAGACCGAGTCCAACGGCCAACTGAATCGGCACGGTGCCGAACACGAACATGACGGTAATGCCGAAACCGTGAACGAAATTCCAGTCGGCGTTTGCCATCACCTGCGGCAGTTCGGCCACGAACAGATAGCCGCCGATCATCAGCGCAATCGCTGCCAGCACGTAAAGCGCGAACATCTGCCGCCGATCCTGCTTGAGCGCCCGCTGCCAGAGCAGGTAGGCCGCCAGCAGCAGCCCGACACCCGCGCTGATCAGCAAGATCTGCGACCAGAGTGGCAGCGGCTGACCTGCCGCGCGCGCCGTCTCGACCGCCGCGTTGATCTGGTCGACGGTGAGTTGCAGCGTCAGCAGGCCGAGGCCGAGGAAGAAAAACAGCGCCGCGCCGTTGAGAATCCATTGGCCGGCGTCGGTCGCGCCTGTCAGCCGGACGAACAGCGCCGTCACGACCGCTCCGGCGACCAGCGCCAGCAGCATCAGGTTGCCGGCGTCGGCGGCAGCCGGAGTCTGGAAACTCTTGAAAAGTTCGCCGATGAACAGCCCGCGAATCTGATCCTGCCCGCGTAGCTGGTTAGGGATGTTGATGATGATCGGCAGCAGAATGAAGAACCAGCGTACGAACAGTAGCGCGGCGATTCCGTCGATCAGCCCCGGCGCGAGCGCGGCCAGCGCGCGCCGGTCAGGGACTTGTACTAAGCGACGCAGCATCAGCGCGGCGGCGACCAGCGCGGCAATTGACAGCCAGAAGAAAAAGACGTAGCCAAAATTGTCGAGCGCGCGGACGTAGTTCGCCAGCCCCAGATACGCCCCCGGAAAGCGCCGCCAGCGGTACAGGCTGACGAACAGCGCGAACGCCACCGGAAACAACCCGAACACGAAGACAATCGTTCCGGCCGGGAGCAGGAATAGATAAGCCGTCAGATTCTCGATCAGCACCCGGCCGCGCCGCGTGTTGAGGAACGGGATGGTTGGGCGGGTTATGGCTGGCGCTGCCATGACACTCCGACCCTTTCTTTACAGATTTCGCCCATTATAGCGAACTGCATTGCGGGAAACGAGGAAAAGCTCTGAGGTTTTGCACAACCTTAACGGGAAAAGAAGGACTCAGTCGAGAGGACTGAGGGCTGAACAAAAGCGAAGGCGTTCACCTGTCTTTACTCAGTCCTGCTCTTTGTCGACGTTGTCGCGGGTGATGACGTCGCCGGGCGCGTAGGTCAGGGTTTCCGGCACGGTGTTGCCGGCCAGCAGGCGAACGATGGCGTTGACCCCAATTTTCGCGCCGGTTGCCAGATCGGTCTTGACCGAGCCGCGCAGATATTGGCCGCTGCGAATCAGATCGCGCGCCTGCGCTTCGCCGTTGATGCTGACCACCGCGACCGAGTCGGCCGGCAGGCCGACCGCCTTCAGCGCGTCGACCGCGCCGCTGGCAGCCGAATCCGTCACCGTGCAGATCACGTCGATGCGCTCGCCCTGATTCAACAGCGTCGTAATCGCCTTCGCGGCCAGATCAGGCGTCGTCGCCGGGTAAGTGCCGACGATCCGCGCGTTGGGCGCGACCTTTTGCAGTTGATCCAGTATGCCGCGCGTCCGGTCGCCGGCCGAGCTAGAGTCGGGGTAGGTGAGAACGACGACGTTGCCGCGCCCGCCATGCTCGTCGTTGAGGATTTGTCCGGCGAACGCTCCGGCTTTCACGCCGAGGGCGTAATGGTCGGTGTCGAGCAGGATGCCGCCAAACGTCGGTTGATAGGGCGCGGTAAAGACCAGCGGCAGGCCGGCCTGCTTGACCGCCGCCAGGCTGTTGTCGAGCACGCCGGTATCGAGCGCGCACACCACCAGCGCCGACGCGCCGTCGAGCTGCGCCCGTTCAAGCTGCGTAAGCTGCTGATACCGATCCATATTGCTGTCGTAGGCGCGGAAGCGCAGCCCAAAGGCTTCCGCGTTTGCTTTCAGCGCATTTGCCCAGCCTTGCCCGGTCTGTGAGTTCATCGTGCAGGCGACGAAGGCGATGAATCCATGCTCGCCGAGCGCGGCACGCGCGCGCTCCACGTCCTGCGCCGACGGCTGAGCATCGGTGATCGTGCCGCGCGTTCCGGCAATCACCGTCGCGGGCCGGTTCGTCCCGCGCGCCAGCACCAGCGCGATCATGCCGATCATCAACAGGACGACCAGCGGAATCGCCAGCCTTTCCAGCACATTGGGATCCTAAGCTTAGAATTCCACGTGGACAAGTTGTCG
>JADMIO011107757.1_pt1 | contig 41783 bp, 43 predicted proteins | sample 8958161 | NCBI WGS metagenome assembly JADMIO01 (sample SAMN16585339, study PRJNA669376) | soil metagenome | isolation source: Crop rotation soil | place: USA: Cullars Rotation, Alabama | collected 2011 | reverse complement strand
GAGCCGGGCGGCCGCCGCTTCGACGGCCCGCGCGGGCGCGCGCCGGCGGACCTCAAGCCGCTGCTGGCCCAGGTGTTCGGCCCCACCAGCCGCGTGCTGCAGATGCCGGACGACACGCTGCGGCCCTGGGCCGCCTCTGGCTGCACCATCGTCTATGACACCGAGCTGTGGCCCCGCCGCGAGGAGGGCTGCGTCGTCCACACCGACGACGGCCAGCTGCACGTGAAGCTGTTCCTGAGCGCCGAGCCGGAGACGGTGCGGGTGCGCGAGCTGCACCCCCAGGCGCGCGACCTCGCCTTCCCACGCACCGCCGGCGTCGGGGTGTTCAGGGTGGTCGCTCGGATCGACTTGGCCTAGGCGACCTGCGCCTGGCTGTCGTCCGCCGACGGCGGGGCGGCGCAGGCGTCGAGCGCGCGGTTCATCGCGGCATAGAGGCCGTCCGAGGTGATCGGCTTGGCCAGGTGCACGTCGGCCCCGGCTTCCAGGCACATGGTCACCTGGTGGGCCATGGCGTTGGCCGTCAACGAGACGATCGGGGTGCGCGGACGGCCCAGCTCGGCCTCGGCCTCGCGCATCTTGCGGATCGCGGTCAGGCCGTCCATCACCGGCATCTGGGTGTCCATCAGCACGATGTCGAAGGACTCCGGGCCAAGGAAGGCGTCGAGCGCCTGCTGGCCGTCGGCGGTGATCACCAGCTCGGCCATGCCGGCGAGCATCAGCTGAACCACCTTCTGGTTGACCTCATGGTCCTCGGCCAGCAGCACCTTGAGCGGCCGGTCGGGGCTCTGGCCGGCGGCCTCCTCGGGATCGGTGGCCTCGGGCTCCGCCGTCTGCGCCGCGAGGGCGAGATGGGCGTGGAACACGAAGGTGGCGCCTTGGTCGACCACCGCGCTGCAACTGATCTGGCCGCCCATCATCTGGGCCAGGGCGCTGGCGATCGACAGGCCCAGGCCGGTGCCGCCATAGCGGCGGGTGATCGAGCCGTCGCCTTGCTCGAAGCGGCTGAAGAGCTTGGCGCGAACCTCCTCGCTGAACCCGGGGCCGGTGTCGCGCACGGTCACGCTCACCTCCGCGTCGCCATCGGGACCGAGCCGGGCGCCGGCGCGGATCTCGACCTCGCCCTCGCTGGTGAACTTCACCGCGTTGGAGATCAGGTTGGAGACCACCTGGCGCATCCGCAGCGGGTCGCCGTACAGCCGATCGGGCCCGCCGTCCTCGAAGCTGACCTTGAAGTCGAGCCCCTTGCCGCGCGCCACGGTCTCGAACAGGAAGGCGGCCGCCCCGACCGTCTCCTTCAGGCTGAAGGCTTGCTCCTGCAGCTGCAGCTGGCCGGCCTCCGCCTTGGCCAGGTCCAGCACGTCCGCGAGGATCGCCGTCAGCGACTTGCCGGAACTGACGATCAGCTCGACGATCTCCGCCTGCCTGGACGTCAGCTCCATGTGGCTGAGCGCGTCGGCCAGGCCCAGCACCCCGTTCAGCGGGGTGCGGATCTCGTGGCTCATGTTGGCGAGGAACTCGCTCTTGGCGACGTTGGCCGCCTCCGCCCGCGCCACCGCCTCCTTCAGGGCGTCCTGCGCCAGCTTGCGCGCGGTGACGTCCTCGGAGATGGACAGCAGGTAGTCTGATCCGCGGGCGTTGCGGATCAGCATCTTGCGCCGGCGCAGGAAACGCTCGCCGAGCGAGGTCAGCACCGGCTCCTCGTCGTAGGTCCGCATCTCGCCGGTGTCGATGACGTCGCGGTCCTGGGCGGTGAAGCGCTCGGCCAGCTCCTTCGGGAACAGCTCGAAGTGGGTCTTGCCCAGCCCCTCGGCGTGGTCGACGCCGTAGATCTCCTCCACGGCCGGATTCATCATCAGGATGCGGCCGTCGGCGGCGTCCTTGACCACCAGCCCCACCGGCATGTTGTCGAAGATGGTCTGCAGGAACTCGCGTGTGTGCTGCAGCTCGGCCGCCGCCCGGCGCTCGTCGGTGGTGTCCTGCAGGATGGTGAGCACGTGCGGGCGGCCGGTCGGATCGTTCAGCGCCAGCTTCATCATCCGCACCGTGCGCGGATCGTCTTCCCCCATGATCGGGGCGGTCTGCTCCCAGACCTTCAGCTCGCCGGAGGCCAGCACCTCCTTGTCCTCCCGCTCGAGGCTCTCGGCGCGCTCGGCGCCGTAGAGCTCGGTCGCGGTCTTGCCGAGCAGCTCCTCGCGCGAGCGTCCCATCAGCTGCTCGGCCGCGCGGTTGACGATGACCAGCCGGCCCTCGGCGTCCTTGACGTGAAGCGGCTCGGGCAGGCTGTCGAGGATGTCGGTCAGGAAGGCGCGGGTGCGCTCCAGCTCCTCCTCGGTCCGCCGGCGGTCGGTGATGTCCTCGCTGATGGTCAGCAGATAGGCGGGATCGTCGCCTTCGCGCACCGCCACCTTGATCTTGCGCGTCAGGCGGCGTCCGAGCCCGACGGTGTCGCTCCACGATTCCAGGATCAGCGGCTCGCCGCTCTGCAGCGCCTCCCGGTCCTCCTCCGCCAGCCGTGAGGCCATATCCGGGGGCAGCAGCTCGAACGGCGTCTTGCCGATGTGCTCTGTGGCCTCGACGCCGTAGTAGGTCTCCATCCGGCGGTTCATCATCAGGACACGGCCTTCGCCGTCCTTGACCACCATCGGCAGCGGCACGTTCTGCAGCACGGTCTCGGTGAAGGTGCGCTGCCGGCGCAGCTCCTCCTCGGCGGTCTTCTGGGCGGTCATGTCCCGCGAGGTGATCAGGATGCCGCCGATCTCGCCGGCCTCGTCGCGCCAGGGCGCCGCCTCCCAGGTCATCCAGCGGTGGTTGCCGTTGGGCAGCACCACGCGCTCGGGCTCGCCGTGCAGGATCTCGCCGGCCAGGCAGCGCTCGTGCAGCGCCCGGTACTTGTCGTGGGTCTCCGGCGCCAGGTCGTAGGAGCTGCGGCCGAGGACCGCGGCCTCGTCGCTGCCGAAGTCGGCCAGCCAGGCCGGGCTCACCTTCAGGAACCTGAGGTTCCGGTCGGTCATCGCCACCGAGATCGGAGCGCTGGACACGAAGGCGATCAGGGCGTCCTCGGGGCGCACGGAGGCCGCCGTCGCAGCACGGCTGCGCCTTGCTTGGCCCTTCGCCTTGGACGCCTTACCCCCCGCCACGTCCACCCCGATCTTCTTGGTTGAGTTTTGCCGAGCATCGCGCCCGCCGCTTAATTTTTGGTGTGACGGGGCGGCCGTTAACGCCAATTCATGCCCTTTGAGAGCGCGCGGCTACTCAGCATTCCTTAGTCTTTCTGGAGTGTGATTCTGCCCTCCGTCGAGTGCGCCCGATGCCGATGTCACAATCCGTCCTGGAGGCCCGCCTTCGCGAGGCGTTTCCGGATGCGGAGGTCACCGTCCAGGACCTCGCCGGCGACGGCGACCATTACCGCGCGCGCATCGTTTCCCAGGCCTTCCGCGGCCTGAGCCGCGTGCGTCAGCACCAGCTGGTCTACCAGTCGCTTAAGGGCAGCGTCGGCGGAGAGCTGCACGCGCTCGCGCTCGAAACCTCCGCGCCGGCGGAAGGGTAGCGGCGATGCGTTACCGCGCCTTGGGAGCGGACGGGGCGATCGTCTCGGCGATCGGCCTCAGCCTCAGCCCGGACCGCTCCAAGCCGCGGCCCGCGGACTGGACCCACTTCGTCTATGCCGCGCTCGAGCACGGGCTGAACGCCTTCGAGCTCTCCGGCTCCGATCCCGTGGTCATCGACGGCGTGGCTGAGGCCCTGGCCAGCGTCGAACGGGACCTGGTGTTCGTGACCTGGCGGCTCGGCGACGAGATGTCGCACACCGGCCTCGACCGCGACTTCTCGCCTGAGGCCCTGCAGCTGCAGGTGTCCTCGGCCGTGTCGCGCACCGGGCTCGGGCGGCTGGACGCCCTGCTGCTCGACGAGCCGACCGAGGAGGAACTGTCCTATGCCGGCCTCGCCGCCCTGCAGACCCTGAAGAGCACCGGAGCGGTGCGCTACGTGGGCGTGCGCGGCGAAGGCGAATCCATCGACGCCCACATCGCTTCGGGCGCCTTCGACCTGCTGTCGACGCCCTACAACCTCATCTCCGGCTGGCGCGAGCGCAACCGCCTGCGGGCCGCCAGCCAGCGGGAGATGGCGGTGATCGGCTACGACCCCTATCCGCGCGCCTTCCACGCCGCCGCGGTCGAGGCGGCCAAGAAGAAGCCCCTGCCGCTGTGGGGCCGCCGCCAGCCGCTGGAGGGCTCGGGGACCTTCGCCTTCCTGGATTCCACGCCGAACTGGACGGCGGAGGAGCTGTGCCTCGCCTATGTGCTGACCGAGCCGGCGGTGACGACGGTGCAGCTGAAGATGAGCTCGGTGGAGGACCTCGAGCGCTTCTGCGGCATTCCCGAGCGCGAGCTGCCGCCGGGGCTCGCCGCCCAGATCGAGATGGCCCGCTTCGCCGCCGAGCCGCAGCAGGCCAGGCGCGCCTAGACCGCGACCCTGCGCGCCTTGACCCGGGGGTTGCGGGCGCCTAGCTCAGGGCCGTCCCACCGAAAGGCCATCCCGTGACCGACGCCTCCACCCAAGCCTCCCCCGTGCAGGCGTTCATCGCCAAGACCGTGTCCGAGAACCCGGTGGTGCTGTTCATGAAGGGCGACGCCGAGCAGCCGCAGTGCGGCTTCTCCGCCCTGGTCGTCCAGGTGCTCGACCACCTGGGCGTCGACTACGCCACCGTGAACGTGCTCTCCAGCGACGAGCTGCGCCAGGGCATCAAGGCCTATTCCGATTGGCCGACCATCCCGCAGCTCTACGTCAAGGGCGAGTTCGTCGGCGGCTGCGACATTGTCAAGCAGATGTTCGAGGCCGGCGAGCTGAAGCCGTTCCTGGAAGACCAGGGCGTGCTCGCCGCCTGAGCCATTCGCTGGCGGGTTCGCCGGTTCCGTGCGAGCCTTGGCCCCGCCATGGGGAGGGCTCGCGATGCGCAAGTCGGCTTTCGGTGTGGCGTTGATCCTGGGCCTGACGGCGAGCGCCGCCTTCGCCCAGCAGGAATCGAAGTTCCAGGCGATGAACGACCGCATGTCGGCGGCGGTCGGCCGCGGCGACGGCGCGGCGGTCACAGCCATGTACGCGGCGGACGCCAAGCTGCTGCCGCCGGGCGTGCCGATGATGACCGGCCGCGAGGCCATCGGCGGCTTCTGGAAGGCCGGCGCCGAGCAGATCGCCGAGCTGAAGCTGCACACCGTCTCGGCCACGCCGATGGGCGCCAATGCGGTGGTGGAGGTCGGGACCTACGCGCTCACGACCAAGGCCCAGCCCCCCGACAAGGAGGCCGGCAAGTACGTGGTGGTCTGGCGCAAGGTCGGCGGCGCCTGGAAGATCGCCACCGACATCTGGAACGCGGACAAATGAGCGGGCCGCAGACGCCCTAGGAGGCGTAGTACTCGACCACCAGGTTGGGCTCCATCCGCACCGGATAGGGCACCTCGGCCAGCTCCGGGGCGCGCACGAACTTGGCGGACAGGTGCTTGGCGTCGATCTCCAGGTAGTCCGGGGTGTCCCGCTCGGCCGACTGCTGGGCCTCCAGGATCAGGGCCATGTTGCGCGAGCGCTCGCGCACCTCGACCACGTCGCCCGGCTTGACCCGGAACGAGGCGATGGTCACCCGCCGGCCGTTCACCGCGACGTGGCCGTGATTGACGATCTGGCGGGCCGCGAACGGCGTCGGGGCGAATTTGGCGCGGTAGACCACCGCGTCCAGCCGCGATTCCAGCAGCGCGATCAGGTTCTCAGAGGTGTTGCCCTTGCGCCGGGCCGCCTCGCCGTAGATGCGCTGGAACTGCCGCTCGGTGATGTTGCCGTAGTAGCCCTTGAGCTTCTGCTTGGCGCGGAGCTGCAGCCCGAAGTCCGAAACCTTGGACTTGCGCCGCTGGCCGTGCTGGCCCGGGCCGTAGGAGCGTTGGTTGATCGGCGACTTCGGGCGGCCCCAGAGGTTCTCGCCCATGCGCCGGTCGATCTTGTACTTCGCGCTATGGCGCTTCGACATGCTTCAGGTTCTCTTCGTACTCGACGCGGCCGGCCGCCCGCGGGAGTGGAGCGGCGATTGCAACGGCGGCTGGGCGTCACCCGTCCTCGCGCTGCCGGACGAGGTCCGGCCGCGGGAGGGCGCTAGATGTTGCAGGCGGGCCGGAAAGTCAAGGAAAGCGGCGGCGGCTCCGGCGCTCAGGCGTCGCCCAGGCGCGCCTCCGGCCGGAGCGGCTCGAACAGTTCGATCGGATTGCCCGAAGGGTCCTCCAGCAGGATCTGCTTGCCGCCCATGCCGGTGACGATGTCGTTGCGGAAATGCGCGCCTGCCTGGCGCAGCTCGGCGACCAACGCGGCGAGGTCGGAGACCTGGATGGCGAAACGGTTCCAGCCGCCGGGCTCCGGCTTGGCCCCATCGGGCATCGACTGGCCGCCGCCGCCGGCCGCGTTGGGCGCGCTCAGCGCCAGGCGCAGGTCGCCCCGCGACAGCATGGCGAACGGCGGCGCCGGGTGCATCTCCAGCTTGAAGCCGAGGCGTTCGGTGTAGAAGGCGATGGCGGCGTCCACGTCGTGGACGATGTAGCGGACCTGCACGGTGGCCACGGCCGGGCTCCAGGTTGGTCGATCGCGCGGCTATAGCTACGCGCGGCCGGCGCAGCCCTGTCAAACGGCGGCCGGCGCACACAGGTGAGGAGCAGGGCCATGTCCGATTTCGCCGAGCGCCGGGCGGCGTTCCGCCAGCTGCACCAGTCCGGCTGCTTCGTGCTGCCCAACCCATGGGACGCCGGCGGCGCGGCGCGGCTGCAGAAGCTCGGCTTCAAGGCCCTGGCGTCCTCCAGCGCCGCGGCCGCCTGGGCGCTCGGCAAGGACGACGGAGCCCTCAGCCTGAACGAGGCGCTGGAGCACCTTCGGATGCTGTGCGCCGCCACCGAGCTGCCGGTGAACGCCGATTTCGAGAGCGGCTTCGGCGACACGCCCGAGCAGGTCGGCGCCAGCCTGCAGCTGGCGGTGGAGACCGGCGTCGCCGGCCTGTCGGTCGAGGATCGGCTGGGCCGCAAGGACCTCTACGGCGTCGGAGAGGCGGCCCGGCGCGTGGCGGCGGCGCGGCGAGGCATCGAGCGCACCGGGCAGGACGTGGTGCTGGTCGCCCGGGCCGAGGGCTTCCTGGTCGGGCGCAAGGATCTCGGCGAGGCGATCGCGCGGCTGAAGGCCTTCATCGAGGTGGGCGCCGACTGCGTCTATGCGCCCGGCGTCGCCGAGCTCGGTCAGATCGCCGAGCTGGTGCAGGCGGTCGCGCCGGTTCCGGTCAACGTGCTGCTGAGCACCACCAAGGCCAGCGTCGCCGAGCTCGCCTCGGTCGGCGTGCGCCGCGTCAGCGTCGGCGGCCGCCTGGCCGCGGCGGCCTGGGCGGCGTTCGACGCCGCCGCCGAACAGCTGCTGAACGACGGCCGCATCGGCGCCGCCTGAGGGAACCCTGGCTCGGGCTCGGCGGTTTTCGCCGCGGCTCAGTTCAGGGAGACCGACATGGGCAAGGGCATTCTGTTGTGGCTGCTCGGCGTTCCGATCCCGGTGATCATTCTGTTGTTCGCCTGCCACGTCGTTCACTAGCGAGGGCGTTTTAAACTCGCGGTTGTCTGCGCGTGCAGGGTCGGGCCGCGCGTGGCTTCCTGATGCGGCGGGCCGCCGGCCCGGCGATGGGGAAGCGCGATGGACCACGATCGCGGCGGCGGGCGCGAGCCGGGCGCGGACCCGGCCGCCCAGGCGGGACGCATCCAGGACTTCATCTTCGCCCGCGAGCTGGCCGAGGTCTATCTGCTGCTCGACAACGTCTCGGCGAGCACCTCCAAGCGGCTCCCCGGCGGGGGCGCTGCGGCTCAGGCGGCCGGCCCCGCCCAGGACCTGATCGCCCAGATCTGCGCCATCGGCTGGCCGCCGAAGGGCTCGGACCTCGAGCAGGCGGAGCAGGCCGCCATCCTGATGCGGGCGCGAGACCAACTGAACATCTACGCGGCGCCGGCGACCGGCTCGACCATCGCCTTTACCCTGCTGGTCGCCGGAGAGGACCGTCCCCGGACGGGCGCCTGGCTGCGCGGCCTGAGGCGCGTCTGGAACGCGCTGGGCGGATCACCCACCTCCGAGGAGGAAGAAGAGGCCTCCGACACGCCGCCTTGGACGGGCGAAGAATGGCGCCGCCGGCCGCCGACCCGCACGTCGCTGGCGGCCTGGGCCTTCCCCAACCTGGCGCCGCGCGCGGCGAGCTTCCGCGGCTGGATGCGGCTGATCATCGCCGGCCTGTTCGTCTGGCTGATCTGGACCTGCCTGCTCTCCTGGAACGTCGCCACCGGCAACGCCTTCATGACGCAGCTGACCAATGCGGTGGCCGCCCACGACAAGGTGACCGACCTGATCACCGCCGAGACGGCCCGGCAGGCGGCGGACCTGTCCGGCCCGCAGGACGCGGCCGGCGCGGCGCCCGCGAGCGCGTCCGCAGCGCCGTCCGGTCCGTTCTATGCCTACTGCGAGGCGCCCAAGCTGCTCGGGACCGAGACCGCGCCCGACGGCTCGGTGATCCAGCGCTATCACAGCGCCACCGAGCAGCGGATCTGCGAGCAGGAGGCGCGCACCCGGGCCGACGTCGACGCGGCCCACGCCAACATCGCCCAGTGGCTGACCAGCTGGCGATGGACGCGCTGCCTGCCGGAGTCGCTGTTCGGTCGCCGCTGCGATCCACGCCCGTTCTCCGAGGAGGCCTACGAGCAGTGGGCGGCGACCCTGCTGGGCGTGCTGGGGGGCGCGGTGCTGCCGATCTGCTTCGGCCTGCTGGGCGCCGGTGCGGCGGTGGTGCGCAGTCTCTCGGCCCGGATGCGCGACAGCCTGCTGTCGCCGCGGGACCTGATCCTGTCGCTGGTCCAGCTCGCCCTGGGCGCGGTGATCGGCGGATGCATCGGCCTGTTCGTCACCCCCGCGGGGACCAGCGACGCCGACAAGCAGGGCCTGCTCGGCTCGGTCCCCCTGTCGGCCTCGGCGCTCTGCTTCATCGCCGGCTTCGGCGTCGAGAGCGTGTTCCTGGCTCTCGAGGGCCTGCTCAAGCGGGTGTTCAACGCGGTCGAGCCGCAGAGGCCGGCCCCCTAGCCGCCCGACGAGCGCTCCGCCCTCTGGCGGGCCAGCTTGTCCAGCACCTTGCCGCGGCCCTTGGACAGGGCGGTGACCACCCCGCGCAGGGTGCGCACCTCCTGCTCCGACAGCCCGGCGCGGGCGAAGATGGCGCGCAGGTTGCGCACCATGCCGGGCGTCTTCTCCGGCGGGTGGAAGAAGCCGGAGGCGTGCAGCTCCCCCTCCAGCTGGCCGTAGAGCCCCTGCAGCGCCTCGTGGCTGGCCGGCGGGGTCTCGTCGCGGAAGGCGTCCGGGGGCCGGTCCAGAACCGCCATCCGCCACTCGTAGGCGGTCACCGCCACCGACTGCGCCAGGTTCAGCGAGCGGAACCTCGGATCGATCGGGATGGTGATGATCGCCCCGCAGAGCGCGATGTCGCCGCTCTCCAGCCCCGCGCGCTCGCCGCCATAGAGCAGCCCCGTCGCCTGGCCCCCCGACGCGGCGGCGTGCAGCCGCCCCGCCGCCTCGCGCGGCGTCACCACCGGAAGCCTGAGCTCGCGGGCGCGGGCGGTGGTGGCCAGCACCAGCTGCAGGTCGGCGATGGCGGCTTCCAATGTGTCGAACACCCTGGCGCCTTCCAGCGGCCATTCGGCCCCGGACGCGGACGCCCAGGCCCGCTCCTGCGGCCAGCCGTCCCGCGGTCGCACCAGCCTCAGGTCCTCCAGCCCGAAGTTGGCCATGGCCCTAGCCACCGAGCCGATGTTCTCCGCCAGCTGCGGCTCGTTGAGGATCACGGCGGGGGCGGCCAGCTCCGGCATGGGCGCGTTTGAGCCTCCGCGGGCGGGCGGCGCAAGGGGTTGACCGTTTCGGCCGGCCGGCGCACCGACGCGCCATGAGCGATGCCCTCGAGCGCCTGGCCATCCGCGAGGTGGTGGAGAACTGGGCCGTCTGGCGCGACGCTGGCGACTGGGAGCGCTTCGCCACCTGCTGGACCGCGGACGGCTGGATGATGGCCACCTGGTTCCAGGGCCCCGCCCCCGACTTCATCCGCGTCTCCAAGGCAGGGTTCGAGCGCGGGGTGTCGATCCTGCACTTCCTCGGCGGCTCTTCGATCGACGTCGAGGGCGAGCGCGCCGTCGCCCAGACCAAGACCACCATCTCCCAGCGGGCCAAGGTCCACGACGTGGAGGTGGACGTGGTCTGCACCGGCCGCTTCTATGACTTCATGCAGAAACGTGACGGGCGCTGGGGCGTGCGCCTGCGCCAGCCGATCTATGAGAAGGACCGCATGGACCCGGTCGATCCGTCCGCCCGGCTCCAGCTCGATCGCGAGCTGCTCGGGCGCTTTCCCGTCGGCTACCGCCACCTGGCCTATCTGCAGACCAAGAACGGCTTCCAGGTGAAGCCCGACATGCCCGGCCTGACAGGCCCGGAGGTGGAGGCGCTCTATGCCCGCGGCGCCCGCTGGCTGAAGGGCGGACCGCCCGACTGACGCGTCATTTGCAGGCTTGGGATAAGCCTCTATAGAGCCGCCTTCCCGGTCCGGAGCGCGCCCAAGCCCATGCCCAAGATCAAGGTGGCCAACCCCGTCGTCGAGATGGACGGCGACGAGATGACCCGCATCATCTGGAAGCTGATCAAGGACAAGCTGATCCTGCCGTACGTGGACGTCGAGCTCGAGTACTACGACCTGTCGATCCAGAAGCGCGACGAGACCGACGACCAGATCACCATCGACGCCGCCAACGCGACGAAGAAGCACGGCGTGGCGGTGAAGTGCGCGACCATCACCCCCGACGAGGCGCGGGTGAAGGAGTTCGGCCTCAAGCAGATGTGGAAGTCGCCCAACGGCACCATCCGCAACATCCTGGGCGGGGTGATCTTCCGCGAGCCGATCATCATGAAGAACGTGCCGCGGCTGGTGCCCGGCTGGACCCAGCCGATCATCATCGGCCGCCACGCCTTCGGCGATCAGTACCGCGCCACCGACTTCCTGGTGCCCGGCAAGGGCAAGCTGACCCTCACTTGGCAGGGCGACGACGGGCAGAAGATCGAGCGCGAGGTGTTCCAGTTCCCGGGCTCGGGCGTCGCCATGTCGATGTACAACCTCGACGACTCGATCCGCGACTTCGCCCACGCCTCGTTCCGCTACGCCCTGGCGCGCGGCTATCCGCTGTACCTGTCGACCAAGAACACCATCGTTAAAGCCTATGACGGGCGCTTCAAGGACATCTTCCAGGAGATCTACGAGACCGAGTTCCAGGACCAGTTCAAGGCCGCCGGCCTGACCTACGAGCACCGGCTGATCGACGACATGGTGGCCGCCTCGCTGAAGTGGTCGGGCGGCTATGTCTGGGCCTGCAAGAACTACGACGGCGACGTGCAGTCCGACACCGTGGCCCAGGGCTACGGCTCGCTCGGCCTGATGACCTCGGTCTTGATGTCGCCGGACGGGCGGACCGTGGAAGCGGAGGCCGCGCACGGCACCGTCACCCGCCACTACCGCCAGTTCCAGCGCGGGGAGCAGACCTCAACCAATTCGGTGGCCTCGATCTTCGCCTGGACCCGCGGCCTCGCCCACCGCGCCAAGCTCGACGACAACTCAGAGCTCGCCCGCTTCTCCGACACCCTGGAGAAGGTCACCATCGGCACCGTGGAGGCCGGCTTCATGACCAAGGACCTGGCGCTGCTGGTCGGGGCCGAGCAGAGCTGGCTGACCACCGAAGGCTTCCTCGACAAGGTGGCCGGCAACCTGGAGCAGGCGCTCGCCGCCTGATCTGGGATGAGGCTCACCGCGCTGCTGCTGCTGGTGATCCTCGCCGCCGTCGCCGCCTTCGTGGCCGCGCCCTGGTTCGCCTTCCGCTCGCTGCGCGACGCCGCCCGCACCGAGGACGTCCCGGCCCTGGCCCAGCTGATCGACTACCGGGCGGTGCGCGCGAACCTCGCCGCCGAGCTCTCGGGCCGCGCCGCCGAGCCGCCGCCGCCGAACCTGCTCGAAGACCCGGTCGGCGCGGTGCAGGAGATGCTGAAGCCCAAGGCCGCGCCGCCGGCCGGCTTCGAGGCCGTGCTGGCGCCGCGTGCGATCGCCGCGCTCGCCGACGGGCGCCCGCCGGCCGAAGGGCCGCTGGCCGAGGGCGCGCACGAGCCCTTTCCCAGGATCGCGTTCTGGAACCCGGACCGCTGCCGCATCGTCGTCGCCGATCCGAACGATCCTGTCCGCCGCACCGAGTTCACCTTCCAGCGGCGCGGGATCTACAGCTGGAAGCTGACCCGCATCCGCTATCCGCGGCCTTTACAGCCCCGCTCCGCTGAGCAATCTGCCCCGGCCCGTTGAGGCCAAGGGAGGGACCATGCTGACCCACATCACCATCGGCGCGAAGGACAAGACCGCCTCGGCCGCCTTCTACGAGGCCGTGCTCGGCCCGCTCGGCTACCAGCGCGCCTTCGAGATGGAGCGCTGGGTCGGCTTCTCCTGCGGCGAGGGCCAGCCGCCGATCCTGGTGGGCAGCCCCCACGAGGGCGAGGCGTGCCCGGCCAACGGCCTGATGCTCGGCTTCCGCGCCGAGACCCGCGCCAAGGTCGACGAGGCCCACGCCGCGGGGCTCAAGGCCGGCGGCAGCGACGACGGCGCGCCCGGGCCGCGGCCGCAGGGCCCGCCCAACACCTACGCCGCCTATCTGCGCGACCCGGTGGGCAACAAGATCGGCGTCTTCTGCATGGCGCCCGCGTAGCCCGCGGGTCAGTCCAGCTCGCTCTCCAGCACCGGCGCGGCCGGCGCCGCTTGCCCCGGCGTCAGCCGCGCGCGGGCGGAGAACATCGGCCCCTTCGCGCGCGAAACGGGGGCGAAGCACATCATGCCCACCGGCGTGTCCATGTCGTCGTAGATGGCCTCGAACCCGCCCTTGAGGCGGTAGGTCTCGTGCCAAAAGCCGTTGCCGGTCGGATCCTTCAGGAAGGAGGTCCACCAGCCGCGGTGCAGGCCCTCGCGCGTCCATCGCTCCAGGGTCTCCAGGTCGCGCCAGTACTGGCGCATGCCGACGTGCGGCGGGACGATCGAGAAGAACAGGTTCTCGTGCAGCAACAGCCCCTCGGGCTTGGCCGAGACGGCCTGGGCGATCTCCTTGCCCGTCTTCATCAGCGCCCGAAGCCCGCTCAGGGACCTGGCCTTCATGCCGAGGTAGACGACGGTCAGCTCGGGGAAGGCCGACAGGTCCACGGTCTGGCGCTGAACGGCCATCGCAGCGTCTCCTACCGCCGCCCCAGCAGGTGCTGCTCGATGCGGTCCTGGGTCTCGTAGAAGCCGAAGGTCTTGGCGATCGAGCGGGCCGGCTGGGTCGCCGGGAACACCGAGGCGAACGGGTCGAGGTACTGGCCGTAGAGCAGCAGCCGCGGCCTGGAGTTGGGCCGGCTTCCGAAGTGCAGGCAGCGCGAGGTGTCGATGAACACCATGTCGCCGCGCTTGCCGAGGTGCTCGACCCACTGCTTCTTCGGCGCGTGCTTCAGCACCAGCCGGTCCGCGACCCGCTTGCCGTAGAAGCCGGGATGGCCCGAGCGCAGCATCCGCGTGGTCAGGCTCTCGGGCACGAAGGTCAGCGGCGAGTTCTCCGGCCCCACCTCCTCGATCGCGATGAACACCTTGGCTTGGCGCGCGCCCTCCGGGTCCAGATGGAAGTGCTGGGCGTGGGTCAGGGCCTCCGCCTCGGCGTTCGGCGAATAGAGGATGCGGATGCCGCCGAGCACCGGCAGCATGCCCAGGTAGTCCGCCGCCGTCATGTAGATCTCGGGGCTCAGGAACAGCTTGACCAGCGTCCTCGCCGCCGCCTCGTCGTAGCGGTAAGGCACGTGCTTGAGGGGATCGTCGAGGGTCTTGGCCATCTCGGCCGCATAGGCCTTGGCCTCGGGCGCCGGGGCGCCGGCCAGATGCCGGCGATAGGTGGCGAGCTGGTCGTCGCAGACCTTCAGCGCCGCATCCAGCGCGGGGCTGAGGGTCTCGGGCCGGTAGAGCGCGTAGCCGTCCTTCATCCGCGCCTTGGGGGGATACTTGCGCGCCAGCGCCTGCTTCAGGATCACCCGCCGGGCGAACTTGGTGGGGTTCCACAGCCGGCCGATGGAGCCGACCAGCACCCGGTCGCGCGGCCGAAGGGCGAACTTCTTGTCGCCGAAGGTGATGTAGTGATAGCCCTCGACGAATATCTTCCTGAGGTTGTAGCGAAGCGGCTGTTCGCTGATCGAGTGTTCCATGATCAGCCGGCCAGAGCCGCCTTCACCGCCTCGACGCCCTCACGCGCCTTGGAGCCGTCGGGCGCCCCGCCCTGGGCGAAGTCGCGCTTGCCGCCGGCGCCCTGGCCGCCCATCGCTTGCACCGCCGTCCGCGCCAGCGCCGCGGCGTCGAAGCGGTCGACCAGGTCGGGAGTCAGGGCCACGGCGATCGCCGCCTTGCCCTCGTTGACCGCCGCATAGGCCGCGACGCCGGAGCCCAGGCGCTTGCGCGCCTCGTCGACCAGCGGCCGCAGGTCCTTGGGCGACACGCCTTCCAGCAGCCGGCCGTCGAACTTCACGCCCCCCACCTCTTCCGCCTGGGGCGCGCCGCCCCCCGAGCCGCCGCCCAGCGCCAGCTTCTTCTTGGCGTCGGCGAGCTCCCGCTCCAGCGTCCGCCGCTCCGCGCTCAGCGCCTCGACGCGCGCCTGCACCTCGGAGATCGGCACGCGGAACTGCTCGGCGAGGGCGCGGGCCACCAGGGCCTGGTCCAGGATGTGGCGGCGAGCGGCCTCGCCGGTGACCGCCTCGATGCGGCGCACGCCGGCGGCGATGCCGCCTTCGGAGACCACCGCGAACAGCGCGATGTCGCCGGTGCGCGCCACGTGGGTGCCGCCGCAGAGCTCGACCGAATAGGGGCCTTCGCCCTCGGGCTTGCGGCCGAGCGTCAGCACGCGGACCTCCTCGCCGTACTTCTCGCCGAACAGGGCCATGGCGCCGGCCTCGATCGCCTGCTGCGGCGCCATCAGCTTGGTCTCGGCGGCCAGGTTCTGGCGCACCACCGCATTCACCTCGGCCTCGATGCGGGCGATCTCCTCTCCGGTCAGCGGCGCGCCGTGCGAGAAGTCGAAGCGGATGCGGTCGCCGTCGACCATCTGGCCCTTCTGGGTCACGTGCTCGCCCAGCACGTTGCGCAGGGCCGCGTGCAGCAGGTGGGTGGCGGAGTGGTTGGCGCGGGTGCGCTGGCGCCGCTCGGCGTCGACCAGCAGATGCACCGCCTGCCCCTCGGCGAGCCGGCCCTCGGTCACCTTGACCACGTGGGCGTGCAGGTCGCCGGCGCGCTTCTGGACGTCGATCACCCGGCCGTGGCCGCCGGGCCATTCGATCAGGCCCTGGTCGCCGGCCTGGCCGCCGCTCTCGGCATAGAAGGGGCTGCGGTCGGTCAGCACCTCGACCGTCTCGCCGGCCTCGGCCGCGTCGACCTGGTCGCCGTTCTTCACCAGGGCCAGCACCTCGCCGGTGGTCTCGACCTCCTCGTAGCCGCGGAACACCGTCGGCCCGAGCCGGTCGCGCAGCGCCAGCCATACCGCGCCCTGGGCCTTCTGGCCCGAGCCGGCCCACGCCTCGCGCGCCCGCGCGCGCTGCTCGGCCATCGCCGCCTCGAAGCCCTCGGTGTCGACGCCGAGGCCGCGGGCGCGCACCGCATCCTGGGTCAGGTCGAGCGGAAAGCCATAGGTGTCGTAGAGCTTGAAGGCGACCTCGCCCGGCAGCACGCCCCCCTCGCCGAGGCCGCTGGTCGCCTCTTCAAGCAGCGCCATGCCGCGCCCGAGCGTGCGCTGGAAGCGCTCCTCCTCGTCCTTCAGCGTCGCCTGGATCATCGCCTGGGCGCGGCCGAGTTCCGGATAGGCCTTGCCCATCTCCGAGATCAGCACCGGCGCGAGCCGGTGCATCAGCGGCTCCTTGGCGCCGAGCAGGTGCGCGTGGCGCATGGCCCGCCGCATGATCCGGCGCAGCACATAGCCGCGGCCTTCGTTGGACGGCGAGACCCCGTCGGCCAGCAGGAAGCATGAGGAGCGCAGGTGGTCGGCGATGACGTTGTGCGAGGGCGCATCGTCGCCCTCGGCCTTGCGGCCGGTGAGCTCGACGCTGGACGAGATCAGGGTCTGGAACAGGTCGGTCTCATAGACGCTGTGCACGCCCTGCATCACCGTGGAGATGCGCTCCAGGCCCATGCCGGTGTCGATCGAGGGCTTGGGCAGCGGACGGCGCACGCCGTCCTCGCCCTGCTCGAACTGCATGAACACCAGGTTCCAGATCTCGACGAAGCGGTCGCCGTCCTCCTCGGGCGAGCCCGGCGGGCCGCCGGGCACGTCCGGCCCGTGGTCGTAGAAGATCTCCGAGCAGGGGCCGCAGGGGCCGGTGTCGCCCATCGACCAGAAATTGTCCGCGGTGGGGATGCGGATGATCTTCTCGTCGGGCAGGCCGGCGATCTTGCGCCACAGGCCCGCGGCCTCCTCGTCCTCCGCGTAGACGGTGACCAGCAGCTTCTCGACCGGCAGGCCCAGGTCCTTGGTGATCAGCCGCCAGGCCAGGTCGATCGCGCCGTCCTTGAAATAGTCTCCGAAAGAGAAGTTCCCCAGCATCTCGAAGAAGGTGAGGTGCCGGGCGGTGTAGCCGACGTTGTCCAGGTCGTTGTGCTTGCCGCCGGCGCGCACGCACTTCTGCGACGAGACCGCCCGCGGCGGGGAAGGCGGGGCCTGCTTGCCGGTGAACACGTCCTTGAACGGCACCATGCCGGCGTTGACGAAGAGCAAGGTGGGGTCGCTCTGCGGCACCAGCGGGGCGGAAGGCTCCACGCGGTGCTGGTGGCTCGCGAAATACTCCAGGAACTGGGCGCGGATGTCGTTCAGGCTCGCCATGGCGGCCATATAGGCGGGCGGGCGCTCCCGAGCCAAGCTGTACGCCGTCGCACCGGACCGATCGCGCTATAGTGCGGGCGGCTGGATCGGGGAGGGCGCGATGGCCGACGGTGCGGAGCTTGCCAGGAAGCTGCAGATCAAGGCCGGGCAGAGCCTGCGGCTGATCAAGGCCCCCGCGGATATCGCTCAGGCGCTGGCGGCGGCAGGTCTGAAAGCCCCCGCTCCGGACGGGCGGGCCCAGGCCGTCCTGGCCTTCTGCGAAAGCGCCGACGAGGTGAAGGCCGCCAGCGCCGAGGCGCTGAAGGCGCTCGAGCCCGACGGCCTGCTCTGGTTCGCCTACCGCAAGGGCAAGGCCGGCCTCAACCGCGACACGGGCTGGGCGCCGCTCACCGAGGCCGGCTACCGCGGCGTGCGCCAGGTCTCGATCGACGACACCTGGACCGGCACGCGGTTCCGGGAATCGTCCAAGGTCAAGGCGTCCTGACGATCGGCGCAAAATAAGAGCGGCCCCTCGGGGGAGAGGGGCCGCTCTGGGTTGCCGCGGCGGCTACAGCGGGTGGGACGGCAGGTCGACGGGCGAGATCGCGCCGTCCCGCCGCCACGGCGGTCGTCCTAAAGCGTCAGACGTCGTCTTCCGCGGTCGGCCCCACCAGGAGCTCCTCGACGATCTGGCCGGCGTTCTTGCGCACGGCCTGCTCGATCTCCGCCGAGATGTCCGGATTGGCCTTCAGGAACTCACGGGCGTTGTCCCGTCCCTGTCCGATCCGTTGGGAGTTGTAGGAGAACCAGGAGCCCGACTTCTCCACCACCCCGGCCTTGACCCCGAGGTCGATGACCTCGCCGAGCTTGGAGATGCCTTCGCCGTACATGATGTCGAACTCGACCTCGCGGAACGGCGGGGCGACCTTGTTCTTCACCACCTTCACCCGCACGGCGTTGCCGACGATCTCGTCGCGGTTCTTCACCGAGCCGGTGCGGCGGATGTCCAGGCGCACCGAAGCGTAGAACTTCAGAGCGTTGCCGCCGGTGGTGGTCTCCGGCGAGCCGTACATCACCCCGATCTTCATGCGGATCTGGTTGATGAAGATCACCAGGGTCTTGGACTTGGAGATCGAGCCGGTGAGCTTGCGCAGGGCCTGGCTCATCAGCCGCGCCTGCAGGCCCGGCAGCTGGTCGCCCATCTCGCCCTCGATCTCGGCCCGCGGCGTCAGCGCCGCCACCGAGTCGATGACGATCACGTCCACCGCGCCCGAGCGCACCAGGGTGTCGCAGATCTCCAGCGCCTGCTCGCCGGTGTCCGGCTGGGAGACCAGCAGCTCGTCCAGGTCCACGCCCAGCTTGTGCGCGTAGGAGGGGTCGAGCGCATGCTCGGCGTCGATGAAGGCGCCGGTGCCGCCGGCTTTCTGCACCTCGGCGACCACATGCAGGGCGAGCGTCGTCTTGCCCGAGCTCTCGGGCCCGAAGATCTCGATGATGCGGCCCTTGGGCAGGCCGCCGATGCCGAGCGCCAGGTCGAGGCCGAGCGAACCGGTGGGGACCGATTCGATCTCCACCACCTTGCCCTTGTCGCCGAGCTTCATCACCGAGCCCTTGCCGAAGGCCCGGTCGATCTGAGACAGCGCCGCCTCGAGCGCGCGCTGCTTGTCCACGTCGTCTCGTCCCACGAGGCGCAACACCGACTGATTCATGAAAGTCCCCATCGCTTATGCCACGATTCAGTGCGGGATCGTGGGATTCGCCAGCGACCGCCCGTCAGCCGCAGGCTGTGTCGTACCCCATTTGTTCCAGGTTCGCAAGATGTTCTCATCGGCCGCCGACATCGCCGCCCTGAGCTTCGCCGCCGCGGCGGTGCTGTTCGCGGCCGTCGCCGGGCTGACCGCGAGCGGGCGGCTGCGGCTGCGCGACGGGCGGAAGCTGACGCGCCATGACGCGCCCGCGGCCTGGCTCATCGCGCTCTCGCTCTCGGCGGTCTTCTGCGCCCTGGCGGTGGCGGGCGCGGCGCTGACGCTCCTTGCCGGAGGCGGCCTCTAGGCTTCGCCGACCAGCCGGCGGCGGATGTGGCCGACCAGCGCCGCCGCGTCCGGCTCGAGCCGGTAGGCGTCGTCGGCCAGCAGGCTCCGCTTGAGGATGATCCGGGCCAGGATGCCGTCCGGATTGCGCCAGCTTCCCGCCGGCGCGGCCTCGGTGACCAGCACATCGTCCTCGCCCATGTCCTGCACGAACAGCGACGAGCTGGTCTTCTTCAGGGTCCCGTCGCGCCAGCTGTGAATCCCGGGCTCGAGCCGTCCCGAGACGGTCACGGCCGCGGATGCTGTGTTGTAGACGTAGGCCTGGGAATAGGCGCGCGCCGAGAGGTCCAGCTCGCCCGGACGCAGCCGGCCGTGTCGCGGCGTGTAGACAGGGTCCGTGAAGGCTTCGATGTGCCTCAACAGGTCCGGGACGAGGCCCTGGTCCTTCTGCATGCCGGTGAGCAGCCGGCTCAGGGCCACCGCCCGGGCGTTGATCTCCTGCACGACCGGCGTCCCGCTGTCCCGGTCCCACAGCAGGTCGACCCCCGCGACGCCGCGGTAGCCCTCGGCCTTCATGACGTCCGCGATCACCGCGCACGCGCGGCGGACCTCCGCGATCGTCGGCTCGCTCAGCAGGCTCGGATTGGTGTCGTTACCGGCGAAGCGGAACGGATGGCGGGCGAGCTCGGGCAGGCCGGAGAGCTGCAGGTAAGGCCCGCGGATCAGCGTCTCCTCGTCGAGGATGCAGAGGTGGACGGATAGCGGGATGTTGTGCGGCAGGTAGCGCGCCGCCCTGAACCCGCGCCCGAGCAGCCCGGCCGCGCGCTGCAGCGCCGGGGCGCTGCGGATCAGGACGGTGTCCCTACCGGCGCGCCCGTCCGGCCCCTGCACCACGAACGGCGAGCCCAGCACCCGAACGCACCGTGTGTAGGCGGCGGCGAGATCGGCCGGCCGGGTGTCGAACAGCAGGCTGGGCGCGCAGGGCAGGTCCAGTCGCCGGCACAGCCGCGGCAGCTGCCGCTTGTCGCCGAGCCGCGCCTGCAACGCGTACGGCGGCAGGGCGGTGGGCAGGCCCGCGGTCGTGACGAAGCGGTCCATCTGGGCGTTGGTCTCGGCGAACAAGAGTCGGATGGGGAGCCGGTCTCCTGGCGGCGTGTCGCCGAACACTGCGTCCGCCAGCGCCTCGCTGGCCCGCCCGGCCCGCGTCGCCTGAGCGCTGTCACGCCTGAAGTGGGACACCTTGCCCCAGTCGGCGGCGAGCTGGCCGGGCAGCGCCTCCTCGCCGTAGCAGACCAGGCGGTAGGTCTCGATCAGGTCGAGGAGCTCGACGCCCAGCATCGGCTCGCGCTCGATGAAGACCAGGATCTCCTGCGGCGCGGTCATGGGGAGGCCGGCGTCCGTCGGGGCTCCGGCCGTCCTACTCCACCGGGTCGAAGGCGCACTGCATCATGTAGCGGCGGCCTTTGCGGACGAAGCCGCCGCGGTGCACGCCGTTGTTGTCGAACAGGATCAGGTCCGAGGCCCCGTCGCAGAGCGGCCGCTCGGCCTTCAGCAGCGCCTCGGCCTCCGGCCCGTCCGGGTCCATGTGGTCGCCGAACTCGGTGTTTAGCCGCAGCTGCGCGGGCAGGGCGGCGAAGGCCTTGGGCTCCAGCCCCAGCTTGTCGTTGGTCTTGCGCACCGCCAGCTCGAACTCGTCGGCCCAGCGGTGCGAGCCGGCCACGTAGCGGAACGGGCCCCGATCCAGGGTCACCGGCTCCAGATAGATCAGCGACTTCAGGAACGGGAACCCATCGGAGTCGATGTGGAAGTAGCGGGTCTTCGGCGTCGGCAGGCCCTGTTCGTCGATGCGCCTGTACTTCAGCGCCGTGACCCGTGCGGTGTTCACCTGGATGGTCAGCCGCGCCAGCTTCAGCCGCCGCCGCGCATAGGCGGCGCAGGCGTCATAGGCGTGCATCTGCTCGAAGATCCCGTCCACGCAGGCGAAGATCTGCGGATGCTCGCCGGGCGTGAGCCGGTGCTGGCCGTCCTTGAACCCGGGCTTGTCGATGCTCTCCAGCCGCTGCTCCAGCGCTTCGGCGAGCGGCAGGGCCAGGGCGCGCAGCTCGTCCTTGAGCGGCGCGGGAATGCGCGCCAGCAGGCAGCCGTCGGCCTGCAGCGCCTGCAACAGCTCGTCGCCCGGCCCGATCCTGGCCTCGTAGTCGCGCTTGGGCGCCGCCAGCATGGCGCGGTAGCGCTTCATCACGTGGGCGAGGAACTCCTTCAGCACCTCCACCCGCGTCGCCTCGTCCACCTGGGCGAAGGCGTCGCGATACTTGCCGATGCGGCTGTAGTCGGGGTGGGGAAGGGCGAACATGCGCCCGGAGGTGTGGCCCGCGCGGGCCGAGGTTGGCAAGGGGGCCGCTTGACAGGCGGCCGTGCGCGGTCGCCCCCTGCCGCTGGGGAAAAGAGGGGGCGAGGCCATGGCGCTCGATGTCACCCGCCGCAGCTGGCTGGCCGGCGCGGCCGCCGCCGTCCCGGTCCGACGCCCCCGGCCCGCCGACGCGACCGGCCGCGTCCAGGTCCCCGGCGGCAAGGTCTGGTGGCGAAGGGTGGGCTCCGGGCCCAAGACCCCGCTTCTGACCCTGCACGGCGGCCCGGGCATGGGCCACGACTACCTGTTGCCGCTGCGGGCCCTGGCCGACGAGCGGCCGGTGATCTTCTACGACCAGCTGGGCTGCGGCCGCTCCGACGCGCCGGAGGACGAGCGCCTCTACCGGATCCCCCGTTTCGTGCGCGAGGTCGACGCGGTGCGCCAGGCGCTGGGGCTTCAGCGCATCGTGCTCTATGGCCACTCCTGGGGCTCGATGCTGGCCATCGAGTACATGGTCACCACGGGCGGCCCCGGCGTGGAGAAGCTGGTCCTCTCCGGCGCCCTGGCCAGCGTGCCCCAGACGGTGGCCGGCATGCAGCGGCTTCTGGACCAGCTGCCGGACGGCGCCGGGACGCGCATCCGGGCGCTGGAGGCGGCCGGCAAGACCGACACCCCCGAGTACGGCAAGCTGGTGGAGCTGTTCTACGACACCTACCTGTGCCGCCGCACCCCGAAGCCCCCGGAGTACCTCGCCGCGCTTGCGAACGGCGCGAAGTCGCCGGCCTACCGGGTGATGAACGGGCCCAACGAGTTCACCATCGTCGGCAACATCAAGGACTGGGAGCGCCGGCCCGAGCTCGGGCGCATCAAGGTCCCGACCCTGATCCTCACCGGGCAGTACGACGAGGTCACCCTCGACTGCCACCTCGACATCCAGACCGGCATCCAGGGGTCCGACCTCCACTCGTTCGGCGGCTGCTCGCACTGCGCCATGCTGGAGAGGCCGGCGGCCTACGCCGAGGCGCTGCGGACCTTCATGGCCTGACGGCTTCGGCTTGGCCTTCGCTTTCGCCGGGCGTAGGATAACAGGGTGAAGCAAAAATTCCGGCTGCGTGTGGGGCTCAGCGCGGAAGACCAAGGAGACACCGTCATATGAAGCGACTGATCGCCGGCCTTCTGGCCGCCAGCGTCCTGGCCGCGCCCGCCTATGCGGCGATCAAGCCGGGCGACAAGGCCCCCGCCTTCACCGCCCCGGCCTCGATGGGCGGCAAGGTGTTCACCTTCGACATGAAGTCGGCGCTGAAGAAGGGGCCCCTGGTGCTCTACTTCTACCCGGCCGCCTTCACGCCGGGCTGCACGCTGGAGGCGCACGCCTTCGCCGACGCCACCGACGACTTCAAGAAGCTGCACGCCACGGTCATCGGCGTGTCGCGCGACGACATCGAGAAGCTGAACAAGTTCTCGGTGTCCGAATGCCGCTCCAAGTTCGCGGTCGCCGCCGACGGCGACGGCAAGATCACCCAGGCCTATGACGTGGTGCTGCAGCCCCCGCCGGCGTGGGGCCCCAACGCCAAGCCGGTGGCCAACCGCACCTCCTACGTCATCGCGCCCGACGGCAAGGTCATCTACGAGTACACCAGCCTCGATCCCTCCAAGCACGTGGAGAACACCATGAACGCGGTGAAGGGCTGGGAGGAGTCGAAGAAGAAGCGCTAACCAACCCACCCTCCGGGGGGAGGACGACATGGCCAGACCTGGCGTTGGCGCGGCTGCGGCCGCGGTGTTGGTGGCCGCCGGCATCGGCGGCGGGGCCTTGGCCGCCGGCGGCGGCGGCGGGCCGATGGGCGGCGGGGGCGGCATGCCCAGCTTCAGCGGCCCGACCTTCGATCCGGTCCAGGAATACAAGCTGGGCGAGGACGCCTTCAGCGCCGGCAAGTTCAAGGAGGCGGTGCGCCACTTCACCTCCGTCTCGTCGGCTGCGCCGCAGAACGCCGACGTCTGGTACTCGCTCGGCATGGCCAAGGCCGGGGCCGGCGACCTGAAGGGCGCCCAGAAGGCTTATGAGAAGTCGGTCAAGCTGGCGCCGGACAACATCGCCGCGCACCAGGAGCTGGGCGTCATCCTCGCCAAGCTCAACGAGGCCGACAAGGCCAAGGCCGAGCTGGAGGTCCTGAAGCAGAAGGCCGCCGCCTGCGGGGACCGCTGCTCCAACGCCTCGGCGCTGAAGTCGGCGGTGGCGGCCGTGGAAGGGGCGCTGGGCCCCGCCCCGTCGGCCGCCCTGACCCCGCCGAGCCTGCTGTTCATGAGCCCTAAGGAGGGCGACCAGGCCTATGTCCAGGCGGTCTCGCTGATCAACCAGCACCGCTACGACGACGCCCTGCGCTCGCTGGACGCGGCCGCCCGCACCTTCGGGCCGCATCCGGACGTGCTCACCTACCAGGGCTACACCTGGCGCAAGCTCGGGCAGCTGGACCGGGCGGAGGGATACTATCGCCAGGCCCTGGCCATCTCCCCGCACCACCGGGGGGCCAACGAGTACTACGGCGAGCTGAAGGTGGAACGCGGCGACCTGAAGGGCGCGCGGCGACTGCTGGCCGAGCTCGACCGGCAGTGCGCCTTCGGCTGCATCGAGGCTGAGACCCTGCGTCAATGGATCGCCAAGGGCCACGATCCCGCCCTCTGATCCTGGTCGTCATTATTGGCGTCCTCGCCCTCGGCGCTGCGGCGGCCGAGGGCCCGCTGCGCGCGCAGCGCTGGCTGGCGGCCGGCGCCGACAAGGCTACAGCCCTGGGGAGCCGACCGCCGGAATGCCTGCGCCCGCCGTCCGACCCTGAGCTCGCCTACCGGGTCGAGGTCGGGCGCGCCGCCTTCCGCACCCCGCTGCTGCTCGGCGGCCAGGCCGCGCGCGCCGGGATCTCCTGCGAGACCTGCCACAAGTCCGGCCGCAGCAACCCGGACTTCCGCTTCCCCGGCGTCTCGGGCGCGCCGGGGACTGCCGACGTCACCTCCTCGCTGTTCAGCTCCCACCGCGGCGACGGGGTCGACAACCCCAGGCCGATCCCCGACCTCGGCGGCCCGAAGTCGGCGCTGAAGGTCTCCCAGGCGCCCGAAGGCCGGGCGCTGGAGGGCTTCATCCACGGCCTCGTGACCGAGGAGTTCGACGGGGCCGAGCCGCCGGCCGGGGTCATCGAGGACCTTGCCGACTACGTCCGCGCCCTGTCGCCCGACGCCTGCCCCTCCGCCGCGCCCGAGCCGGTGCGCGCGGCCGGCTACCTCGACGACGCCCGCCGCGCGGTCCGCGCCGCGCAGGCCGCGCTGGCCCGCAAGGACGCGCAGGTGGCGCTGTTGATGGTCGGCGCGGCCCGCTCAGAGCTCGGTCTTGTCTACGAGCGCTACGACGGAGCGGCGCTCGCCGCCGACCGCGCCGCGATCGACAGGGCGGGCCGCCGGCTTGCCGCCGCCGCGGCGGCCATCCGCGCGCGCGACCCGCGCGCCGACGCCCGCCTCGCCGATTGGCTGGGCGAGGCGCCCGGCTGGTCCCGCGGCCTCCTCCGCGACGAGCCGCGCTCGCTGTTCAACCCGGACCGCCTGAAGGCGCTCTGAGCCACAGCTGCGCCGGGTTTGCGCGCCCCGTACCGCCGCGGTTTAGTGAGCCGTGGCTTCGCCGGAAACGCGATCGGCTGTCTGGAACGACGACGGGCCCCACCCCTGGCGCAGGTTTCTCGCCCGGTCGGTGGACACCCTGCTCGTGGCGTATCCGCTTTGGCTGCTGACCTTGGCGGCCGTCATGGCGGCGGCGCCGCCTGATCTGGCGGCGGCCCTTCGACGAGTGGGATACGAGGACGGGCCCCTGGTCATGGCCGGGCCCTATATCGCGGCCGTGCCGCTGACCGCGGTGCAGATCGGCCTCACCGGCTCGTCCATCGGCAAATGGATCTTCGGCGTGCGGGTGCTGGGTCCGGACCAGCGTCCGATCGGTGTTCGCCGGGCCCTCGTCCGCGAAGTCGACGTGTGCGTCTGGGGCTGGGGCGTGCTGCTGCCCTTTCCGGTGGTCCTCGCCCAATGGCGCTCGGCCGTCCGACTGCTGGGCGGACGTCCTCTCTGGTGGGACGCACTCCAGGACACGACGGTCTGGCATCGCCGGGCCGGCGGATGGGCGTGGCTTTGGGCAGGGCCGGCGCTGCTGGTCGTCCTGCTGCTCGCCGCTACGGCGTGTATCTGTGGCTGGCCTATACCCGCCTGCTGTTCCGCTAGGCGCTCTGCAGGGCGCTCTGGAACAGGATGGCCCCGTCGGTGGAGCCGAGCTCCTCCTCGAAGGCGCGGTCGGGGTGCGGCATCATCCCCAGCACATTGCCGCGCGCGTTGACGATGCCGGCGATGTCGCGCGCCGAGCCATTGGGGTTTTCCAGGTAGCGGAACACCACCTGGCCCTCGCCCTCCAGCCGCTGCAGCGCCGCCTCGTCGGCGAAGTAGTTCCCCTCGCCGTTGCCGACCGTCATCTTGACCTCGCGCCGGCCCTGGTAGCCGGCGGTGAAGCGGGTCTGGGCGTTGGTCACCTCCAGCGCCACCGGCTTGCACACGTACTTCAGCGAGGCGTTGCGCAGGAGCGCCCCGGGCAGCAGCTGGGCCTCGCACAGGATCTGGAAGCCGTTGCAGACGCCGACCACCGCCACCCCGCGCTCGGCCGCGGCCTTGACCTCGGCCATGACCGGCGAGTGCGCGGCCATGGCCCCGCAGCGCAGGTAGTCGCCGTAGGAGAAGCCGCCCGGCAGCACGATCAGGTCGAGGCCCGCCGGCAGCTGGGTCTCGGCGTGCCAGACCATGTCCACCCGGGCCCCGGTCGAGCGCTCGATGGCGACCTTGCAGTCCCGGTCGCAGTTCGAGCCGGGGAACATCACGACGGCGGCTTTCATGATGCGCCTACCTAGTCTGCGTCGGGCCGGCGCGCCAGCGATCGGTGCGGGTTGAAACGCGGCCGTCTGTGCGGGAAACCTCGCCCCCCAAAGTCGCGGGAGGCGAGGCATGGACCTGCTGGAGGCCGACAGGGCCCTGATCCACGAGCGCGCGCTCGACCGCGCGCTCGAGGAGGCGGTGTCGCTGCTGCAGGCCGATCCGGGCCGGCTGCAGGCCTGGCTGCAGCAGTCCGCGGCCGTGCGCAACCTGCCGCGCACCCTCGCCGCCGGGATGGTGCTACGCGAGCACGGCATCGCCCTCGGCAAGCGCGCAGTCGCCCTCGCCGAGGCCCTGGTCGCCGCCGGCCGGCCCGAGGAGGCGCTGGAGGTGCTGCGGGAGGCGGACGGGGCCAACCCGCACGTCCTGAACCTGTCCGCCAGCGCCCTGGCCGCATGCGGCCGCTTCGCCGAGGCCCGCGAGGCCGCCCGGGGCGCCGCGGCCGGCGGGATCAAGCGCAAGGCCAGGATCGAGCTGCGCGACTCCGTTCTGGAGGCCATCGGCGAGGCCGAGGCGAGGCTCGGCGACGGCGATGCCGCCGCCTGGCGGACCTTCCTCGAAGGCTGCCTGGCCGTGAACGCGCGGAAGACAGCGGCCGCCCGGGCGGTCGGCCTGGCCGGGCAGCTCGAGGCCCTGGAGCGGGCCGACCGCACCGACCGCGCCGCGCTGCTGACCGCGGCGGTGCGCGCCGGCGCGGCCGAGGCGATGGCGCCGGTGATCCGCCGGCTGCTCGGCACGGCCCCCGACGACGAGGGGCTGCTGGCGGCGCTGGTGGAGGCCGAGCTCCACCGAGGCCGGCCGGCTGAGGCCGTGCACGCGTTGCGCTGCGGGCCCGCGGCGCCCAGGAAACCGGTTCTGCGCGCCGCCGCTGCGGCCGCCAAGCTCGCCGCGGGCCGCGAGGACGAGGGTATCGCCGAGCTGTCCGCGCTGTCGCGCAACGCCAAGGACCACGAGCTTCAGCGCCAGCTGGCGCGGGCGGTGGGCCGGCGCGTGCTGGCCAGCTCCGACCTCAGATACCGCGCCGAGCCCGGCCGCCCGCGGGTCTTCAACATCCTGCCGTTCAGCAACGAGCTGCACCTGCTCAAGCTGCGCCTGGAGGAGATGTCCCCCTGGGTCGACCATTTCGTCGTGGTCGAGGCGGCCAAGACCTTCACCGGCCTGGACAAGCCGCTGGAGTTCGATCGGGCCAAGGCGCAGTTCGCCGCGCACCTGCCGAAGATCCTGCACGTGCGGCTGGACGACTTCCCGGCCTGGCTGCCGGCCCCCTGGGGGCGGGACTACTACCAGCGCGACATGGCGCTCGGCGCGCTCGGCGGGCTCCTGGCCCCAGACGATGTGGTGCTGATCACCGACGCCGACGAGATCATCCGGCGCGAGGCCCTCGACCGCTTCGACGGCAGCCTGATGGGCCTGATCGCGACCAACCACCGCTACTTCCTGAACTACACCAACTATCACGGCGCCCGGCCCGCGCCGCACCGAACCGGCGCCATATGCCGCGGCTGGATGCTGCACGTGTTCGGCGCCTCGTACCTGCGCTTCTACCTGTCCTGGGCCTTCAAGCATTGGAACGAGATGGCAAGCGCGGGGTGGCACTTCACCTCGGTCAACTCGGCGGCCAAGATCGCCGCCAAGTTCAACAGCTTCGCCCACACCGAGGTGATCAAGTTCGGGGTCGGCGACGAGGCCCGCATCGCCGACCGCCTGGCCGAGATCCGCGCCGGGAGCTTCGAGCCCGGCTGGCGGCGCCAGGAGCTCGACGACAGCTTTCCGGCCTATGTGCTGAACAACCGCGACGCCCTGGCCGAGCTGATCCTCTGAGCTAGATCCGCCCCTCGCGGCGAAGCACCGCCTTGGCGGTGGCCAGCAGGGCGAACGTGTCGAACGAGGAGGGGCCGAACCGGTCGCTCGGCGCCGCCTCTGCGGCGAGCCGCCCGGCGACGGCGGTCATCTCCAGCGCAAGGTCAGGACGGTCCAGCTTCGCGGCGCGCTCGGCCACCCGCAGCGCCTCGTCGGCCAGCGATGGCTTGCGCTCGGCGTCGGTCAGCGGGACCGCCTTCATCACGCAGGTGCGGGCGTCGTCCAGCGCCTCCTTCCGCAGGCTCTCGGACCGGCAGCTAATCAGCACGAACAGCGGATTGTGTGGCGGCGTCGCGCGGGCCAGCAGCTCGTCCAGCCGCGCCAGGCCGCGGCCTTCGCGGATGTCGCGCGACATCGTCTCCTCGGGCGATTCCGGCCGCGCGGGCGGTGATGGCAGGCGGCGGGCGATCATGTCGGCGCGGGCGGCGTCGCCGAGCGCGCGCCAGCCGGCGGCGGCGGCCAGGCCGCACGCGGGGAAGACGGACGCGGCGGCGGTAAGGGACACCGACTCCCTGGACGGATGCGGCAGCGGCGCACGTTCGAGCCTGGTCAGCCAGGCGCGGGCGACCGCGGGGCTCGCCGCGGCCACCAGGTCCGCCGTGTTCGACACGGCAGTGTCCTCTTCGTCGGCGCCGCAGGCCGGAGCGCCGGCGCTCAGGGCGGCGTCGGCGGCCCTGCGCGCGAGGTCCGGGCGGGTCCTGGCGAGGGCGGAGACCAGCAGCGCACGCGCCGAGGTCAGCTCGTTGCGCGCCAGCAGCTTCACCTCGGCGTCGGTCACTGCCTGGGGCTGCAGGCCTTCAGCGCTTTCTCGCAGAATCTCCTGCCGCTGCCGCTTCGAAAGCTTGCGTCCGGTCTGCTTGGCGAGCTTGCCGTCGCGGTCGGCCATCAGCTCGCTCACCCGCTCCAGGATCAGGTCCACGCCCTGCTGTTGGTCGCCGCGCTGCTGCAGCAGCCGACGGCGGGCGTCCGCCTCGGCCAGGGCGAGGTCCGCCGTCTCCGACACCTTGGCCGCGTCCTCCGGCCGGCCGATCTTCAGCAGCAGCTCGATCCGCGCGGCCGGGGTCTTGCGCGGGTCCAGGCCGATGGCGCGCAGGGCGCCCTCCTGGTCGCCGACACTGCGGTAGGCCTGGGCCAGCGTCGCCGCGTCGGTGCGCTCATGGCTGACGCCGCCGGCGGCGGCGAGGTCCCGCTCCCACGCCGCCAGGGCGGCCCGCACAAGGACGTCGGGCGGGCGCAGCGGCTCGGGCCCTTCGCGCGCGTCGACGATCTTCTGGAACGCCAGCATCCGCGGCGAGACGGGCACGGGCTGGCCCCAGAACGCCGGAAGCCTGGGCGAGGCGGTGGGCGCCGGCTCCACGACCTTCAGGGGCCCGTCCGCCGCCTTGCCGGACCGGGCCGTCAGAATCGCCGCGCGGGCGGCCTGGTGGGCCAGGAAGTCGGCCGCGGAGAACGCGCGCCAGGACTGCGCCGCCTCGCTGTCGGCCCAGGCCAAGACGGCGTCGGGATCGACGCCGGCCGCCCTCAGCACCTGCGGGTGGGCGAACAGCTCGTCGTCGTCGAAGAGCCTCAGCCCCGCGTCATCGCGCGCCAGGACCCTCAGGATGCAAATGGCGGGGTCGTCGTGGCCGGTGCAGGCGCCGGCGTCGATCAGGCCCTGGCGGTCGAGCGCTGCGGAAGAGGAGGCGATCGCGAGCGCGAAGGCGGCAGAGGCGAGCGCCACGCCGCGGCGCAGGCTCCGCCGGCCGCCCGGGCGTCTCACCCCACCTCCACCCGGTAGCTTTCGATCACGGTGTTGGCGAGCAGCTGCTCGGCCATGGCCTTGGCCTCGGCCTCGGCGGCCGAGGCGTCATCGGCCTTCAGCTCCAGCTCGATGGTCTTGCCGACCCGCACGTCCGACACGCCCGGAAAACCCAGGGTGTGTAGGGCGCCCTCGATGGCCTTGCCCTGCACGTCCAGCACGCCGGGCTTCAGGAACACATGCACCTTGGCCTTCACGCCGCGCCACCCTCGATCACCCGCGGCATCTCCTTCATGATTCCGAGCCGGCGCGCGACCTCGGTATAGCCCTCGATCACCTCGCCGAGGTCGCGGCGGAAGCGGTCCTTGTCCAGCTTCTCGCTGGAGGCGGAGTCCCAGAGGCGGCAGCAGTCCGGGCTGATCTCGTCGGCCAGCAGCACGCGGGAGAACTCGCCCTCCCAGACGCGGCCGTACTCCACCTTGAAGTCGACCAGGGTGATGCCGACCGCGCCGAACAGGCCGGTGAGGAAGTCGTTCACCCTCAGCGTCATCGCCAGCATGTCGTCGATCTCCTGGGTCGAGGCCCAGTTGAAGGCGGTGATGTGCTCTTCGGAGACCAGCGGGTCGTTCAGCTTGTCGTCCTTGTAGTAGAACTCGATGATCGAGCGGGGCAGCGGCTGGCCTTCGGGGATGCCGAAGCGCTGCGACAGCGAGCCGGCCGCCACGTTGCGGCACACCACCTCCAGCGGGATGATCTCCACCTCCTTGATCAGCTGCTCGCGCAGGTTCAGCCGGCGGATGAAGTGGTTCTGCACCCCTATCGAGTTCAGCCGCGTCATCACATATTCGGAGATGCGGTTGTTGATGACGCCCTTGCCCTCCAGCACCGCCTTCTTCTGGGCGTTGAAGGCGGTGGCGTCGTCCTTGAAGTACTGGATCAGGGTGCCGGGCTCGGGACCCTCGTAGAGGATCTTGGCCTTGCCCTCGTAGATCTTCTTGCGTCGGGTGGTCATGGGTCGCGCTGCCCCGGAGGGGAAAGGGACCGTCTTCGAACCGCCGCCGGAACGGGGCGTCCGACTCGGCCTCTCGACATAAATAGGACCCTTCGACCCTAGCCGAACGGCCGCCCCTTCGCAAACGCGGCACAAGCGCGCTGCGCCCTCGGCGCCGCCCCCCAATCACGATGCGGGCTGAGGCCCCATCCTTGCATTGATCGCGGTTTTGGGCCGGGCTATGCACCCATCTCCCGGGGGAAGAGTTGTTTTCGGTATGACCACCTTCGACGATCGCGAGCGAGGCTACGAAGCCAAGTTCGCCCACGACCAGGACGCCGAGTTCCGCATCGCCGCGCGCCGCAACCGGCTGCTCGGCGTTTGGGCCGCCGAGCAGATGGGCTTGCAGAAGGCCCAGCACGACAACTACGCCCAGGCGGTGGTGAAGTCCGACTTCGAGCAGCCCGGCGACGAGGACGTGCTGCGCAAGGTGTTCGAGGACCTGAAGGGCGCCGGGGTCCAGATCACCGAAGCCGACGTGCGGCTGAAGATGGACGAGCTGCTGGCTGTCGCCCGCGAGCAGATCAAGCAGGGCGCCTGAGCGCGACCTGCGTCCCGCCGCGATCCAATCGCCGGCCTGGGCGTTAGCGCCCTGGATTAGTCAGTTGACGGCCGGCGAGGGCGGTTCAAGCTCGGCTGCAGCAACCGCGTGAGTCTCGCCGTGCCCTATTCGACCGAACGGAAGCTTCTCGCTCCTCCCAAGATCCGTCGGGCCCGCGAGGACGACGCGCTGGACGTGGTGTTCTGGTTCGCCGACCGCAAAGCCGTGACGCGGTGGGCCGGACTGCAGGCGCCCGATCCGCTGCTGTCCCAGTGGCTGGCCGCCCAGTTCCTCACCCCGGTCCCCGAGCACTACGCGATGACCGACGAGGACGACCGCGCCATCGGCCTGTTCGGCCTCAGATTCCACGAGCGCGAGAAGCGCGCCCACCTGATCCGCGTCGCCATCTCGCCGGTGCGGCGGGGGGAGGGGCTGTCGGCCCAGCTGCTGCGCGGCGCCGCCACCCTGGCCCGCGAGCGCCGGGCCCAGCGGCTGACCCTGAACGTCTACGCCTCCAACGCCGACGCCCGAGCCGCCTACGAGCGCGCCGGCTTCTTCCCGTTCGAGTTCGCCAAGGCGCGGGAGGACCCGTCGGGCATGATGGTGCGGATGCTGAAGCCGCTGTGACCTGACAGAAGTTAGCTAACAACGTAGCTAACCCATATGCGCACCGTCACGGTCCATCAGGCGAAGACCAATCTTGCCAAGCTGCTGGCGGAAGTCGCCCCGGGAGAGGAGATCGTCATCGCGCGCGGGCGGACTCCGATCGCCAAGCTCGTCCAGCTCGCGCCGTCCAAGCGCGCGAAGGCTGGCGCCTCGCTCGTCAACGCCGTCTACACCTCGCCCAGGACGGTGGGCTGAAGGGCTACTCCGCCGCCTTCTTCGCCGCGGCGGCGGCCTTGCCGAACACCCGCTCGAACACCTGGTCCACGTGCTTGAAGTGGTAGGCGTCGTCGAACAGCTCGGCGAGCTCGGCTTCCGACAGGTTGGAGCTCACCTCCGGATCGGCCTTCAGCAGATCCAGGAAGGTCCCCTCGCCGCGCCACACCTTCATCGCGTTGCGCTGGACCGCAGCATAGGCGTCCTCGCGCGAGACGCCCTTCTGGGTCAGGGCCAGCATCACCCGTTGCGAGTGCACCAGCCCGCCCAGCCGGTCGAGGTTCTTCCTCATGTTGTCCGGATAGACCACCAGCCGCTGCACCACCCCCGCCAGGCGGCGCAGCGCGAAGTCCAGGTGCACGGTCGCGTCCGGCGCGATGCCGCGCTCGACCGAGGAGTGGCTGATGTCGCGCTCGTGCCAGAGCGTCACGTCCTCCAGCGCCGGGACCACGGCCGAGCGCACCAGCCGCGCCAGGCCGGTGAGGTTCTCGGTCAGAATCGGGTTCCTCTTGTGCGGCATGGCCGAGGAGCCCTTCTGGCCGGGGTCGAACGGCTCCTCCGCCTCCAGCACCTCGGTGCGCTGCAGGTGGCGGATCTCGGTCGCCAGCCGCTCCACCGAGGCGGCGACCACCGCCAAGGCGGCGAAGAAGGCCGCATGGCGGTCGCGCGGGATCACCTGGGTGGAGACGGTCTCCACCTTCAGCCCGAGCTTTTCAGCGACGTGGGCCTCAACCTTGGGATCGACGTTGGCGTAGGTGCCGACCGCCCCGGAGATGGCGCAGACCGCGATCTCCTCGCGCGCCCGCACCAACCGCTCGCGGCCGCGCACGAACTCGGCGTAGTGGCCGGCCAGCTTCAGCCCGAAGGTGGTGGGCTCGGCGTGGATGCCGTGGCTGCGCCCCACCGTCGGAGTCATACGGTGCTCCAGCGCCCGCGCCTTCAGCGCCGCCAGCACCAGGTCGACGTCCTCGATCAACAGGTCCGCCGCGCGCGCGAGCTGCACCGCCAGGCAGGTGTCCAGCACGTCCGAGGAGGTCATGCCCTGGTGCAGGAACCGCGCTTCCGGCCCCACGATCTCGGCGACGTGGGTCAAGAAGGCGATGACGTCGTGCTTGGTGGTGCGCTCGATCTCGTCGATGCGGTCCGGGTCGAAGACCGCGTTGCGGCCCTTTTCCCAGATCGTCTGCGCGGCCAGCTTCGGGATCACCCCCAGCTCGGCCATCGCGTCGGCGGCGTGGGCCTCGATCTCGAACCAGATGCGGTAGCGCGTCTGGGCCGACCAGATGTCGGCCGCCTCGGGCCTCGCATAGCGCGGGATCATGCGGCGTGAATGGTCACCGTGGCCGAGGCTGTCAAGCGGCGCGCCGGCGCGCACGCTGGAGGATGAAAGCGGCGACCAGCGCCAGCAGCCCGTAGGCGAACACCGCAAGGCTGAGCGCCTCTCCCAGCGCGCGGGCGTCGCCGCGGAACAGCGTGCCGGCCAGCAGCGGCGGCAGCGACGGCGCGATGGTCGCCGAGCACACGCCGACGACCAGCCCCTGGACCGCCACCAGCTTGCCCATCACCCGAGACGGGGTCACCGAGGCCATGATGGTCGAGGCCACCGGCGTGGCGGTGCCGCTGACGAACAGCAGGACCGCAAAGCACAGCCAGAACAGCAGCGGCGTGGGCGCGATCGGCATCGCCGTCGCGGCCAGCCAGATGATCACGGTGGCGACGATGCCGACCATCGCCGGGTCGCGCGTGCGGGGTCCATTGGGACGGTCGATGGCGAAGCCGGCCGCCAGCAGCCCGAGCGGGGCCATCACCAGCATCAGCACCCCGAAGGTGACGCCGATCTGCGCTGGACTGAGCCCCCAGGTGCGCGCCAGCAGCGCCGGCGCCCAGGCCGCGAAGGACAGGCCCAGCATGGCGTGCAGCGTGGCGAAGGCGATCAGCGGCAGGTAGACGCCCCAATGCGCCTTCAGGTGCCGAAGCGCCTCCCCCAGGGTGGCGTCGCCGGCCGTTGTCTCGTGATCGACCCGCGCCGGCTCCCTGACCATCAGCATCAGCGCCGCGCCCGGCAGGCCGACCAGGGCGAAGGCCAGGAACACCAGCTGCCAGGGGTGCACCTCGCCCACCAGCGGCAGCTGGTGGATCCGCAGCGCCGTCACAGCGGCCACGAGACCTCCGCCGGCGAGCATGGCCAGGCCGGTGCCGATCAAAGGGGCCATGGCGAAGATGGCGAAGCCGCGACCGCGCCGCTCCGGCGACAGCGCGTCGCGCAGCATCGAGGCGGTGGCCGGGGCCGCGACGCCTTCGAAGACGCCGACGCCGCAGCGGGCGGCCAGCAGCTGGACGAAGCCGGACGCGAGTCCGCACAGGCCGGTCAGTAGGGACCAGGCGACGGCCGAAAAACCGATCATGCAACGCCGGCACATCCGGTCGGCCAGGAAGCCCGCGGGTGGACCGACCACCAAGCCCGTCACGGCCATGGCGGCGCCCATCAACAGCCCCATCTGCCCGTCGGTGAGGCTGAGGTCCGCCTTGATCGGCTCGACCAGCAGCGCCAGACCCTGGCGGTCGATGGCCGACAGCATGGTGATCACGGTGAGCGCCACGACCAGCCTCCACTGGCTAGCCGGCGCGCCGGAGTAGTTCAGCTCGACCGCAGGCCTGCGGCCCGTCTTGGTCAAGAGCTCCTGCCCGCCCGCTTCCAGCGCCATGACGGTCCCCCCGGCGGAACTGTGTTCGAGCGGCGGCCCACCGAGAAATCGGATTTCCACATGCGACCTATCGGCGGGGCGGATCGTCACCGCGGATAGCTGGCATACGAACAATCCATTCCTGCGGCCCTGCGGCCTCGCTTAGGGTCTGCGCCGGACCAAAGGGGGAGGCGATGGCGCCGCAACGCAGCTTTGCACTCGGGACCTTCTCGTCGGCCGGCGGGGCGGCCTTCCCGGGCGTGGTGATCGAGGACCGGGTCTTCGCCCTGCCCGAGGTCGACCGGGTGTTGCGACAGGAGGACGGCGCCCTGAGGGGAACGGCCTCGACCCGTGCGCTGTTCGAGAACTGGGAGCACGACGCCCCGCTGCTGGAACGCGCGGCCGGCCGGCTGTCCGGCGGTACGCCGGTCGACGCGCTGGCGGTGCATGCCCCGGTCGAGCCGCGGCAGATCTTCTGCGCCGGCGCCAACTACCACAAGCACGTGGTCGACCTGGTGGTGGACGGGACCATGGCCCGCGATCCCGGCGCTGACCGTGAGGCGGTGCGCGCCCGCGCCGACGAGATGATGCGTCAGCGCGCGGCCACCGGCATGCCGTTCGTGTTCATGGGCGCGCCGTCGGCCGTCATCGGCCCCTATGACGACCTCGAGGTCCCATACGACGTTCAGCAGCCGGACTGGGAGCTGGAGCTGGCGGCGGTGATCGGCCGCCCGGCCCGGCGGGTCACGCGCGAGCGGGCGCTGGAGCATGTGGCCGGCTACACCATCGCCAACGACATCACCTCGCGCGAGCTGGTGAACCGGCCGGACGTGCCCCAGATGGGCATGGACTGGCTGGCGGCGAAGTGCTCGCCCGGCTTCCTGCCGCTCGGCCCGTTCGTCACGCCGGCTGCCTTCGTTGGCGACCCCCAGGCGCTGCAGATCACCCTGAAGCTCAATGGCGAGGTGATGCAGGACGAATCCACCGCCGACATGATCTTCGGCGTCGCCGTGCTGATCGAGTTCATCTCCCGGCACGTGCGGCTCCTGCCGGGCGACGTGGTCCTCACCGGATCGCCCTCCGGCAACGGCACGCACTACGGCCGCTTCATCCAGGATGGGGACGTGCTGGAAGGCGCGATCGCCGGGCTCGGAGAGCAGCGCAACCGATGCGTGGCCGAGCCGCGCGGCTAGAAGGGCGGGGCCTGCCAGAGGCCCGGATCCACCTCCGGATGGCCGAGTTTCTGCGGGCCGCGGCCGTCGATGGTCCCGGTGCCCCACTGGTCGGTGATGTCCGGGCTCGGGCGATAGACGGTCGGCTGCCAGGTGGCGTCGTCCACCCGCTCCACCTCTGCGGTGTACTCGATCACGTTGCCCGTGGGGCTGAGGAAATAGGAGAAGGCGTTGTTGCCGGCGGTGTGGCGGCCGGGGCCCCAGCCCAGGACCACGTCCTCCTTCAACAGGCGGCCGACGCCGCGCATCATCTCTTCCACGTCGCGCATCTCGAAGGCCGCATGGTTGAGCGTCGGCGGGCCGGGCAGGAAGGCGAGGCAGTGGTGGATGCTGTTGCACCTCAAGAAGCACATGAAGTCCCCGAGCCAGTCGCTGACCCGGAAGCCGAGGTGCTGGACGTAGAAGTCCGCGGCCTTCTTCACGTCGGGGGTGTGCAGCACCACGTGGGACAGGCTGGCGGGGATCGACTCGCCGCGATCGAGCTCGCGCGCGGCCCGCTCCTGGACCTTGGCCGAGACCTCGATCGGGCGGCCGTCGAGGTCGAAGAAGCGGAAGCCGTAGCCGCCGCCGGGGGAGGCGAGGGGGGCAGGCTCGCTGATCAGCTTCACGCCTGCGGAGGCCAAGCTCTGGGCCATGGCGTCGACGGCGCCCTCGTCCGCGGCGGAGAAGGCGATCACGTCCAGCCGGCGCTGGTCGGCCTTGCGCAGGCGCACGACGAACGGCTCCGGCGAGCCCTCCGCCGCAAGATAGGCCGCATCGCCGCCGCCGGAGGTCTCTCTCAGGCCCCAGGCGCCGCCCATGAAGGCGCGCTCAGTGGCGAAGTCCGGAACGGCGAGGCCGAGGTGGCGCAGGCCGGTCACGCCTGTGGCGGTCATGCCGAATCTCCCGACGGTCAAAAGCCGATGCTAGGCTTCGCCATAAGCCGTGATCTGGGGCCAGCCGAAAAATTGCAATTGCAGATACCTCCTATCCAGACCCGCTATCGGGTTCGCGCCGGCGGCCCACGATGAACCTATCCCAGTTCGACCTGAACCTGCTGGTCTCGCTCGACGCCCTGCTGATCGAGCGGAACGTCACCCGCGCCGGCCAGCGCGTGGGCCTGAGCCAGCCGGCGATGAGCGGGACGCTGTCGCGGCTGCGGGACCTGTTCAAGGACGAGCTTCTGGTCCGGGTGGGCCGTCAGCTGGAGCTGACGCCGCTGGCCCAGGAGCTGGCGCCCCAACTGCGCCAGCAGCTCCAGGGCATGGAAGACCTGCTGAACGCCCGCCGGAGCTTCGTGCCCGAGCGAGAGGCGCGGACCTTCAGCATCGCCGCCAGCGATTATGTCGTTTTCCTGCTGCTGCGGCCGCTGGTGGCGCGGATGGCGGAGCGGGCGCCTGGGATCCGGCTGCAGTTCGTCCGCCTGGACGCCGGATCGGTCGACCGGCTCGGCGAGGATGCGGTCGACTTCGTGATCATGCCCTCGTTCCTGGAGGCGCACTTCCCCTCCGAGCCGCTGTTCTCGGACCGCTGGGTCTGCGTGGTCTGGAGCGGCAACCCGAAGGTGGGCTCCAGCCTCAGCGAAGCCCAGTACCTGGCCCTGCCTCACCTGGCCTTCAGCCTGCCCGCAGAAGGGTCGGGCTCGGCGGCGGACACCCACCTGAGCCAGCTCGGCGTCCAGCGCAGGATCGCCGCCTGGACCGAGAGCTTCATCCTCTCGCCCTTCCTGGTGCGGGGCACCGAGATGGTGACGCTGATGCACGCCCGCGTCGCGCAGGCGCTGGAGCAGGCGGCGGACGCCAAGATCGTGCGGCCGCCCTACGATTTCCCGGACATCCAGGAGACCCTGCTGTGGAACCCGCGGCGCACGGCCGACCCGCCGCACGTCTGGATGCGCCAGCAGGTGCTCGAGGCCGCGCGCTCGCTGGGCTAGTCGCGTCCGCGCGCCGGGGCAGCGGCCTCGGCATGGATGTGCAGGATCCGCTCCACCAGGTCGGGCGTGCGCGCCCGGGCCATGCCGCACTCCGTGGCGATGCCGAAGTCCGACAGGCGCCGCCGGGCGGCCGCGGCGCGGCGTTCGACGCCCTCGGCGCCGTCGGCGGCGTGCACCAGCCCCAGGAAGACCTCGGTCTCCGCATGCAGCTTCAGCTGGTCCAGCGGGCGGAAGAAGGCATCGTCGTCGCGATCGGCCGGAACCGGCATGTGGATATAGGCGATCGGGCGGACGATTGCGGCGCTTATGGCGTTGGCCAGGTCCACCATGGCGGCGGCGTCGGCGGGATTGAAGAAGTGCTGGGCGTCGAGGTCGCCGTAGCAGAGGTGGAAGCCGAGCTCGACGTCGTTGGGCACGGCTTCGGAAATCGCCTTCAGCCGCTTCAGGATCTCCGGCTTGGCCTCACCGGGAAGCGGCCAGCCCCAGTAGGCGCTGGAGCCGTCCCAGATCACCATCTCGAAGCAGACGTCCCACTGGATGCAGAGGTCCTGATGCGGGATGGCGGCGCAGATCCGCTCGACCTCGCGGAGCATGGCGGCCTGGTATGCGGCCTCGGCGGCCGGCGCCGCTTCGGGCGTGAACTGGCCGAAGGTGGCGGCGAACGGCGTCGGCAGCGACACCTGGAAGCGCACGCGGGGCGGAAGATCGCCCTTGGTTCGGGCGGCCTTGAAGTCCTCGTAGGAGGCGCGCGCCTCGCGGGCGTAGCCGAGCTCGCCGAAACGAACGTCCTGGGGCTCAACGCCGTCGGCGAACGCGAGGGTCCCGAACACCGGGCCGGAGCGGCCGGGATCGGCCAGCTTGAAGAAGGGGCTCGCCCGCAGCAGCGGGACCTGCCAGCTGCACCACAGCCGCCGCCCGCCCGGCTCCCCGTCAGGGATCCGCTTCAGCCGCTCGCCGAGCAGCCGGCCGCAGGTGGAGAAGACCTCCTCGACGGTGTCGAGGCCGATGCTGCCGACGAGGTGCACGTGCTCAGGTTTGGTCATGGGGTCTCCTTCAATGTGGCGAAGCGGCCGCGGCGGCCAGCCATCGCGGCGGCGGATATCGCGGATCGCAAAAGGCGATTTTCACCGGCGGCCGGCCTGGGATAGCCGTGCGCAAACGGCGGGGGAACGGATGCAGCCGATCAGACGGATCCTGATCGTCGGCGGGGGCATCGCCGGGCTCAGCGCGGCGATCGCGGCGCGCCTCGCGGGTGTCGAGGTCGAACTCGTGGAGATCGATCCCCATTGGGCGGCGGTGGGCGTCGGCCTCACCTTCCAGCCCAATGCCCTGAGGGCCGTGGAGCGGCTGGGCGTGCTGGACCAGGTCCTCAAACAAGGCTTCGGCTATGACGGCGTGCGCACCATCGACGCCGCGGGCAGGGTCGTTTCCGAGAGCGCCGAGGGGCCGCGGCTCGCCGGGCCCGATCGCCCGAGCGCCGCCGGCATGCCCCGTCCGGCGCTGGCGGCGATCCTGAAGGCGCGGGCGGCCGAGCTGGGGGCGCAGGCCACGGCCGGCGTCGGCGTGACCGGCGTGACTCTCGGCGCAGACCATGTGCAGGCGCGGCTCAGCGACGGCCGGATGCGGCGCTGCGATCTGCTGGTCGGCGCCGACGGCATCTATTCGAGCGTGCGCCGGATGGTCTTCGACTTCACCCTGGCGCCGCGGCTCACGGGGCAGGGGGTCTGGCGCTTCACCACCGCGCGTCGGCCGGACGTGGAGCGCGCCTGGCTCTGCCGCGGTCCACACAACAGCGCCGGACTGATCCCGCTGACCCCTGACACCATGTACCTGTTCCTGGTGGAGAACGGCGTGCCCCCCGGCCGGCGCCTGGCCAAGGCCGAGCTGGCGCCGACGCTTGCTCGCCTGCTGGAGGGGTTCGGCGGCCCGATCGGCGAGATCGCCGCTCGCCTCGCCCCCGACAGCGACGTGGTCTACCGGCCGTTCGAGTGGGTGGTCGCGCCGCCCCCCTGGCATCGCGGCCGGGTGCTGCTGATCGGCGATGCGGCGCACGCCTCCACCGCCCATCTAGGCGCGGGCGGCGGCATGGCGATCGAGGACGCGGTGGTGCTGGGCGAGCTGCTCGCCGCGCGGCTGGATCCGGACGAGCTCCTGCGCAGCTTCATGGCCCGGCGCTACGAGCGCTGCATGCTGGTGGCGCGCAACTCGCACCTGCTCGGGGAGGTCGAGCAGGGCAGGGTCACCGGCGTGGACCCGGGACGGGTGGCCGGCGAGGTGTTCGCGGCGCTGGCCCAACCGTTCTAGGCCGCCTTGGCCGGCTGAAGGCCGAGCAGCCGCGCGGCCGTTCCGCCGAGGATCTTCGCGCGGTCCGCATCCGAGAGCGCGGCGTGGAAGCCCACCGGATCGGGCTCGGACATGTCGAACGGATAGTCGGTGCCCATCATCAGGTGATCGGCCCCGTAGGTCTTCACCAGGAACTCCAGCTCGCCGCGATCGAACACCAGGGTGTCGAAATAGAGCTGGCGCAGGTAGCTCGACGGCTCGCGGCGGATGTGCTGGCGGCAGTCCTCGCGGGCGCGAAAGCCGTGGTCCATGCGGCCGATGTAGCCGGGCAGGTAGCCGCCGCCGTGGGCGACGCAGAGCTTCAGCCCCGGGTGGGCGTCCAGCACGCCGCCGAAGATCAGGTGGCCGACGGCGATGGCCGATTCCAGCGGATTGCCGATCAGGTTGTTGAAGTAATGCTCCGACAGCCGCTGGCCGTGGGTGAAGCCCAGCGGGTGCATGAACACCAGCACTCCCAGCTCCTCGGCCGCGGCGAAGAAGGGACGGAACTCCGGCTCGGCCAGCTCGCGCCCGTCGACGTTCGAAGAGATCTCGACCCCTCGAAGGCCGAGCTCGCCGGTCAGGCGCTTCAGCTCGCGCACCGCCAGCTCCGGCGCCTGCAGCGGCACGGTTCCCATGCCGACCAGCCGGTCCGGGTGGCGGGCCACGGCCTCGGCCATGCCGTCGTTGACCAGGCGCGCGGCCTCGAGCGCCAGGCCGCCTTCGGCCCAGTAGTAGTACTGGCCGGGGGAGGGGGAGATCGCCTGGATGTCCACCCCCATGGCGTCCATGTCCGCGATGCGGTGATCGATCGAGGCCAGCTTGGGGCCGATCTGGGCGAACTGGCGCCGGTTCACCTCGTCCGACGCCGGCGAGGAGAAGCTGTTGATCGAGATCGCCGCCGGATTCTGGTGCGGCCGCATCAGGGCGTCGGCGGCGGGAATCGCCAGGTGGCAATGGATGTCGATGACCGCGTGCCGGCCGCCGCGCTTCAGGGTCGGGCTTGCCCCGCCGCCCAATGCGCCGCCGGCAGGGCCGCAGCTGAACACGACGCCGTCGCTCATGTGCTCGCCTCCACGCCGACGACAAGGCCGTCGCACGGCCCGAAGCCGATCGGGACGAATCCCTCGCGCTCGGCGCGGCCGCGGATCCGGATCTCGTCGCCGTCCTCGAGCCAGAGCCGGGTCTCGCCGCCGGGCAGGCCCAGCGGGCGCAAGCCTCCTTTCCAGCACAGTGGGATCCGAAGCTTGGAATTCACGTGACTTGAAGTCGCGGC
>JADMIO010823442.1_pt1 | contig 41786 bp, 42 predicted proteins | sample 8958161 | NCBI WGS metagenome assembly JADMIO01 (sample SAMN16585339, study PRJNA669376) | soil metagenome | isolation source: Crop rotation soil | place: USA: Cullars Rotation, Alabama | collected 2011 | reverse complement strand
GCCGCGACTTCAAGTCACGTGAATTCCAAGCTTCGGATCCCACTGTGCTGGAAAAGCGCTATCCGGAAGAGGAGCTCTTCAGCGCCAACGTCCGCTTCCGCACCGTCGGCGACATGACGTGCACGGGCGGTGTCGTCAGCGAGGCCGGGACGATCGACGAGGTCGTCTCCGAGATCGCGGCGACCCGCGTCACCGAGCGCGGCGAGACCCGCGCCGACGACCGGGTGAGCGAGGCGGCAATGGAAGACCGCAAACGTGTCGGATACTTCTAACGGTCAAAAGGTGTCAGACACCTTTCGGGTGTCTGACACGTCCGAGCTCGTACGCATCGTCACCGCCGGCTCGGTGGACGACGGCAAGTCGACGCTGATCGGCCGGCTGCTCTACGACACGAAGCAGATCCTCGTCGACCAGCTCGAGCACATCGAGGATGCCTCGCGGCGGCGCGGTCACGACTACGTCGACCTGGCGCTGCTGACCGACGGCTTGCGCGCGGAGCGCGAACAGGGCATCACCATCGACGTCGCCTACCGCTCGTTCGTCACGCCGCGTCGCCGCTTTCAGCTCGCCGACGCGCCCGGTCACGTCCAGTACACCCGCAACATGGTCACGGGCGCGTCGACCGCCGACGTCGCCGTGATCCTCGTCGATGCGCGCAAGGGCGTCATCGAGCAGACGCGCAGGCACTCCTACATCAGCTCGATGCTCGAGCTCCCGCACGTCGTCTTCGCGGTGAACAAGATGGATCTCGTCGACTTCTCGGAGGAGCGGTTCGACGAGATCGTGCGCGACCTCGCCGAGCTCGGCGGGCGCCTCGCGCTGCACGATGCACGCCCGATCCCGGTTTCGGCGCTCAAGGGCGACAACGTCGTCGAGCGCACGGAGGCCATGCCGTGGTACGCCGGCCCCACGCTGCTCGAGCATCTCGAGACCGTCGAGATCTTCGGCGACCGCAATCATCGCGACCGTCGCTTCCCGGTGCAGTGGGTCGTCCGGCCGATGGGGGACGCCCACCACGACTACCGCGGCTACGCGGGGCAGATCGCGGCGGGCGACTGGCATCCCGGCGACGAGGTCGTCGTCTTCCCGTCCGGCCTGCGGAGCCGCGTCGCGGCGATCGACACCGTCGAGGGCGAGCTCGAGGAAGCCCTTCCCGGGCAATCCGTGACGATCAGGCTCGAGGACGACGTCGACGTCTCGCGCGGCGACCTTCTCGCCGACCCCTACGACCCTCCCACAGTCGCGCGGGAGCTGACGGCGCGCGTGTGCTGGATGACCGACAGGCCGCTCGAGGATCGTGCACGTCTGCTGGTCAAGCAGACGACGCGCACCGTTCCCGCCCGCGTGGAAGAGATCGTCTCGGTGGTCGAGATCGAGACGCTCGAGGACCGGCCGTCGCCGGGACGCATGGAGCTGAACGACCTCGGCCTCGTCCGTCTGCGCCTCGGGGAGCCACTCGTCGTCGACCCGTACGCGCGGAACCGCGACACCGGCGCCTTCATCCTGATCGACGAGGCGACGAACGACACCGTCGGCGCCGGCATGGTCGTCGAGGCCGCCTGACCTCGTGACCTGGCAGTTCGTCATCGCCGGCGCGGCCGTCGGGATCCTCGTCGGGATGACGGGGATGGGCGGCGGCAGCTTGATGACGCCGATGCTGATCCTCATCTTCGGCTTCAACCCGAAGACGGCCGTCGGCACCGACATCCTGCACGGCGCGGTCTTCAAGTCGTTCGGTGCGATTCGCCACCGACAGCTCGGCAACGTGCACGCGCATCTCGCGCTCTGGATGCTGCTCGGCTCGGCGCCCCTCTCACTCGTCGGCGTTCAGATCGCGGACTCGTTCTCCGACGGCACGTCATCCGCGATGAGCCGGGTCGTCGGCGGGGCGCTGATCGCCGGCGGGATCGGATTCGCCGTCAAGACCTTCCTCAAGAGCCACGGCAGCGACGCGCCGTTCCTGCTCGACCGGCGCGACAAGACGATCGCCGTCGTGATCGGTGCGACCTGCGGCTTCGTCGTCGGGCTGACCTCGGTGGGGTCAGGGACGTTCTTCGGGCTCGCGATGCTGCTGCTCTATCCGCTGACCGCGCCGAAGATCGTCGGCACCGACATGCTCCACGCCGCGCTGCTGCTCTGGGTCGCAGGCGCCGGGCACCTCCTGCACGGCAACGTCGACCTGCACGCAATGGCCTGGCTGCTCGTCGGCTCGATCCCCGGCGTGCTCGTTGGCTCCCAGCTCTCGGTCCGCGTGCCCGAGCGATCGCTCCGCGTGGCGTTCGCCTTCGTCCTGATCCTCTCCGGGATCAAGCTCGTCGGCGTCCCGGCCGCGACGCTGATCATCGAGATCGCCGTCGGCGGCGGCGCGCTCGTGCTGCTCGCGTGGCTCGGCCAGCAGCTCCGTCAGCGCAGGCTTCCGGCGCACGACGCCGCCGCCTAGCCCTCCGTACAATCGCCCGGCGTGGCCCGGGTCCTGTCGACGGCGGTCGTCCTCGCCCTGCTCGCGGCGACAGCGGTCGCGTTTGCGATCACCGAGGGCGCGAAGCTCGACAAGTCGCCGATCGCCGGGACCGACGTCACCGCGATCTTCTCGCCTGCCGGCGAGGTCGCGGAGAAGAAGACGGCGCACGTCAAGTTCCGGCTGCGCACGCGTGAGCGTCTGACCGTCTGGATCCAGGACTCACACGGTCGCCGGATCGCGACGCTGCTCCCGCCACGAACGGCGCGCGCGGGGACGAGGTTCGACCTGCTCTGGGACGGGTTCTCCGGCGGCGGCGTGATCGACCCGGACGGCACCTACCAGCCCGTCGTCAAGCTCGAGCAGTCGCACCGGACGATCGTCCTGCCGAGCACGATCCGCCTCGACACCGTGGCGCCCGTGATCACCGTTCGGCATGTCGCGTCGAAGCACCCCATCCTCTCCCCGGACGGCGACGGGCACGCGGACAACTTCAGGATCGCGTACAAGCTCGACGAGCCGGCGCACGCCATCCTCGCCGTTCGCGGCCGGCGCGTGCTGTTCACGCTCGGTCAGAAGCAGCAGGGCCAGCTCGACTGGACCGGTCTCGTGCGCGACTCGCAGAAGCGGCTCGTCAAGGCGCGGCCCGGTCGCTACCTGTTGACCATCTCGGCGCAGGACCGGGCAGGCAACGTCTCGGCCGGCGTGCCCGTCGCGGTCGCGCAGGTGCGATACGTCGCGCTCGGGAGGAACCGCGTCGTCGTCCCGCCGGGCCGACGGTTCGCACTCCGTGTCTCGACCGACGCCCCACGGGTCGGCTGGCGGCTGCACGGCCGGTCGGGCGTGATGCGGTCGGGGACGCTGCACTTCCGCGCGCCCAAGTCGGCCGGTGTCTTCAAGCTGTACGTCACGGTCGGCTCGCACTCGGCCGTCTGCACCGTGGTGGTCGGATGACTGCGGGCTCGGCTCAGGTCTCCGGCGCGATCGGCGCGATCGGGCTTGCCCTCCTGATGATCACCGGCCGCCGCGACCTGCGGATCGCCGGACTGGCAGCCTGGGCGATCGGCGCCGGACTGCTCGCCGCGTACCTCGCGCCCGAGGGCCACCACCGCCTGCTCGCCGCCGCAGGCGTGGCCGGGGCGATCGCAGCGGTGGTGGGCGCGTGGATCGTCCTCCGCGTGCCGTGGCTTCTCGCGGTCGCGACGCTCGCGTGCGTACCGGCGCGCATCCCCGTGCACGTCGGCTCGACGCAGGCGAACCTGCTCGTTCCGCTCTACGGCGTGGCCGCGGTCGCGGCGCTCGCGCTCGCCTGGCAGCTCGCGGGTGAGGACAGCCGTGTGCGGGAGCTCGGACCGCTTGCGTGGCCGCTCGGGCTCTTCGTCGGCTGGGAGGGGCTGACGCTGCTCTGGACGAAGGACGTGCGCCAGGGTGCGATCGAGCTTCTCTTCTTCGTGCTCCCGTTCGGGCTGCTCTCGGTCGTGCTGGCGCGGCTGCCGTGGTCGCAGGCCTGGGCGCTCACGCTCTACGTGCAGTACGCGCTGATGGCGCTGGTCTTCGCGGTGATCGGGATCGTCCAGTACGAGACGCGAAACATCTTCTGGAACCCGAAGGTGAAGGTCGACAACGCCTACGCGCCGAGCGGCTGGTTCTACCGCGTCAACTCGGTGTTCTACGACCCCTCGATCTACGGCCGTTTCCTCGTGATCGGGATCCTTGCGAGCCTCGTGCTCGTGTTGCGCCGGCGCGGCGACCCGCTCTGGGCGGTCGCTGCATTTCTGACCATGGGCATCACCTGGGCCGGCCTTCTGCCGTCGTTCTCCCAGTCGAGCTTTCTCGCGTTGCTCGCCGGGGCGACGCTGTGCGCGATCCTGGTCTGGCAGCGTCAGAGCCTGTGGCTGGTCGGCGCGATGGTCGTCGTCCTGGTCCTCGCCGGCGTCGCGTCGCCTCAGATCCGCCACCGTGTCACCGGGAAGACGAAGTCGTCGCTCTCGAATGTGACGAGCGGCCGCTCGACGCTCGTCTCGCGGGGGGTGAAGCTCGCGCTGCACCATCCGCTGCTCGGCGTCGGGGTCGGCGGCTTCAAGCGCGCGTATGCCGATCTGGCCGGGCTCAAGGGCAAGGAGCCGAAGGCGGCCGCGTCGCACACGACGCCGATCACGGTGGCGGCCGAGACGGGGATCCCCGGCCTGCTGCTGCTGATCGCGCTCGCAGGCACGGCGCTCGCGGTGGCCTTCCGCCGGCTCGCCGACGGGTTCGACGCAAACGCCCGACTGACGTTCGGATTAGCCTTGACCGCGATCCTGGTGCACTCGCTGTTCTACAACGCGCTCTTCGAAGACCCGTCCTTCTGGGGCCTCCTCGGGCTCGCGGTCGTCGCGGGCCGCACCGACGGCGCGCTCGCGCAGAAGCCGGGGCCCGAGTGATCGGCGACATCCGGCGCGCGCTCGTGCTCGCGCCGCACACGGACGACGGCGAGTTCGGCTGCGGCGCCACGATGGCGCGCCTCGTCGAAGGGGGCGCCGACGTCCGGTATGTCGCGTTCTCGATCGCGACGCGCTCCCTCCCGGAGGGCTTTGCGCCCGACACGCTCGCGCGTGAGGTGCGTGAGGCGACCGCCGAGCTGGGCATCCCGGGCGAGAACCTGACCGTCCATGATTTCGACGTGCGCACGTTCCCCGACCACCGGCAGGAGATCCTCGAGCTGCTGATCGAGATCTGGAACGACTGGGAGCCGGACGCCGTGTTCCAGCCGTCGCTGCACGACGTGCACCAGGATCACCAGACGATCGCGCAGGAGGGCCTTCGCGCGTTCAAACGGACGACGATCCTGGGCTACGAGATCCCGTGGAACAACTTCGACTTCGCGTACCAGGCGTACTTCGCCGTCGAGAAGTCCCACGTCGAGCGCAAGGTGGCGGCGCTGGCGAAGTACGCGTCGCAGCAGCACCGGCGCTACGCGAACGCGGACTACGTCTGGAACGTCGCGCGAACCCACGGCATCAACGTGAACCGCGAGTACGCCGAGGTCTTCCAGGTGTACCGCGTCGTCAGCTAGCCGTCGTCGCCGTACCGGGACCGTCCCCCGCATCGGAGCCCGCCGACGAGCCGAACACGAAGATCCTGTGGGCAGCGTCGTCTTCCGCGCGGTGTGGCGCTCGCCGGTGGTGTCCGAGCCCGCGAACGACCACGAGCGTCGCCGCGATCAGGAGGCAGCTCGCGGGCCAGCCCCACGCCGGGCTCGCGGCAGCGCCGATCGCGAGCTGAGCGGCGACCGCGACTGCAAGCGCGGCAATCCTCTCGCGCGAGACGTGATGCATGCGCGGACGTTCGACGCGCCCGCGGCGGCTCCTCGCGCTAGACGATCGCGTGCGCTCGCAGCCAGTGGTCGACGGCTGACCACATCCCGACGGCGAACCCGCGCGTCCGCGGCAGCGCAGAGTTGAGGCCGCCGGGGAGGTCGAACAGCGAATGCGTGGCGTGCACGACCGTCCACGAGAAGTCGTGCCCCGGCCTGAGCGCCGTCAGTCGCTCGATGCACAGCTCCGTGGGCACGTTCCGGTCGTCGTCCGCGAAGACCCAGAAGACCGGGATCGACAGCCTGCGCAGCCAGGGCGTCGGGTCGAAGCCGCCCGGGCCCTGCGCCCGCACCTGCGCGAGCATCTGCGCGGTCGTTCCGGCCGGCGCGTATTGCCCCTTGCCGGCGAGGCCTCCCCACGCATCCGCCTCGTCGACCGTGACGGTCGGGCCGACGAGCGGCACCGCCCAGCGCAACGCAGGCTCGCGCGCTGCGGCGAGCGCGATGATCCAACCGGCCTGGCTGTCGCCCATGATTCCGATGCGCTTCGGGTCGATCTGCGGCAGACCGGCGAGGAAGCGCGCCTCGGCCTCTGCGTCGCGCGCGAGCACGTCGACGGTGACCCGCGTCGCTCGCTCGCCGGGGTAGCGGCCGCCCGACTGCCCGATGCCGCGCTTGTCGTCTGCGATCACCGCGATGCCGAGCTGCTCGCAGAGGGCGGCGAAGACCTGGAACTCGTCTCGCGCGTTCGGGCCCGAGCCGTGGCTCATCACGACGGCGGGAAACGGCCCCGCGCCCGGCGGGAGCGTCAGCGTCGCCGCGATCGCGCCGACGCGCACTTCGCGCTGTCTCAGCGGGACGCGCATGTACACCGTCGCCTGGCCGCCTCGCGTCCACGCGATCGCCTTCGGCCCGACGGCGAGCGTCCCGTTGCCGGACGTGTCGCCGAGCCTCGTGCCGACGGTCGTCAGTGTCGCGTCCAGGCCGTGCACGTCGCCGGACGGCAGCTCGACGAGCCAGGTCGGCAGCCCGGCCGCCTGCACGATCGCGACGTTCTCGCCGGCGGCGCTGCGGTAGAGGCCGAGCGCCTGCAGCACGCGCGACGTGCCCGGCGTGAGCCGGAACGCTCCACTGAGCGTGCCCTGGCGGACCGTTCCGGTGATGGCGCGGCCCGCGCGGGCGCCGGAGAACGTCACACCTCCCGGTAGCGTGAAGCGCACGCGGCCGCCGCGCGTCGACGCAGCGACCCCGGTGCGGCCCGAGTGGCCGGGGCCGAGCGAGACGGTGGCGTGGCTCGCGTCGAGCTGCACGGCCATCGGCACCGGCTGGGCCGACGCCGGCAGGCGAAATGTCCCCGTCCAGGACGAGGCGAACGCGGTCTCGCCGGTCGCCGCCGCGACGAGGACGGCGGCGAAGACGGCGGCGCGTCTCACTTCGGCCCGCGCTCGAGTGCGCGTGTCACGCCCGCCGTCCAGGCCAGCTCGTGCTCCGCGCGCTCGATCCCGAGCAGGAGCAGATGGCGGTGGAACCAGTCGTGATCCGTATTCGTGTTCGTCGGCAGGATCGCCCGAAGGCCGTCGAGCCGCTCCTGCGTGTCGCGCCGGAACTGCTCGACGTGCTCGAGCAGAACCTCGGGCGTGGTGAGCCTCCCGACGAACAGCTTGAGGAAGAACGTCTCGCGCGCACCCGGCTCGACCGTCGTCAGCCATCCGTCGAGCGCTGCGCGGCCGGCCGGTGCGATCCGGTACAGCTGCTTGTCGGGCCGCGTCGCCTGTGCGACGTGGCGCCGGGACGCGAGCCCCGCGTCGACGAGCCGCGGCAGCACGGCGTAGAGACCGCTGCGTGCCGGCGACCACACGTGCGCGATCGCAGACTGCACGAGGCGCAGGAGGTCGTAGCCGGAGCGCTCGCCTTCGATCGCGAGCAGCGCGAGCACCGCCGCCTCGGTCGTCGTCAGCTCGGCGACTGCGATCTCCGTCTTCACGTCGCGACGTACGCTACTACTCCATACTGGACTAGTCCAGTGTGGACTACTGGTTTACGCCGCGTGCGCACGAGCATCTCTGAGGTCACCTGCCGTACGACCCTGGAGGCTCGCGATGACCGACAACGACCATCTTTCCACCGACGACATCGCCGCAGGCGCTCGTGTCGACGACCGGCCCGCGACGACCGATGCCGACCCGGCCTCCGTGCCGCTCCTCGCCGACGAGGACGCCGCGCGCTACCGCGAGAAGTGGATGAGCGTGCAGGGCGACTTCGTCGATCGGCCACGGGAAGCCGTCGAGCAGGCGGACACCCTGGTCGCCGACCTGATGCAGCGCCTGGCGGGCCAGTTCTCCGAGACGCGACAGACGCTCGAGGCGCAATGGGGTGACGACGAGGACGTCTCGACGGAGGATCTTCGCGTCGCGCTCACGCGCTACCGCTCCTTCTTCGAGCGGCTCCTGACCGCCTAGCCCGCGGCCTTCTCCATCAGCCTCCCGTCGCGGATCGTCCGGGCCATGTCCGCGGACTCCTCCCGGTACCACGAGCCGTTCTCGAACTCGATGGCGGGGTACGCAGCCTGGCCCGTTCCGTTGATCACCGCCGTGCGTGTCTTCCGCCGGGGCCACGGCCCCTTGACGATCTCGTAGTCGATTCCCTGCTCGTCGAGCGCCTTCTGGACTTTCCAGCACGGGTGGGAGCCGAGCTTCGCCCAGAGGCTCGGGCAGCGGTGAAGCTTGACAGGCATCGAGGCAGCCTCCTTCTCGGATGTCGGGCCGTACGATGCTCCCATGAACCAGCTGCCCGCGGCGACGCACATGGGCCCCGTCGAGGTCTCGGTCTCCGATCTCGACCGCTCGGTCGACTACTACGAGAACACCGTCGGGCTGCGCGTCCGGTCGCGCGACGACGGTCACGCGTCGCTCGGCGCCGGCGCGAGCGAGCTCCTCCGTCTCGTCGAAGAGCCGGGCGCCGTTCCCTCGCACGGCTACAGCGGGCTCTTCCACTTCGCGTTGCTCCTTCCCGACCGTGCGTCCCTCGGGCAGTGGCTCGCGCACGCGGCGCGCGAGCGCGTGCCCCTCACCGGCGCTTCGGATCACACCGTCAGCGAAGCGCTCTACCTGCGCGACCCGGACCGGCACGGGATCGAGATCTACGCCGACCGGCCGCGCGAGCAGTGGGAAGGGCGTGTCGGCCGGCTGATGGGCACGATCCCGCTCGACCTCGATGACGTCCTCGGTGCCGCGACCCCCGAGCAGCGCGATGCCTTCGAGCGGCTGCCCGACGGGACGACGATGGGGCACGTCCATCTCTGCGTCGCCAACGTCGACGAGACCGTCGGCTTCTATCGCGACCGGCTCGGCATGGACGTGACGGCCCAGCTCGGCGACCAGGCCGCGTTCCTCTCCGCGGGCGGCTACCACCACCATCTCGGCGGCAACACCTGGGAGAGCCGCGGCGCGCACCAGCCACCGCCCGGGACGGCTCGCCTTCGGTCGTTCACGGTCGTGCTCCCCGACCAGGACGCGGCCGACGAGGCTGCGGCGAACGTCGGCGGCACGGACGTCGAGGACCCGTCCGGGAACCGCCTGCTACTCGTCGCGGCCTAGCTCCCGCGGCAGCGGGAGGGCGTGGACGACCACGAGCGTCTTCGTCGGGCGGGTCAGCGCGACGTACAGCTCGCGGAGGCCCTGCTCGTGCGCGGCGATCAGCGCCGGCTCGACGACGACCACGTGGTCGAACTCGAGCCCCTTCGCCTGGCGCGGGGTCAGGAGCGGCACCCCGTCCCAGAGATCCTCCTCTGGCAGGTCGGTGACGAGCTCGTCCGGGGCGATCACCGCCAGCAAGCCGTCGCCTGCGGCGAGCCGCGCCGCTTCGCGGTAGGCCTCGGCGAGCAGGTGCTCCTGCGAAACGCGCCGGATCCCCGGCGCGGCCGCGCCCGTGCGGTAGGAGATGGGCGGCGCGACGTCGGGCGCAATCGTGTCGAGCAGCGGCAGCGCGAGCTCCATGATCTCCCGCGGCACGCGATACGCGTGCTGCAGCTCCTCGACGATCGCCTCGCGGCCGGCGGGGAGGTGCGGCAGCACCTGATCCCAGCGGCGATACAGCACGGCACCGGTTCCCTGCGCGACGTCGCCGAGGATCGTCAGCGACCCGTCTGACGCACGGCGCGCGATCATCCGCAGCTGCATGGGCGTCAGGTCCTGCGCCTCGTCGACGATCACGTGCCCGAAGACGTGCGGCGGCTCGGCGAGGAGCGCGCGTGCCTCGTCGACGAGGGCGACGTCGGCGTCCGACCAGCCGCGGCCGCGCCGGAGGAGAAGCTTCTGCTCGCCGGCGTCGAGGATCCCCTCCGCGGCCTGCGCCAGGAAAGCCCTGGAGGTGAGGAGCCGCGACACGAGCCGGTCGGGCGCGACGGGCGGCCAGGCCGCCTTGAGCACGCCGTCCAGGTACCCGCGGGAGCGGACCGTCCGCTCGATCTCGTCGAAGTTGCGCACCGCGGCGGCGCCGAGGACGCGCCCGTACTCCTCGTAGAAGCGCCGGAGCAGCGACATCCGGAAGCGTTCCCGCGCGGCGGAGGTGAGGCCGAGCTCCGCGCGCGCCGTCTCGACGAGCTCGCGGACCTCGTCCTCCTGGATCCAGATGAACGAGCCTTCGAGGCGCGCCGCCAGCTCCACCGGCTCCGACACGAGCTGTCCTTCCGCGGCGCGGCGGATCACGTCGACGAGCCGGAGATCCGCCTTCAGGCGCGCGACCTCCAGTGGGTCGCCGAGCGTCGGCTCGATCCCGTCCGCGAGCTCGCCGACCGCGCGCTGCTCGACCGCGTTCTCGCCGAGTGCCGGCAGGACGTGTGAGACGTACTCCATGAACGTGCGGTTCGGGCCGACGACGAGCACGCCGCGGCGGGCCAGCGTGTCGCGGTGCGTGTAGAGGAGGTACGACGCGCGGTGGAGCCCGACGGCCGTCTTGCCGGTCCCCGGGCCGCCCTGGATGACGAGCGGCGGCGCGGCCGGCGCCGTGATCAGCCGGTACTGATCGGCCTGGATCGTCGCGACGATGTCGCGCATGTGGCGCTCACGGCCGCGTTCCAGCTCCTCGAGCAGGAAGTCGCCGACGGCCGCCCCGTCCACGATCGAGCCGTCGAGCGACTCGTCGGAGATCGCGACGACTCGCCGCCCGGCGGTGCGGAAGCGGCGCCGCAGTGTGACGCCGTGCGGATCCTGCGGGGTCGCCGTGTAGAAGGCGCGCGCGGCCGGCGCCTGCCAGTTGACGACGAGCTGACGGCGTTCCTCGTCGTGCACCCAGCGCCGGCCGATGTACAGCGGCGCAGGCACCCGCTCGAAGTCGAGGCGCCCGAAGCAGAGCCCCTGCTCGGCGTCCTCGAAGGTGCGCAGGCGCTTGGCCGCCCATGCATCCATGGCCGCCTGCGCGACCTCGCCTTCGACGCGGTCGCCGGCGCCCGCGACCGCCTGACGCATCCGTTCGAGCTGCTCGTACGCGTGGTCGACGTACGCCTGCTCGCTGACAAGCTCCGGGTGGCTCATCGCCGTCCAAACGTACCCCCGGGACCCGGGCGCGGGCGCACGCCGTAGAGCAGGGGTGAACAGACGCGAGTTCGTGCTCATGGCGGCTGGGCTTCCGCTGGTCGCGCGTGCACCGTCGGCGCCCGCGCTCCACGCGCTCGTCACCTGCGACTCGGAGTCGCGGCTCGCCGTCGTCGACCTGCGCACGTTCCGTGCCGTCTCGTCGATTCGCACGCTCCCCGACCCGCGGTCGATCGAGCGAGTCGGCGACGTCGCGGTGCTCTGCCATACAGCCGCCGGGGCGGTCTCGATCGTCGGGCCGCGCGGGGTGAAGCATGTGATCCGCGACTTCGTCGAGCCGCGCTACGTCGCAGCGCATCCGGACGGCCGCCACGCGTTCGTCACCGACTCGGGACGGAGCGGCGTCGTCGCCGTCGACGTCGTGCGCGGGGTGACTGTCGCGCGGCTCCGGCTGCCGGACTGGCCGCGGCACATTACGATCGATGCGTCGGGAGCCCGGCTCTGGGTGAGCCTCGGCTCTGCCGCCGAGCATGTCGCGGTGATCGGCACGCGCTCGATGCGGCGCGAGGCGCTGCTCACGCCGGGATTCGGCGCGCACGACGTCGGGCGGGCGCCCGACGGGCGTCTCTGGGTGACGTCCGGAGATCGACGCGAGCTTGCGATCGCAGGCAGCTCGAAGCGTGCGGACACCGCCCCGCAGCACGTCACGTTCGGCCGTGCCCGCGCGTATGTGACGAGCGGCGCGGACGGCGTTCTTCGCGTGCTCGACCTCCACGGCGAGGAGCTGCGGTCGACGCCGATTCCCGTCGGCTCGTACAACGTGCAGTACGGCAACGGGCACGTCGTCACCCCGTCGCTCGACAGTGGGACCCTGGCGATCCTGAACGCGCGCGGGGCGCTTCTCGCGCGCGTCGACGTCGCGGATTCGTGCCACGACGCGTGTTTTTACGGAAGCCTTACTCCTTGACCGGTTGATCCTCCAGGGTCGTGGGGACGATGGGCCGGATGAAATGGATTCCGCTCGTTCTCGTGCTCGCCGCCACCGCGGCGTTCGCGCCGGTCGCCGGCGCCAAGACCTCGTGCCGCCAGCAGATCTACAACGACTGGGAGAAGGACGGGAAGATCGCCTCGACGTACCCGCTGTCGTGCTATCGCGACGCGCTCCAGCACATCCCGAGCGGTGACAGCGTCTACACGAGTCTCGAGGACGACATCCGCTCCGCGCTGCAGGCTGCGGTGCTCCGGTCACACGGCAGGAAGGTCGCGGCGCAGGTCGGCCACGGCTTTCCGAAGGCTTCGACGTCGGCGCCGCATCCGATGATGGACGAGCGTGCGCATCCGATCTCGTCCGGGCCCACGACGGTCGCGTCGCAGCCGGTGGGCGGCGACTCCGGCGGCGGAGTGCCGCTGCCGCTGCTCGTGCTGGGCGGGGTCGCGCTCCTGCTCGTCGTCTCCGGCGGCGCCGGGCTCGCGCTGCGCGCTATCCGCGGAGGGGGACGAGGCGCCTGAGCCTCGCGCGCTCGGCGGGCAGGTAGAAGCCGAGCGGGAGCAGCAGGAGCGGATAGACCGCGCAGAGCGCGATCGAGACCGGGAGCGAGCGAAGCTCGTAGCCGACGGCCGCGAGGGCGATCGCGACGGCGCTCAGCGTGAGCACGCGCCGCCATTGATACGCAACCGGGTAGACGCGGTGGCTGTTCAATGCCATGCCGAGGAAGAGCGCGACGTACGCGGCAGCGGTCGAGATCGCGGCGCCCATCATCCCGTAGGGCGGGATCAGCGCGAAGTTGAGCGCGATGTTCACCGCTGCAGCAGCGCCGCTGACGATCCAGTTGAACTGCGTCTGGCGCGCGCGGCCGATCCCGATCGACAGCACGGTGTATCCGGCGTACGCCGTCGAGGCGAACGCGAGCAGCCCCACCGCTTCGTCGGCGCGATGGAACGCCGGCTTGGTCGGCGCGAGGACCTGCACGATCCAGGGCGCTAGCGATCCGAGCGCGAGTGAGATCCAGCAGCACGCGAACAACAGGTAGGTGAGGACGTACGAGTACGTCCGCTTCGCCTCGGTGTCGTCCTCGATCGAGTAGGCGAACGCGGGCCATGCGAGGCGGAACGCGATCATCAGGAACACGATCACGCTCGACGCGCGGACCGCGAGCGAGTAGACACCGACCTCGGCCTGGCCCTTGTAGAGCGCGACGAAGAACCGGTCGATGAAGTTGATCGCCCAGAGTGCGAGCGCGGAGGGCACGAGCGGGAGGCCGAAGCGGTTCATCTCGCGCAGGAGCCGCCGGTCGAACTCGAGGCCGAGCTGGTAGCGGCGGTAGCCGAGCAGGACGAGATAGACGGCCAGCGTCCCGATGAAGTTGCCCACGACCGCGCCGGTCGGTCCCTTGTGCAGGCCGACCACCAGCAGGACGGTCGCCCCGACCGTGATCAGGATGTTCGCGATGCTCGCGATCACGAACTGGACCGAGCGCTCCTCGACGCGGAACAGATTCGTCAGCTGTGCGTAGTTCATCTGCGCCCAGAGCCCGACCGCGCCGGCGCGCACGAGCCACGGGTCGTCGCCGAGATGAAGCAAATGGGCGATCGGCGTCGCCAGGACGACGCCGAGCGCGAGGCCGACGGTCGCCATCCCCATCGTGAACCAGAACGACGTGCGCACGACCCGCCTGCGCCGGACGTCGTCCTTCGAGTCGAAGTAGAAGCGGAAGAACGCACTCGAGATCCCCGCGGAGAGAACGATCACGAGCACGGTCGAGAGCGCGGTGACCGTCTCGATCTTCCCGAAGCCCGCGGTGCCGAGGTACGCGGTGTAGAGCGGGAGGAGAAAGACGGCGAGCAGGCGCGAGACGATCCCGCCGAGCCCGTAGATCGCCGAGTGGCGTGCGAGCCGCCGGATCTGGAACGCGAGGCTCATCCGTGGTCTACAGCGAACGGTAGAGATCGATCAGGCGGTCGGCCACGACGTCGATGTCGTGCACCTGCTCGACGTACTCGCGGCTCTGCTCGCCGATCTCGCGGCGCAGGCCGGCGTCGGCGACGAGCGGCCGCAGCGCCGCGACCAGGGTGTCCCTCGTCGCGGGCACCACCGGCAGGCGGACGCCGTAGCCTGCGGCGCTGCGCTCGACGACGTCCGGCTTCAGATACGTCACGACGGGCTTGCCGAGCGCCATCGACTCGAGCGCGAAGACGCCGTGCCAGCCGGCGTTGAGCTGGTCGACGACGATGTCCGCGCGTGCGTAGCGCGCGCGTGCCTCCTCGTGGGGGACTCCCTCGACGATGTCGAGCTCGACGGGAAGATGCCGGCACGCTTCGATCACGTAGTTGGTGCCCTTCTTCTCGCGGTTGGAGGGCGCGTGGACGACGAGCGGCCGCTTCGCGTCGCTCGGCGGCACGGGTGTGAACTCGCGCAGGTCGAGGCCCGGTGGGATGACGTACGCGTCGGGCACCCACGTGATCGCGTCGTACGAGCCCACGATCTCCGCGTTCGCCCGCCTGCCGTATGCGAGCTCGCCGCGCGTCCTGCCGCGGATGTCCGAGCCGAGGTAGTGGAACACGCTCCTCTTCCCGAGCAGGCGGAGCAGCGGGAACTGCAGCGACTTCGGGATCAGCGTCAGGCCGAAGTAGAAGTGGAAGATGTCGGTCTGCGGCGCGAGCCGCGCGAACGCCTTGAACTGCTGCACGAGCCGCTCGGCGAGCGAGCCGTGGCGGTCGAGCGACCAGTCGGCTTCGTGATGGAGCCTGCCCCGCTCGAAGACCACCAGTCGCGCCTCGACGCCTTTCCGGCGGAGGGCCTGCACGTTCTCCCACGGGATGCCCGCGATGTTGACCGGGCAGTGCGTGACCCGCAGCGGTCCGGAGCGCGTCACCTCTACTGGTCGAACTCGAGCTGGTCGAAGTAGCGAAGGGCCGTCCGGCCGGGTCGCACGCGCGAGGTCAGCGCGCGCAGCTCGTCGTCGGAGATCTCGCCGAGCGCGCGCTTCACGCCGAGGTACGGAAGGTTCAAGTCCTCCTGGTAGACGATCGTCGAGATGCGCGGGTTGATCTCGATTACGAGGTCGCCGACGAGCTGGATGTTCAGGAAGTGGGCGATGCCGAACTCACGGACGATCGAGTCGCCGACGCGCATCAGGTCCGGGTCGTCGAGCGTGACGAAGTACATCGCGAGCCCGGCGCGCATCGACTCGCGCGTCTTGGCGTGACCGAGCACGATCGAGGTCCCGTCGGCGATCCCGTCGATCGTCCGCTCACCGCCTGTCGCGAGCTCCATCACGAGCAGGTCGGGGCCGCCTTCGGCGGGCAGCAGCTCGACCGCCTCCTCGAGGCGCATCGCGACGGAGCCCGGCCGTTCGTTCAGCAGCTGGTGGGCGCGGTCGACCGTCGGATCGAGGATCCGGAACCCGCGCGACCCCGACGAGAACACCGGCTTGAAGCACACCGACCGGTCGGGATAGCCGAGCTCGCGCGCGGCCGCCTCGACCTGAGCGGCGCCGTTCACGCGCCGGAACGCCGGCGCGGGGATCCCGAGCTCGTGCAGCAGCTCGTACGTCGCCGCCTTGTCGTTCGAGCGACGGATCGTCTCCGGCGACGAGACGAGCACCGGCATCGGGAACCTGTCGACGTGCTCGGCCAGTCCTTCGAGGTCGAACGACGACTGCGGGAGAACCGCGTCGACCTGCTCGCGCTCGGCGATCTCGAGCATCGCGCCGGGGAACGCCGGGTCCGATCCCGCCGGGACGATGTGGAACGCGTCGCAGAGATGGCGGCCGACGGAGCGCTCGCTCATGTCCGTTCCGACCAGCCGCACGTCGCGCTCGCCGTTCCGGCGCAGCGCGTGCAGGAGCGCCGCCGTTCCGGGCGCGCCCGAGGCAGTGACCATGACGGTGATCGGTTTCACGCGCGGAACGTAGCGAGTTGCGCGAACGACGAGGGCGGCGGCCCGGTCGCGAGGCGCCGGGCGATCGATTCCGCACACGCCTCCGGTGAGAGCGCCGAGGTGTCGAGGTCGAGGTCGTAGCCCCAGTGCGCGTGCACCTCGCGCTCCCACCGCTCGGCGGGTTCGCGTTGCGTTGAGTAGGCGCCGCCCTGCCGCCGCCGCTCGAGGTTGACCTCGATCGGGCAGCGGATTCCCACGAAGAGCACGTCGAGCCCGGCAAGCCTCTGCGTGGCGTCGGCCGCGATCGCGCGGTCGTACATGCCGACGTCGACGACGACGTCGAGCCCGAGGCGTGCGTGCGCGGCGACCGACTCCCACAGCGCGGCGTACAGCACGGGCACGAGCCTCGCCGCGGGATGCGTCGCCTCGCCCGGGCGGAGGCCGACCCCTGGCTGCGCGGACGGCGGCGTCGTTTGTCGTGCGACGTCGACGCCGAGACTCATCCACGTCCCGGCGAACGTCTGCTGGATCGCCGCGGCGATGCTCGACTTGCCCGATCGCGGGGCGCCGTTCAGGACGACGATCATGCGAGAAATCTCGCGAGCTCGTCTGCGTGCACCTCGAGCCAGCGGAGATTCTGTTCGATCGTGCTGGGCTGGGCGACGCGCGAATCGCCTCGCTCGACCCGGCCGCGGCGCTGGGCCAGAAGCTGCTCGAGCAGCGTGGAACGCGCGGATGCGTCGAGGCCGTAGCCGTCGCAGAGCAGCCGCAGGCGCTCTCCCCGCCGGGCGAGCGGGATGCCCCACTCGGTGAGCTGATCGTCGACCCGTACGCCGCCCCAGTACGTCGCCGCGAGCGCGACGTCGAGGACGCGCGTCACCGGAGCGGCGAGCTCCCAGTCGATCAACGCGACCGGCAGGCCGTCCCGGAAGATGACGTTCGTCCAGAAGAGATCGCAGTGCCCGATCACCTCGCCGGGAACGTCGGGCCCCGGGACGTGCGTGTCCCAGTCCGCGACCGGAGGGACGAAGCCCGACTGCGCGTCGTGCGTCCGGCGGAGCAGCCGCCCGATCGCGGCGACCACCTCGTCGCTCGACGGCACCGGCGGGAAGGCGGGGTCGCCCTCGACGAACGACAGCACCTCGCGGCCCTGGTCGTCGACGCCGAGGAACCGCGGTGCGCCGTCGAAGCCCACGTGCTCGAACCACCCGAGCAGCGCCCGGACCGCCTGCGGGCCCGCCGGACGGCGCACCGTGTCGCCGACGCGCAGGACGACGTTCACGTCCCCGCCCACCAAGGGGATCTCCTCGCTCACGCGAGGTCGATGCGGTCGCTCCGGAGGTGCTCGAAGCGCGCGGCCCGGTCGGCGTCGAGCATCGACTCCATCGACTCGCGCATCGTCGCGCCGTCGAATGCCCAGATCTCAGGATGCGTCAGCAGCTGCAGCCACTCGAACTCGCCGCGCGCGAGCGGCCCGTGCGGGCAGCCGTTGCGCCAGTGCTGGTTCGAATCCGACCGGTAGTGGTCGGGGTCGAAGAACGGTGCCTCCATCACGTTGACCGCACCCTCGATCGGCGCTCGCATGTATTCCGGGTCCGGGTTGTGCCACGCGACGACCGGCTCGAAGCGGTCGTCGAGGTCGACGTGCGGGTAGACCGCGTGGTGCCCGACGCGGTGGCCGAGCTCGCGCAGACGGGCGACTGCGCGGTCACCCTCGCTCGACGCGAGGTTGTAGAAGACGGAGCGCGTCATCAGGAACCACGTCGACCACGCGCCCTCGTCCGCCTCGACCTCGGCGACCGCGAGCGCCGCGTCGAGCGAAAGGTCGACGTCGTGCCGCAGCAGGACGGTGCCCGCCTGCGGCTCGGCGTCGAACCCCGCCCAGCGGTAGCCGCCGTCCCGCGCGGCGCGCAGCAGGTCGCGGTAGTGGCCCAGCGAGAAGTCGCAGGTCATGCGCGCTCCACCTCCACGTCGAGGAGCCGCGCCGCCGCCTCCGCGCGCTCCAGCGCCTCCAAGTTCGTGCTCCCGGTCGCGATCACGTACCCGCGCCGGTCGCCGTCGAGCCGCACCGGCCTGATCGTCTCGCCGAGCTGCAGGTAGACGTCGGCCTGGACGACGCCCGGGAAGGCGAGGACCTTGTCGAGCGGGCCGACCCACGTCACCTTCCCCGTCGGGAGCGGCCCCGGCTCGGCGGTCAGGAAGCGGATCGCGAGCGGCTGCTGGAACTTCGGGCGCACGACGTCGTCGGGCAGCTCCTCGCCGAGCGCCATCCGGAGCTGCACGTCGACGAGGTCGACGCCGGTCGCCACACGGACGAGGTCCGCCATCTGGCCGCCGGGGATGCGGGCGGCGCACTCGACGACGACCACGCGGCCGTCGTCCGCCGCGATCAGCTGGGGAAACGCGATCCCGGTGCGCAGCCCGAGCGCGTGCACCGTATGGCCCGCGACGCGCTCCGACTCCGCGAGCTGCCCCGCCGGCACGGTCGGCGGATAGACGTGGATCCAGCCGACCCCGAACCCGACCCCCGGCGGCCGCAGCCGGTCGGAGAGCGTCAGCGGGATCATCTCGCCGTCGCGCGCGAGCACGATGCCGTTCATCTCGATTCCCTCGACGTACTCCTCGAGGATCGCCTCCCCGGTCGGCGACGCGGCGAGTGCCTCGTGGAGGTGGGCGTCGATCTCGTCGATCGACTCGACGCGGAAGACGCCGCGCTGCCCGCCCGAGTCCGCCGGCTTGAGCACGGCTGGGAAGCCCACCTCGTCGGCCGCGCGGCGCCGCTCCGAGATCGAGCGCACCGCCGCGAAGCGCGGCTGCGGCACGCCGGCCTCCGCCAGCCGGCGGCGCATGGCGACCTTGTGCGTCATCAGGTGCGCCGTGGCCACGCCGATCCCGGGAAGGCCGCGCGCCTCGGCGACCGCGGCGACGACCGGCACGGCGCGGTCCGCGCTCACGGTCAGGACGCCGTCGATGTTCACCCGCGCCGTTGCCTTCAGGACCGCGTCGACGTCCGAGAAGTCGACCACCTTCGCGATGTCCGCCTCGCGCAGCCCGAGCGCGTCGGCGTTCCGGTCGACCGCGGCGACGCGGAGCTTGCGCTCCTTCGCCTGGACGATCGCCCGGCGCTGGTGGCGCCCAGCGCCGACGAACAGGACGGTCTGCACGGCCGCGACTCTACTGGGGCGCGATCGCGGCGCCGACGAGCTTCAGCAGCGGGTCGACGTCGACCGGGAACCCGGCGCTCACGTGGACGGCGATCCCGTCGAGCAGCAGGCCGAGGAAGCGGCCGATGTCGCCGGCGTCGACGTCGCGGCGAAGCTCCCCGCCTCTCTGCATCTCGGTGACGCGCTGCGCCATCTGCTCGTTCAGCTCCGGGCTGCGCTGCAGCCACTGCTCGCGGAGCTCCGGCTGCGTGCTGATCTTGCGGAACAGCTCGAGGTAGACGCCGAGCCAGTCCGGGTCCTCGGAGGCGATGCGCTGGAGCACGCTCCCGTATCCCTCCTTCAGCCAGAGGCGGCCGATCCGGTCGTAGTCCTCCGTCGCGAGCCCGTAGAAGATCGACCACTTGTTGGGGAAGTAGTTGAAGATCGCGCCGCGCGAGAGGCCGACCTCCTCCTCGAGGCGCGCCACGGTCGCACCCTCGTAGCCGTGGCGCGCGAACGCGCGGCGGGCGCCGTCCAGGATCTGGCGGCGGCGGTCGGCCCGGTGGGAGTCGCTGACCTTCGGCATCGGCTCACTTTACAAAAACGTACGGTCGTACTATATTCGCCGCCTCATGCTGCGCTCGCGCACGCTGGTCGCGCTCCTCGTCGCCGAGATCGTGTCGTCGAGCGGCACGGCCATGACCTTCGTCGCGCTGCCGTGGTTCGTCCTCGTCACGACCGGGTCGGCCGCGAAGACGAGCGTGGTGCTCGCGGTGGAGATCCTCCCCATGGCGCTCCTCGGCATTCCTAGTGGGTCGCTGATCGGCAAGCTCGGCGCGCGCCGGACGATGCTCTTCTCCGATGCGATCAGGGCGCCGCTGATCGCGCTCGTGCCGGCGCTGCACTGGACGGGTCATCTCACGTTTGCGCTGCTCCTCGCGATCGTGTTCGCGGTCGGCGCGTTCACGGCGCCGTACATGTCGTCGCAGCGGTCGATCATCCCGGAGCTCTTCGGCGACGACGAGACGACGGTCGCGAAGGCGTCCGGGCTGTTCGGCGGCGCAAACCAGGTGCCGATCGTCATCGCCCCGGCGGTCGCAGGCGTGCTCGTCGCGTCGATCGGCGCGCCGGGCGTGCTGCTCTTCGACGGCGTGACGTACCTGTTTGCGTTCGCCTGCGTCGCCCTCTTCGTCGCGGGCGGAAGTCCGGTGCCGGGCGACGAGTCGTCGCGCGGCGTGTTCGCCGGCATCCGCTATCTCGCACGCGACCCGCTCCTCGGGCCGATGACGCTGACGGTGATAGTCCTCGACTGCGCCGCGGGCGCGATCGCCGTCGCGGTCCCGCTCGTCGCCTACACGCGTTACGACCGGAACCCGCACGTGGCGGGCCTGCTGTTCACCGGCTTCGGCGTCGGCGCGGTGATCGGGTCGCGCGTCGTCGTCAAGCTGCTCGACCGCTTCGCGCCGCTCAAGCTCGCGTGCGCAGCGATGGTCCTCGCGACCGCGCCGCTCTGGGCGATCGCGTTCCCGGTGTCGTGGCCGGTCGCCGCTGCGGCCGTCGCGCTGTGCGGCGTGTTCGTGCCGATGGTCAACGCGCCGATCATGGGCCTTCTCTCGACGCGACCTCCCCTCGCGGTGCGTGCGAAGGTGATGACGGCCGTGCTGACCGCCTCCGGGCTCGGAAGCCCGATCGGGCGCGTCGCCACGGCACCGGTCTTCACCCGCTTCGGCAACGCGGGCGTCTGGGTGTTGATCGCCGGCGGGCTGAGCGTGGGCACGGTGCTGTTCATCGCCGCAGCCCTCCGGCCCCGGGCCCAGGCTGCTCCCGCGACCCTGGAGAGCGCGTAGTTACAGTTGCCGCGTGGCTCTGGAGGGCAAGCGGATCTTCATCACCGGCGGGGCGGGCTTCATCGGCACGACGCTCGCGCGTGAGCTCGTCGACCGTAACGTCGTCGTCGCGTACGACAACCTTCACCGCGATGCGCTGTCGGGCCTCGAGCTCGCCGAGCACCCGAACTTCGAGCTGATCCAGGGCGACATCCTCGACCCAGACGCGCTGACGGCCGCCGCGTCGGACGCAACGCACTTCGTCCACTGCGCCGCGATCGCAGGCGTGGACACCGTGCTCGCGAGCCCGGTCCGGACGATGCGCGTGAACGTGATCGGCACCTACAACGCGCTGGAGGCCGCCCTCGCGACGCAGCGCACGCTCGAGCGGTTCGTCGACTTCTCGACGAGCGAGGTGTTCGGGACGCACGCCTTCCGCGTGGAGGAGGGCCAGGTCTCGACGATCGGCTCGGTCGGCGAGGCGCGCTGGACCTACGCCGTGTCGAAGCTCGCGGGCGAGCACATGGCGCACGCGTACCACGACGAGCTCGGGCTTCCGACGGTCACGGTGCATCCGTTCAACGTCTATGGGCCCGGTCAGATCGGCGGTGGCGCCATCAGGGCGTTCATCGAGGCGGCGCTCGCCGAGCGCGACCTGACCATCCACGGCGACGGGTCGCAGATTCGCGCGTGGACGTACGTCACCGACATGGTGAGCGGCGTCCTTCTCTGCCTCGAGCACGAGCACGCCGTGGGGCAGACGTTCAACATCGGCAACCCGCGCTCCGCAGTCACGATCTACGACCTCGCGCAGCGCATCAAGCGGCTCTCCGGCGCGCCCGGCGAGATCGTGTTCCAGCCGTTGCACTACGCCGACGTCGAGCTCCGCATTCCGAACGTGGAGAAGGCGCGCGAGCAGCTCGGCTGGGAGCCGCACGTCGAGCTCGACGAGGGCCTGCAGAAGACGATCGCGTGGTACAGAGAGAAGACGCTCGCATCCGCCTAGGCCTCCCGGACGTCGGCCAGGCCGAGCTCGACGAGATCGCCGGCGTCTTCGAGACGGGGATGCTGACGATGGGGCCGAAGGTCGCCGACTTCGAGGGCGAGATCGCGCGCGCGTGTGAGGTCGAGCGGGCTCTGGCGGTGTCGTCGGGAACCGCGGCGCTGCACGTCGCCGTCCTCGCGCTCGACCTCCAGCCCGGCGACGAGGTGTTGCTCCCCGCCTACACGTTCCCGGCGACCGGCAACGTCGTCGCCCTCGCGGGGCTGCGGCCGCGGCTCATCGACGTGGACCCCGAGACGATGAACCTCGACGCGTCGCGCATCGAGGTCGGGCCGCGAACGAAGGCCGTGCTCGCCGTGCATCTCTTCGGCCGGCCGGCGCGCCTCGAGGAGCTGCCGGAAGGGCTGCCTGTGCTCGAGGACGCCGCCGGGGCGCTCGGCGCAGAGCGGCAGGGACGCCGCTGCGGCGGGCTCGGCCTGCTCGGCTGCCTGAGCTTCCACCCGCGCAAGATCGTCACGACCGGCGAGGGCGGCGCGGTGACGACGAACGACGCGGCGGTCGCGGACGCGGTCGCGGCCGCCCGCAACCACGGCTGGCGCTCGCTCGTGCCCCCCGACATGCCGGCGCCGGGGCTCAACTATCGCCTCTCGGACATCCTGGCCGCGGTCGGCCTTCCGCAGATCCGGCGGCTGCCCGAGCTGCTGGCCGCCCGGACGCGCATCGCAGACGGCTACACCGAGCGGCTCCGGCACCTCCCGGTGCACCTGCCCGGAGCCGACGCCGGCGACGTCCACGGCTGGCAGGCCTACGTGATCCAGGTCGACGACCGCGACCGCGTCCTGCGCGAGCTCCGCGCGCAGGGGATCGAGGCGCAGATCGGCACGTACGCGCTGCACCTGCTCGGCGCCTACCGCGACCAGGGTGCGTTTCCCGGCGCCTCGCGGGTCTTCGAGCGGGCGCTCGCGCTCCCCTTCCACACGCGGCTCGCCGACGGCGATCTCGACCGGGTGGCGGGGGCTCTTGACAAGTTAGTGAGTCACCACTAACATCTGCCGCATGGCGGTCGCCGTCGAACGCAAGAGCAAGGAGGAGCGGCGGGAGGAGATCCTCGACGCCGCGCAGGCGGTCTTCGCGGAGAGCGGCTACCACGGCGCCTCCACCGAGGAGGTCGCACGGCGTGCCGGGATCTCGCAGCCGTACGTCTTCCGGCTCTTCGGCACGAAGAAGGACCTGTTCCTCGCGGTCAATGCCCGCTGCTTCCGGCAGACGCTCGAGATGTTCCAGCGGGCGGCAGAAGGGCAGCGGGGGGAGGAGGCGCTGCAGGCGATCGGCGAGGCCTACGGCCGGCTCCTGCAGACCGATCGCACGTATCTGCGGGGCCAGATGGCGGCCTACGCGGCGTGCGACGATCCCGAGATCTGCCAGGCCGTCCGCAACGGCTTCGGCGACCTCGTCACGTACGTCGAGCGGGTCTCCGCCGCCGATCCCGAGCGGGTCGCGAGCTTCTTCGCATCCGGCATGTTGATGAACGTGCTCGCCTCGATGGGGCTCCAGCAGCCGACCGAGCCCTGGGCGCAGCGCCTGCTCGAGGGCTGCAAGCCGCACGAGTAGTGGTCTTTTTTCCAGAGGGGGTAAGTGATGGCTCACAAACGTAGAAACATGTGGTGGACGTTCGCGATCACGTCGACGGCGCTCTTCATGGTCACGCTCGACAACCTGGTCGTGACCACCGCGCTGCCGGTGATCCGGAAGGACCTGCACTCGGGCCTTTCCGGGCTCGAGTGGACCGTGAACGCCTACACGCTCACGTTCGCGGTGCTGCTCCTGACGGGCGCCGCGCTCGGTGACCGGTTCGGCCGGAAGCTCGTCTTCTCCATCGGCCTCGGCATCTTCACCGCCGCCTCCGCGGCGGCAGCGCTCGCGCCGTCGATCGGCGCGCTCGACGCGGCACGCGCGGTGCAGGGCCTGGGAGGCGCGATCGTCATGCCGCTCACGCTGACGATCCTCTCCGCGGCCGTGCCGGCGGAGCGGCGCGGGCTGGCGCTGGGCGCGTGGGGCGGCATCAGCGGCCTCGCCGTCGCCATCGGCCCGCTGGTCGGCGGCGCCGTCGTCTCGGGCATCTCGTGGCACTGGATCTTCTGGCTGAACGTGCCGATCGGGATCGTCCTGGCACCGCTGGCGCTCTCGCGTCTCGAGGAGTCGCACGGGCCGGCAACACGGCTCGACCTCGGCGGGCTCGTCCTGGCGAGCGGTGGACTGTTCGGGATCGTCTGGGGGCTCGTGCGTGGAAACAGCGTCGGCTGGGCGTCGGGCGAGATCCTCGGCGCGCTGGTCGGCGGCGCGATCGTGCTGGGCGCCTTCGTCGCGTGGGAGCTCCGCACGGAGCATCCGATGCTGCCGATGCGGTTCTTCCGGAACCGGACGTTCACGCTCGCGAACGTCGCAAGCCTCTTCATGTTCTTCGGGATGTTCGGCTCGATCTTCCTGCTGGCGCAGTTCTTCCAGACGGTGCAGGGCTACTCGCCCCTGCAGTCGGGGCTGCGCATCCTCCCGTGGACGGCGATGCCGATCTTCGTCGCGCCGATCGCGGGTGCGCTGTCCGACCGGATCGGCGGGCAGAAGCTGATGGGCGCGGGTCTGGCGTTGCAGGCGGCAGGCCTGGCATGGATCGCGGCCGTGTCGACGCCGACGACGCCGTACTCGGAGCTGGTGCTGCCGTTCATCATCTCCGGCGCGGGCATGGCGCTCTTCTTCGCGCCGGTCGCGAACGTCGTCCTCGCGGCGGTCAAGCCGGAAGAGGAGGGGCAGGCTTCGGGTGCGCAGAACGCGGTGCGCGAGCTGGGCGGCGTCTTCGGCGTCGCGGTGCTCGCATCGATCTTCTCGCACTACGGCGGCTACCGGTCGGGTACCGCATTCGTCGACGGCATGACGCCGGCGGTCTACGTCGGCGCCGCCATCGTCGGGCTCGGCTCGCTTGCAGCGTTCGCGATCAAGCGGCGGCCGCGGGCGGAAGCGCTCGAGCCCGCTAGCGCGTCGGCGTGAGTTGCAGCCTCGTCGCGGCCGTCGCAACGGCGGCCGCGACGAAGGCCAGCACGACGAACGAGCCGCGCAGCGAGAGCAGCTGCGCGGTGACGCCGACCAGGGGCGGGCCGATCAGGAGCCCGACGTAACCGATGGTCGTCACCGTCGCGACGGCGCTTCCCGAGATCCGGCCGGCGATGCCGAAGATGATCGGCGCGTTCAGCGAGATGCCGGCGCCCGCGATCGCGAAGCCGATCAGCGCGAGCGGGGCATTCGGCGCGGCGGCGACGATCGCGCATCCGGCGGTGGCCGCGGCGGCTCCTGCGATCAGCAGCGAGCGGTCTGAGACGCGCACCACCTGGCCGTAGAAGCGTCCGGCGGCCATCGACGCCCCGAAGATCCCGGGGCCGAGCCCGCTCACTGCAGGCTCGGCATGCAGAAGGCGCTCGAGGAAGAGCGCGCTCCAACTCTCCATCCCTCCTTCGACGACGAACGCAGCTGCACCGACGACGCCGATCAGGACGAGCGCGCGTTCGATCGTGACGCGCGGACCGCTGCCGGGCTCGCGGGAGGGCTGCCACGGGCTGCGGTCCGTCGCGAGGAGGAGCGCGGTCAAGCCGACCGCGACGGCGACGGCGAGCAGGATCTGCTCGCGGCCGGCGCCCTGGTTGCGCGCGACACCCGCCGTGACGGCGCCGACGAGGATGCCGACCGAGTAGAGGCCGTGCGCGAGCGGCATCAGCCGCTTGCCGGTGGCAACTTCGATCCGTCCGACGTTCGCGTTGATCCCGACGTCGAGCGCTCCCGATGCGGCGCCTGCCGCGACCAGCGCGACGATCAGCACCGGCAAGCTCGACGCCAGACCGGGGAGGCACGTTGCGCCGGCGAATGCGGCGCACGCGACTGCGACCGCGCGCGGGCCGTGGCGGTCCACTGCCGGGCCGGCGATCAACAGCATCGCCGGGACCGAGCCCACCGAGACGAAGAGGAGTGCGAAGCCCAGCGCGCCCTTCGACGCATTCGTCGCCTCCTGCACGCTCGGGAGCACGGCGGCCCAGGCACCCCAGAAGCCGCCGAGGACCACGAATCCGAGCAGCGTTCCGCCGCGGCCCGGCGTTACGCCGTGTCCCACCCCTCGTCCGGCTCCCACGACGCCCAAGCATCGCCCCACCACCGGTCGCCCGCGTCGAGAAGCGCCGCGACGCGTGCGCCCTCGGCGCGGATCCACACCGCCTGATCCGGGGTGAACCGCCCTTCGCGCACGCGCTGGTCGAGCAGCTCGTCGTCTTTCCACTCCCATCGGCCGTCGACGGGCACCCAGATGTCGAGCTCGAGATCCTGCGTGTCGTAGCCGTGCGCGGTGCGTCTGAACGGCTCCTGGAAATTGACGTACCAGCCACGGAACTCGCGCTCCTCGCCGAACCAGAACACCCAGATCGCATACGGCTCGCCGGGACGTTGGAGCATCAGTACCCCGTTGCCCTCCCAGGCGCCGCGGTCGGCCCACGGGTGCACCTCGCGGCCCGGCGGGAACGTGAACGCGGTGCCCGCGGCGAGGTACGTGACGAGCAGCTCGGCGCTGTCCTCGACGACGACCACCGGCACCTGCAGCCAGACCCAGCCCTCGTTGCGAACCTCACGCCGCAGCACCACGTCGCCCCTCGCCCACACGTGCTCGACCCTACGAAGAGCGGGTTAGTGTCCTGTTTGGTGGACGTTTCCGTTGTTGTCACGGTGTTGAACGAGGAGGGCGCTGTCGACGAGCTTTACGAACGCGTCGCCGCTTCGCTCGACGGCGTTGACTGGGAGGCGATCTTCGTCGACGACGGCTCGAGCGACGCGACGTTCGCCAGGCTCCGCGCGCTGCACGACCGCGACCCGCGCGTGCGCGTCGTCCGCTTCAAGCGCAACTTCGGCCAGCACCCGGCCATGCACGCCGGGCTTGCCCGCGCCCGCGGCGACCGGATCGTGACCATGGACGGCGATCTGCAGAACGAGCCGGAGGACATCCCGCGGCTGCTCGACGCGCTGGCCCGCGTCGACGTTGCGTCAGGCCGGCGCGTCGCGCGCAAGGACTCGGCGGGGCGAACCGTGCCGAGCCGCGTCATCAACGGCATGCTGCGCCGTTTTACCGGCGTCCGCATCTCCGACTTCGGGTGCGCGTTCAACGCGTACCGACGAAGCGCGATCGAGCCGATGCTCGGCTCGATCGGGCGGCAGAAGTTCACGAAGGCGCTCGTGCTCTCGACGGGCGCGACGGTGGAGGAGATCGACGTCTCGCACGCCGACTCCCGCTCCGGCTCCCGCTACTCGCCGATCCGCCTCATCCGGCTCGCGCTTCACGTCGTCGCGGGGTTCTGGCCCCAGCCGGTGCAGTGGATCGGCGTCACGCTAGGCGTCGTCTGCACGCTCGCCTCGGCGGCGCTCGGCGTCTACGGCGTCGCGTACTGGATCACGCAGAGCAACTTCCCCGGGCCTCTCTTCGGCGGGGCTGGCATTGTTCTCGTCCTCGGGATCCAGGGATTCGTGCTGGCGCTGATCGGGGAGTCGCTGGGACGGATCCAGAGAGACGTCGAACGCAGGCCGCTGTACACGATCGAGGAGGAGTTGTGAGCGTAGGCTCGACGGAGCTCACCAAGGAGCGAAGGTGGAGGCTTTGCCGGCGCCAGGAGCGGGCAATTTGAGCCGGAAGCGCGTGCTGGTCACGGGTGGGGCGGGGTTCATCTCCTCGAACTTCATCCGCCACCTGCTCGGCGCGACGGAGCACGACGTCGTCACGCTCGACGCGCTGACGTACGCCGGCAACCTCGAGAACCTCGCCGATCTGATCAGCCACCCGCGGCTCTCGTTCGTGCACGGGGACATCCGCGACGCGTCGCTCGTGCGCGAGCTCGTCGAAGGCGTCGACGTGATCGTCAACGCTGCCGCCGAGTCGCACGTCGAGAAGTCGATCGCCCACGGCGCGTCGGAGTTCGTGACGACGAACGTAGAAGGGACGCAGATCCTGCTCGACGCGATTCGCGAGACGCCGGTCGAGCGCTTCATCCTCATCTCGTCGTCCGAGGTCTACGGGACGGCGGAGGCCGCGCCGATGGACGAGGAGCACCCGCTCAACCCGCGCTCGCCGTACGCCGCCACGAAGGCCGGCGCCGACCGGCTCGCGTACTCGTACTGGACGACGTACGACCTGCCGGTCGTGATCGTCCGGCCGTTCAACAACTACGGGCCGCGGCAGCACCCGGAGAAGGTCGTGCCGCGCTTCATCACGCAGGCGATGGACGACGAGCCGCTGACGGTGCACGGAGACGGCCACGCGTCGCGCGACTGGCTGTACGTCGAGGACGACGCCGAGGCGATCGAGGCCGTCATCGCAGCGCCGATCGAGAACGTGAAGGGCGAGGTGCTGAACGTCGCCACGGGAGTCGACATCCCCGTTTCGGAGATCGCGCGGCTGGTGCTCGCCGTGCTCGGCAAGCCGGACGACCTCGTTCGCAACGTCCCGGAGCGGCCCGGCCAGGTCGACCGGCACATCGGCTCGACGGAGAAGGCCGAGCGGCTGCTGGGGTGGACCGCGCGCACGTCGTTCGAGGAAGGGCTGGAGCGCACCGTCGCGTGGTATCGCGACAATGAAGCGTGGTGGAGAGCGATCCTCGCTCGGGAAGCCCGCGCCTTCTCGTCCTAGGGGCCGGCCCCGCTCAACTCGGGCTGCTGGAGGCCGCCCGCGAACGTGGACTCTGGCTCGCCGTCGTCGACCGTGATCCGGCAGCGCCCGGCTTCCGCTACGCCGACCGCCGCTGCATCCTCTCGACCGAGGACGAGCCCGCGATCGAGCGGCTCGTCGGCGCACTCGGGATCGACGGCCTGATCGCACCCGGCACGGACTGGCCGGTCGGCGTGGGCGCGCGGATCGCCGAGCGCGCGGGTCTGCCGCACCCGATCTCGTCGCAGACCGCCGTCCTCGCGACGAACAAGCTCCGGCAGCGCGAGCGCCTGCACGAGGCGGGGGTGCCGCAGCCGCGCTGGTGGGTGGTCGGCGGCGAGGAGCCGCCGCCGGACGTTCCCTTCCCGGTGGTCGTCAAGGCGCCCGACCGGCAGGGTCAGAAGGGGTTGACGCCGGTCGAGGCCGCGGCCGAGCTTCCTGCCGCGCTCGAGAGCGCCCGCGCCGCCTCGCGTGGCGGGCTCGCGCTCGTCGAGGAGCGCGTCGATGGGCCGGAGGTCACAGTCGTCGGCTTTTCGACGGACGGCACGTTCCATCCGCTCGCCGCGACCGACCGTCTGGTCGCCGATCCGCCCGCCTTCGGTGTCGCTCTGGCCCATGTCTGGCCGAGCCAGGCCCAGGGACAGTCCCTGGACGTGGCCGCGGAGGCCGTCGCAGCGCTGCGGATCGAGAACGGCCCGTCGTACACGCAGCTCCGGGTCGGCGCCGGCGGGCCCAAGGTGATCGAGGTGGCCGCCCGGCTCGGGGGCGGGCACGACGCCGAGCTCGTCGAGGCGGTGACCGGCGTCGACCTGAACGGGCTGGCGATCGACGCCGCGCTGGGCGAGCCCCTGCTTGTGCCAAGTTGGCACAAACCTCGGGTCGGCGGGGCGGTCACGCGCTTCCTCGTGGCGCCGCCGGGAATCCTCGAATCGGTCGACGTGCCGCCCGGGCTGGAAGGGGTCGAGCGCGTCCGGATCTACCGTGAGCCCGGCTACGTGATCGTGCCGCTGCGGCGCGGATCCGACCGCGCGGGCGCCGTGCTCGCCGTCGGCGACTCGCGCGACCAGGCCGTCGCGCGTGCCGATTCCGCCGCGGAGCGCATACGCTTCCTGACCGCCGATGCCGGAGCTCTCGTCTAAGCGCAAGACCTTCCTGGGCTTCCAGCCGCCCGCGATCACCGAGGCGGAGGTCGACGCGGTCGCGGCGACCCTCCGGTCGGGCTGGCTGACGACCGGCCCCCGCACGGCCGAGCTCGAGGCGCGGATGCGCGACTACCTCGAGGCGAAGCACGTGCTTGCCGTCTCGTCGTGCACGGCCGCCCTCCATCTCTCGCTGGTCGCGCTCGGGGTCGGGCCGGGTGACGAGGTGATCACGAGCTCGATCACGTGGCCCGCGACGGCGAACGTGATCGTCCATACCGGTGCGACGCCGGTCTTCGCGGACGTGCTGGACGACACGCTGAACATCGATCCGGCGCGCGCGGCGGAGCTCGTCAACGAGCGGACGAAGGCAATCGTCCCGGTCGACCTCTACGGCCAGCCGGCCGACCTCGACGCGCTTCTCGCGCTCGGCGTGCCGCTGGTCGAGGACGCGGCGCACGCGGCCGAGTCCTCCTACCGCGGACGCAAGGTCGGCGGCATCTCCGACGTCACGTGCTTCTCGCTGTACGCGACAAAGAACATCGCGGCCGGCGAGGGTGGCCTGATCGCGACGAACCGCGACGACCTGGCCGACGCGCTCGACGATCTGCGCGTCATGCGCCGCGGCCACGGCTCGCGCTACGACATCGCAGTTCCCGGCTACAAGGCGAACCTGAGCGACGTCCTCGCGTCGATCGCGCTCGTCCAGCTCGACAAGGTCGAGCTGCACGGCGAGATCCGGCAGCGACAGGTCGCGATCTACGACGAGGGGCTCGCCGGCCTCGACGGCGTCACGCCGGTCGGGCGCGACCCGCGCGACACGCACGCGAATCACCTGTACGTCGTCCGGGTGACGTTCGCCGACCGCGACCTGGTGCAGCGCGAGCTCGCGGACGAGAACATCGGCAGCTCGATCCATTTCCTGCCGGTGCACGCGCTGACCGCGTACCGCGACCGGCTCGCACCGCACCAGCCACGCCTCCCGACAACCGAGCGGGCAGGTGCAGAGGTGCTGTCGCTGCCGCTCTCACCCGCACACTCGGACGAGGACATTCGCGACGCCGTCTCCGCCTTCCGGCGCGTCCACGAACGCCAGACGCGATGAACCGTTCGCTTCGCATCGTCGCGACGCTTGCGGTGTCGTCGCTCGCGCTCGTCTACATCCTCTACAAGATCGATCTCGACAAGACGCTCGACATCATCGGGTCGGCGAGCGTCCCCTGGCTCGCGGTGTCGGCCGTCCTGACCGTGGTCACGGTGCCCGCGATGGCGTGGCGGTGGCAACGGCTGCTCGAGGTGCGGGACGTCGACGAGACGGTCGGCTGGCTGACGCGCGCCTACTTCGTCTCGTACGCCTGGGGCCAGATTCTCCCGACGTCGGTCGGCGGCGACGCGTCCCGGATCTTCGAGACGTCCCGTCGCCATCCAGGCCAGATCACGCCGATCACCGGCTCGGTCCTCCTCGAGCGCGCGATCGGCGGCGCGGTGACGCTCGTGCTCGCCGGCGCCGGGTTCCTGCTCGCCATCGGGCGCTACTCGATCGGCGCTTACGTCTGGCCCGAGGTGCTCTTCGTGATCGGGACGATCGTCGCCGGCGTCGTCTTCTTCTCGCGGCGCGCACGCCGGCGGATCCGGTTCCTGGTGCCGCTGCTGCAGCGGTTCCGCGTGGAGAGGATCGCACGCGCGGTCTACGAGGGGATCCACGGCTACCGCGACCACGTCGGGACGCTCCTCATGGTCTCCGTGGTGACGGCGGTGCTGCAGCTGACCCGCATCATCGCCATCTACGCGTCGGGGCGTGCCGTCGGGATCCACCTTCCGCTGCTGCCCTACATCGTGCTCGGGCCCCTGCTCTTCCTCGTCATGCTCGTGCCGTTCACGGTCAACGGGCTCGGCGTCCGGGAGGCGTTCTTCGTCAGCTTCCTCGGCAACGTCGGCGTCGACGCCGATGCCGCGTTCGCGTGCGGCTTCCTGTTCTTCGTGGCGACGATCATCCTCGCGCTCCCCGGTCTCGCGGTGATCCTCTGGGAGCAGGTGTTCGACCGCCGCACGCCGGTGCCCGAACGCAGTGGCAGTGCCTGACGTCACCGTCGTCGTCGTCACCTGGAATGCACTGCCCTGGATCGAGCAGTGCCTCGCGTCGGTCGAGGGCGAAGACGTGATCGTCGTCGACAACGGCTCGACCGACGGCACCGTCAACGCCGTGCACGAGCGCTTTCCCGCCGTGCGGGTCATCGAGCAGGACAACCGCGGCATGGGCGGCGGCAACAACAGCGGCATGCGCGAGGCGACCGGCCGCTACTTCTTCCTGCTCAACTCGGACGCGTGGGTGGTCGGAGACGGCCTCGCACGGCTCGTCGAGTTCGCCGATGCGCATCCCGAGGCTGCCGTGGTCGGCCCTCGCCTGCTCAACACCGACGGCTCGCTGCAGCGCAGCGTCCGCGGCGAGCCGACCCTGTGGCGCCTCGCGACCGAATACCTGTTCATCCGGAAGCTCGCGCCGCGCACGAACCTCCTCAACCCCCTCTACGCCGGCGGCTTCGACCATCGCACCGTGCGCGAGGCCGACTGGCTCTCCGGTGCCGCCCTGCTCGTCCGCCGGGAGGCGGCCGACCAGGTCGGGCTCTTCGACGAGGACTTCTTCATGTTCGGCGAGGAGGTCGACTGGATGACGCGCTTCCGCCGCGCCGGCTGGAAGGTGCTGTTCTTCCCCGCTGCCGACGTGATGCATGTCGGCGGCGCGTCGCACGGCGGGAGTCTGTTCGTCGAGAATCTCCGCGGCCACCTCCGCTGGTTCGACAAGCACCGCGGGCCGAAGGAGGCCGAACGGGTGCGGCGGCTGCTGCTGGGCTCGCTCCGCCTTCGCGCGGTCACGCTCCGGCGCGGCCACGAGCGCGACGGGATCCGCTTCCTGCGGTCCGGCGACGCACAGACACTCATCAAGAAGTGATCGTCTACCTCCGCCTTGCCGTCGGGACGCTCTGCGTCCTCGCCCCCGGGTGGGCCGTCGCGCGCGCGTTCGGCCAGCGCGGCGCCTCGGCGGTGCTGGCGTGGACGATGGCGGCCGTCTTCGTGGCCTGGGCGGGCGTCTTCACGTTCCACCGCTCGATCCATCTCGCGGTCGTCGTGCTGGCCGTGATCTTCGTCGCCGCGCTCGTCGTCGAGCGCGCTCGCGACCCCGGTTCGCGGAGCGAGCCACGCTCAGGCGTGTGGCTCTTCGGCGTCGTCCTCGGCTGGTTCCTCTGGCACGTGGAGGGCGTCGTCACCGGCGACGGCCTCTTTCACGAGGCGCGCGTCCGCAAGCTCGCCGAGCTGACGTCGCTCCACCTGCGCACCGTCGACGAGTTCAAGGACGGCGGGCTTCATCCGGGCTACGCGTTTCCGCTCTGGCACGGGCTGCTCGCGCTCGTCTCCTGGTTCTCCGGCGTCGACCCGGGCACCGTCGTCCGCCATTCGCCGTCGCTGCTCGTCCCGATCGCCTGTGCCGTGACCTGGGAGGCGGGCGTCGCGGTCTTCCGGTCGCGCGCAGCCGGCCTCTCGCTGCTGACCCTGACGCTCGCCGTCTTCTGCTTCGGTCCTGGGCACGGCGGCTCATGGGCGACGATCGCGCTTCCGGGAACGGCCGCCCGCCAGCTCCTCGTGCCCGCGGCGATCACGCTCTTCTTCATGCGGCGCTGGGCGGCGACCGCCGCGATCTTCGGCGCGCTCGCGCTGACGCATCCGACGTACGCGCTCTTCCTCCTGATCCCGCTCGGCGTCTTCGCCGTGCTCGAGCTCACCGAATGGCGGCTCTGGTGGCGCGTCGTCGTCGCTGCCGCCGCCCCGCTCGGCGCCGCACTGCTCTGGTTGAAGCCGATCGTCGACGAGACCGTCTCGCACGATCCCGGTCCCGCCGAGCAGCTGCGCGCCCTACGGCACTACGGCGACCAGCTCGTCGTCACGAACGTCGACCACTACCGGCTCGCGCCCGAGGTGTTCGGGAGGAGCGGCGCCGTCGCCGTCGCCGCGCTCGTCCTCCTGCCGCTCGGCGCGGTCGTCGTACGCCGGCAGCGTTGGGCGCTGTTCGCCGTCGGCGGGACGCTTGCGATCCTGGTGCTCACGTCGGTCCCCTGGTTGTTCGTCCACTTCTCGGACGCTGTCTCGCTCTCGCAGTCGCGGCGTGTCGCCGGCTTCGCGCCGCTCCTCTTCGCGCTCGTCGGTGCGCTCGCCCTCGCGGCGCGCTCGGCGCGCTGGCTCCCGCTCGCGCTCGTCGCCGGGATCGTCCTGCAGATCCTCTGGCCCGGCGACTTCGAGTACGGGCTGTGCCACGGCGGCCCCGCGCTCGCGACCTGGATCGCGCTCGTCGGAGGGCTCGTCGTCGCGGCGGTCGCCGCAGTCCGCCCACTCGAGCTGCGAGAGCATCCGCGCCTTGGCGCGTCGGCTGCGGTGCTGCTCGCGCTTCCTGTCTTCGTGCACGGCGTCCGGCACTGGAGCCCGCGCGTCCGAAGCGACCCGGACGCGCTGTCGTCCCGGCTCGTTCACCGTCTGCGAACCGTCGTGCCGAAGGGGTCGGTCGTGATCGCGCCGATCCAGACGAGCTACCGCGTCACCGCCCTCGCGCCGGTCTATGTCGTTGCCCTGCCGGTCCCGCACGTCGCAAACACCAGGGCGAACGACCCGTACGGACGCGCGCGGGCGGTGCGCCACTGGGTGCTGACGAACGACCCGCGCGTCGCCAGGCGCTACGGCGCCACGTGGGCGATCCGCGCGGGCCGTCTCTACCCTCTCCCCAAGTGAAGGTCCTGATCGTGACCATGTACTTCCCGCCGGCAGGGGGTGGCGGGGTGCAGCGGCCGCTGAAGTTCGCCACCCACCTGCCGACGCTCGGGATCGAGACCCACGTTCTCGCACCGGACGACCCCAAGTGGATCCACCGAGACGACGAGCTGCAGCCCCCGACACTGGCGTGGGTGCACCGCGCGCGCTACCTCGGGCCGAAGGGCCGGAAGCCGGCGGAGGAGCTGCACGGGACGAAAGGGCTCGAGCGGATCGGGGTGCAGGCGCGGCTCGCGGGCCGCCGGCTGCTGCTCCCGGACGAGAACGTGAGCTGGAACGTCACCGCGATCCCCGCGGCGATCCGGATCGTCAAGCGCGAAGGGATCGACGTCGTGCTGACCACGTCGCCGCCGTCCTCGGTTCATCTCGTCGGTGCGGCGGTGAAGCGGGCGACCCGCGCGACGTGGGTCGCGGACCTGCGCGACTCGATCGTCGCGCACCCCCACCGGCGCGCGGAGCGCATGCTCGTCCGGGTGAAGGAGCAGGGCGAGCATGCAGTCGCGGGCCTGGTCGCGCGCTCGGCCGACGCGATCGTCACCGTCTCGGATGCGATCGCGGACGAGGTGCGCGAGCGGTCGCCGCGCGGGCCGGTCGAGACGATCGCCAACGGGTCCGACTTCGACGACTTCGCAGGCTTCGAGCACCACGTGTCGGATCGCTTCCGGATCACGCACACGGGCTCGTTCTTCGGGAAGCGCGACCCGCGCCCGTTCCTGACCGCGCTCGGGCAGGCCGGCCTCGACGACGTCGTGGCCCGTTTTCTCGGCGACTTTCGCTCGTCCGACCGCGAGTGGGCGGAGCAGCAGAACCTCGGCCCGCGCCTCGAGCTGATCCCGTACGCGCCGCGCCGCACCTCGCTCGCCCTGCAGCGCGATTCCGAGGCGCTGCTGCTTCTGATCCCGGATGCCGGCGGACGCGGGCGCGGCGTGCTCTCCGGGAAGGTCTTCGAGTATCTCGCCGCGGAGCGGCCGATCCTCGCCGTCGTCCCGCCGGACGGCGCAGCGGCGGAGCTGATCCGCGACTCCGGCGCCGGCCTCGTCGTCGCGCCCGAGGACGTCGAGGGAATGACGGCCGCTCTGCGCGATCTGCACGATCGCTGGCGCGCCGGGACGCTCGAGGCGACGGGGCTCTCGGAAGACTGGCGGACGAAGGTCTCGCGACGCACGCGTGTCGAGGAGCTCGCGCGGCTGCTGGAGCGAGTGGCGTGAGAAGGCTCACGAGCTTCTTCTTCCTGTCCAGCGTGTTCTGCGTCACGTTCGAGAAGATCCACTGGAGCTTCGCGGGCACCGTCTCGCTCGCCGACGTGCTCGCGCTGCTCTTCCTCGGCTCGTTCGCGATCACGACGGTCCGGTGGCGGGTGCCGCGCACCGTCGCGATCCTGGCCGCGTTCTTCGCGGCGTTCCTCCTGATCTACCTGCTCGGATACTTCGACCTCTCGGACTCGGATGCGCTCGCGCAGTGGGGGAAGGGGCTGACGAAGTGGCTGATCCACTTCGCGTTCCTCGCCTGCGGCGTCGTCTGGCTCGCGCGGCGCGGCCAGCACTACTTCTGGCGCACGCTGGGGTGGTTCAGCGCCGGCATCGTCTTCAACGCGGTGTACGGGATCCTGCAGCTGCTCGACGCGCGACGCGGCGGCAACCTCGACGCGTCGGTGCTGTCGCCGATCACCGGCGGCGCGAGCCAGATCAACATCTACGGCGCGATCAACGGTGCGAGCGTCTACCGGCCGAACGCCCTCACAGGCGATCCGAACCACCTCGGGATCATGCTCATCGTCCCTCTGCTGATCCTGACGCCGCTCTACCTCCGGCTGGAGCGCGGCCACCCGTGGCGGAAATGGCTGATGCCGGCGATCGCGTTCCTGCTGATCGTCGAGGCAACCACGCTCTCACGGAGCGGCCTGCTCGGCCTCGGCGTCGGCGCGCTGATCCTTGCGGTCCCCTACCGCCGCCATCTCCTGCGAGCCGAGCTGCTCGTGCCGATCTGCGGCGCCCTCGCGGTGCTGCTCGCCGTCGTCCTCTCGCGCCGCAGCTTCTTCACGACGATCATCAAGTCGAGGGTGCAGACGAGCGGTGGCTCGGAGAACGCGCACTTCCAGGTCTACGACTTCATCCCGCACGTCCTGCACACCGATCCGCTCTTCGGGCTCGGCCTGAACACGTTCTCCGTCTACTACGAGTTCGTGACCGGCAAGTCGAACTGGGGGCCGCACTCGTACTACGTCGCGCTGATCGTCGAGACCGGGCTCGTCGGCTCGCTGCTCTTCGCCGGCTTCCTGGTCTGGATCTTCCGCCGGCTCGGCCAGGCGCGTGCACTCGGCCTTCGCCTGCAGGAGGCACGCGACCCGCTGGCGGCGCGCGTGCGACCGCTGGCCTGGGGTTGCACCGCCGCGCTCGCCGGGACGCTTGCGTCGAATGCCTTCTACCTGACGATGCAGTTCTATTACTTCTACGCGTTCGTCGCGCTCGCGCTCGCGGTGCCCGTCGTCTTCGCAACGGCCCAGAGCGACAGGCCCACCGGCAGCGGCACCGCGTCGACGGCGCGAAGCAGCGGGACGAGCCGGTTGTAGACCTTCAAGTCCCCGCGGGGCAGGGACGGCCGCCTGAACACCCTGCTCTGAACGAACCACCCGGCGGCCCCGATCGCGTTCACATGGCGGACGATCACGGGATCGAGGCCGGCGGCGGCGAACTTGGCGCGCAGGTCACGGGACGTGTAGCGCCGCTCGTGGCCGAACGCCACGTCGAGCGAGCCGAAGAGCCACGGGTGAGCGGGCACGATCATGCACAGCGCGCCGTCCGGGGCGAGCAGCTCGCGGAACCGCCCGAGCACCGCGTCGTCGTTCGCGATGTGCTCGAGCACGTTGAAGCAGACGATTGCGTCGAACGGCCCCTCGACCGCCGACGCGTCCCCCTCCACCACGGTCGCCGCCGGGACCCTCCGCCGCAACAGGGCTGCGAGCTCCGCCTCCGGCTCGAGCGCGACCACCTCGTCCGCGAGCTCGACGAGCCGGAGCGTGTGGGTCCCGATCCCCGCGCCGGCATCGAGGACGCGCCCGCGCAACCACCTCCGCGCACGGTCGACGAGCCAGGCGTTGTACGCGTCGGCGTCGGCCATCGCGTCGAGGTCGTGGGGCAACGGCTCGGCCATCCTGAACACAATAGGCGGATGCGCGTCTGCGTCCTCACCACGTCGTACCCCTCGCCGGAGAACGCGATCGCGGGCAGCTTCGTCGCGACCGCCGTCGCGGGCGTGCGCCGCCAGGGCGTCGAGGTCGACGTCGTCTCGCCGGACTCGTTCCCGCACTTCGGCGTCGCCTACGGCGGCGGCATCACGCAGAACCTCCGCCGTTCGCCCTGGAAGCTCGCGCTCGCGCCGGCCTTCCTGACCGCCTATGCGGTCGCGGCGCGGCGCGCTGCTCGCTCGGCCGATCTCGTGCACGCCCACTGGATCCCCTCGGCAATCGCAGCGCGCGCGACCGGCAAGCCGTATGTGGTCCAGGTGTGGGGGACCGACGTCGAGCTCGCCCGGCGGGTGCCGAAGCTCGTCGCGCCGCTGCTCGGCGGAGCGAGGCTCGTCGTCGCCGCGTCGTCGTTCCTCGCCGACTCCGCGAAGAGGCTCGGCGCGCGCGCCGTCGAGGTCGTCCCGACAGGCGTCCATCTGCCGGAGCACGTCGCGGACCCGGCGGAGCCGGCGCACGTGCTCTTCGCCGGACGGCTGAGCGAGGAGAAGGGAGTGCTCGAGTTCGTCGAGGCGGTACGCGACCTGCCGCACGTCGTCGTCGGCGACGGCCCGCTCCGCTTCCGGATCCCGGGAGCCGTCGGCTTCGTGCCGCCGTCGGACATCGGTGCCTACTACGAGCGCGCGTCGGTGGTCTGCGTCCCCTCCCGGCGCGAGGGCTACGGGATGACGGCGCGCGAGGCGCTCGCGTACGGCCGGCCCGTCGTCGCGAGCGACGTCGGAGGGCTGCGTGACCTCCAGGACGGCGTGGTTCTCGTGCCGTCACGCGACCCGTCGGCGCTGCGACAGGCGCTCGGGGCGCTTCTCGCGAACCCCGATCGCCGCGCCGAGCTCGGCTCGGCCGCCCGCGCCTACGCCGCTTCGGTGCTCGACGAGAACGCAGCTGCTGCCGCGCTCGTCGCTGCGTACCATCGCTCGCTGTGAACGCCGTCGAGATCCTGTTCTGGGTGTCGCTCGCGCTGCTCGCGTGGACGCACGTCCTCTATCCGGCCGTCGCGGCCGCTCTGGCGCGCGTCGCGATCCGGCCGGTCCGCAAGCAGCCGATCGAGCCGTCGGTCGCGATCGTGATCGCCGCCTACAACGAGGAGACGGTGATCGCGCGGCGTCTCGAGAACCTGTTGGCCCTCGACTATCCCGCCGACAGGTTGCAGATCGTCGTCACCTCGGACGCCTCGAGCGACCGGACGGAGGAGATCGCCCTGCAGTACCCGGGCGTGCAGGTGATCTCGAACCCGCGGGGCGGGAAGGTCGCGGCGCAGGACCGGGCCGTGCGACAGACGGAGAGCGAGATCGTCGCGTTCTCGGACGCGAACGCGGCGTGGGCGCCCGACGCGCTCCGGCGGCTCGTCGCGTCGTTCGCGGACCCCGACGTCGCCTACGTCTGCGGGCAGCTGCAGATCGTCGACGACGACGGCCGGAACAAGGAGGGCGTCTACTGGCGCTACGAGCTCGGCGTGCGCGATGCGGAGTCGCGGCTCTCCTCGGTGACGGGCGGCAACGGCTCCATCTACGCGGTGCGCCGCGCCGACTACATCGAGGTCGACCCGCGCTACGGTCACGATCTCTCGCTGCCGTACCGCATGGTGCAGCGGCGACGGCGGGCGGTCTACGACGCGTCGGCCCGCGCGTTCGAGAAGGCGACGCCGACCAATGAGACCGAGTACCGCCGGAAGGTGCGTATGTTCGAGCATTGCTGGCTGATCGTGCTGCGCGGCCGGATGCTGCGCCGCCAGCCGCCCGGCTACCTCGTCGAGCTTCTCTCGCACCGGCACCTGCGCTACGCGAGCGGGCTGCTGCACGTCGTCCTGCTCGCGACGTCGCTCGCGCTCGTGACACACGGCTGGGTCTACGACCTCGTTCTCGCGGCGCAGGCCGTTCTGCTCGGCGCGGCTGCCGCGGGCGTCGGCATCGCGCGCTACTACGTCCTCGTCTCGTGGGCGACGCTCGTTGCGCTCTGGAACTACCTCAGGCGCGGCGTGCCGGCGACCTGGGAGGCGGCTGAAGGGACGAGATGAACCGCGCGCTCGACGTCGCGATCGCCGGAGCCGGCCTGGTCGTGGCGAGCCCGCTGCTCGCCGTGTCGGCGCTCGCCGTGAAGCTCGACGGCGGTGGGCCGGTTCTCTACAAGCAGGTGCGCGTGGGGAAGGACGGCGTCGACTTCGAGCTCCTGAAGCTGCGGACGATGGTCGTCGGCGCGGAGCACCAGGGCGCGGGCTTCGCGGTCGACAAGGGTGACGCGCGCATCACGCGCGTCGGCCGAATCCTGCGGCGGCTCTCGTTCGACGAGCTGCCGCAGCTGTGGAACGTCGTCCGCGGCGACATGTCGGTGATCGGCCCGCGGCCGACGCTCCGCTATCAGGTCGACCAGTACGACGAGCGGCAGCTGCACCGGCTCGACGTGAAGCCGGGGATCACGGGCTGGGCGCAGATCCACGGCCGCGCGTCGCTGCCGTGGGCCGACCGCATCGAGCTCGACCTCTGGTACGTGCGCCACAAGGACTGGAAGACCGACCTGCTGATCCTCGCCCGCACACCGCTCGCGCTCCTCGGCGGCACGTACAAGGGCGCGACCGGCGGCTGGCGGCCGCCCGGCTGACGGCTACCCTCCCCCGCGTGACGGCAGTCCTCTTCACGTGCGCCGGGCAGCGCGTCGACATCGTCACGGCGTTCAGAGAGGCAGGCGCGACGACGATCGCAACCGACGTCGACCAGCTCGCGCCGGCCCTGTACCACGCTGACATCCGTGCGCTCGTGCCGCGTGTCGACGACCCGGCATACATTCCCGCGCTCCGCGATCTCGTCGCCCTCCACGACGTGCGCCTGATCGTGCCGCTGACCGACCTCGACCACCTCCAGCTCGCTCACGCGCGCCACGACCTCGGCGGCGCCGTCGTGCTCGTGCCCGGCGAGGAGGCGATCGCGCGCTGCTCGGACAAGTTCCTGGCTCACGAGTTCTTCGTCTCCCAGGGCATCGGCTCGCCGCCGACCTGGCTGCCCGGTGCGCTGCCGGACGAGCTTCCCTATCCGGTGCTCGTGAAGGCGCGACGAGGCTTCGGCTCGCGCCACATCTACCGCGCCGTGAACCGGGACGAGCTCGACTTCTTCCTCGGCTACACGACGATGGACTCGATGGTGCAAGCGGTCTGCCGCGGCGTCGAGTTCTCGATCGACGTGCTCTGCGACCTCGACGCGCGATGTCTCGCGGCGATCCCGCGAACAATGATCGAGTCCAAGGGCGGCGAATCGATCAAGGGTACGACGATCAAGGACGCCGAGCTGGTCGATTTCGGCCGGCGGGTGTCCGAGGCGCTTCCCATCATCGGCCCGGCGAACGTCCAGTGTTTTCGAGAGCCCGACGGCGAGTTGCAGGTGACGGACGTGAATCCCCGCTTCGGGGGCGGGTTCCCGCTGCCGACCGCCGCGGGGTCGCGCTACCCGGAGCTGGCGATGCAGCTCGCGAACGGCGAACGGCCCGAACCGAAGCTCGGCGACTTCCGCGAGGGCGTGACCATGACGCGCTTCTTCTCGCAGGTCATCCTGGAGGAGGCAGGCGGGACGCTCGAGCCGGTGTCCGAGCAGGCGGAGGCGGTGCCCGACGCCGAGTGAGGAGGCTCGTCCTCCTCGGACTGGCAGCCTCGCTGATCGCCGGCTGCGGCTCGCAGGCCCGCCACGATGCTGCGCCTCCGGCGCCGCGTCCGCGGCCGCAGCCGAAGCCCAAGGCCGCAGCGAGGGAAAG